>Ga0302319_10020827_pt1 | contig 11835 bp, 7 predicted proteins | sample Bog_T0_2_FD_203319 | JGI IMG/M metagenome (GOLD analysis project Ga0302319, IMG submission 203319) | Peat permafrost microbial communities from Stordalen Mire near Abisko, Sweden - Bog_T0_2 | ecosystem: Environmental > Terrestrial > Soil > Wetlands > Peat | place: Sweden: Abisko, Stordalen Mire...
GCCCTTATAGTCTTCTTTGGCCGACGCTCATCAGCGGCAGCGCGCTGGGGCTAATTTTTGTGCCGCTGTCCGGAACTTCTCTGGGCATGCTGCCGAACGAGAAGTTAGGCAATGGCGCCGCCATGTTCAATCTCATCCGGAATGTGGGCGGCAGCATCGGAATTTCGGCCGTCAACACCATCACTCAACGCCGTCTTCAGAGCCATCGCGGCGAACTGGTGCGCTCGCTGGGCGGCACGAGTCTGGCTGTGCAGCGCTATATCGCCTCGCTGACCGCGGGCATGCAACGCCATGCGGGGCCTCAAGTGGCCAGGCAGCGCGCCTACAGTGCCCTTCAATCCACACTGGACGGCCAGTCTATGTTATGGGGCTACGTGGACGACTTCCGGTATATGGCCCTTCTGTGCGGAGGCTGTGTTCTGGTCGTTATGCTTCTCAAGAGGACCAGGGGCAGCGCGGAACCCGTCGGATAGCGGCTATTGCCCAAAAAGTCACTCCAAACTGGGTTCGATTGGCTTCGTTCGCCCCGTTTAACCCAAAACTAACCTCCTGAAAGCCAAAAAAAACAACTTCAGGGCCCGAAATCCGCGCTTCCGAATGCCCCGAGCCTGGAAATTGATCGACACGAGATATGAAAATATAACTCCATTTATTCCAGTGGTTTAGCCAGGACCGACCCCGCCCGCGCCCCACACTCCGTGCGACTGTAAGACCAGGAAGACATATGAGTCCTGATCCCACCGCGAAACCGCCTCAATGGCATGCCCAGTCCAACCTTACCCTCGGCTCGCCTCCTCCAATGGCGTCGGCGCCACTCTGACAAACTCAAAAATTGCAGGAACGAACCGAATTCCGCTTCGCCGGCACAACATCCGGTTGCCCGTTCCGGTTCCCTTGACAGGGCTTTACCATGGTTATATGCTTCACCTGGCGGGAGGCCGTTACACCTAATGAAGATTTCCGAACGACAGGACCGGCGTGAATTTCTGGGCCGTCTCGGCGCGGGCGCGCTGATGCTGAGCCTGGCTGGACAAAGCGAGGCTGCCCCGACAGGGAAACCCATGAAGGGCCTCTTCCCCATCGGGCAGACCCCATGCACCCCCGATAACAAAATCGACTACGACGCGCTCGCGGCCGAAGTGAAATTCGTCAACCGCGGCGGTGTCCACGGCTTCGTCTGGCCGCAGATCGCCAGCGGATGGGCCGGTCTGAGCCAACAGGAGCGCATGCAGGGCGCGGAAGCCATTCTCGCGGCCGGTAAGGGGGGCAAGACCGCCCTCGTCATCGGCGTGCAGTCAAAGGCAGACGACGCCAGCGGCCCCATCGAATACGCGAAGCACGCTGCGAAAAACGGCGCGGACGCCATTGTTTCGCTGCCTCCGGGCGGCCAGGTTTCCGACGACAACACCATGCTCGAGTACTACAAAACCATCGGCAACGCCACCGACCTGCCGCTGTTCGTGCAAAGCCAGGGCGATATGAGCGTCGATCTTATCGTTCGGATGTTCAAGGAAATCCCCACCATGCGCGTGGTTAAGGACGAAGCGGGAGTTCCGATTCAGCGCGTCGCCGAAATCATCGAAAGAACCAACGGCAAACTCAACGTGTTTTCCGGCCAGGGCGTTCGCACCATGATTACCGAGATGGAGCGAGGCTTCATGGGCCACTGCCCAACGACGGGCATGTCCGACATCTATGCCCAGGCGTTCGATCTCTGGCATGCGGGCAAGAAACGCGAGGGCTTCGATATGTTCGGGCGCCTGCTGGCCTTCACGAGCATCCCCAATGCCGATTCCTACTCGTTGATTGCGCGCGGCGTATTTAAAGAAGGCACCATCACGCGCTCAAGCTCAATGTCCGGCGGTGGTGGTGGCGGAAGAGCTGCGGCCGGGGGGGGCGGCGGCAATCGAGGAGCGGCTCCGCTCGATGAAGCCAACAAACGCGAAATCCGCGAAGCGCTGAACACATACCTGAAGCCGTATCTCAAGGGTTGATTGAAAAGGCCTGATTCCGATGAATAAAAAACAGAAGCGAATGATGCAGGATCCGGTCACGCGCCGGAACTTCATGACCGCCAGTGCAGCGGGTACGGCAGCCGGATTTGCGGCTCTTGCGGATCCGGGCCTCGCGGCCGCCCAGTCCGTGGGTGTCAAGAAAGGCGACCTTCCCGACCTTACCGTGAAACAGGTCAAGACCTACGTCACGGACATGAAGGATTTTCATCGCCTGAACAGCACGGAGTCCGGCGAGATCGTCACCATCGTCACTGAAAGCGGCATCGAAGGCCATTACACGATCGGCAATCGCGACCGCACCACGGGCTGGATCGAATGGGGCAAAGCGAACCTGGTAGGCAAGAACGTGCTCGACCTGCTGCCTGCGCTCACTGCCACGTCCGGCATGAAAGGCGCCGGCGGTTTCGGCGGACGCGCCCGTACTCCGCAGCGCGGACCCCAGACCGGCGCGCCCCCGCCGCGTCCCGCAGCGCAGGCAGGCGGAGGCTTCGTCTCGGTGCCCAACCGAAGCGGCGGTACATGGCCCAATTACCGGGCCGCCATGGCCGATGTCTGCCTTTGGGACATTCTGGGCAAGGCTGTCGACAAGCCGATCTACAAGCTGCTTGGCGGCACGAAGGATCGCGTAGCGGCCTATGCCAGTTCCCAGCACCTGCCAAGCATCGAAGATTACATTCCCGATGCCACTAAGGCAAAGGAACTTGGGTATAAGGGCTACAAGATTCACCCTGGCTCCGGCCAGCACAGGGACGGTCCGCAGATCCCTTCCTACATCGGTCACATGGAAGAGATCAAACAGCTGCGCAAGGCGCTGGGCGACGAGTTCGTTCTCGCGCACGATCCCGTTCAGCAATACAATCGCTTTGAAGCTTTCAAGGTCGGGCGTCTTCTTGACGAGCTTGATTATCTCTGGTTCGAAGATCCCATCCGGACCACCGATATCGAAGGCCTGGTGGAACTCGGCAACGCGCTCGACCTCCCGCTGCACGTTGGCGAGTTTCTTGCGTCGATCTCCGATTTTGCCGAATACATTAAACGGGGCGCGCTCGATGTCGCGCGGCTGATCGCAGACAACGTCGGCGGCATCAGCGGTTCCATGCGCGTAGGCCTTCTCGCTGACGCCTTTGGACTTGAATGCACCCCGCACAACTGGGGCAATGTATTCGATCTCGCGGTCCACTTCCAGCTCGAACTGGCGCTGCCGAATGCTTACTGGTTCGAGATGCCGCACCCGGTCGAGTACTCCGACCGTCCTTATCACAAGGACAAATTCCGCATCGACGCCGAGGGCTACGTCCACGCGCCAACTGCGCCGGGGCTTGGCTATCCGTTCGACCGCGATGTTCTCGACAAGCTGACGCTGCGTATCGATGTCTAAGCCATGAGCGATTTCAGCACGCGAGACCGAGTCAGAGTGCTGGGTATGGGCGCGGCCGCGATGGCTGCCGGCAACGCCCCTGGCGCTCCCGATAACAAATACCCGCGCAACCTGACCAAAGACGATATAGATCGCTGGATGACCGAACTCTCAAACTGGGGCCGATGGGGTAAAGACGATCAGGCCGGCACTGTTAACCTGATTACCAACGCCAAGCGCAAACAGGCCGCGGCTCTGGTGAAAGAGGGCATCTCGGTCTCGATGTCGCTCGACGCGGACATCGCGCCGAAAGGCTACGTCGCGCCGCCACCACCGCCCCCTCCCGAGCCAGGCGCAGCGCCAGGACGAGGCCGCGGCGGCATGCCCCGTTACACATGGGAGCATGTGATGCGCTCCACCGGCCAGAACATGCGCGCGCCCAGCGGTTACGCCGTCGACACCATCATGGTGAATTTCCACGGCAACAACACCACGCACTTCGACGCCCTTTCGCACTTCATCTTCAACGGCAAAATCTACAACGGTTTTCCCGCTTCTGAAATCACGACGTGGGGCGCGGAAAAAGACGACGTGATGCCTTTCAAAGACGGTCTTGTCACCCGCGGCGTTCTGATCGACTGGCCGCGCTTCAAGAACGTGCCCTACATGGGCGACGACGAAGCCATCTACGCCGAAGACCTGGCTGACTGGGAACAGAAGATGAAGGTCAAAATCGAAAGCGGCGACTGCGTTCTGCTTCGCACGGGCCGCTGGCAGCGAGTAAAAGACAAGGGCCCGCTCGATTTGAATCGGGTCGCGCCCGGCCTCTATGCTTCCGCGGGCAGATGGCTCAAGGATCACGATATCGCGCTGCTGGGCAGTGACGTGGTTCAGGACGTCAGGCCCTCGCGCGTTGAAGGCGTGAATCAGCCGATCCATCAGATGTTCCTGAATGCCGTGGGAACTCCGCTTTTCGATAACTGCGATCTCGATGCCGCCGCCGAACAGGCCGCCAGGCTCAAGCGCTCGACTTTTTGCATGATGGTGGCCCCGTTGCGCGTCCCTGGAGCCACCGGCTCACCCTTCAATCCGCTCGCACTCTTCTAAATGACTCTTCGAACTCTCATCGCCGGGGCAGCATTCGCGCTCACGGCCAGCGCCGCGCCCGACGCCGCGTCGACGAAGCAACTCTACACGCAAATGTGTTCGGTTTGCCATGGCGCCGACGCCAGTGGAACCGATCGGGGCCCGGCGCTGGCAGGCAATCGCCGTCTGCGCACACGGCCCGCTTCCGACATCGCCAACACGATTAAGAACGGAACCGGCGCCATGCCGGCTTTCCCGCTGCCCGACGATCAGCTCAGCCCACTGGCCGATTACGTTCATTCCCTCAACGCCACCGCCTTCGAAGCCAAACCCGCGGGCGATATCGCAGCCGGAGAGCGCGTCTTCTTCGGGGAAGGCAACTGCGCTTCCTGCCACAGTGTTGGCGGAAGAGGCGGATCGAATGGTCCCGACCTGTCTAATGTCGCGCGCCAGCTCACGCTGCCGGAACTGGAAGAATCCCTCACCGATCCCGCTGCGCGGATTGCGGCTGGGTACAGCGTGGTGAGTGTCGCGATGAACAATGGCGCGACGCTTCGGGGCTTTGCGCGCAGCCGAGGACTGCACGACCTTCAACTGCAAACCCTCGATGGCGAGATGCACCTGCTCAGCGACAAACAGTATTCGAAAATCACCGAAGAGAAAACCTCGCTGATGCCGGTAGCTAAGGCCGATCCTAACCTGATCGCATGGCTCGGCACGCTGGGAGGCGCGTCAGTAGGCGCCATCACTCGTCCTGTCGCCGCGCCCGCGCCCGCGGAATTCGAAGCGCTTCTTCATCCGAAGCCGGGCGAATGGCCCACCTATTACGGGACGCTCAGCGGAAACCGCTACAGCGCCCTCGATCAAATCAACAAGACCAACGCCGCAAAGCTTGAGCTTCAGTGGACCTATCCGATTCAATACCAGCCGCTGGAGACTACACCGCTGGTAGCCGGCGGCATGATGTTGGTCACCGCACCCAATCAAATCTCCGCTCTCGATGGCCGTTCGGGCCGTGAAATCTGGAAGTACACGAGACCGCGTACGCCCTCCGGAACCATCGCCGGCGATGCAGCGCTGGGTGCGCAGCGCGGCGTTGCGCTGCTCGGTGACCGCGTCTTCTTCAACACAGACAACGCCCATATGCTCTGCCTGAATCGCCTCACGGGAGCGCTGCTCTGGGACGTCCCGATGACCGAAGCCCCGCAGCATTACGGAGCCACCGGTGCGCCCCTCGTCGTCAATGATCTCGTGATATCGGGCGTGGCAGGAGGCGACGAAGGCATTCGTGGCTTCGTCGGTGCATGGAAGGTCACCACCGGCGAACTCGCCTGGCGCTTCTGGACTGTCGACCAGCCCGACGCCGGAGGCTCCACCTGGCTCACCGGAACGTACGATCCCGAGACCGGCCTGCTCTACTGGCCTACCGGTAATCCGTTCCCCGATACCGACGGCACTGGCCGCCCCGGCGATAACCTCTACACAGATTGCGATCTCGCACTCGATCCTAAAACAGGCAAGCTGGTTTGGTATTTTCAATACACTCCGCACGACTTGCACGACTGGGATGCCGAACAACCGCCTGTCCTCGTCAACGCGAGGTATCAGGGTCAGGACCGCAAGCTCTTACTGCACGGCAATCGCAATGGATTTTTTTATGTCCTTGATCGGACCAACGGCAAGTTCCTGTTTGCCGCGCCGCTTGTGAAGAAACTGACCTGGGCGAGCGGAATTGACGCCAGCGGCCGGCCGATATTGACGCCCGACAACGACACCAAGCCAGGCAACACGATCACCTGCCCTGCGGTCCGTGGAGCGACCAATTGGTATTCGCCCGCCTATAGCCCCAGGACGAATCTCTTCTACTTTATGGCTGTTGAAGATTGCGGGTCTTACCGGCAGGCTAAGCAAGGCGGGTTTGGCTTCCTCAACAATCCCAGGGACCCTGGTTTGAAATACATCCGAGCGCTCGACATCGAAACCGGAAAAACCGCCTGGGAGATTCAGCAAATCGGCCCCGTGGAACGAAATTACACGGGAGTCCTGGCAACGGCGGGAGATCTGGTCTTTTACGGAGAATCGAGCGGGGGCTTTGCGGCGGTGGACGCGAAGACGGGCACAACTCTCTGGCACTTCGAAGCCGGCACTCAATGGAAGGGGTCGCCAATGACCTATACAATCGATGGGCGCCAATACGTAGCCATCGCAGCGGCGTCGAGCATATTGTCATTCGCGCTGCCGCAATAGACTTCGGGCTCATCGCTCCGATTCACATTTCCGCCTCCCATTTCAATTTATGGTAACTTTGCAGCAGACTCATTTCGCCATCTATTAACACATATCCATGCGCCTGTTGCCCCTGTTACTGGTAGCTCTCCCCACCCTGGCCGCCCCACCCGGCCCGCAGTCCTTTGAAGTCAAACTCAAACCCTTCCTGGTTAAAAACTGCTACGCCTGTCACAGCGCCGCGCTTAAGACGGCTGACGTCAACCTCGAGCGTTATCAAAAAGAGTCCGACATTCTCGCCGATCCGGCCACATGGGACAAAGTCGTCGAGATGCTCAAGACCAATCAAATGCCGCCCAAAGCCGTCCCGCATCCGCCCGAAGCGGATGTGAAAGCTGCTGTCGCATGGGTTGAAAACAGCTTTGAACGCGCCGAACTCGCGACACCGCCGAATGCGGGTAAAGTCACCGCCCGACGCCTCAATCGCACTGAATACAACAACACGGTCCGCGATCTGTTCGGCGTAGCGCTTCGCCCCGCAGACGACTTCCCCGAAGACGATTCCGGTTACGGCTTCGATAATATCGGCGACGTGCTTTCCCTGTCGCCGGTGCTCATGGAGAAGTACCTGTCGTCGGCCGAAAAAATCAGCCGCGCCGCGCTGTTCGGACCGGATCAGTTAAAGCCCGCGGGCGAACGCTTCCAGCCGCCGGGGCGCCGGGGAGTGCAGCCGAAATCCGCTACAGATTATGACGAAACAGGCCTCAGCCTGGGCAGCGCCCTCCACGTCAACTATCATTTCCCTGCTGACGGCGAATACGTCTTCCGCGCCACCTGCGACGGCCGACGCCCCGGTGTGGGCGGCGCCGATATGGCCTTCTGGCTCGATGGAAAACTGCTCGGCGTGAGGCATATCGAAGCGAACGACCTGGAAGGCCAGACCCGCGAAGTTCGCGTCCCGGTCACCACCGGCGAGCACCTGGTCTCGGCCACTTTTTATAAAGTCTTCGAACGGCTGCCTGCCAGCTTCGGAGGACTCAATCCTGTAGAACCGCCCGCCAACCCTGGCGGGCGAGGAGGCCGCGGTGGACGAGGCGGTCAGCCGACCCCGCCGCCTCAGCCGCCGCCCAATCTCACGCCCGAAGAACTCGCCCAGTTCCAGCAGCGCATCCAGGCGCGACAGCAGGCCGCCGCACCGCAGCGGGGACCCGCGGGACTTCAGCCGCCTCCGGGCAAAGTCGATTTCCTGTTCATCTGGGGGCCGTTCGATCAACCTAAAGGCCCCTCGCCCGAGAGCGTGAAAAAGATCTTTACCTGCGGCGGTCCGGACGCCGATCTCACCCCAGCCTGCGAGCGCAAGATCGTCACCGATCTGGCAACGAAGGCTTACCGCCGCCCCGCCACCACGAAAGAAATCGACAAGCTGGTGCACCTGGCCGACGCCGCGCAGGCACGTGGCAATTCGGCCAAAGACAGCCTCGCGCTTTCTCTCCAGGCGATGCTTGTCTCCCCCAATTTCCTTTTCCGGATTGAGCGCCAGCCCGAAGCCGCAACTGCCGCGAATTACCGCATCAATCAGTACGAACTCGCCTCGCGCCTTTCCTATTTCATCTGGGCCAGCATGCCCGATGCCGAGCTCATGCGCTGTGCCGCGCAACAAACCCTGCGCACTCCCGCCGTTCTTTCGGCGCAGGTTGCTCGCATGCTGAAGGACCCCAAAGCCCACGCGCTCGTCGAAGACTTCGGAGGCCAGTGGCTTGAAACGCGGGCTCTCGAATCCGTCAAACCCGATGGCCGTAAGTTCGGCGAATTCGACGACCATCTCCGCATGCTCATGCGTCAGGAAACCGAGCTCTTCCTCGAAAGCGTGATGCGCGAGGACCGCTCCGTCATCGACCTGCTCAACGGAAAATACACTTTCCTCAATGAGCGCCTCGCAAAGTTCTACGGCATCCCCGGGGTCAAGGGCGAAGAGTTCCGCAAAGTCGACCTGACAGGCACTCCGCGGGGCGGCGTCTGGACCCAGGCCAGCGTCCTCACCGTTTCTTCCTACGCCACGCGAACTTCGCCCGTGCTGCGCGGAAAGTGGATTCTCGAAAACATTCTGAATGCGCCTCCGCCCCCGCCACCGCCCAATGTGCCGACCCTTGACGATTCGAAGGTCGGGCAGTCCGTCTCGCTCCGGCAGCAACTGGAAGCGCACCGCAAAGACGCTGTCTGCGCCTCCTGCCATTCGCGCATGGATCCGCTTGGTCTCGGCCTTGAGAACTTCGATGCCATCGGCGCATGGCGGGCCAAAGACGGGCAGATTCCGATCGACGCCTCAGGCACGCTGCCCGACGGACGCACTTTCAACGGACCCGACGGACTGCGCGAGATCCTGACATCGCAGCGGGATGCCTTCGCGGAGTGTGTAGTCGATAAGCTCCTCACCTATGCGCTCGGACGAGGCCTTGAGCGCTACGATCGCCGAACCGTTCGCGAAATCGCAAAGAAAGCCTCGGTAAACAACTACCGCTTTTCATCCGTCGTCTCAGAGATCGTAAAGAGTCTGCCCTTCGAACAGCGGCAGGGAGAGAAACCACAGTCATGAGAATCGTCACCGGCAAACATCTTCAAAGGCGTACATTCCTGAAAGGCGTTGGCGCCGCCATCGCGCTGCCTTTCCTCGATGCCATGCACCCTGCGCTCGCCGCGCCGAGTGCCAGCGCCGCCCCGGTCCGCATTGCCTTCGCCTACATCCCTAACGGCGTGATCCTGAAAGACTGGAAGCCCGCCAAAGAAGGCCGCGACTACGAATTCACCCGGATCCTGAAGCCTCTCGAACCGCACCGCGAAGTCTTCTCCATACTTAGTGGCCTCGACCACCGAAACGCCAACGCACTCGGCGATGGCGGCGGCGACCATGCACGAGCCGGTGCTTGCTACCTCACGGGCGTGCATCCGAAAAAGACGTCCGGCTCCGACATCCACGCGGGCATTTCCGCCGACCAGGTCGCCGCTCTCGAAGTCGGCAAGAACACCCGCTTCCCGTCGCTCGAACTCGGCTGCGACGATTCACGCGTAGTCGGCGGCTGCGATTCCGGCTATAGCTGCGCTTACACCAACAGCATTTCCTGGCGCACGCCGACCACACCGATGCCGCCCGAGATAAATCCCCGTGTGGTCTTCGAGCGTCTGTTCGGTTCAGAAGATCTCAACCTCGATCCGGCAACGCGAGCCCGCCGCGCCGCCAACCGCATCAGCGTGCTCGATCTCGTGCAGGACGATACCGCCCAGCTCACCGGCAAGCTCGGAAGCGCCGACCGCCGCAAGATCGACGAATACCTGACCGCCGTCCGCGAGATCGAAACGCGCATTGAAAGCGCCGAGAAAGACAACCGGCAGATTAACCCCGGCCTCGATAAACCTTCGGGCATCCCGGCCACTTTCGACGAATATCTGACGTTGATGTTCGATCTGCAGCTGGCGGCGTTCCGCACGGACCTGACTCGTATCTCAACCATCGTGCTGGGCCGTGAAGGCAGCCGTCGTGTCTATCCCGAAATCGGCGTGCCCGACCCGCATCACCCGCTGAGCCACCATCGCAATCAGGCCGACCCGATCGAGAAGCTTACGAAGATCAATACCTATCACGTGGGCATTCTGGCTAATTACATCGGCCGCCTGAAGTCGACTCCGGACGGCGATGGCTCGCTCCTCGACCACACGCTGTTTTGCTATGCCAGCGCCATCAGCGACGGCAATCAGCACACTCATGAAGACCTTCCGGTTCTGCTCGCCGGACGGGGCAATGGCAGCGTGAAGCCCGGCCGCCACATCGTTTATCCGAAGGGCACTCGCATGACGAATCTCTATATGACGATGCTGGACCATGTCGGCGTCCACCCGGAATTCATTGGGGACAGCGATGGTAAGCTCGACGGCCTTTCGGTCTAGGTAATTACCCTTCGGCTCGGCGGAGAGCGAAGCGACGCTGGCTCTGCGATGTTGCCAAGACTGATCGGAATCGTCAAGCAAACTCTGTCCGGAGCGAAGCGCAGGCGGGATACCTAGCGGAGAAAGGGGCGCAGTTTCTGTCCCCGCCTCAGCACACAGAGAAGACTGTCGAGCGATAGCTCGACAGTTGCGTGTCACGCTGGGCGCTGTTATCAGTGGCGCGACGTACAGGCTACGGGAGTTTTCGGCCGTTCGCGGTGATGGTCCCGCCGATTTTACGAAGATACTCTCTGAGAACCGGTATCTCGTCGTTACCTCCGACAGTGAAGTACTCGTCTGAGATCTCAGTAATCTGTTGGCCGTCCGCGCGCGCGTGGACGAATGGATAGCCAGGATATTCGAGGCCGTCCTCAGGCGACTTGCGGTAGATCCGCCGTTGGTAGATTAGTTCATCTCGATGGGGTCCAGTCTCAATCACACAGACGTAATTTACGCCGGGAACAAAGGTAATCGATCCGCTTGCCAGATGGATGATGGCGAGACTACCGGACGTTGCGTACACGGGGCTTACCAGATACAGAACCGACCCATCGAACGAGAGCTGCATCTGTTCGAACACGCAGAATTTCCACTTACCGCCATCGAACGGGACAGCTCGATTGAACAGGATCTTCTCTGATTTGGTCGTCGGATTGTAAACTGACACCCAATTCCTGCTTTCGCTCTTGTCACAGTCGAACGGTTCGCCGTAACCAAAGCTTCGACCTCGAAGCATTGCGACGCGGCCATCATGTGTTAGCAGCGGATTGAATCCGATCCCAAGATTCGTTCGGGTTTCATGTGCATCCTCGTAGATGACCTTGCCGTCAGCCTCGAAGGCTCGTTGAGCCATCAGCCCCGAAGCCAGCGTCAGAATGAGAAAGCTAATGCGCGAGCCAGCCATATTGGATTGGATAGTACCGCCGATGGGATACTGTTGCTCAAACGTCGTTTGAAACCGTCACCGCACGGCTGCTCTCGAACATGCTGGACCATGTCGGCGTCCACCCGGAATTCATCGGCGACAGCGACGGCAAGCTCGACGGCCTTTCGGTTTGACTCGTCAGAAAAATTCGTGGGTGGATTCCGGCTCGGGCAGCTTGCCAAGTGAGTGATACAGGGCGAGTTCGAGGCAGCGGAAGGTGCGAAAGCCATAAGACTTTCTCATAGTGA
>Ga0302319_10020828_pt1 | contig 11835 bp, 8 predicted proteins | sample Bog_T0_2_FD_203319 | JGI IMG/M metagenome (GOLD analysis project Ga0302319, IMG submission 203319) | Peat permafrost microbial communities from Stordalen Mire near Abisko, Sweden - Bog_T0_2 | ecosystem: Environmental > Terrestrial > Soil > Wetlands > Peat | place: Sweden: Abisko, Stordalen Mire...
CGCGCGATGGAGGCGAGCATATCGCGGCGGAGTTCGCGCTTCCCTAGCCAAAATGGAGAGGCAGAGATGTTGAGGACGACGTTGCCGCCGGCGCGAACCAGTTCTTCGACGGGATCGATGCCGTAGAGTTGGCGATTCCAGAAGCGCTTGTCGTTCCAGGCGTCTTCACAGATGGTTAACGCAACCTGTTTGTCGGAGAACTTAAAGAGTTGCTGGCTTTTAGCGGGAGCGAAATTCCGGCTCTCGTCGAAGACGTCGTAGGTGGGCAGGAGCATCTTGGATTGGATGAAGTCGATGCGTCCATCGCGCAGCAAGGCGGCGGAGTTCATGACGGTTTTGCCGGAATGGGCGTCGGCCGGAGTGACCATGCCGCAGATGACGGCGATGCCTTGGGTTTCAGCGGCAATTTTCTCGGCGGTGGAACGGCTGCGGGTGACGAAGGAGCGGCGTTCGACGAGATCGAGCGGAGGGTAGCCGGAGACGGCGAGTTCCGGAAAAAGAATGAGTTGGGCGGCGGCGTTGCGCGCCTGATGGGAAAACTGAATGATCTTGGTGGCGTTGCCGGAGAAATCCCCGACGGTGGGATTGATCTGGCCGAGAGCGATCTTCACAAGAATAGTGTAGAGGGTTGCGGCGGATGTGGTCGAGGGGCGAGGGTGTCAGGCAGGGTGCGGGGGATCGGTCCCTCCCAGTTAGTTTTGTTGATTTTACGGCGCAGCTGAAGCCGCGCCCCTTCAAAACAATATCAAGGCTCTCTCTCGTCTGTAGAGGTCGGCTCGTTCCTTTTATTCGGCGGTAGGTTGAGGGAAGGAATTGTAGTTCGGGCCGGAGGGGTCTCCGCCAGGGGCGGTGGGAACGGGTTGGGGAGCGATGACAGGGATGTTGGACGGGTTCGAGGGAGTGGATCCGGGCATTTCTTCTCCGGGGCGACGGAGGGTTGGAGCATTGACGGAGCGCTCTTCCTGTTTTTTCGCGACGGTGGCGGTCTGGCCGAGATCGATTTCTTTGTCGACGCGCACAATCTTTTGGCCATCGACCTTCATGGTTTCGACGCGCACGACTTCGTCGCCGACAAGGCGGACGAAGTCTACATCCTGCGGGGGCGTGCCGTAGATCCACTCTTCGTACTCGACTTCGTCGGCGGTTTCGCGAATCTTTCTGGGTGCGCGACCCTTGGCGTAAATGACCATTTCGCGGTTCATCCCGACGAGGACGTGGTGGTTCTTGATGGCCTCTTTGACTTGAGGGCTAACGGTTTCGAGATAGGCCTCGAGGGGCGTTTTCGCGTCAAAATCGAAGACGGGACGGAGCAGTTGCTTGAGTTCGGGTCCGGTCATCTCGGGGACATATTTTTCGAAGTAAAGATCGACGAAGGATCCACGGGCGTTGGCGGAGGGGTCGGAGGGGGCGATGGTGGTTGAAGCGGCACCCTGAATTTGGATGTGCTGGTACCACTTTTGGCGTTTGATGGGGCCACCGTTGATTTCAAAACGGATGTGATCGGGCTTGATGGCTACATCGCTAATGACGGCGCGGTCACCGGGTTTGGCGGCGGGTCCCCAGAGAGCCATCAGGTGTTTCAGATCGTCTCCCGCAGGAGTGACGTTGCCATCTTTCAGCCGCAGGCCGGTCTTACCCATGGGGAAATTGGTGCGGATGTAGACGAGTTCCTCGTTGAAGGCGTGGAGGATCTGTTCGCGGGTCTTGGGAGTTATTTTCGGCGACGGAGTATTTCCGGCGAGCGAGCAGGAGGCCAGGAGGAGAGTGGTGGTGAACGTCCGGCAGCAAAAGCGGGAAACCTGGATGGACCGCATACAACACCCCCGCGGACTAACTTGGCTGGAATTATAAACCGTCGGCCGGAAATTGGCGCAGGACATCGGTTTCACAACTGGGCCGGTCCTCGTGGAACTACTGTTGAAACCGGGAACGCAAGGCGAAGCTTGGATGACAGGTCGGGATGGTTACCGCACGTGGGGCGACGGAGTACTTCAGTAATGGACAGGTGTACTTTGAGCACCTGAGGGGCGCGGCGCCGGTCACCCTAGAATAGGAGCAGGCCGAAGCCGAGGTATGCTCGCGGTTGGGCCGCCAGGACTGCGTTTTGCCGTTGAAGCTACCGATTCCCGCGCGCATCCCTCTGCTGTACGTCATCCTTGGCGTGCTGCTGGCAATCAGCGTCCTGCCCATGTATTTCTATTCGGCTCAGATTGAAACCATGAATCAGGTTCGTCTGAAGACGAACGAAATGCTCCTGCAAAATACGGTGACGCGGTCGCTGGCGGACGACATTGCGCAGCATCAGGAAGCGCTGCACATCATGCTGGCGAACTTGTCGTCGTCGATGCAGGTGATGATGCTGGCGAACCCGAGCGGGAATGACCCGAGCAATCAGATTTTACTGACGCCTGAGCTGCGGGCGATGCTGGAGAATTTTGTTTCTTCCTCGAATGACATAGCCTACGCGACGCTGCTGAACGCGGATGCCAAGGGAGTTTCGGCGGGGCGCATCGAGCCGGATGCCTTTCTGCAGCGCGAACTGGAGCGTGCCTACCAGGCTTCGCGCGAGGGGCGGGCCTATAGCGGACAACCGCTGGTGGTGGGCGGAGGGAAATCGGCGCGCACGGTGATGCTGGTAAGTTCACCGATCATGTACGACAAGCGATTTCTGGGGATGATCGCGTCCGTCGTAGATATGGATTATTTGATCCGCCGACTGGAGCAGGTGAGCATGAGCGGTCTGATGCCGTATGTTGTCGACAGCCAGGGCAGGCTGGTGGCGGCGGCTACGACGCAGTATGCGACGGGACAGGATATGAGCCAGTTCGACATCGTCCGGAGTTTTGTCGGAGAAGGAGGCTCGAAGGCACAATTGGCGGCGACGCGCGAATTTACGGTGGGCACCGGAAAAGGCGCCACCGAAATGTTGGGGACGTATAGCCCCGTGACCTCGCTGGATTGGGCGGTGGTGGTGCAGAAGCCGCGGGACGACGCGTATCGCGGGATTTATGAGATGCAGCGTACGGGGCGCCTGCTGGCATGGCTGGCAGTGTTTGGAAGCGTCGGGCTGAGTATTTTTTCGGCGCGGCGAATCACCAGTCCGCTACGAGTGCTGACGCAATCGAGCCAGGCCATCGCGCGCGGTGACTTCTCGCAACGGGTGCACATCAAGACGCGGACGGAAATCGGCGAACTGGCGACGACATTCAACACGATGTCAGAAGAGCTGGAACAGTTCGTCGAAGACTTAAAGCGGGCGGCAGACGAGAACAAGAACCTGTTTATGGGTTCGATCCAGATGCTGGCGGGCGCGGTCGACGAAAAGGATCCGTACACGCGTGGCCACTCCGACCGGGTCACCAAGTATTCACTGATGATTGCAACGGAGATGGGGCTGGATCCGGGATTTCTGGAGATCCTGCGAATTTCTGCGCAGTTGCATGATGTGGGCAAGATTGGGATTGAAGATCGGATTCTGAAAAAACCAGGGGCGTTGACGCCGGAAGAATTCGAGATCATGAAGACGCATACCACGAAGGGTGCGAACATTCTGCGTCCGGTGCCGCAGTTGCGGGAGATGCTGCCGGGAATCGAATTGCATCACGAGGCGCTGAATGGGCGGGGATATCCTTACGGGCTGAAGGGGGACCAGATTCCGCTGCTGGCGCGGGTGATTGCGGTTGCCGACACTTTTGACGCGCTGACGACAAATCGTCCCTACCAGAAGGCGCATGATCCGATTGAAGCTTTGCGGATCATTGAGAATCTTTCCGGACAGCGACTGGATCCGGGAGCGGTTACGGCGCTGATGGCGGTTTATTACCGGGGAGATATTCGCATTCCGAAACCAACGGCGACCGTCGCAGCACCGGAGCCTGCTCGGGCTCCCGCGACCCATGTGCAACTTTCGCCGGCGGATCCGCTGGTTTCGCAGATTTCGAGAACGTAGCGGGCAATCGACAGTTTAATTTGCGGAAGTGTGCTTTCGATTGCAGCATTCCACCAGAGAACTGGAAGCCGCCTTTAGTTTGGTTACGGTGACGGGTAGCCGAACCTGCACCCTTGCAAATCAAAGTCTAGAACTGCGGCCTCCCCGAAGTATCCTGGCGAAGGCTCTACGCCCTGACAGGCAGGGTTGCGGAACCCAGGTTAGTGCCCTGAAGAACGGGCACGAACCTGGGGCACCGAGTTTTGTGAAACTCGCGGGGGGACAATTCCGGCTCTCTTTCAAATCGAAACTGTGAATCGGCGAATGCACGGGCGTTGATTCTCCTATAATCGATTTGGACACCTCATGATTCAAACCCTTTTTGGCAGCCTGGACGAAGAGAAAAAACCCAGTTTTATCGAGCGCATGAAAGAGGCGGTCTCGCGGACGCGCGAGAACCTGGCCGAGCGCATCGAAGATGTGGTTTCAATCGGCAAGGAAATCGACCGGTCGACGCTGGACGATCTGGAGATGACGCTGATCGGGGCCGATCTCGGCACCACCACTACCCATGAAGTTCTGGAAAAACTTCGCGAAAAAGCGGATCGCAAGCAGATCAAGGATGTTGGTGAACTCAAACGGCTGCTGAAGGAAGAGCTGCTGTCGATTCTTACTTCGACGCCCTCGCGTCCAGTGACGAAGGTGGATGGGACTCCGGAAGTGATCATGGTGGTTGGGGTGAACGGGGCGGGCAAGACGACGACGATTGGAAAACTGGCGCAAGTTTTTCGCAGCCAGGGGAAAACGGTGCTGCTGTGCGCGGCCGATACGTTTCGCGCGGCAGCAATTGAGCAACTGGAAATCTGGGGACAGCGAACGGGGACGGAAGTGATTAAAACGCGGGCTGGAGGGGATCCATCGGCGGCGCTGTTCGATGCGTTGCAAACGGCCACGGCGCGAAAGACCGAGTACGTCATCGTCGATACCGCCGGGCGGTTGCACACCAAGCAGAATCTGATGGCAGAATTAGAAAAGATGAAACGCACGGCACAACGGATCGTGCCGGGGGCTCCGCACGAGACTTTACTGGTGATGGATGCGACGACTGGGCAGAACGGACTGCAGCAGGCACGGCAGTTTACGCAATCGTCTGGAGTCACGGGGATTGTGTTGACGAAGCTCGATGGCACGGCCAAAGGCGGCGTGGTGGTAGCGATTACGCGGGAATTGGGGCTGCCAGTGCGCTTCGTCGGCGTGGGCGAGAAGGCCGGCGATCTGTTGCCGTTTGATCCGAAGGAGTTTGTGGAGTCGTTGTTTGCATGAAGAAGCTCTTGGCTATTAGCTTTTGGCTTTTGGCCCTTCGCTAATGGCTAATGGCCAGGAGCCAAAAGCATTCTTATGACCATTGACGAACAGTTCTTACGAAAAGCGCTGGAGTTAGCGCGCGGGGGAGTTGGGCTGGCGTCGCCGAATCCGGTGGTGGGCGCGGTTGTGGTCGACGCGTCGGGCCGCGAAGTCGGGTTGGGCACGCACACCTATGACGGCGTAAAACATGCGGAGGTGCTCGCACTCGAGCAGGCGGGCGGCGGGGCGCGAGGCGGAACACTCTACTTAAATCTGGAGCCTTGTTCGCATCAGGGGCGCACCGCGCCTTGCGCAGATGCGGTGATCGCGGCGGGAATCGTGCGCGTCGTGTGCAGCATGGAAGATCCCAATCCACGAGTGGCGGGCCAAGGGCTGGCTAAGCTGCGAGCGGCTGGAGTTAAGGTCGAAGTCGGATGCCTGCAGGCGGAAGCGAAAAAGCTGAATGAAAGTTTTGCGAAGTACATCCTGCGGGGAAAGCCGCTGGTCACGCTGAAGTCGGCGATGACGTTGGATGGGAAGATTGCCGATGCCACGAAACCCGGCGTGCAACCGGGATCGGCGACTCCGGCAGCCGAGGGCGCGCACAGCGGCTACCACTGGATTACGGGAGAAATGGCGCGGGCGCATGTGCAAAAGCTGCGGCATCAGAGCGACGCGATTATGGTGGGCGTGGGGACGGTGATGGCCGACGATCCGCTGTTGACGGACCGGAGCGGATTGCCGCGGAGGCGCAAACTGCTGCGCGTGATTCTCGATTCATATTTACGAATTCCCATTACGTCGCGAGTGATTCAAACGGCGGAGAATGATGTACTCGTCCTGTGCTCGACGGCGGAGCAGGAAGGGCAAAAGGCGCTGGAGGCTAAGGGGATTCGCGTGGTGCAAGTGGCGGCATCGAATGCGGAGGCGCGTCCTGACTTTTCGGCGATTGTGCGGGCGTTGGCGGCGATGGAAATCACCAGTGTGCTGCTCGAGGGCGGCGCGTTGGTGAATGGAGCGGCGCTGGCGTCAGGCGAGGTGGACAAGGTGTTTCTTTATTACGCGCCGACGATTCTGGGCGGGGCTGCGGTCCCTTTTATCGCAGGAGAAGACTTGCGCGGGAAGACGCAGCGGGTGCAGAAGTTCGAGTTGCATCGGTTCGGAGACGACTTTGCGGTCGAGGGGTATTTGCACGATCCGTACGCGGCGCATGCATGACGATTGTCAGAAGACGCGTCCCTCAGGGGCTAAAGCCGAAGGATGTTGCTTAACTGACGGCGCAGCTAAAGCTGCGCCCCTGCAAAACAAGATACAAAATAAAAGGAGATGACATTTGTGTTTACGGGAATTGTTGAAGAGGTCGGCAAGGTAGTCAAGATTGAGCAGCGAGGGGAGAACCGGCGGATCACGGTCGAGGCAGCGAACACTCCGAAGGAGTTGGGGACGGGGCACAGCGTGTCGGTGAGCGGAGTCTGCCTGACGGCGCTCGATATCAAGGAGAAATCGTTTTGCGCGGACTTGGCGCCCGAAACCTGGGTGCGAACCTCGTTTTCGCGGATGCACGAGGGCGCGCTGGTGAACCTCGAGCTCCCGATGAAAGCCGACGGGCGCTTTGGCGGACATATTGTGCAGGGGCACGTCGACGGGGTGGGCAAACTCATTAAGCTGGAACGGATCGCGAACTCCGAGAACTGGTGGCTGCATGTTGAGCTTCCGGCGGAGATCGAGAAATACACTGTGTATAAGGGATCGATTTCAATTGACGGTATCAGCTTGACGGTGGCCAAACTCGAAGGAAGCCGTTGCAGTATCGCGATCATTCCCCACACGGTCGAATTGACGAACCTTGGCTCGCTGAAGCCGGGGGATCCGGTAAACCTGGAAGCGGACGTGATCGCCAAGTATGTCGAACAAATGATGAAGGGTGAGAGCGGACAGAGCTCGATTACGGTTGAGGAATTGGTACAACAGGGCTTCTAAGGTTGTCATCGGGCAAGAGCGATCCGCCGCAGACCGCAATGTCCGGGATGATAACCGGCGCACATCCCCACTTTATGGTCCTCTTCATCCGCATGTAACAGTAAGTAACAGAGTTTGTATCTACCTGCATACCTTGAACTTCATTCGTGTAACAGTATGAGACTTAGGGACACTTCATTCCGCGGTGCGCCCGCGGTAAGTTGCCGAGGGTCTAGCCAAGTCTCCCTTGCGCCGGGGCAACTGCTGGCAAGTCCCTAAGGAGGCAGTTCATGAATTCTGGAAGTCCATCCCCCATTCAGTTTTTTCGTCAGGCTGTTCTTACTCTGCTCAGTATCGTGTTCTTAGCGAATGCCCTAAACGCACAGGATTTTAAAAAACAAACCATCTATCAGATCGTTACCGACCGTTTCTTTAACGGCGATACGACAAATGACAATCCCGCGCAGAGCGCAGGTCTTTTCGATGCAACACAAACCAACTGGCATCTCTACTGGGGTGGAGATCTTGCCGGTATCCAGCAGAAATTAAGTTACTTGCAAGGCATGGGAGTTACCGCGATATGGATTTCGCCTCCCGTGGATAATCTCAACCTGAATATTCCGGACAGTAATGGCAATCCCACTGCCTCTTATCACGGATACGGCGCGCGGGACTTCATGCGGATCGAAGAACATTTTGGCAGTGCAGCCAACGACTGGACCGCTTTCAACAATCTAATCGCTGCGGCGCATGCCGACGGCATTAAGGTGATCATCGACTTCGCTCCCAACCACAGTAATCCGGACAATGGCGGCGAGTACGGCTCTCTCTACAACAACGGGACGTTTGTGGCAGCTTGTAACAACGATCCGAACGGCGTGTTCCATCACAATCCGGATATATCCAATTTCGACGACCGCTACCAGCTTCAGTACTACACGCTGGAGGACCTGTGCGACCTCAACCAGGAGAACGCGACTATTGATTCCTATCTAAAGACAGCGATCGTGCAACTGCAGTCGCACGGGGCCGACGGTTTTCGCATCGACGCCGTAAAACATGTTACGTGGGGGTGGGAATACAGTATGTCAAATACAGTATTCACCTCAGGACCAAGCTTCTTCTTTGGTGAGTGGGCGCAGGGGCCGGGCGACGCGCTGTACCATGATTCTTACAAGTTCGCCAATAAGAGCGGCATCTCGGTGCTGGATTTCAATGTGAATCAAGCGGTGCGAGATGTGTTCGCCAGCAACAACAATTTTTCGGAACTGGACGGTGAAGTGAGCACAGAAGATGGAAATTTCACCTGGCAGAACGATCTGGTTACTTTTGTCGACAGCCATGATTTGGCGCGCCTGCTTAGCGTAAACAACGATACGAATCGACTGATCGAGGCGCAGTCCTACATTCTGACGACGCGCGGCATCCCGGTTGTTTACTACGGAGACGAGCAATATCTACACAACGATACCGGTGGAGGAACCGACCCGTATAACCGGAACGAAATGACTGCGTGGAGCACCACGACGACGTTGTATCAGGTGATCAACAAGCTGGCCGGGCTGCGTGCGGGAGCGAATGACGCGCTGGGATACGGCTCTTATACGCAGCGTTGGATCAACAATGACGTGTATATCTACGAACGTCAGTTTTACAACGATGTGGTTCTGGTGGCCATCAACAAGAACGACACGACCAGCTATCCTGTTTCGGGTTTGAACACAGCGCTGCCCGCAGCCAACTATACGGACTACCTGGGCGGCTTAATGAGCGGTCCGTCGATCACGGTGATGAACGGAACCGGCGGAAACAACCCGGTGTCGAGTTTCACCATGCCGGCGCACTCCGTCGCGGTTTGGCAATACACAAGCACGGCGAGCGCTCCGGAGGTGGGATCGATTGGCCCAACGCTGGGGCAGGCCGGGGTGAAAGTGACGATCGCAGGGAAGGGTTTTGGAACGGGCACCGGGAGCGTTCTGGTGGGTTCGACGGCAGCGACGGTCAACAGTTGGTCGAGCACGTCGGTGACGTTCACGGTTCCGAGTGTGACGAACGGCGTGTATAACGTAACGCTCAAGAACTCGTCGGGAACGGCCGCCAACACGATTCAATTCACGGTGCTGACGGCGAAACTGATTCCCGTAACTTTCACCGTCAACAACGCGACGCCCACCAATACGGGCGACTATATTTTTCTCACCGGAAGCACGATCGAGTTGGGGAATTGGGGCACGACGTGGGATACGGCGATTGGTCCGATGCTCGATCCCAATTATCCAAACTGGTTCTTGAATGTCTCGGCGCCGGCGGGGACAGCGATCCAATTCAAGTTCATCAAGATCGCTGCCAACGGGACGGTAACATGGGAGAACGGAAGCAACCACACCTACACCGTACCGAGCAGCGGAGTGGGATCGGTGAACGTGAGTTGGCAGTATTGATGTAATTTTCTGGGGCAACGAGGAGTATTGAAGAGAGGGCTGGCGCCGGGCCGGCCCTTTTGTTTTCGCCGCAAAAATGCAGGAAAAACAAGAATGTCTAAGCTTCCAGCTTGAGTTCGTCTAATTCCAGAAATTCGTGGATGATGGGCTCGTTGGATTTTTCCATGTCTTTGTAGGGTCCGAAGAAAATAGCGCGGCCTTCGTGGAGAAAGACGAGGCGGTCGGCCAATTTCTTAGCGAGCCGCATGTCATGGGTCACGACGACGGATGTCAGATGGAGTTGTAGCTTGAGGCGGGCGATGAGATCGCCGAGGAGGTTTCCCATGAGGGGATCGACCATGGTGGTGGGTTCGTCGTAGAGCACACATTCGGGTTGAGCTGCGAGGGCGCGCGCGATGGCGACGGAGCGCTTCATTCCGGTCGAGAGGTCGGAGGGCAGCAGATCGCGCATCTCTTTGACGCCGACCATTTCGAGCAGACCGTCGACAACCTGAAGAATCTGGTCCTCCGAAAGTTCGCGCTTTTCACGCAGCGGGAAGGCCACATTTTCGCCGACGGACAAAGAGTCGAAGAGGGCGCCATTCTGGAAGACCATGGTGACTTTCTTGCGGATCTCCTCGAGTTGCACTTCGTTGTAGTCGGTGATGTCCTGGCAGGCGACAATGACGCGGCCGGAATCGGGCTTGAGGAAGCCCATGATGTTGTGGAGCGAGACGGATTTGCCCACGCCGCTGCGGCCGAGAATGCAAACCATCTCTCCGGGCATAACATCGAAGCTGACATTCTGGAGAATGACGCGGGCTCCGAAAGCCTTGGAGACGTCTTTGAATTCGATGTAGGGCGAAAGGGTGGCGGGAGAAGCCATGGGTACCAGAATGGCACGAGAAGGCGGATAGGCAAGCGGTAGTTGAGAGAAAGTTGGTTAAGAGAACTGCCGGTGGTACTCGGCGTTGCGGCTGGAAGCGGGTTCGGCCGTACGAGGGATGACTCGGCGAGGAGGGGCGGACGAAGGAGTTCGTAGAATCGGGCAAGAAGTTCATTGAAATAGGCAAGCGATCGCCAGAGCTCGAAACTATGCTGGGAATGTTGAGGCAGGTGGGCAGACGGAATCGGCAGCGAGGAAATTCGCAAGCTTAGGAGAAGCAATGCAAAAGCGCAAACTTGGAAAAAGCAATCTGGAAGTTTCGGCTCTCGGCTTGGGGTGCATGGGGATGAGCTTCTCTTATGGCCCCGCGAAAGACAAGCAGGAGATGATTTCCCTACTTCGCGCGGCGGTTGAACGCGGTGTGACGTTTTTCGATACCGCGGAGGTGTATGGTCCGTTCACGAACGAAGAACTGGTGGGCGAGGCTCTGGCGCCGTTCCGCGGGAAGGTTGTGATCGCAACCAAGTTCGGCTTCAAGCTGAAGCCCGATTTGAGTCCGGGTTCTCTTGGTCCGGATAGCAGCCCCGACCGCATTCGGCTGGTCGCCGAGGCATCGCTGAAACGTCTGAAGGTTGATGCAATCGATCTCTTCTATCAGCACCGCGTAGACCCGCAGGTGCCAATTGAAGATGTTGCCGGAACGGTGAAGGATTTGATTCAGGCAGGCAAGGTAAAGCACTTCGGGCTTTCGGAAGCGGGAGCGAAGACGATTCGTCGCGCGCACGCCGTGCAACCAGTCACGGCGGTGCAGAGCGAATATTCGCTGTGGACGCGGGGCCCTGAGGCGGAGGTGTTGCCCACGCTGGAGGAACTGGGTATTGGATTTGTGCCGTATAGTCCGCTGGGCAAGGGATTCCTGACCGGGAAGATGGATGAGCACACGACATTCGATAAGACTGATTTTCGGAGCACTCTGCCTCGCTTCACGCCGGAGGCTCTGAAGGCGAATCAGGCACTGGTGGATCTGCTGGGAGCGATGGCGAAACGGAAGAAGGCGACGCCAGCGCAGATCGCGCTGGCCTGGCTGCTGGCGCAGAAGCCCTGGTTTGCTCCGATTCCGGGCACGACCAAGCTGGCGCGTCTGGAAGAAAACATCGGAGCGGTTGCGGTTGAACTCACAGCGGACGATTTGCGCGAGATTGAAACCGCCTCGTCCAAGATCAAAGTGGAAGGGGCCCGGTACCCGGAAGCGATCGAGAAGATGACGGGGCTTTAATTCGGATTTTAATACGAACTTT
>Ga0302319_10020829_pt1 | contig 11835 bp, 14 predicted proteins | sample Bog_T0_2_FD_203319 | JGI IMG/M metagenome (GOLD analysis project Ga0302319, IMG submission 203319) | Peat permafrost microbial communities from Stordalen Mire near Abisko, Sweden - Bog_T0_2 | ecosystem: Environmental > Terrestrial > Soil > Wetlands > Peat | place: Sweden: Abisko, Stordalen Mire...
TTAGAACGAGTTGTCGCGAGATACTTGGCTTCGGCGTTACGAGCTTCGAACTCGGTATCGAAAACTTCGTCGGCCTGGAGTTTTCGTCGCCGAATTTGCAATCGCCATCGGCCGTTCGGCAGCTCGCTGATGCTCATGTGCAATTGCCCACCGTCCCGCAGAAAATGCGGTTTCATGTGCAATTCTATGTGCAACAGTGCAACTAAACTGTTGATTACCCCGCAAATCCAGCCACATTACGCGAAATCATCGGACTGAAAATCCGCGTGTCGGGGGTTCAATTCCCTCCCTGAACGTCCACTGACGTCCACAATTGTCTATCGTGATCCAGCTGAATTCGCGGCGCGCGTCCGTTTGTTGTGTGCTTTTGCCTGGGTCAGCAACTGGCTCCAGTCATCCGGCGGATTCCCGTTCTTTAGCATGCGCCGGAACGTGCGATAGGCGTCAGAAGCGCTCTCATATGCGCGTTTGCTAGCCTCGTCGTTGACCCAGGCGTAAATGATGATGCGGCTCTCGCGTTGGTAGCGAAAGAACAACCGATACTGCTGGAAGAACTTTGCTCGGAACCAGTGTTTGTATTCATCGCCGAGCGCTACCCCTTGTCGATACTCGGGGCGAGTAGGGTCCTGCGGAATTGCCTCGAAGGCGAGCTTTACAATCGCCGCAAGCCGCTTCGTCGCGTTCTTGCCGGTATACCCCTTCGGATACTTGGCGCGAAGGTGCTCAACCTGTGCGACTAGCGATTCAATGGTATCGAGAAACTGCGGATGCGCAAAAATCGACCAACCCTTAACGACCAAGGGGGGATCTGCGTCCGCGCTCGTCACTCGTCCTCGGGCAGAAGCGGCGAGTCGAGGTCAACCTTAACTCCTTTCACCAGCAATCGGGCACGGCGCAGCAGGGTTGAGTTGATGCCTCGAATCTGAATCGGGTGTACTTCCATATCGCGCGCCAAGAAGGCCAGAAACTTTCCGACCACCGGATCACTCTCCTCGCCAGCCTCCGCGCGGGTCAGGAGCACCGCGCCATCCGGTCTCACCACGTATCGAATTTTGTCGCGCTTGCGCAATTTGAGCGTTCGACGCACAACATCCGGCACCGTAGTCTGGTAACGGTCGGTCAACGTCGATTCGATTTCAAGCGAGGCCATATCGGATCCGGGAAATTGCGATAACTACCGCTATGGTAATGCGAACGCATTACCATGTCAAAGCACGGCCAAAAATTGGTTGAATGTCCAGGTTCAATCATCGATCCGGGCCAAAAGGAGTATGGGTCATTCTCCATGCTGCCGAACTCTGGGTCATAGTCCTTTCACTGACATTTCAATTCGTGTTGGTCGCCAAAAAATATCTCATTTTTCTGAATGTTATGATCCGAGCCGTTTAACATAGGCTATCTCTCTCAGCCGGCGCCCTGGTGGAGATCCGACATAGGTCTCCGCTGGCCAGCGTGCCTCTATGAGTGCAGATTGACACTCTTGTCGAAAATCCCGGGGATAATCCAACTGTATTGGAAAAAGTAATTTCTTGCCGGCGGCTCCTCGGGGGTGTAGGCCAAGGGGCCTCGCGCGGCCAGCCAAGGCACGGAGCGACCCGAGTCAAATACAGTGGAGGTAGGAAATCGCGAGTGATTGGCCATACTGAAGACTCACCGCGCGCCCAGCAGCAATTCGATGGCACTGCGCGTATCCGCACTCAAGCTCGAGAATTCATCCTCCGTAAGCAGGCCTGCCGCGCGAATCCGGGCCAACATCGTAAGAGCATTGGAGCGCCTTGGATCATTGAATAGGCCTGCGATTTCGCGGTCGCGCCGTTCGATGATCTTGAAGATGTCAAGGTAACGCTGATGAGGACTCTGGGCGCTGTTGTGTGTCACGCGCTCAATCTCGGCAAGCACCTCTTCGCAGTAGCGGTCGCGCGCGAGCGGGTGCACGCGCCTCAGCACCTTCCAGTCGGCTTCCGCAACGGTGTATGACACGGCGCGGATTCACAATCGCGCGACGCAATCGCCGACAACGCGGTGAGGTTCCGCTGCACTGACGGTGACGGTGGCATGTGCGCGCATGGCGATTATTATCCGTAAGCAGGTAGTGAACGAGCAAGCACCAAAGAGCCGAAGTCGCAGATTCTATTTCCGGCATCTGCGCCGCGGGCGACATCCACGGTGCAATGGACCGGCTCTATCAGGACGTGTTTGCGTTCGAGGTGTCGCTTGGAGTTCGCTTCGACTATGTGCTGCACGTCGGGGATTTCCGTTTCTGGCCCGATCCGACCCGGATCGACAAGGCGACGCGCCATCATGAGGGCGCGGGCGATTTTTCGGCGTGGCTGAGAAAACCGAGGGGCGCCGCGGCCGACAGTGTTCATCAATCGTTTTGACGCATGATGCGCCGGCCCGCGTACGTTTCGAACGGCATCGTCGGGGAGCCGGTTTCGCATGCGTTGGAGTATTCTATGTACCCGCGGCGCCGCATACCTCTCCGGTGGCGCTATTCGGTGCGCCGGACTTGCGAGGATTTTTCGTGCTGATCGCGCTCCAGAAACCTGTCGCGCACTGCGCAAAGAACCGCGGTGGTAGCGGCCCGTAAGCAATCGTCGATGCGTCGCCCCCGGGAACAGGTCGAAGATCGGGACCGGGCCGTAGGAATTGGTTTGCTTCGGTGATCCTGATCCAGGATCTGTCGGTATCGAGCCCAAGTCGCTTCTTGGTCTCCGCGGGAATCTCAATGGCATCGGCCGGATCGGGGGGCGGACTGTGTGTAATGGGTAGAACCAACACTTCCCATTCGCCGTCTTGGCCCAATGATCGCCATGACAACGGCGCACGGCCGATCTTTCGTTCCGTCCTCGCGTCCGGCTTCGTGTTCCCGTTTCCAAAGATAGGAATAGCGGATCACCAGACCGGCATACGGTTCCGGAAACGGCACGGTCTTCAGTCTTCGATTTCTTTATCGAGATCCGCGTATCGGTCCGGAATTCGAGCGTTGCGAATAGCGTCGACTTGACGCTGCGAAAGCTCGCCGACGGGAATGACCCGGCGGTCGCGGCGCTTCAGACGCGCATACTCTTGCGCCGACAGCAGCACAGTGCGTTCGCGACCGTTCTTAGTAATGGTGACGGGCCTGGTGAGTGCGATGTCCTGATACGCACCGACATTGCGGTGAAATTCCGCTGCACTGAGTGACACTGTCCTCTGTGCTCATGATGTGTATTGTACGTAGAATGCTTATCCGCAAGTTTGTGTAATCTCAGCGATCAGAAGCGGGGTCCTTGGGAGGCCCGCGCCGGTGCAGCCTATTGCGATTGATTCTATTGCACATAATGCACCCATAGGAGTGGGGCCATGGTCATTGCTCCAGACCGTATAGATCTGAGTGACCACGACACGGAATTACTGGCACAAGTCAGTCGCTTGATGTCATGGAAGCCGCCAACGGACTCGCCCATGCGCGTGTTGCTTGACGAATGAGTCTCGAAGCGGTTCAGAACAGAATTGGCCGCCCATGGTGTTCGAACGGTTGCGGAGATGGGATGGTCTGGAATCCAGAACGGCCGATTGCTTCAACGCGCTGCCGCTAACAAAATCGATGGCGGGTCTGCAATTCAGTGTGGGCACTCGCAGTGTCGGGCGGCACCCGTAGGGTGCCATGAACGCTCGAGGATATCGACGCCCGCAGTGCGTGCGCAAAGTCATCGCAATTCCTTATGACGAACGGGGACCCTAAATCCGGGATAGTCCGCGGCGAAGGGATGAGCGTTACTCGGAAATCGGCGCCCGCGCTTCGGTTCCCGGGAAGACCCCTTCTACAAGTTGGCCGCTCTTGACCACAGGGACGCCGTTTACAAGCACGAACACGATCCCCTCCGAGTATTGAAGTGGTTCCTCGTATGTCGCCTTGTCAATCACGCGATTCGGGTCGAAAACAGTAATGTCTGCATCGGCTCCCACGCGAATCCGTCCTTTGTCCTTGAACGCCGCGGCACGCTGCTCCAGCATTTGCGCCGGCATAAGAGTCATTTTTCGCAAAGCCGTCATCAGATCCAAGGCCTTTTCTTCCCGCACAAAATGCCCCAGTACACGCGAGAACGTCCCCTGTCCGCGTGGATGAATCTTCGGTCCGGTAATCGGCAACCCGTCGCTCGCGATCATGACAATCGGGTTCGCTACCGCTGCCAGCACCGCTTCCTGCGGAATTTCATGAATCACGACGAGGCCGCCTTGTTTGCGATAGCGCGCAAAGGTCTCTGGGGTCAGCCGCTCCCCGGTTTCTGCCCATTGAAGGTCCTTGTACGTAATGCCCTGTCTTTCCTGCCACCCGTCATCAAAAACGGCCGAATTTAGATTCGTGCTGGCGGCGGTGTAGGGATAGCACTCGGTCGTAACATCCAGCCCGCGTTGCCGCGCCCCGGCGATCATCTCAATCAACTGCGGCGTGTGCTTGAGCCCCATGCTGGTAATGTGGGCTACGTGAAGCTGCGCTCCGGTGGCCGCGGCCGCCGCTATGACTTCCTCGAGCGCGGCAACTCCTGTTTCCGGCTCGAGCAGCGAGTTGTACCGCAGGTGGACCTGCAGAGGGGCGTGGTATTTCGCCGCCAAACGGAACATCTCCAGGATCTCCCAGTGCGACGCGCCAGGCGTGTAGTTGATGCCCATCCCCTCGGCAAGCGCGCCCTGGTGGAAGCCATTCTCGATCGCTGCACGCAATTTGCCGAGCTCTTCCTCGGTGACCTCGCGATGGTTTGCAGCTTCGGCGGCCGGGGTATGTGCGGCGCTGAGTGAGGGGACGTTCTGGCCAGTCATCACATGGATCCGCATGGGGATGTGGCCGGCACTGACCCCATAGTTGATCAGGGAATGTCCCTGTCGAGCGGCATACCACTTGGCCACCTCGTCAGTCCCCAACTCGAGCTCCAACGAAGTGGTCACGCCGTCGTGAGCCTGGAATTGATAGTTCCTCGGCTCCTGTCCATGCTCATGCAGGTCGATGAAGCCAGGCGCTACGACCAGTCCACGGGCCTCGATGGTCTGCTTACCTGTGAGCGAATCAGCGGAAATTGCTCGAATTTTCCCGCCGCTAATTCCCACGTTGCGAACGCCGTCAAGTCCCGACTCCGGATCCATGACGCGTCCGTGAGAAAGCACGATGTCATAGGTTTCCCCGTGGGCAGGGGCACACGCGAGCAACCAGAGCAGCGCCAATACGGCCAACGGTCCGAATCCGCCTACCCCTGTGTGTGATTGCGGTATGTATCTGCGCGGCATATTGCCCCCGAGGTTCACGACGATAATGACGCTACCTGCACTGGCTCCGGGTCGGATAGACCTGGAGATATACCGCCCGAGATCCTACTGACTCATGTATCAGTTTACACACCCCTTAGGACAGGCCGGCTGCGCGGGCTCGCGCTCGCGTTCAAAGACAAGCAGATTAGTCTTCTTAGCTCAGTCGGGCAGGTTGATTCTCCGCCGTAGGGCTTTGAAGCGCGGGTCATCATGGAGAGAGGCGAGCAGCACGTCGGTATTTAGCTCCGCCAAGCCGCCGTCGTGTTGCTCATGCGCACGCTCGAGCCATGCAAATGCTTCGTCTTTCTGTTGGCGCCACGCAAAGACGTCCGCGATCTGACTCGCAAAGCCGTGAGCGCCCTTGGCGATGGCCGCCTCGAGCGCCTGCTGCGATTGCTGCTCGTGTCCCAGCGAGTATTCCGCCATCGCCATGCCCGTATTGCGCAGCGCTGCCTCGCTTATCTTGCGATAGGTCGCGAGCGCGTCGGTTGGATCGCCAGTGATCAGCTGCAGATTTCCGAGATTATCGAGTGCGTAGGGGTCTTCCGGCTGGATCTCAAGCTCCCGCTCGAAGGCTTGCCGTGCACCTCGGAAGTCTCGGCTTGCCATGAATACCAGACCGAGATCGTCCCAAGCGGATGAGGACAGCGGATTGAGCTTGGTCGCCGTCCGTATGGCGGAAATGGCTTCAGGGAACCTGCCCAGCAGCCCCAACAACGTGCCATATAAGTGCTGAACGCCGGCGTCTCCCGGGTTCAGCGCAACGGCGTTCTGCAAATCGGCGAGCGCGCCGGCCCAATCCCAGTCGACTCGCGAACGGATGCTGCCACGTACGGCGTAGCCCTCCGCCTGATCCGGTCCCTCGACGATTGCTTGTGCGGCGTGGCCTTTGGCGACGTTGAATCCTGTTGGATCGGAGGTGATGTCCGCCAGTTGGTACTCGGCGGACGCAAGTCCTGCCAGTGCAGCTGCGTAATGCGGGTCTAGCGCGACCGCGCGCTGATAAGCGGCGATTGCATGCTGCAGCTCTTCCTGAGTTTCCATGTGCTGGTGCTGCCGTCCCAGCAGGTATTCGTTATAGGCATCGGGATTAATAGTTCCCTTGGTGTGCTGACCCTGCGCGAGTTTCAGCTTGAGTGCCGAGACCACCGCCGCGGCGATCTCATCCTGGACCTTGAATATGTCCTTGGCATTTGCTTCGTAGGTTTCGGACCAGAGGTGCTCCGCCGTATCGGCGCGCACGAGCTGCGTGGTGACTCGCAGATGCTCTCCGGATTTGCGAACGCTGCCTTCGAGAATGTTCGCGACTCGCAGCTTCGTTCCAATCGTTGGGATGTCGTCAGACTTCCCTTTAAAAGAGAAGGAGGAGGTTCGGGCGATCACGTGCAACCCGGGAGTTTTCGCCAACAAGTCGAGCAATTCTTCGGCGAGTCCGTCGGAAAAGTATTCTTGATCCTTCTTCTCGCTCAAATCCGCGAACGGCAGGACGGCAATGGATTTCTCGGCGATCACCGCGTGCGGCCCCGCGGCGTCATCCGCACTCGCCGCAGTATGGGTCGGGTACCACGAAGGTGCGTGGATGGTCAGGTAAACGATCAACGCCGCGACAAGCGCGAGCGCGACCCAAGGAATTGCCCGCCTTGCACTGCGTGGCCTTCGCGGGGCAGCGGTCGTTGACGCAAGGCGATTTCTGGCAGCTAGTGGTTGATCCAACAGACGCTTCACTCGTTCGACGAAGGGCTGAGTTGCCTCTGCGCCGAGAAGAACAGTCCACTGGACCTCCCGAAAGCGCTCGGGCACTAGCGCCTCGGCCTGCGGCGTCGCATCGATCACTACGGGCAGCAGGAACGCCCTTTCGGACGCCATCAAATGCGAGCGGTCGACCGCGAGTTTCCACTCGAGTCGGAAGTAGCCCTCGGTTCGTCTTTGCGTATGCGCCGAGATCAGAGGAACAAAGAGCCCACAATCTCGGATCTGTTCGCGGATCTTCGCATCCCAGACGTCCCCGCCGCGCAGCTCGCTTTGGTCGAACCAGACTTCGATGCCACCTTGACGCAGCCCCTCAGCAATGCGCCGCGCCGGCTCGGCATCCTGCGAGGCATAGCTTAGAAATACCGCGCGCGACGGTTCCGTCACGTTGACACCACCCTGAGCTGGAATGGATTGGAGGTTTTGTCACCCCCTCTGCAAGCAGCAGCTTAACCTAACTGGTTTGATTGGGCTGACTGCGGGTTGCAAGAAGGTTAACAGTGCACTGGGAACTGCCCGGCCAATCCCCGGGGAGCCTCCTAAAGCCCCGGTCAGGCCAGCTGGCAAAGTTGCCGGTTCGAATGCATGACGCAGGGTCAGGGGCAATGGCCGTCGCGATGGGTTACTCCGACAGGTGCATCCCTCCTAGCAGCGCCAGATAGCGCGGCTCCTCGCGCAAATTGTCGAGATACAGGTCGTAGGGGCGCGCGGTTCCTCACCGCGCTATTGCGCACTATCCTCTATTATCTAGAGTCGGTATAATTATACCGAGGACGGATATTGCGAGATACTTCAATGGATAGCCCCAAAGACATCTGGCACTTTGCCCGCCCGCTCCTCGCCAAGCAATACTTGGGAGAATTCGACTTGGGGCTCATCGGCGCCCGCGCGCTCTTCGCCAAGCGGCGCATGGGGAAGTCCACCTTTCTCGAGAGAGATCTCATCCCCGCGGCCAAGCGGGCGGGCTACCTGACGCCGTACTTGAACCTGTGGACCGCGACCCACACGCCGGCCCAAGCGCTCGTTCGTGTCGTGAGTGCGGCCGTGGCGCCCAAAGGGTGGCCCAAGGTACTCAAACGCCTGAAGGGTGTGAAGAGTGTCAAGACCTCGGCGGCCTTGAAAGGGATCGTCGAAGGCAAACTCGAAATGGAGTGGGAGGGACTCGCCGCCGCGGTCGCGACGCCGCTATTGGGTGATCTCCTCGATGAGTTGCCGTCTCGCCAACGCATGCTCCTCGTGCTCGATGAGGCGCAGGTTCTTGCTCGTCCGGAGCATTCGGAACTCGCCCATTCGCTGCGGGCGAATTTGGACAGTCGCAAGGCCTCGATCAAAGTGATTTTCGCCGGCAGCTCCGAAGTCACCCTGCGCCAGATGTTTGGCCGGGTGCGAGAGCCGTTCTATAACTGGGCCCCGCTTACCCCCTTTCCGCTCCTGGGGGAGGAATTCGTGCATGCGCTCACCCAACTTGTCAACGGGCTTTCGCGCTATCCCTTGACCGAGCGCGAGACCTTGAAGGCATTCGAGGCGCTCGGTCGTACGCCGGAATTCTTCCGCCTCTACTTAAGCCGCTACCTGGCTTATGCAAGCGAGGGTTCGGCCGCAGCTCTGGCACACACCAGGGCCGAAGTCTACAACGACACCGCTCTGCAACGAACCTGGCAGAGTTTGCCTCCCCTCGATCGCGCGGTTTTGCAATCGATCGCCCGTGGCGTCACGGATGTCTTTTCGGCGGCGGTGCGCGGGCAACTCGGCAAAGGCTTGGGCGAGCCCGCCCCAAGCGTCGGCACCGTGCAAAAGGCGGTTGGTCGACTGACGCGCGGCGAGATCCTGGTGCGAGTGGAGCGCGGCGAGTACCACGTTCAGGATGACGTCTTTCTCGAGTGGCTGAAACGTCCCACCTGACGAGCCAGCTGAGCGTCGAAGTTGAAAATCCCGCAAAATGGTGTGCGGAGGTGATAACGCCATGAACGCAGCAGTGGAGCCGATCGATGGTGGCAACGCAACGCTTGCCGAGTTGCGACGTGCCGGAATTGATGCGCTGGCGAAAGCCCTGGGCCCGGTGGGGATGGCGCGGTTTCTGCAGCAGTTCGATCCCTTTCAGGGAGATTACACGGCTGAACGCAGCCGTATTCTGGGTAACCCTTCTGTCGACGCAGTCATGGACGAAATAGAACGCGGACGTACCGACCCACAGCCGAAGTAATCGCCATATCCGCATAGTCGACCGTGATTGTGGAATAGGGCTAAGTGGTATCCCGACAAATCAGCTTCTTATGCGCCGCGAGACCGGCAAGGAGTAGACGGTGCGAGTCCGTTTATACGGTTGTCAACAGCACCGTGTTCAACGAAATCCACAAAGCGCTCGATGACGGCGTTCAAGACGTGGCTGAGCGCGCGAACCTAAAAACGTTGCGCCGAAGCTGAACTATAAGAATCTAGAAGAAGTGCAGGAAGGTGGTTCTGCGCAGCTGGCATTTTTGGAATTGCGCAGTCCGACCGTGAGTCCGGAGCGTGCGGCCGTGCTTCGAGCCGCCCTATTGCGCTATTGTGCGCATCACACATGGGTGATGGTCGTGCTGCGTCGGTTTCTTTGTGGTGAAGCTCTTGGGCTCGAGGCGCCGGGATGAACCTATGCGGTGTCGGCATTCTGCACGCCATCATGTTGATTAAATATTCAATCTGGACCTGTTCTCGGATGTTGTTCTGCAGGATCTACACCCGCACTACCGGCGCCTTCGGGATCTGGGGGCGGTTGTTCGTCTGGAGCCGCTGGGCATGTATGAATCTATTCTTATCGTTCTAATGCCCGCCAATGATTGACCAAGAGGTCAATCATACCGTCGAACGCGCCGGGCATATCGATGTAACGTGACGCGGCCAAGCAAAGGATCAAAATCGATATGCCAACGTCCGATGTCCCCGAAAAGATCACACGAATCGGTTGCCGCGTCGTGGTCGGACTCGTCGTCGGTTTTGCACTCGCGGTTGATACCGTGAGTTATTACGCCCATTCGGTTGCGACATTTGTTGTCGTAATTGGTTTGTCAGTCGCAGCTTGCGTAATTCTCGCTTTGGGCTTTGGCGACCAACTGCTCATCCTGCCACCCATCGTTGCCGCTCACGAAAGGCCGAAGCGATTTTACAATGCCTTGTCCTTCACTATCGGCCAATTATGCTCCGCTCGCGAAATCGTATTACGGGGGTCGCTATCGAAGATTTCTTGTGCCTTCGGACTGTTATTTAGATATAGCTTTCCGTTGACGATTTTCCCGGTTTCAGGATCGACGTCGACCTTTTCACCGAAGGAGGTGCCCACGGCGCAGAACCCGCCAAACTGCGGAAGATATTTGGTCGGATTGTTCAGGAAAGACTTTCGATGAGCCTTAGTCGCGAACAAATAACGAGCGCCGCCAAATGACGCCGTGATCGCAGCCATGCCATGCGTGGGCTTTCCGGTCTCGAAGTAAGCAACCGGGTCGTAGCCACGAAGTGCCAAGCCACGGGCATCCAAGTTGATCGGCGATGTTGATCCGAGGACACCAGCATAAAGCGGAAGCGGCAGAAACAGCAGCCAGACGATGAAAACCACTCTGGCACGCGGGCAGTTCAGGTGTGGCATTGGCTTGATCCTCGCTCCATCGCAAAATTCGCGGACTGCCGCTTACGCAGCCAGACCCTCAGTTGACCCGGTGTGGGGGTTGAATATTTCGCGACCGGCAAAGTTGGCTTTAGGTCAAACGGTGGCGGCGAACTCTTCGCGTCCGGGTGTCGTGACATAAGGGTCGGCCCCACGTAGGCCATCCGTAGTTTTGCGAGGGTTCTTTGATCACGATATTGACCCTGTTCATTCCCTTTGTTGCCCCTTCCTCGTACTATCGCCAGGGAAGCCACATTCAGGGAGAGAATCCACGATCTCGGAGTGTTCGACCCCCGCTTGTCTGTGTAGTCGAACACCTCGCCCGACGTGTGATCGTGCACCAGCTCCCCCTCGGTAGGCCGCCACCGCGGTCGGTTTGACCGAGAGGTGATAGATCGCCATGGGAATGTCAGTAGGGCACGCCGTTCTTGTGCGCGAACACCCAGCGACCGTCTGGGCCAAATTCGGCTTGCAGGTCATCCTCCGGGTACGTAATCCGGTCCCCGACGGTTCGATCGCCGACCTCGAGGAACCAGACGTGTGAGCTCGTGCGATTGACGAGCTGGTGCGACGCACCTCCGGCCGGAAACCCGGCGCACTGCCCCGGACCGAGAAGTGCCTCGCCGGAATCCGTGACCAGCGTTGGCGCTCCCTCAAGCACGTAGATGAACTCCTCCTGTCGCGAGTGGCTGTGTCGGAGTGACGAGATTCCCCCCGGCACCATCCGCGTCAGGTTGACGCCGAAGTTCTTGAGACCAAAGACATCGCCAAGACGACGTCTCACCCGACCGGCCACGCGCGAGGCAAAGTGATCGGGATACGCCGTGTGGCGCTCGGGCGGAGCGACGTCAGCGGCGATGACCGCGACCGTCGCCGGGTTACATCGACGCGTCATGGGGATCGCTCCTCGATTCCTGCAAGATCTCTTGACTCTCCGTCGTTTTCATCGGCAGCACACCGTTCGGCGTGGCTAATTGGCTTGACTGACAGATGACAGATGATAGATGGCCATGCCTTAAGTCGCCTGCACACGCGCGAGGAGAAACCCGTCGTAGCCCTTCTCCCCGACCGTCTGAATCACCGTGGCCGTGAGCCGCGGCTCCCCTTTTATCCACTCAACCATGCGGCGCACGCCCTCGGCCGCCGCATCCCGCTCCCGCGCG
>Ga0302319_10020830_pt1 | contig 11835 bp, 11 predicted proteins | sample Bog_T0_2_FD_203319 | JGI IMG/M metagenome (GOLD analysis project Ga0302319, IMG submission 203319) | Peat permafrost microbial communities from Stordalen Mire near Abisko, Sweden - Bog_T0_2 | ecosystem: Environmental > Terrestrial > Soil > Wetlands > Peat | place: Sweden: Abisko, Stordalen Mire...
CCTCATGGCCCTGATTCCGCTCAAGGACGTGTGGGTCACCGCCAACTTCAAGGAGACCCAACTCGCCGACGTGCATCCCGGACTGCGCGCCGAAATTCACGTGGATATGTACGGCCGTACCATCGACGGGAAAGTGGATTCCATCGCCGGAGGCACCGGCGCGCGCATGAGCCTGCTGCCCCCCGAGAATGCCACCGGGAACTATGTGAAAGTGGTCGAGCGCATTCCCGTGAAAATAGTCTTCGATTCGCTGCCCAGCGGCGTGATTTTGCGCCCCGGCATGAACGTGGACGCTACCATCCTCACCCACTAAGCCCCGCATCCTATGCCGACGAACGACAACACTACCGGTGTCGCCATCAATCCGTGGATCATCGCCATGACGGTGATGCTGGCTACCTTCATGGAAGTGCTGGATACCAGCGTCGCCAACGTGGCGCTCGATCACATCGCCGGCAGTCTCTCCTCTTCGGTGGATGAGGCCACCTGGGTGCTTACCTCTTACCTGGTCTCGAACGCCGTCGTGCTCCCCCTCAGCGGATGGTTGTCCTCCATCTTCGGCCGCAAACGTTTCTACATGACCTGCGTGGCATTGTTCACCGTCAGTTCCATGCTCTGCGGATTAGCCCCCAGCCTCACCATCCTGATCCTCTGCCGCATTCTGCAGGGTATCGGCGGCGGTGCCCTGCAGCCCATTTCCCAAGCCATCCTGGTGGAGAGTTTCCCGCGGCACAAACAAGGCATGGCCATGGCCGTTTACGGCATGGGCGTCGTGGTGGCGCCCGTGATCGGCCCTACCCTGGGCGGCTGGATTACCGACAACTATAGCTGGCGCTGGATCTTCCTCATCAACATCCCGATCGGGGCGCTATCGCTGACCCTGACCTACCTTCTGATCAAGGATCCTCCCTACCTGGTGCGCAAAGCCTGGCGCGGCATGAAGGTGGATTACTTCGGCCTCGGACTGCTCACCCTGGGCTTGGCGTCGCTCGAGATCCTGCTGGACGATGGCAACAAGAACGATTGGTTTTCGTCGAACTTCATCGTCGGCGCCGCTATGGTCGCGATCGTCGGGCTGGTGGGAGTGGTGCTCTGGGAATTGCGGCAGAAAGAACCGGTTGTCGATTTCCGCATGCTCAAGAACCGCAATTTCATGCTGTCCACCGCCACCATGTTTCTGCTTGGATTCGTGCTCTATGGCAGCACCATGCTGCTGCCCGTGTTTCTGCAGACGCTGCTCGGATATACCGCCTTGCGCAGTGGACTGGTGCTCTCGCCGGGCGGCATCGTCATCGCCGTCACCATGCCCCTGGTGGGCTTTCTGCTGGCCAAAATCGAAGCGCGCTGGCTGGTGATCTTTGGCCTCCTGGTATCGTCGTTCGGGTTGTTTCACATGGCCGGATTCGACCTGGATATCGACTATCACACGGCCATGATGGCGCGCGTCTGGCAGAGCGCCGGTCTGGCCTTCCTCTTCGTGCCCATCAACACCATGGCCTTTGCCAGTGTGCCCAGGGAGAAAATGGGCAGCGCCACCGGCCTCATCAATCTGGCGCGCAATATCGGCGGTAGTTCCGGAATCGCCATCGTGACCACCATACTGGCGCGCCGCACCCAATTCCATCAGCACCGCCTGGTAGCCGACTTCACCCCCTTCAGCCCCAACTATACTCAGGCGCTCACCGGCACCGCCCACGCGCTAATGGCCCAAGGGTCCAGCGCCGCCCAAGCCATGGGCCAAGCTCAAGGCCTGCTCTATGGCATGCTCCAGCGCCAATCCGCGATGCTGGCGTTTGTCGATAGCTTCTGGGTGCTCGGTATCATATTCCTGGCCGTAATTCCGCTGATGTTCTTTGTGAAGAAGGTCGGGCCGCACAAAGGCCCCATCGTGATGGAATAGCGAGCGCGGAGAGATCTATAGAATCCAAACATCCGGCGATAGCGTAGGCTCGGTTTCTGGTGGCGACGATGACGGATAGTTTCAAAGTGACACCTAGCGCAAATCGTTGCTGCGCCGGTCATCGCGGAAGATACCGGCGTTCCTCGCCTTAAGCCTGACTGTGAGCCAGTACACCCAACGCAGGAAGTAAAAGCCTGCCCCGGTCAACACGATTAGAACGATAACCCTGTACAGCAATCCCGACCATCCCCGGCTCATTTGTTGGTGGGTGGATATATAGCCTGAAAGCTGCGGGGCAGGGAAGGGGGCCGCTCCCGGCCCCCCCGTGAAGTAAAGTGGGAATTGGCGATGGTGGCCACACCTTCGCGGTGATCTCAGACACGATGGCTCGGATCGATACCCTAAAGGGTATAGACGGCTGGTCGGAACCTTATGCGCGGGTGCGCTTCATGACCTCGAAAGCGGCTTACGTTTCACCCGAAGAAATGGTGGAAGCGCTCAATACGTCAACTCAGGTCAAAGAGCACACAATGGAAGAGTACCGGAATGAGTTTCAGCCGCTCAAAGACATCCTGACCAATTCCGGTTTCGACATCAAGAATATTTCCTTCCGCGAAAACGACGCCGGTAAGTGGGACATCCGCGACATCCTGCAACGGCTCGGGTGCTTTTTGAAAGACAAGCCCGCCATCGGCCCGCAGCTTTACCGCAGCAAAGGTAAAGCGCTCAGAATGTACATCGATGCGAAAACGCGCCCCGACTTTTTGGCGCTCGAAGACGTAATGGTGGATGTGGCTCTCTTGCCGGAGTACATTGAAAGCCAGTTCAGCAGCAAGGAAAACATGAAGACGAGAAACCGCTTCGGCGGTCTCGCCGTCGTTGACAAGCTCAAGGATGAGTTTGTGTACCCAAGTCTCTGCTACAAGACCAACCACCGCCTTGACCTAGCAGCAAGTTTGCCGCTGGCGGGGGCGTTTAGAGAGCTACTACAAGCGGATCCGAAAACCGGAAAGCTGACATGGATCGTCGATTGGAAGGAAGCATTCAAACGGACCGCCGACGATCTCTACAGAGCACTGACGAGTTGCTACGCACTCGCCAAAACAGGACACGCCCTTGGTTCTGACCCCACGTACTGGACCACGGCAGCAAATGTGATCCTGCGGGTGAAGTCGGAAATGCTTCAAGAACGACTAAGCGCCGAAATAAAATAAAAATCGAGGGGCCGCGCCGTCACTTATTAAGGGGCGGCCCTCCGTTTACCACGTAATCGTTACGGTAACCGTCGCCGCCCGAACCGTGGGCGCGAGAGCCGCCGCGAAAACACACAACACAACCACCAACACACTGAATTTCATGACCCACCGTCTTTCGGCAGCTCCGAAAGCAACCGGAGGGATTTACTACCTCTGGGACTAACCGCCAAGAGGCGTCATGAACCGGAGCAGTTGGCAACGGCAAAAAGCCGATTGGCCCCCGTGTTTCCGGTTCTAGCTTTGCGGAACACTGCGGGGCGAGTCAAAATGATGGTTATGAACGCAGAGCAAAGAACCCGCGCCGCGCTCAATGCGCTGGACGGCTTACAATGAGGCCGGAACTGACAGCGTATTGGAAAGCAGGGGCAGACCTGGCTGAACAACACAAGGCGCGGCAAAGGGCAGCGGCGGTTGACGCGGAATTTCAGAAGCGACGTGCTGCGCTGGCAAAACGCACGGCGGCGGTGAAAGAAAAGTTGTGGACCGAGCAACGAAAGTTCGGGGCTGCGGTCGTAAAGCTGCTTAAAACGGATGCGGAGCTTAGGGCCGCGCTGCTTCCGAAGCTGCAAGCGGCGCTGACGAACCCACGGGATAAAGCGACGCTTGAAACGCTGAATGGTCAATGCTCCGGGTAATCCTCGTCAGAGGATCTCCGGGGCGAAGCGGGCGCAGGGGAGCAAACTACCCTTTGGGGTTCGAGTAGCAACGGAACAGGATTACTAGGTAACCAGCAGCGTGACTCTAGAGGAAAACTTGTGGAGCGGGCGACAGCCGCCGCAGGCACTAGCGTGGCAGCTTCAAAATTCACCGCGCCTCGCGTAGGGATGTAAGAACGTTTTCAAAACGCTGCGGCTTAATTTTCCGTGTCATCCGTGCAGCGGATTTCTTCAAGCGTGAGGATGCGCCTTCGGTCGATGTCCGCAAACTTCGCCCTGATGGTGGGCCACTCATCGCCCAATAATTCAGGGCCGAGGGGAAATACGTTTCCTTTTTTATCGATGGCAACCAAATCACCCGCTTGTGCTCCATCCGGCAAGCGAACCGGTTTCAAAAACGGCTTCCGCTTTCTCTTCCGGCTTTTGGGCATTGGGTGGTCCGCGTTGTTGTCCGCGGCCACTTTAGCGCGAAGTCACGGGGCAGGGAAGGGCGTAGCGGTCCCTCCTGAGATGTGGAACGCATTGTTTTTTTGGGTGACCCCAAGGCAGGTGTGCCTCTGGGTCTATTCGTCCTCTATTGGGTGGTGGAGCAAATTAATCCGTGGTCCATCGTCCTGCTCATGTCATCCGTCCTGCTTAAAATATATGTCCTGTTTTTGGGGGGCAGGGCCGCCTCTCCGGGCCTAGGTGCTGGCGTTGTGGCCCCTATGCGCCAGTGGCCCCCCTCCCGTGCGCTAGTGCTCATGAGCCTGCGGCCCTCCCGCCTCTGGGCCTATGTTGATTACGCCGGTCTACACCCTCTACAGTGGACTTATGGCGGTCACGAAACTTGAACAAAGCGCGCGCCTGAAGCGCAACGAAGAAAAATGGTCCCCTGCTTTGATGGATGCTGGCTGGACCGTATTTCCTTCAATCATTTTGGAGAAACAACAGGCGCTCGGCCTTGACGCCATCGACGTTAATATCCTGATGCAGCTAGCCCGCCACTGGTGGCGCAACGACAACCCGCCCCATCCTTCAAAAAAGGCCATCGCCCAATGCATCGACTTTGATCCAAGCACCGTGCGGCGTCATATCGCACGGATGGAAGCGGTCGGCTTTATTCGCAGGGAACCTCGCTTCAGCACAAAGATGGGCGGGGGCAAATTCAAAACGCGTACCATTTCACTGGCCTAATCGAAAGCGCAAAGCCGTTCGCCAAAGAGTTCATCGCGCTCCGCGAAAAGCAGCGCGGCGAAAATGCCGCCCGCACCCGTCGCAAAAAAGTTAATCTCGCGGTGGTGCCGCCACCGTCGGAAAAGAACAAATGAAAAGAAGCGGGGAGGTTTCCGCTTTCCTTTCCACAAGTTTGAACTGACAGGCGAGAGGCCCCAAACCGCCGCCCTTCAGGTTCAAAGCAACGGGGATGCCGACCCTTCCAAAAGGCGGTCGTCCGCCCCTCCAAAAGGTGTAGGGCTGGAAAAACTCCGGCCCTCCCGGTGCTCTATTCAATCTATCTGATTTGCTACACCCGGCAGTTGATGCGGACGATACCAACGGGCAGGAAAGCAAAAGAAACTTCGGCGGCGCTTCGCGCCGCTTAAAAACCCCTCGGTTACGCTGGCGCTAACGGTAGGTGCGTCTGCGTCAGCGGCGCTTTCAGACCTAACCCGCGAGCGGCCAAATCAATATCGCTCTTTCGACACCGGGCAAGCAAGGCTTGCAAATCCGCCTCGTTGCCGACTACGTGAAAATCCTTCGTCGGCGCAAAATACACAAGCGCCCGCTTCTCCGCGCCGATGAGTTTGAGCAGGTTTTGAAGCGTCCCTTTGCTCTTGCCGTCCCACAACATCAGCCCGCATTTCGCCTCCTGCGCCATAACGAGGTCTTTTGCGGAGTAGTAGGCAAAACCTGTGCTGCCGGGGGGCGGCTCCACGTTGTGGGTCGGCCAGCTTCCGATATTGTTCCGACAGTTCTCCATGCAGAACACAATGACGTGCGGGTACTGGCGATCGGCCAGATACTGCTGAACCGCCTTGTCTGCGCCGTTGGCGTCTCCGATGATGACGGTATGACCTCGGTTAATCACAACGTCGTCGATCCGATCACGGATCACCGCGTTTAATTTCGAAACTGCTCGCGATCCGCCGATGAAAACTTTCATGATGTCAATGCTTCGATGTGAGAGTTAATAGATAAACGGCTTTCGCCCCGCCCGGCCCTTTCAGAAGCTCCGTGATTGCGCTGACGGTCGCGCCGGAGCCATAGAGATCATCGAACAGCAAAAAACTTTTCCCCTTCGTGTGCTCTGGCGAAACGCTGAACGCGCCCCCTAGCGCCTCCACTCTTTTATCGTACTCAACTAAATCTTTCAATTGGGGCGTGCGCTTCACTTTGGAAATACATTCTTTGCAGACCGGGACTTTAAGGCGTTCGCTGAGCGCGTTAGCTATCAACGTCACCGGCTGATTTGCTCGAACATTCGACGGCGGTACGGGCACTATCGCATCAACCGCCGGGTGCGGCCACATCTTCCAAAAGCCTTCGATTGCGTCAACCAGAGGCACAACCGTCGTCTGGTCGCCTCTGTACTTCAACTGATAGAGAAGCTCACCAATCGGAGAACGCACAGTATCAAACCGGGGATGCCCCGCACCGTCGTTTCCCAAAAACGTACTGCTCAGCGTGTGGATGTGGAGCGCATAGCCGTCGTTCCACGGCCCATGCAATTTTCGGGGTTTAGTTTCAACGTTCACGAGGCTTTCTGCTAAGTTTACCGGGAAAAGGCGGACGGCAAGGAAGAGGGGGCGAGTTCACGCCCGGCACGCGGTTCTGGCTTAACATCGATGAGCAATCCGTTTTCGCGCTGGTACTGTTCAAATGCCCGGTCGCTTTCCGCGTGGTTCCGCGCGTCGATGGGCAGAAGCGCCGCTTTGAGTTTCGGCCAATGGTGGCTTTCCCATGATGCGGCTGTATCCCAATCGCTCATGCGCCCCGGTACCCGGGCGCCCCGCCTAAGGTTATCGCTGAGAGTTGTCAGACTTATCCCAAAAGGTTAACAATCGGGCGGCCCGGCTCCAAGCATCTCCTGAATTTGCAACAAGCTACAGAGCAATGGCGCCAACCGGTAGGCTTGCGCACACAATATAAGTAACGATATGGCTCATTTGCGTAACAATATAGGCAAGACTGGCCGCGCACCTATGACCGACCCTGCCAAGCCGCCTAAAAAAGGCTCCCCACGCGAAGGCCCAGCTACCGCGCGCAACGCATCCGCGCTCCTGGTGAACCCGCTCGATCCCCAGCACATTGTGGGCGTAGAGGAAATTACGCTGCCGGATGGCGCCCCCGTCATTTCAGCGCGTGTCAGCTTTGACGGCGGCGCCTGCTGGAGGGAGTCCTGGCCGCTGCCCATGAAATCCGAATGGGCCGGAGTGGTGGGTCCGGTGCTCGCGATGGATGCCCATGGGAACCTCAATCTGGCTGCCTTGGCTCTCGATCCGGATCGCTCCCGGGCCTCACTGGTGGTTTACCGTTCCGAGGATGGGGGCATCCACTGGGGCGTCCCAGCGCTCGTGCTGGAAGGCGCCGCCGAGTGCTGCTACTCGATTGCCACGGATATCAACCCGGCCAGCCCGTTCCGGGGCAGCGTCTATCTGGTTGCCGACATGGGCAACGCGCTGTGCTTTGCGCGTTCCCGCGATGGATTGCCGTGGAGCGGCAGGGGGCATTCCAGACCCGGGCCGATGCTCGCTGGCTTGTGTTTCAATCCGGAGGTGCTGGTGGATGCGCGCGGCGGCGTCCATGTGGTGTGGATGACCGGGCCGTCCGGGTGCAGCATTCTGGCCGCCGAATCGGTGGACGGCGGGTTCGCGTTTGGCCTTCCGGCCACTGTGGCTGAAGGGATCGTCGGAGTGCAGGACGGCTTGCCGGAAACGGCGCCGGCCACCTGCATCGCCCAGGATGGCGTAGCGCTCTGCGTCTGGGCGGACGACCGCGAAGGCCGGGCGCGCATTTATCATCGCCGCTCGCTCGATGGCGGACGGACTTGGCAGGGATCCGCGGCCGGAGAGCCTCTGGTGCGTGGCGCAGTGTCCCGGCACCACGAATTTCAGCCGCATCTGATCGTCACCGCCGGCGGCGAAATCTGCTGTGCGTTTTACGAATACGGCCCAAAGGGCAGCGGCGGAGACTTGCTCGTCGATTTGGCGATGGCCATATCTTACGATCGCGGTGTCACCTTCGCCAGCCCCATGGTTCTCAGCCAGAGCCCCTGGGATCCGGCCCTGGATAAGCCGATTTCGCGCGGGGCCACCCGCGGCGCGCTGGGCTGGCTGGCCTTGGGCTAGGCCTCCGCCGCCATGCCTCCGCGGAAACTGTGCGCCACCGCTCGTTTCCAACACGCACCCAGCACGCCATAGCCCACTGTTATCGGGGACCGCACCCAGTCCCGGTGATATCATATTGACTGTGAGCATGCTCCGTCCATCACTCCAGCTTAGGGTCGCCCAGAAGCAGATTCTGACCCCCGGCCTGGTCCAAATGGTGACCGTGCTCCAGTTGAACCGGCTGGAGCTCAAGGAGATGATTACCCAGGAGATCGTCGAAAATCCCGTCCTCGAAGAATCTACCGAGGAGGGCGGCGAAGAGATCACGCCGGAGGAGTTGCTGCCTCTTCTCGAACCCGATCGGGTCACCGATCCATCCGATCAGCAGCTTCTGGAAGCGGCCTTGGGTGATGCCGCGCACACTAACGGTATTGCCGGCGAGACCACCGCCGAGATCGGCGCGGAGCCCTTTCAGCAGATGGCCGACGGCGCGGCCAATGCCGAGGCCTCCACGGCTGATCCGGTCGAGCCGGCCGCCGCGACCGATCCATTCGATGAGATCGACTTCGGCTCCTTTTTCGACGATTACCTGGACCCGGGCTACAAGAGTCCCGCTTCGGAATCCGTCGAGAAACCCTCTTTTGAAACCTTTCTATCCGCACCCGTCACTCTGGGCGATCATTTGCATTCCCAATTGAGCGTTTGCGTCCTTTCCGAAGATGTCCGGGACGCCGCCGAGTCCATCATCGGCAATCTCGACGAGGATGGCTATCTATCCGCCTCGTTGGAGGAAATCGCGGGCATGGGCGACCACTCCGCGGAACAGATCGACGCGGCGCTCAAAGTGGTGCAATCGCTCGATCCGGCCGGCGTCGGCGCGCGCAACGTGCGCGAATGCCTGTTGCTCGAGTTGGAAAGCATGAACGGGCGCGGCGGCGTGGCTTGGCACATCGTCTCGGACCATCTGCGGCTGCTCGAAATGCGCCAGTACCGCGAGCTGGCCAAGATCATGGCCCGCCCGGCCGAGCATATTGAGATCGCCGTGAAGGCCATCCGCCGTCTCAATCCCCGGCCCGGCTTGCGTTTCTCGGGCGCCGGAGCCCGCACCGTTGAGCCGGACGTTTTCTTTATCAAGGACGGCGACGATTACATCATCCAGATGAACGATGAGGAAGTGCCGCAGCTCCGCCTGAACGCGCAATACCGCCGGATGCTCGACCGCGACAACGGGGCCACCAAGGAAGTTCGCGACTACGTCCGCGAGCGCTATACCTCCGCCATCCAGTTGATGAAAAACATCGAGCAGCGCAAGCAGACCATCCTCAAGGTTTGCCAGGCCATCGTGCGCCGCCAGACTGACTTCCTGGCCAATGGGCTCGACTACCTGAAGCCCATGATGATCAAGGACGTGGCCGAGGAAGTGGGTGTGCATCCTTCCACCGTCAGCCGCGCGGTGGCCAGCAAATACGTGCATACGCCCCAAGGGGTTTACGAGCTGCGGTATTTCTTTTCGGAAGCCGTGCAAGGGCCGCTTGGCGGCAATACCCCCCTGCTGCTGCTCAAACGCAAGGTGAAGAAGATGATCGAGGAGGAGAATAACGCGCACCCTCTGACCGACGAGCAGATCACCACCGCGCTCCAGCATGAAGGCATCAACGTGACACGCCGCACGGTGGCCAAGTATCGTGAAGATATGAAAATTCCTTCAACGCACCAACGGCGGGTTCGCCCCTGACGGCGCCAAACCGCCGCTGGATGGGTGGCGGTGTAATCGGTACGGGAGGCAGTCATGAAGATCACATACACAGGCAGGCAAGTGGAACTGGCTCCGGCGCAACTTAAGAAAGTGGAGGCGCAGTTTGCCAAGGTGGGCAAGCTGCTCGATGGACGTAAAGAAAGTGAAGCGCACGTGGTCTTGTCCCTGGAGAGGCATCTGCACCAGGCCGAAATCACCGTGAATTATCACAGCCATCAACTGGTGGGCATTGCGTCCAACGCGGATCCTATAACGGCCCTGCACTCGGCTATCGAAAAGCTGGAAAAGCAGTCGATTAAGGTGCGCGCCAAGTGGCGCGACACCAAGCGTAAGCCCCGCAACGAGGCCGCCCCCGCGCCTCCCGAGCCGGCCGCCGAGCCGCCGGAGCCCGCGCCTCACGTCAACCGCATCGATCACCACCAGCGCCGCAAGCCGATGACCTTGGAGGAAGCCCTCATGGCGATGGAGAAGGGCGTTGATTACGTGGTCTATCGCGACGCGGAGACCAGCCGCGTGGCCGTCCTGGTGCGCCGCCGCGACGGCAATTTCGATCTCATCGAGGCTTGACGCGGCGCGGAATGGCGAACAAAACCGAACCGGCCAACAAACGCCGCGCCACCGACCGGCCCGCCGAATTGGTGATCATCACCGGACTCAGCGGCTCCGGAAAAGGCTCCGTCCTCAAGGCGCTGGAGGATCTGGGTTACTACTCCGTCGATAATCTGCCCGTCGACCTGATCCCCAAATTCGCCGAGCTGACCCAGGATTCCGCCACCGTGCGCGCCGCTGCGCTGGTCGTGGACGTGCGCGAAGGCGAAGGCCTGAAGCGTTTCCCCGACATCTACGCGCGCATCCGCAACCGAGTGAAAACCAGATTGGTGTTCCTCGAAGCCGACGATAGCGCCATCCTGCGGCGCTTCAGCGAAACCCGCCGCCCCCATCCCCTCGGCACCGGAAATTCCATCGCCAAGAGCATCAAATCCGAGCGCCGCCAACTCGCCCCCATTCGCGCCATGGCGGACTTGATCGTCAATACTTCCAAGTTCACCGTGCATGAACTGCGCGACTTTATCAAGGAGAGCTTTCGCGGCGATAGCGACGAATCCAAGATCATGGTGTACGTCACCAGCTTCGGTTATCGCCACGGCGTGCCCGGGGATAGCGATCTGGTATTCGATGTCCGGTTTTTGCCCAATCCGAACTACATTCCCCGCTTCAAGAAACTGACCGGCAGGGATCCTCAGGTGGCCAAGTATATCCGCTCGTTCCCCCAGACGGTTGAATTCATCGACCGCATCTCGGAGTTGCTCATCTACCTGATGCCGCATTACATCCGCGAGGGCAAAAGTTATCTGACGATTGCGTTCGGCTGTACCGGAGGGCACCATCGCTCCGTAATGATCGCCGACGAAATCCGGAAGCGCCTGGGACACGCCGGATTTCGGGTCAAGGCGACGCACCGGGATATTGCGAAAGCCGTGTAACTTTGTGAAGCGGCCTGCAGGAGCCGACTGATGACCAGTGGACCGCTGAGTGCGCCGTATTCCCGAGGAAATCGACAAAGGCGCATCAGCTCGCAAGCCGGATCTCGTGTCCCTGCGCCAAGCGCGCGGCGAAGGTCAGAGCTTCGCGAATATCCGGCTCTTCGATGTAGGGCAAATCGGCAAGCAATTGCTCAATGGTGCGGCCGGCTGCCAGCGCCTTGACGATCATGCCGACAGTTACGCGCATGCCGCGGATGCATGGCTTGCCGCCCATGACCTCGGGTCCATCGTAATGCGGTCGAACTGTTGCACATCGTCATCATAGCGCAGGCATGCTTCAGAGTGCCCGCGTGGCGCGCGGAATGGGCAACTGCAGCTCCTCCGCGGATTGGAGGTATGCGAGGATCATGTCGCGCGTGCTTTCGAGGGCTTGTTCTTGCGTCTCTCCGAACGTGCTGATCGCATTCAGTTCAGGC
>Ga0302319_10020831_pt1 | contig 11834 bp, 9 predicted proteins | sample Bog_T0_2_FD_203319 | JGI IMG/M metagenome (GOLD analysis project Ga0302319, IMG submission 203319) | Peat permafrost microbial communities from Stordalen Mire near Abisko, Sweden - Bog_T0_2 | ecosystem: Environmental > Terrestrial > Soil > Wetlands > Peat | place: Sweden: Abisko, Stordalen Mire...
GAATCGATTCCGAACGATTGCTGTGCGCGCCGCGTATTACCTTGCGTAATACAAACAGCGGACCGAAATCCGCTCGCGCAAATGCTCCGCGCTCGCAATCGGCAAATCGGCGCAACATCGACATCGAGCGACTCGGGCGCCGCTGGATGAGTCGGGCCGACTCGTTCGCGCTCCGATCGTCGAGGGGCGGCAAACCCAGGCGCCGGCCGCGTCGATTGGTCGCCGCGGTCGGGACCGCCGCGCGGCGCGCCCCCACTCGTCGAAGGGAAAGAATGACCGCTCCGCCGAGGAAATGTGCGATCACAGCAACGCTGTGAGCGACCGAAGCCACAGCGGCCGAGCGACATAACCCGCCCGGCCCGGGTCGAACCGGTGTTTCTTCATGCACGACGCAAGGTTCGATCGGCGCCCGGCGGAATTCGTGCCGAACAAGGCGGCGTGTAATCGCGACAGGACGCTCGGTGGCGTGGGAGTCCCGAGCGTGTTAGTTTGTCGCAATGCACCGGACCGCATTGGGCTCGAACCGCGGAGCGGAGAAGAAGGGCGTGGCGCCGGTTGAAGGGAGTGTTCTCTCGAGACGGTGAGGGCGACCCGCGGCTGTTTGAGTCCATGATGTTTCGCCACGGCAAAGGAACGATCGGAACTGCCTGTGGCCGTGGCGCCATGGGACGCCCAGTTCCTGGATGAATGGGAGCAGCCGATCGTGGGCGCCGAGGATGAGCCGATTGCGGGAGGAAAGTCGGACCAGCCGCGCCCCATTGGAGAGGGGCGGCCGCAGGCGATCGTCGAGGCGCGCGCCAGGCCCGACGAACTCGCCGAGTCCGCCGCAAGCGACCACGATCTGAGTCTCCGCCTGCGGGCAATGATCCTCGCGGCGCGGCATCACGGCGTGGAACTCGACCCAAGCGAGTTCCAGCCGGCCGCCGGCGCCGACCCACCGACAGCGGCGGCGTTGTCGAACTGGGCGCAGAACGGCGGACTGTGGGCGCGCGCCGTGCGGATCGGCTGGCGCCAATTGATCCGCTTGCACGATGCCGGACCGGTGGTGCTCCTTTTCACCGACGGCTCCGCAGGCCTGCAGACCGGCGCCGAGCGCGAAAAGCGCGTCATTTATGTCAGGGATCCCGGCGCGCCGGAAGGCGCGCCTGTCGTTGCCGTCGACGAGTTGCGGCTCCGCGGCGTCTGGGACGGCGAAGCGGTCCTGTTGCGCGCGGTCCGCGGCCAGAGCGAGGTGCAGGCGCCATTCACGATGCGCTGGATCGCCGACGTGGTCGCCGGAGAACGACGCGCGCTGTTCGACATCGGGCTCGCCTCGTTCACGATCAGTTTGCTGACGATCTTCCCGCCGCTTATCGTGATGGCGGTCGTCAACCGGGTGCTGCAGTTCCACAGCGTCTCGACCCTGATCCTGTTGTCGGCGGTGCTGGCGATCATCTTTGTCTACGAAACCTTGTTGGGCTACGCGCGACGTCTGATCATTTCGGTCGTCGGCGCGCGCCTGGACGCCAAGCTCAATCTGCACGTCTTCGATCGCCTGCTGCGTCTGCCGCTCGAGTATTTCGAGCGCAACCCGGCTGGCGAGACGATGTACCGGATCAGCCAGGTCCACCGTGTGCGCGCTTTCCTTACCGGCAAACTGCTTTCGACGTTGCTCGATCTCATCACGCTGTGCGTGCTCTTGCCGATTCTCTTCCTGCTCAACGCCGTTCTGGCGTCGATCGCGTTGATATGCGCGGCGGCGATCGCGCTGATCATCCTGGCGTTCCTGAAACCCCTGAAGGCGCTCTACACGCGCGTCGCCGCCGCCGAAAGCGGCAAATCGGGGGCACTCGGCGAAACAATCGTCGGCATCAAGACGGTCAAGTCGCTGGCGCTGGAACCGCAGCGTCGGGCAATATGGGACGAGAGGATCGCCGAGACTGGCGCGGCGCAACTTGCGTTCGGCAGGCTGGCGAACTGGCCGCAGACCCTGGCGAACCCGATCGAGCGGATGATGACGCTCGGTACGATGATGATCGGCGCCTACCTGGCGATGGACGACTCGTCCGGTTACATGGTCGGCAGCCTGTTCGCCTTCATGATGCTGAGCGGACGAGTCGCGCAGCCGCTCGTCGGCCTCGCCCGTCTGGTCGAGGACTATGAAGAAGTTCGCGCGGCGGTCGGCGAAGCGGGGTCGGTCCTCAACCGACCGCTCGAGGTCGACGCGCCCTCGGGCGGATTGCGGCCGCGCTTCTCGGGCGCGATCGAATTCAATGAGGTCACGTTCACTTATCCCGGCACAAAGACGCCGGCGCTCGACAGGCTGAGCTTCAGCATCCCCGCGGGCACGATGTTGGGCGTTGTCGGCCGCAGCGGATCGGGGAAGTCGACCGTCACTCGGCTTCTGCAGGCGATCAATCGCGAGTACAGCGGGTACGTGAAGATCGACGGATTCGATCTTCGCGAAATCAATCTTCGTCACTTGCGCCGGAACTTCGGCGTGGTGCTGCAGGACAATTTCTTGTTCCGCGGCTCGATTCGCGACAACATCGTGGCGGGACGTCCCGGGCTGGCGATGGCCGATGTGGTGCAAGCGGCGCGCCTGGCCGGCGCCGAGGAATTCATCGAGCGCATGCCGAACGGCTACAACACTTATATCGAGGAAGGCTCGCCCAATCTCTCGGGTGGGCAGAAGCAGCGGCTGGCGATCGCGCGCGCGCTGATTCACAATCCTCGGATCCTGATTCTCGACGAGGCGACGAGCGCCCTCGACCCTGAGAGCGAGAGCGTCGTCAACGCCAATCTGCTGCGGATCGCGCGCGGGCGGACCATGGTGATCGTCTCGCACCGATTGTCGTCGCTCACCGAATGCGACCAGATTCTGGTGATGGAGCAGGGCAAGATCGTCGACATCGCGCCGCACGCTACGCTGGTCGAACGCTGCTCGCTCTATCGCCAGCTTTGGATCCAGCAGAATCGCCATCTCGAAGGCCAAGGCGGCCGGACCTCGGGCGGCGGACCGAGGATCGTCCAGGTGAATTGATCGCGGAGGGCGAAGAAATAGCGACGCCGCCCGGCCGGAGAGGACGGCGCGGAGGCGGCTCGGGGCGAAGGTTGCGACAGGGTGGGAAATGCAGTCCGTGATGCGGGAGATCTCGCCGAACGACTACGGCGCCTTACTTGAGAGGGTCATCGGCAGCCTGCCCGACCGGTCTCGTGAGGCGCGCGAGTCCGTTTACGCGCGCGCCCGGACGATGCTGGCGTCGCACTTTCGCGCTTCGGTGTCGCAGGCCTCGCCGATAAACGTCGAGCGCGAGACGAACGCGCTCGAAGCGGCGATCCGTCGGATCGAAGCCGATTTCGCCACTCACGACGTTTCGGCGCGAAAGACCTCGGCGATGGAAGCCGCCGCGCCGGCTAGCGGACGATCGGTCGCGGCTGACGAAACGGACCTGCGCCTTGCCGCCGACGTGGAAACGGCGCGTGAGGCGGCGCCCGGCGGCGCAGGCCAATTTGGTGGGCGCTCGCCGTCGACCGCAGTCGGCGAGACCACGCTCGGCGGCCGCGTCGGAGGCCAGCTCTTTGCCCGGCCAACCAAGAGTCCGGGCGCTCCAAGCGCCGTCCCGTCGGCGCGCTCCCCCCCAGGCGGTCGGACCAGCCGAATCGACCCGACCTTGCCGGCCATCCTGGAATTTCAGCGACCCTCGGCGGCGATCGTCAACGCACCGGTTCCGCGCTCGGCGCGCGGCATCGCCTGGGTCATCACCAGCATGGCGCTGGCGCTGATCGTCGCCACTGGAATCATTTCGGTCGATCAGGTCGTGACTGCGAAGGGGATCGTCATCTCGGAGTCGCCAACGATCCTCGTGCAGCCGCTTGAGACGGCGATTGTCCGCTCGATCGAGGTCAGCGAGGGACAGCAGGTTCACGCCGGCGACGTTTTGGCCAAGCTCGACTCGACTTTCGCCGCTGCGGATTTGAGCACGCTCACGACGCAGATCTCGAGCCTCAGCGCCGAGGCGGCGCGCCTGCACGCCGAGGCGGCCGGGCAACAGTTCGCCTACGCGGGGGACAAGCCAGACTGGCTGCTGCAACTGTCGATCTTCAACCACCGGCAGGCCGAGTTCCAGCTCAGAATGGAGAACTACAAGGACAAGATCGACGAACTCACCTCGGTCGTCGCGCGCGCCACATCGGACAGCTCAGGTTACGACGCGCGCGCTCAGGTGGCGACGCACGTCGAGCAGATCCGCAAGGAGTTGGAAGCGCGCGAACTGGGCAGCCGTCTCAATACCCTTGCGGCTTCCGACGCGCGCGCCGAGATGGAGCGCGCCCGCGCCAACGCGGAGGAGACGATTCAGTCCGCCGAGCGCGACTTGGCGGCTCTGAAGGCCGAACGCGACGGCTTCGCCCAGAACTGGTCGGCCGACGTCGGACAAAAACAGTCGGAGAACAACGGCAAGCTTGCCGAAGCGCGCGAGCAGCTGAGCAAGGCCGAGCTGCGTCGCAAGCTGGTGGAAATCCGCGCCGACAAGGACTCGATTGTTCAATCGTTGGCGAAGGTTTCGGTGGGATCGGTGCTTCAGTCCGGCCAGCCCTTCATCACGCTGGTGCCGATCGACGCCTCGCTCGAAGTCGAGGCCAACATCCCGGGCGACGAGAATGGATTTGTCCATGTCGGCGACCCCGTCGCGATCAAGTTCGACACACTTCCCTACGCGCAATACGGGATGGCGGAGGGCAATGTGCGCATCGTCAGTCCGAACAGCTTCACGGCCCAGGAGGAGGCGCGCAACCCGACCAGCGCGCTGCCGGTGCAATCGACGACGCAGCCGTTCTACCGAGCGCGCGTCTCGATCGATCGCGTTGCGCTTCGCGACACGCCGAACGGCTTCCGCCTGATGCCTGGCATGCCGGTGACCGCCGACGTCATGGTCGGGAAACGCACGGTCCTCAACTACCTGATTGGCAGGGTCGTGCCAATCGTCAAGGAGGGAATGCGCGAACCCTAGTCACGCAGTCGCGAACTTCCAGCGCTGACCGTGCGTCGAGCGGCGTCGCCAGTCGTCCATGCTAGCCTTTGAGAAACTCCTTTCTCTCGTTTCGCCGACCGCCGCCCTGCGTCGGGCGGCGCGCCTGCGCGAACTCGGCCGGGACGCGGAGGCGTTTCCGCTTTACGCCCACGCGGCGAAGGGTGGCGTCGCCGAAGCCGAGCATCAGGTGGCGCTTTGCTATTTCGGCGGGCTCGGTGTGCCCGCCAGCCGCACGGAGGGCGCTCGCTGGCTCGAACGCGCGGCGGAACACGGCCATGTCGAGTCGCAGACGCTGTTGGCCGGCCTCTGCGTCCACGGTCTCGTCGACATCGCCGATGACAAGGGGGAGCGAGGCGGCCGTTTGTTCAAATCGAACGAATCGACAGGCCCTGATTTCGATTCCGCGCTCATATGGGCGCGGCGCGCTGCGGAGGCCGGATCTGCCAAGGGACAAGCGGAGCTCGCCTATGTTTTGACGCGCGGCCCGGAACGTCTGCGCGACGTCGAGGCCGCTCACGCGCTCTACAAGCGGTCGGCGGACGCCGGCTGCCCGGAAGGCTGCCTTGGCTACGCGCTTTCGCTGGCGGAGCGCGCCGTCGACGAGGGGCGCCGGCAGGAGGTCGTCGAGTACATGCGGCGGGCCGCGTTGGCCGAACTGCCGACCGCGATCTATCTCCTCGCGGTCCTGATCGAGCAAGGCGTTGGGGTCGCCGCCAATCCGGCGCTGGCGGTCGAATTGTTCAGGCAAGCTGCGGAAAAAGGGCTGCCCGCCGCTCAGGCGAGGTGGGGCGCCGCCTTGATGACCGGCTATTGCGTCGCCCGAGACCTCGATGAGGCAGAATCGTGGCTGCGACGCGCCGCTTTGGCCGGCGATGTCGAGGCGGCGGTTCGGGTTGGAGATCTGAACGCAAGAAGCGGCGAGCGGCCGCCCAACTACGCCGAGGCGGCCAACTGGTACCGCCGCGCCGCCGAAACCGGCCACCGCGTCGCCGCCCGCGCGCTTGGGTCGCTTCATCTAACCGGCGTGGGCGTCGCGCAGGACGACGAAGCGGCTGCTCACTGGCTGCGGATCGCCGCCGACGGCGGCGATCTGGAATCTCAGGTCGACTTCGCCAGCTTGGTTCTGCAGGGCGCGGCGCGCGCCGACGAAGGCGTGACGATCGCGACCTGGTTCGAGCGCGCAGCCTCCGCCGGCGATCTCGTCGCCGCCCACAACCTTGGGCTTTGGCTGGCCAAGGGCGCCGGCGGCGAGCGCGACGAGTACGGCGCAGCGAAGTGGCTGCGTGTGGCGGCTGCGGGAATCCCGAGCGCCCAGTACCTCTACGCGCGAATGCTCGCCGAGGGGCGTGGCGAAAATCAGGATCTCGAAACCGCGCGCGCGCTGTTTGCCCGTGCGGCCGACGCCGGAATCGTCGACGCCCAGGTCGCGCTCGCAGAAATGATGCTGAACGGCCGCGGTGGGGATCGCGACGTCATTGGCGCAGTCAGGCTCTTCGTCCGCGCGACCGCGCGCGGGCACAGCGGCGCAATGTTCGCGCTGGGCGCAATTTATGGAGGCGGGCACGGCATTCCAGAGGATCGCTTGATCGCCCATCGCTGGTTTCGTGAAGCGGCGAAGCTTGGCAATGGAAACGCGCAGTTGATGTTGGCGCGCTATCTCGCCGAGGGGGTCGCTGGCGAACCAAGTCCGTCGGAAGCGATCGATTGGCTGCAGCGTGCAGCCGACCAGGGCGTCGAGGCAGCGCAGCAGGAGTTGTTCCTGTTGAACGCGCGGCAGACTCAGGCCGCACCCTGAGCGCCGAGCCTCCCATGCTGTGGCGGATAAGGTCTCGTCAGGGGGTGAACTCCATGGGTCAGCGCGGCTTCTCACATTTGTCGCCGCGCGCCGCGCTCAGCCATCCAGCGTCGCGCGGATCCTTCATTTTCAGGAAGCAACTGTCGACCCAGTATTTCTGTCCTGTCGAGTTGGTCCCGGCGGCGGCGACAGGTTCGACTTGCGACGCGAAGCCGGCGTTGACGCCGAATCTCGCGATTCGCACTTCGAGTCCGATCTCCAGTCGTTCGAACCGCTCGCCCTGGTCTGCGGCGAGGTCGAGTTCCCGCTGCAAGTCTTGATCGCTACCAGAAACGCCGCGCGCCAGGTCCGTCAGTTCGGCGTCGATGAAAGCGAGCTGGTGAGGGATCGAGGCGCCGTTCGCTGCGGTCACGAGTTGCGCGAGTGCGCCGCTTGGTCCGCCCCGGTTCGCCTTCGCGAGCAGCGACGAGAGAGCGTTGGTCGGCTCCAGCGTCGCCAGCTTTCCATTCAGGGAGTAGCCCGCCCGACGCGGACGCAGCTCTCGGATCGCGTCCGCGATGCCGGTCGGCCCGATGGCGCCGTTCGCGGCGATCGCGCGCGGGTTGACGAGCCGCGACGCCAGCTCATCGGCTCGGGCGAGCTGTTCGTCGCTCAGGCGCGCGCCGAACTGAACGATTTCAAATTCGCTCGGGTCTTCGGCAAGGACCGGTACGCCGGCGCCGCCGCCAAACGGCGTGACGCCCATGCTGAACGCAACCAGCAGCCATGCATAAGCGCGGACCGGGTCCTGACGGACGCCCTGCCCCATTCCGTACATGACCGCGAGGAGATGTTCGGCGGGTGCGCAGCCGTCCTTGGCCAGCGGTTCGATTTCCTTTAGCGCCTCTCGATAGGCGCCGATTTCATACCAATGCGAATGCGGCGCCGCCGCATAGCAATCGAAGCGCTGTCGGTCGTCGGATTCCTGAACGCTCGCGGAGGGCGGTCCCGCGGCGCCCGTCAGCGCCTGGCCCTCGGCAATCTGGGGCCCTGTCGAGGCCGACCAAGCCGCCGCCGGCAGCAACGCGACGGTTGCGATCAAGAATTGCAAAAGTCGCTTCATCGCCCTTTTTCGCCCGGTGCGACGCGGTTCGCCTCGCGCGAACGGCGATGGTTGGCCCGAGGTCGCCAACTCATAATCGGGGTTCAACCTGTAGGCGAGGTGCAAGCCATTGCCAGTGCCGCTCTGCGCTGGCATTGCTGTCAGGCTTATACAGGGGCAAGGCGACGTCAATGCACAAAGCCATTCCTCTCAATCTCCCTTACGCGACCGAGGGCCAACTTTACCTAGAGGACGGCGGCCGCCGCGTCCTTCACGTCTTTCCTGACCTCCGTCCCGACCAGACTGCGGAGCTCGCGACGCTAAGGGCCGCTCTCGCCAAGCGGGTCGGGCCGCGCGGCGACTACGACGGCTTCATCATCAATCCGACCGACCCGCCGAGCGCCCCACGCGTCTGAACGGCGAAGCGCGACCACCGGCGCCTGCGCCAACCGACCGCGGAAGCGACTGATGCGCCGGCGGAGACCGGCCGCGACCTGGCCGGCGGGGCGATGCCCCACCCTGCGTACCCATTGTGGTTTTGTGCGTCGAGGCATCGTCGAGCGAGCCGATCTGGCGGTCCGAGCGCCCGCCCACGGCTAACCCCCATTAATAGATGGCTAAGCGTTTCCGCTTAAGACTAAGAGGCGATCAATGGGCGGACTGCCGTTACGTTGCGTCTGTTCGGTCGCGAAGACAACGCCACATTGGATCATCCTATGGCGCGCCTGTGGGCAATCCTGTCGACTGCTGCGGTCGCGTCTGCGATCGGCATGGCTGCGCAGGCGTCCGACCTCAGAGGCACATTGGAGCCGCAGGGCGACCCGTCGGCGCCGGTCGTCTGGAGCGGACCCTATTTCGGCGCGAGCGCCGGCTACGCTTGGAGCGCTTCAACCGACCAACTCGGGCTCAGAGGCGATCAACCGACCGGCCTCTTTTCCCAAGGCGGATTGGGCGGCGTGGAGGCCGGCTACAATTTCCAGGTGTCACGCTACGTTTTGGGCGTGGAGGCCGAGTTCGACCTCGCCGACATCGGCAATTCCAAGCACGACCAGCTCTACGGCGACAACTTCAGCTCTCGGCTGCGCTACTTTGGCGCCCTGCGTGACCGCGTCGGATACGCGTTCGATCGCGCTCTGGTCTATGTCGACGGCGGCCTCGCTTACGGTGGGCTCTCTAGCAACGTCAACGGCCCGATTTTGAATGGCAGCCCCTACACCTTCTCCGGCGCCGCGATCGGCTACACCTTGGGCGGCGGCGTGGAATACGCTCTGACCAACAATTGGTCGATTAGAGGCGAATATCAGTTCATGGATTTCGGCAAGAACGATCCGGCGAACGCCGCCGGGGCGCCCTTTGCGGGGATTGCCGGTGGCGGCTGGGCGACCGTGAGGCGTGACCAGTACCATATCTTCCGCGTCGGCGTGGCGTACACATTCAAATGAGCGCGGCCTGAAGCGGCATTGGCGCATTCTCATGTTTTCGCTGAATTTGGCAGGCTGCGGCTGGCGACTCCGGCAGGACTCGAACCTGCGACCTGCCGCTTAGAAGGCGGCTGCTCTATCCAACTGAGCTACGGAGCCGGCTGGGCCGCGCCCATTCAGTGCGACCACGGGGTCGGGCGGCCAGGACGAAAATTGTCGGAATAGGATACCAATTTGCGGGTCGCTGGCTTCGGCGCTTCGACTCTGTAGGCGAGGCCGGCGCGCGTCGCATAGGCGATCGCCTCCTCCTTGCTGGCAAAACGCAGGCGCACCTGCGAACGCATGTCCGAGGAAGCCGTCCACCCCATCAGCGGCTCGGACTGGCGCGGCGATTCGGGCTCGAATTCGAGCACCCACTGATCTTTGGCCTGGCCCGACTGCATCGCGTTGCGAGCCGGCAAATAGATGCGCGCCGTCATGAAGCCTCGCCTTTCCTCAGGCGGCCGGTTGCCCTGGTCGGGGTAGCAGGATTCGAACCTGCGGCCTGAAGTACCCAAAACTTCCGCGCTACCGGGCTGCGCTATACCCCGACGTTTGCGCCGTGGCTAACATAGCCGGGGCCGCCGGACAATGCGCTTTCGCCGTCTCGGCGCTCACTTGCCCTCGCGCCTGGCGCGCTCGCGCATCAGCGCAATGCGGATCCAGCGGCTGTAGGCGCCGACAATCGCATAGGCGAACCCGTCCCCGCCGGCGAGAAAGAAGCGACGGGCGAAGTAATACCGGCAGAAGGCGATCGGAAACTCGACGATCAGCCGCAACGTCAGGCCGGCGCTCGACCGCACCGGCTGGGTGTCGGCCGCCAATTGGCCGACATAGACCGCCTTGGTCACGGCGTGGTTGAGGTTGCGGGTGCTGTAGTGCCAGAGCGGGTTGCTGAGCCGGACCGGCGCGTCCTTGGTCGTGATCTCGAGCTTGTCCCAGTTCGGGTTCGGCCCGGTGCGGGCGACGCGTCGATCGTAGATGAGGATCTGCTCGTGGCAGAAGCTCAGCGGCCACGGCTTGTCGTAGCCGGGGAACACCGACGCCTTGCGCACGATCATCAGCGTGGCTGGCCCCGCGGCGAAGGCGCGCTTGATTTCGGCGACCAGCGCCTCGGTCGCCGCCTCGTCGGCGTCGAGCGAGAAGATCATGTCGTTCGAGCACTTGGCTTCGCCGAAATGACGCTGCGGCCCGAAACCCGGCCAGGGGTTCTCGTAAACGACGGCGCCGAGCGAGCGCGCGATCGCCGCCGTGTCGTCCTTCGAGCCGGCGTCGATGACCACCAACTCGGCCCCAAGCGGGGCGACCGAGCGCAGCGTCCGCGCGATGCGGTCGCCCTCGTTGAGCGTGCGGATGAGCACGCTGAGCGGCAGTCGGCTCGGCTCAGCCGCGGCGGTCAAAACGGCTCCTTTCTCAATCCCGCGTAGTAGAGGCGCTTCTTGGCCCAGCGCACCCACTTGCCGAGCTTGGTCTTGGCGCGCGCGGGCGCGGTCGGGTCTTTGACGTTGCGCCCCTGGCCAATGTGATGGGCGACGCCGGGGAGCACATACGCCTCCCGCCCGCCGTCGCGCTTGACCATCGCCGAGATCTGGTCGTGGCGGACGCGGCCGAACGGCGCGTAGGCGTGGTAGAGGGCGGTGCGCATCAGCCCGGGGCCGTTCGACCAGCCGAAAAACTCCGGGTGCGCGTCAAGCCGCATCACCCGGAACGACGCCCCGCGGCACTCGGCGCGATCGGAGCGGGCGCGGTATTTCGGCTTGATCTCGCCGAAATCGCGCACGCAGATGTTGGCGACGTCGGCGCGCGTCGCCATGAGTTCGCGCAGCGCGTCCCAGTCGACCGGCCCCTCGAACACCCAGTCGTCCTCGAGGTGGAAGAGATAGGTCGTCTCGACCATGGGAAACATCCGGTCGATCGACCGCATCTGGCCGATGCGCTCGGGGCCGGAAAGGACGCGCGCGTCGGGATAGGCGGCGTCGATCGCCGCGATCACCGCCGCGTCGGCCGAGTCCTCGGAAATGATCGTCCGGCCGCCAGGGTTGAAGGCGCGGAACGACCGCATCGTCGCGGAAAGGAGGTCAAGCCGGGCGCAACTCGTCACGCAGACGGTCACGTCGTCGGGAACCGGTTGCGGCGCCGTCGCCAGCGCTGCGATTGTCCGTGCGGGCGTTGTCATAGGGGTCGCGCTTGTCTACACAACCGGCCGACGGCCAGCAAGGCGGGCCCGCGTTGCCACCCCGGGCCCCCTCGTATAGAAGCCCTGTCACGCCATGGCCCGCATCGTTCACGCTTCAAACTTCGGCCGAAAAGCCAAGGGGGCCTTTCAGCACGGGGTCGAGCACAAGATCACCAACGGGCTCATCCGCAACGGTCACGCGGTGTCGAACTTCTCCGACCGCGACGTCGCCCGCGCCAACACCCTGCTTGGCCACCTGCCCACCGGCGCCAAGGCGGCCAACCGCGCCTTCCTCGACTTCTGTCTCGCC
>Ga0302319_10020832_pt1 | contig 11834 bp, 10 predicted proteins | sample Bog_T0_2_FD_203319 | JGI IMG/M metagenome (GOLD analysis project Ga0302319, IMG submission 203319) | Peat permafrost microbial communities from Stordalen Mire near Abisko, Sweden - Bog_T0_2 | ecosystem: Environmental > Terrestrial > Soil > Wetlands > Peat | place: Sweden: Abisko, Stordalen Mire...
AGGTTCACCGCAACAACCGCCCCGCCGCCATCGACTGGCAGTTCACCACCAGCGAGGCCCGGATCAAACTCAAACGCCTTTATCCGAACCTTTAACCGTTACACGGTACTAGACTGTGCCGGCTTCCTATGCACGACTCCCTCCGCGCCTGCCTCGACTCCCACCCCCACCGCCGAGCAACTGACCGACCGGCCGCAGTAGCCTCTGCTTCATGCAGCTGTAGGGGCCTTATTTCCCTAGCTTCCAAAATTACGACCTCCGCTGCCTCATGCTTAGAGGAAGGGACGGTTTCACCTTGGTGCAACCAGCCTCTCATTTGCCTCGGAAAACAAGGACTCCTTAATCCCCTTAGACACCTGTTTGTAATAAAACTTGCCTCCCTGCCCCGCAACGCGCTAACTCTCACCCCTTACCCTATGGCACGCCTTCTTGATACCATTAACTCCCCCGCGGACCTCAAAAAGATTCCCGAGGCGGACCTTCCCACGCTGGCCCAGGAAATCCGCGAGGAGCTGATCTCTGTGCTGGCCAAGACCGGCGGCCATCTCGGGCCCAACCTCGGCGTGGTCGAGCTGACCATCGCCCTGCACCGGGTCTTTGACACGCCCGCTGATAATTTCGTCTTCGACGTCAGCCATCAGGCCTACGTTCACAAGCTGCTCACTGGCCGCCGCGACCGCTTCAACACCATCCGCCAGGCGGGTGGCCTCAACGGCTTCATGCTCCGCACCGAGAGTGAGCACGACTGCTACGGCGCCGGGCACGCGGGTACGGCCCTTTCCGCCGCGCTCGGCATGGCCACGGCGCGCGATATGCGCGGCGGCAGCGAGCACGTGATTGCCCTCTGCGGTGACGCGGCCTTCACCTGCGGCATCACTTACGAGGCGCTGAATAATATCTCCGACCACACCAAGCGGCTCATCGTAATCCTCAACGATAATGAATGGTCCATCGACAAGAACGTCGGTGCCATCGCCAAGCACCTGACCAATATCGTCACCAATCCCCGCTACGAGAACCTCCATCGCAGCATGGAAAAGCTGGTCGAACGCTTCACCGGTGAGACCGGTCGCAGTCTGGCCCTCAAGGCCGAGGGTGTGATGAAGGGCCTTCTCTCCACCGGGCATCGTCCGAGCCTGATTTTCGAGGAGATGGGCCTTTCCTACTACGGTCCGATCGACGGTCACGACTTGCCGACGCTAATCAAGACCCTCGACTTCGCCAAGCACCACGAGCACCCGCTACTCCTGCACGTCATCACGCAGAAGAGCAAGGGCTTCGAGATCGGCATGGCCAAGCAGAAGAAATATCACGGCGTCGGCCCCGGCACTTACGACCCGGAAAAGGGAATCGAAACAACCGCCGCTGGCCCGAAGACCTACTCACAGGTCTTCGCCGAGACGATGATCAAGCTGGCCGACATGAACTCGAAGGTGGTCGCCATCACCGGCGCCATGCCGAACGGCACCGCGCTTGACCTCTTCCAGCCGAAGCACCCCGACAAGTATTTTGACGTCGGCATCGCGGAGGAGCACGCGGTTCTGTTTGCCGCCGGCATGGCCACCAAAGGCTACAAGCCGTTCTGCGCCATCTACTCGACCTTCCTCCAGCGCGCATTTGACCAGATCGTCCACGACGTTTGCCTGCAAAACCTGAATGTCGTGTTTTGCATGGACCGCGGCGGCCTCTCCGGCGACGACGGTCCGACCCATCACGGCCTCTTCGACATCAGCTACCTGCGCTGCATCCCTAACCTCGTTCACCTCTGCGCTTCCAACGAGGACGAGTTGGCTGACATGCTCTTCACCGCGCTGCATCACGACGGTCCCATTGCCGTCCGCTACCCGCGCGGCAACGGCCCGGGGGTCGCTCTCAAGGCCAAGCCGCAACTCATCCCCATCGGCAAAGCCGAGGTGGTGAAGCACGGTACGCAGGTGGCCATCCTTGGCCTCGGCGCGTTGCTCCCCATGGCGCTCGAAGTCGCGAAGCAGCTTGAAGCCAAGGGCTTTTCCACGGCGGTCATCAATCCCCGCTCGGTTAAGCCCCTCGACGGCGCCCTCGTTGAGTTCTTTGCCCGCAGTGCAGAGGTCGTCGTCACCATGGAAGACCACGTTTTGCCCGGCGGCTTCGGCAGCGCCGTCCTGGAAGAACTCCAGGCGCGAGGCTTGCAAACGCCCGTCGTCCGGATCGGTTGGCCCGATGGCTTCGTCGAGCATGGCAAGCCCGATGCCCTGCGCACGAAATACGGCATCAGCGTGGCCGCCACCGTGGAGAAGACGCTTCCTTATCTGAAGAACGCTGTTCCCGCGATCAAAGCTGGTGCCGTGGTCGTGGCTTAATTCCAATGCAGCCGCGGTCTATGACCGCCGCTGATTTGACATGAAGTCCCGCCGAGAAGCGCCCGACATCAGTACCGTACCGCCGGATCTCGCCATTCCGGAACTCTCGAGGGGAAAGTTCGCCGCCGGTAAGCGGGTGAAGCAAAAGTTGCCGGGCTGGCCCTCCACCCGTTCCTATCATGTGCTCTATCTGCCGACGGACTGGAAACCAGGGAAGTCATACCCGGTGCTGGTCGAGTACATGGGCAACGGCGGTTACCGCAATGCCTTTGGCGACAGCACGGAAGGCTGGCCGGAGGAAAGCAAGATGGGCTACGGCATAAGCGCCGGGCAGGGTTTTATCTGGCTCTGCCTGCCCTTCCTCGATGCGCACGGAAAGAAGCTTGTCCGAAACTGGTGGGGCACCCAACCCGACTTCGACGCGAGGCCCACCGTGGCCTACGCCCGGCAGGCCGTGCCGTGGGTCTGCAAACAATACGGCGGAGACCCCTCGCGGGTGTTGCTTATCGGCTTTTCGCGCGGTTCCATCGCCTGCAACTTCATCGGGCTGCACGACGACAAGATCGCCAAACTCTGGCGCGGCTTCGTTTCCTATTCCCACTATGACGGCGTGCGCGCCTGGAATTATCCCGCCAGCACCGGCCCCTTGCCCGCTGCGCGCCTGAAGCGGCTCGGCATCCGCCCGCAGTTCATCTGCCATGAAGTCGATCGCGAGACGCCCTACCTCCACCGCACCCGGCGCTATCTGAAGGAGTCCGGTAGCAAGGGCGACTTCACTTTCGTCTCCACCGGTTTCCGCAATCACAACGACGCCTGGCTGCTGCGTCCCAGCCCCGCGCGTGCGCGGCTCTCGAAATGGGTGAAGAAAGTGTTGTCGTGAGCGCGTCATCCCGTCAACCCGTCCGCGTCATACTCGATACGGACCTAGGCTCGGACTGCGACGATGCCGGGGCACTGGCCGTGCTGCACGTCCTCGCCAATGCGGGCGAAGCAGAAATCCTCGCCTGCATTTACAGCTCCGGGATCAATCCCTACGGCCCGGGCTGCATCGCGGCAATCAATGCCTGGTATGGCCGGCCCGGTATTCCGATCGGCGCTGCCGTTGCGAGCGACTTGGGCGATCCGCGCAACGATTTCCTGGAAGTCATCGCGACCAACACCGCGCTTTATGGTCATAACGTAGTCACCCGCGACGATGTGCCCGAACTCGTGACCGTCTATCGCCGGACCCTGGCCGCCGCTCCGGAAGACAGCGTCCAGATCGTCTCCATCGGTCACACCAAGGGCCTCTACGATCTGCTCCACTCCCCCGCGGATGAAATCAGTCCGGTGCCCGGTCTCGAACTTGTCCGGTGCAAAGTCAAAACGTGGGTTGCCATGGGTGGTACCTTTCCCGGGGAGAAGGAGCCAGGATGGAACTTCGGTCAAAATGGCGCGGCCCGCTATTCGCGCCGGCTCGTCAGAGACTGGCCCACGCCCATCGTCTTTTCCGGGTACGAAATCGGCGCGGCCATCCTGACGGGGCGGTCGCTCCAGGCGACCCCGACCCGCAATCCGGTGCGGGAAGCCTACCGCCTCTGGGCCAACGCGCTGGTGCATAACCGGCCCAGTTGGGACCAGACTGCCGTCCTCTACGCAGTGCGAGGGCTCGGCAATTACTGGATTATGCGACGGGGTCAATGCGATTTTGACGAAACCGGCCGCACCGAATGGCGCGATGATCCGCAGGGCCCCCACGCTTTCCTTGTCGAAAAAATGTTGCCCGCCGCGCTGGCTGAGATCATCGAAGACCTGATGGCCCGGGTTCCCGCAAGGTAAGTTCCGAAGCGGACCGAATCCGCTTAGGTGGCATCGGCAACGGCCGCCAGTTCTCGTTTGGCGCAAGCTGCCCGTATCCAGGCGGGAGCACCGATCTCGAATAGATAATAGGAAATCACGGCAATGGGTGCGAGAAAGGCCGTACCGGCCACGACTTCAATGAAGGCCTGCCGGAGGGGAGTGGTGTAAAGGTGATGAGCGCTGGCCCACTCGTCGAGAAGGAGCAGGATGGGCTGATGCCAGAGATAAAGAGAGTAACTGACGAGTCCGACCGGAACCAGTCCTCGTTCGATCCGGTTTAGCGGCGCCTGGATCGAGAGATAACGTTGCATGAGCACAGCGAAAAATACGGAGCTGAACAGGTACGCCTGGACGTTCAGCGTGCGGATGTTCAAGGCGATGATGAGCATGATTCCACTGCCGGCCAGCCAGAGGCCCTCGCGCCGGAAGACAGGTTCCTTTTTAACGTAAGCTTCGGCGAGGCAGGCTCCCAGGATCCAGTCGCACCACGTCACAAGGGGAAAGCTCCACGTAGTCCGGACCGGAGTCATCGCATACGCTTCGGCGGTCAGGCTGAAGTAAATCTGGAAGAAGATGTTGAAGATCAGGGCCATCACCAGGCATTGGCTCCACGACATTCTCCGGTGAACGAGATAGATGAGGAGGGGATAGAGAAGATAGAACTGGGTCTCCACTCCCAGGCTCCATAACACCCCGTTCAATCCGAAGAAAGTCGCCTTGAAAAAGTTATGGACCATCAGGACGTGGCTCGCGATTTGCCAGAAATTGAAGTAGCGGATGGGCAGCCACGGGGAAAGGATCGTGACCACGATCAAGCACACGATGTACGCGGGATAGATGCGCAGAAACCGGCGCCAATAGAAGTCCGGCGTGGTAAAGGCCGTCTTTCGCCGCAGCGTTGAGTAATGGATGCAAAAACCGCTCAGCACGAAAAAAAGTGCGACCCCCAGCCAGCCAAAACTGACCGGAAGGAGAAACAGTGTCTCTTTCGGCCACGCGGAATAGTCCAGGAAAACACCCGTCCAGGTTAACTTGAAAAAGGGAAACGAGCCGGAAATGTGGAACGTAAAGACGGCCAGAAACGCTGCGGCCCGCAGGACGTCCAGACGGGATATATGTTGGGCCGAGGAAGATTCCACTGAGAGCGCCATGATCCCGCGATGCTGATTCTTTGCCCGGAAAAGGTAAAGGGATTGTTGGCTGTCCGGTGGGGTTCGGTTTCCTCACCTCGGCCAGCTGTGACTGCGAGGCTTCCTCTAACTTTGGGCATCCATCACCCATGCCAGCATGCCGAGGCGCGCTTGCAGCGGATCGCCGGTGGTACCGTCCTGGGCCACCGCGTGGACGATGCGTCCGCCCTGGCTTGTGATCCATCGCGCGGCGGTCGCGCCGTCGGTTGTCTCCGCATGCCATTCGAGGATCCCGGCGCGAAAACGCCGGAGCAGGTCCTTTTCCGCCAGGAGATATTTTTCGGCCCCTTCGATGTCCACCTTGAGCAGGTCGGCTGGTCCGAAATGATGACGGTCCAGCAACGTTGTCGCCGCAATCGATACAACGTGAACCCGCTTCTCCCGCGAGGAGGGCCTGATCGTGCTCGAGGAACGAGTCGAGCTTTTGCTCTCGTAGAAAATGGTCGGCTTGCCGTCGCCGATGCAAGCTTGCTCCACTTGGAAATTGGTGACGTTGTTCAGGCGCACGAATTCCCTGGCCGTGTTGACGCAGGGCCCGGCATCGACGAGCAGCGCCCGGCACTCCGCGCCCCGGCCCGCCGCGCAAGCCCGGTCGTAGAGCCACGCGGAAAACATCCCCGCGTTGCATCCCAGGTCGACCCACGAAAGAATCGGCTGTGGCAGCGCGGCCACCAGCGGCGCATAGGCTTGCTGGACGAAGATCTCCTCCAGCGGGGCAAAATCGCCCCGGGCCCGCAGCGGCAGTCGCACCCGGTTCACCGTTTTGACCTGGGCCTGGGCGTAGGGAAAAAGGCGCCACGCGACAGACAACAGCAGTCGTTGCAGGCTCATAGTGGTCGTTGCCCGGGACGCGCGTCGGTCGCGGCTCCTAGGAGACTTTTGTTAGCAGGTAAGCCGGCAGGTCCGCGATCGTGATCCGCTCCTGCTTCATGCTGTCGCGATGGCGGAGCGTCACGGTCTCCTTTTGCCCGGCAGCGATCGGCGTGCCCGTGGCGGAGGTGGAAGCCTCCTTCGTACCTTCCAGTGTCTCGAAATCAACGGTGATACCGAACGGCGTTCCGACTTCGTCCATGCGCCGGTAACGACGGCCGATGGCGGCGGTGTCCGCGTAGGCGACTTTCAGCAGGGGTTGAAGCGCCTTGTAGATGTTCCTCGCCACCGCGACCAGTTCGGGCTTGTTCTTCAGCAACGGGAAAACGGCGGCCTTGATGGGGGCGACGCGGGGGGCAAACCGGAGCACGACGCGCGTCTCCTCTTTACCGCTCTCCTCATCCTTGATCGTTTCCTCGGCGTAGGCTTCGCACAGGATGGCCAGCACGGTGCGGTCGACGCCCGCGCTCGGCTCCACCACTTCGGGGAGGTATTTCGTCTTTGTTTCCTCGTCGAAATATTCGAGCGGCTTGCCGCTGTGTTCCTGGTGCTGCTTGAGATCGTAATTGCCGCGGTGCGCGATGCCTTCGAGTTCCTGCACGCCGAACGGAAAATCATATTCGAGGTCGTAGGTGCCCTGCGAATAAAACGCGCGATCTTTGTCCGGAACGGTGAGGACGTGGATTTTGGCGCGGGGAATACCCACCTCTTCGTACCACGCGAGCCGTTCCTCCCGCCATTTTTCCAGCCACTCTGGACCGGTGCCGGGCTTGACGAAAAATTCGACCTCCATTTGTTCAAATTCGCGCGAGCGGAATGTGAAATTGCGCGGATTGATTTCGTTGCGGAACGCCTTGCCGATTTGCGCGATGCCGAAGGGAAGTTTCTTCTGCGAAACGTCGAGGACGTTCTTGAACTGGACGAACATCGCCTGGGCCGTCTCGGGCCGCAGGTAGGTGATTGCTGAGTCGTCCTGCACCGGGCCGATGTAGGTTTTCAGCATCAGGTTGAAGATGCGCGGTTCGGAAAGAAGACTGCCATTCTCCGCGTTGAACTTGGTCGAGTTTTCGATCTGTTCCGTTTTCTCGAGATCGAGTGAGACGATCTCGGTCTCGGCGTAGCCGCGCGCGACGTAGTATTGGCGCGCGGTTTTCTGCGCCGATGCTTCAGGCTTGCCCTTGGGCACAAGAACGGCAAAGGGCAGCGCCACGACCGGTTCGGGGCGGCTTGTCGTCAGGCCCTTATAGTAATAAGCGGTGCCGCTCTGCGGTTCCACTTGGTCGGCGCGATACCGTTTCTTGGTCAACAAACATTCCACCATCGGATCGGAGAACGTCGCCTCATGGCCGCTTGCCTGCCAGACGGCGCGGTTCATCAGGATCGAGCCGTCGAAACCCACAATGTCGTCGCGCACCTGCGTCATGCAGTGCCACCAGTAATCCTTCACGTTCCGCTTCAATTCCACGCCCAGTGGGCCGTAGTCCCACGCCCCATTGAGACCACCGTAGATTTCCGACGATTGAAAGATGAAGCCGCGCCGTTTGCACAACGCGACGATTTTGTCCATTTTAGCGACTGCTGCGGGTTCGGCCATAAGAGCGGAAATCATCCCGCCCGGTCGCCCTCTCACGCAAGGGAAATCGCTCCGGCGGACACCGGTATTTCTTCACCGAAGTTCCGGCGGCGGGACGCTTGAATGAATTCTCTCCTAGCCCACCGTAACGGTCGTCTTGGCCCGCAGTGCGGCATTCTCGCGCTGGATCGCCCCGACCAGCTCCGCATGGTTCTTGCCGTCCTCGGTCCGGAGGTCGATCACGAACCCGGTTAGCGGCACCGCGCGCGCCATGCTTAGCACGAGATCGCCCGGGCTGTAGATTTGCACCAGCTTTCCGGCATCGCGGATGCGCTTCAATAAGGGCCACCAGACCGGATCGGCCGCTTCCGGCTGGCCGGCACCGGGAATCCACTGCACGCCCTTGAGTCCCGGCACGGCCAGGAGATGGTCGAGATGCGGAATCTGCCCTTTTCCGTCGAGGTGATAAAATCCGTGGTCCAGCTCCGCGCAGCACGCGGCCAGGTCCGGCACCACCCAGCGCGCAAATTGGTCGGGCCCGATCATGTAAGAAAAATCGCTCTGGAGCATGTAGGTGCGGCCGGGACTCCACAGCGGCGCCCAGGCGCTGGTCCCGCGTCCGGCCGCCCCGATCAACGCGTACTGTTCCTTATAAAAGCGCAGCCACAGTTGGGTGAGGTGCTGGCAAAGCTCATCCACCGCCTCGGGATCGTCGATGCAATCCTCCAGCAGGGTCATCGTGTCGCGTAGCGAGGCCGCCAGGTCTAGGTTGCCGCCGATGTCGGTGAAGCCGACCTGCGCGCGACCGGCAAATTGTGCGAGACATGCCGTCGTCACCTCCTGTATCCGTTGCCACCAGACCTGGTCCGGGTCATAGCTGGGCCGGATCTCGTTCAGCGGCTTGCCGGCCCAGATCCCGGGACGAAACCAAACGGTGTCGGGCGCCGCTTCCAGTTCGCCCCCGAGAAACGCCGCGCCGATGCCCGGCCCATAATTCATCCACGCGCGCGGCCAGGAATCCCCGTGGTGTGTGGTGCGGCTGATATCGTCCCAGAGCTCTGCGGCAATCTCCTCGGCGGGAACGGTGAGCGGCATTTGCCCCAGCCCGCCCCACCAGGAGGGCCGCACCCGGTCGGTGGGTCGGGTATTGATTGAAACCAGCAGCGGGCGATCGAGATCGTGGTTCCACCACGCCGTCCAGTCTCGCTCCAGGCGGGCCCAGTCGGCTTCCGTGAACGGCGTCGGGGTCTTCATGGCTGCCCCTTTGGTATGAGCAGAACGGCCTATTTCGTAAATCTATTTCCGCAGATTTCCAGGATTAGGCGATGCGACAATCGCGAGAAAAAACTAATCCCTCACACCGCCACCAGTTGGCGCGAGGACCAGAGCAGCGGGTTCTGCTCGTCGTTCTCCAGCACGTCGCCCACTTTCAGTGAGTTGAAATAATCCTCCGGCAGGATGTTGCGCTTGCCGTCGAAAGTGCTGCCTTCCGGCATGTAGCCGCTGGTCATGGCGATGCGGCGGCCGCGCGTCATGTTGCAGCCCGCGCCGTGGGCGGCCAGGCCGTTGTGGAAACTGCAATCACCCGCCTTCATCGGCACGGCGACGGGATCGATCTCGGCCATTTTCGGGTAGATGCGGAAGAGGTCGCCCATGTTCTGTCCGATGCCCACGTTTTCGTACGTCGCCAATTTGTGCGTGCCGGGGATGAAGTACATGCAGCCGTTCTGGTAGGTGGCGTCCTCCAGGGCGATCCAGATGGAAATCGCGTGCCGCGACTGGAAGGACCAGTAGGGGACGTCGAGGTGCCACGCCGTGCCATTGGCGAACGGTTCCTTGATCAGCGTCTGGTCGTGCCAGCACCGGATGCCCTCGATGCCCTCCAGCTGACACATCAGCTTGCCGAGGTCGGGATTGAGCATGTACCGCTTCACCGTGTCGTTGAGCTTCCAGAGATTGAGCCGCTGGGTGAAGACCTTGTCGTAAAAATCGTCCTTCTCCTCCCAGTCGACGCCCTTGCCGCCAACCTTGCGTTTGCCCATGGCGCGTGCCGTCTCAACCACCGCGCCCTTGAGTTCGACCACCTCCGCCGATGTGAGAAATCCGGGCACGAAGATGAAGCCGTCCTTTTGGTATTGCACAATCTGGTCCTGGGAAACAGTAGTTTTCATAATGAGGGTGTGAGTGATATAGTCCTTACTATCAGTAAAATCCAAGATAATCTTATACAATCATATGGCTCAGATTCAACGCAAGGTGCGCTTCCTGATTCATCCCCGCTATCCGTCGATCCGGCGCTACGGGCTCGCCGCGGAATATTTTCCCTGTTACATCCACCGCCACGAAGAGCTCCACTCGATCGATGTTGTCCTCCTCAGCGTCATCCTGCGCGGGCGCGGACATCACCTCCTCGACGATGAAATCCGCCCCGTCACCGGCGCCTCGGTCGATGTGACCCATTACGGCCAGAAGCACGACATCGTCACCGATGCGCGCGGCATGGAAATTTACAACGTCTATCTTGATTTGAGGAACCACACCCTGCCCGTCCTCCCGGAAAGCCTCCGTCCGACCCTCTCCGCCATCTTGCCGATCCATCCCCGGCTCGCGCACCAGCTCAATCGCCGCGTTTCCATTCATGTCGACCAGGTGGATCGTCTGGTCGCCAGTCTTCGCCGTATCGAGGCGGAGATGAATAGTCCCGAACCGGGCGCGCTGGAAATCGTCCAGCACAGCTTTCAGGTCTTTCTAATCGATCTGTGCCGGGCCGCCCGACGCCACGGCGTCGTACCTTCCAGCGCCGGAACCTTTCCCGCGTGGGTCGAAAAACTTCGGCAGGAAATAGACCGCGATTTTGCCGAGGCCCACGATCTCGATACCCTCGCCTCTCGGGTCGGCGTCAGCATCGCCTACCTCTGCCGCCTGTTTAAGGCCTACACCGGCAAGACGGTGGTCTCCTACCTCGTCGAGCGCCGCATCCAGGCCGCAATCTGGAAACTGCGCGGAGGCGATGAGAAAGTCCTCTCCATCGCGCTCGCCTGCGGCTTCAACGACCTCGCCTACTTCAATCGGGCCTTCAAACGAATTGTCGGCACCACTCCTTCCGCCTATCGCCACAATATCAAAAAGGGCCATCCGTCATCTTGAGTGGAGCGGAGCGGAGTCGAAATATCAGTTCGGTCTGCCGTTCTTCGGTGGCCCGGACTACTTGTTGTCCGGGAGTGCGCAGGGCGCAGGAGGTGGCCGGAAAATGCCAGCCGTGCAATCCGTCATCCCGGTTTCTACCCTCAGCTCGCGTGTTGCCGGGTTCGACAACCCCGCGTAATCAGGTAAATTCCGCTCATGGCCGAATCCATCCGTACCAACGTCCTCGGCGGCAAGTTGCTTCCCTGCTGCTACTCACCTATGACCGGCTTCTATCGCGACGGCTATTGCCGTACCGGTCCCGGCGACTACGGCCTCCACGCCGTTTGCATCGAGGCCACCGCCGAATTTCTTGCCTTCAGCCGCACCGTGGGCAACGACCTGACCACGCCGATTCCCGAGTACGAATTTCCCGGCCTCCAGCCCGGCGACCGCTGGTGCCTCTGCGTCACCCGCTGGAAGGAAGCCCTCGAAGCCAACATGGCCCCCGCCGTCGTCCTCTCCGCCTGCCACGTCTCCGCGCTCGAGTTCGTCTCTCTGGAGGACTTGCAGCGCCACGCCGTAAAGGAAGAAGCCGGGGGGTAGGTCAGGCGAGCAGCCCAAGAGTAAGTGGGTTGCAGGCTAAAAGCCTTTCGGACTCGCCCCAATTCCACTCTCCCTGCGGGCAAATCTACTGGCAGTTGAGCCAATATGACGCCTTTTCGGCGGTTTCATCCCGGCTCGATTCCTGATGCTCAGGGACTTGCAAAGATGGCTCCGGAGGTAGGGCTCGAACCTACGACCAATCGGTTAACAGCCGACCGCTCTACCACTGAGCTACTCCGGAAAAATAGCGGGGAAGTGAAAGTAAATCACACGGAAGAGGCAGAATCAATCCTT
>Ga0302319_10020834_pt1 | contig 11834 bp, 11 predicted proteins | sample Bog_T0_2_FD_203319 | JGI IMG/M metagenome (GOLD analysis project Ga0302319, IMG submission 203319) | Peat permafrost microbial communities from Stordalen Mire near Abisko, Sweden - Bog_T0_2 | ecosystem: Environmental > Terrestrial > Soil > Wetlands > Peat | place: Sweden: Abisko, Stordalen Mire...
ACTTACATTCACTTAAGGAGTGATGTATATGATGAGTTCGCGTTTCGTCCTTCGCCTTTGCTTGACCTTGGCCTGGGTGGGAAGTTTGGCCGCTGCTGACGACCCATTCGTGGGCAAGTGGAAATTCAACAGCGCCCAAAGCAAATTGACCGGAGTGCGGGAAGTCATCCAGGATCTGGGCGGAAACAAGTACAAGTTCTCTTTCGGCACCGACTCTTGGACAATTGTGGGCGATGGAACCGATCAGCCGTTCAAGTACGGAGGCACCATGTCTTGGAAGGAAACCGGGCCGAATGCCTGGACATCCGTGCACAAGATCGATGGCAAAATCGAAAGCACCGCCACCTCGACATTGTCTGAGGATGGGAAGGTTCTGACACAAACAGCGACCGGCACCCGGCCCGACGGTTCCAGTTACACCAGTGACTTCAAGGCGAAGCGCGTTGGTCCAGGGAAAGGCTTGTTCGGAACTTGGGAGAGCACAGAGGCGAAGGCCGATTCTTATCCTGAATGGGACATTGCACCCTACGGCGCCGATGGTTTGTCCTTTTCGACTCCGGCCTATAAAGAGAAACAGGATATGAAGTTTGACGGTAAGTATTACCCGGACGAAGGTCCAAACGTTGCCGCCGGCTCAACATCCTCTGCCAAGCGAGTGAATGCCAGGACCATTGAGTGGACCGATAAGCTGAAAGACCAAGTGATGGACCATCAGCAACTCAAAGTTTCAGAAGACGGCAAGACTTTGACCTTGTTCATTCGCTACCCTGGCGAGAAAATGCCGCAGACATTAGTCTACGAACGCCAATAAAGCCACTCCTGCTGCGCTGGAAGCTGCAACGCTTCGAACGCCTTGCGGCAGGACACGGATGGTGGCGAGAGGCCAACTAAATCCGCGCCACCCTTATCGATTAGAAGCGCTGCACGGCCAGTCAAAAGCGGCAACATCGCCTTCGGATCGCAGGCTAAAATGGGGTGACATGACGAGGCGGGAAGTGTTGGTAGCCACAGTGGCCGCGACCGGATTGAGAGCCGGAGGATTTGCCTCTGGGCCGCTGGATTTGGATTTTGCGTCGGCTCTGGATGCTGCGGCCGCAATCCGGAGAAAGCGCATCTCGTCGGTTGAACTGACCGAACGCATGCTCGCACGCATCGAGCGCTATAACCCGCAACTTGACGCCTTCGTCTATGTCACAAGGGAGCGGGCGCTCCGGGAAGCGCACAAGTCCGACGAAACCGTCGCGCGTGGCGAACCGCTCGGTGTATTCCAAGGAGTGCCGTTCGCAATCAAGGAGTCGTTCGCGGTCAAAGGTGAGCCGGACACCTGGGGCATCCCTGAATTGAGGAATACGAAGGCTCCGGCAGACTCGGCCGCCGTCGAGCGGCTCGCAGCCGGTGGCGCAGTGCTGACTGGTGGAACGAACGTGCCTTTGAATCTGATGGATTGGCAAAGCTACAACGCAATTTACGGCACGGCAAACAATCCATGGGACCTGAGCCGAACGCCAGGCGGATCGTCGGGCGGAAGCGCGGCGGCACTGGCGGCGGGACTGGCCTATCTCAGTGTAGGGAGCGATATTGGCGGTTCTCTGCGAGTTCCCGCCATGTTCTGCGGAGTGTACTCGCATAAACCCACCATCGATCTTGTGCCTACCAGAGGCCAGATCCCCGGTGGTTTCGCGGGTTTGCACGGCTTTTCCACCGGGTTGGCGGTAGCAGGGCCTATGGCCCGGAGCGCTCGAGATCTCGCGGCTGCGCTCGCTTTGCTGGGCGGCCCGGATGGTTATGACAGGAAGGGTTGGAGTTGGAAGATGCCACCGCCGCGACATCGCAGGCTGAAAGATTTCCGCGTCGGCTTTGTGATGGATGACCCTATGGCGCCGCCGACCTCCGAGGTGAAGCCGGTTCTTGAACGCGCTGTGACGGCTCTCGAACGCGCCGGAGTGCAAGTTCGTGCGGGGTGGCCTTCGGGCTATGAATTGAGCCAGGCCGCGTATGTCGATCAGTTTCTCTTGTCCGCCTTCAACTTCACACAAGAGCCGGCCGAACAGCAGGCGCTGGAACGCAAGATATTTGAGAAGGGCGGCAATGCTTGGGCCGACGGAGCGCTGGCTTCCTATGAGCAGTGGCAGAAGCAGCGGTTTCAGCAACTCGCTTACCGGCAGAAATGGCAGGACTATTTTGAGGGACTGGACGTTTTCCTGATGCCCGCGGCCTTTTCGGTGGCGTTCCGGCACATTCACGACGGTGACATGAACACGCGTTCGGTGGATACTCCCCAGGGCAAGCGGCCCTATATGGATTTCATGCCGTGGATCGTAACGCCTACTTTGACCGGTTGTCCGTCAACGACGGCTCCGATTGGGCTGACCGCGACTGGTCTGCCGGTGGCGATTCAGGTGATGGGCCCGTTCGGGGAAGATGCGACGCCGATCGAATTCGCGGCACTGCTAGCGGACGAGATTGGCGGATTCGCGGTGCCGCCCGGCTATACGGCCTAAAACTATTTGTGCGTCCCGTGGGCTCGAATGTAGCTGAGGGTCACTCCTCTATGAGCTCGTGGAGGATAAACGCGGCCTAACTAAAATGACTCTTCCTCGCCGATCGTTCCGATCTTGATGAGCGCATCAAGTACCTTTAAATACGATCTTGGCAGCGAAGAGGCCGGCGGCGGGCAGGACTCCGCCGTCTCGGTTTTCACGAAAAAGCCGGCAATACGGTCCGGCACTTCTATTCCGCGCATCCCTCCGGGCATTTGCTGTAACCCGCTCTGAGTTGGGCCAGGCGCCTCCTCTCTACTCGTAGCGCAGCGCATCCAGAGGACTCGCCTTTGCTGCCCGTCGCGTCGGAACCCAGCAAGCGAGCAGGGCAACCGCGAAGAATAGGAATCCGACAGACACGAGGTTCATCGGATCGCTCGGCTGCAAACCAAAGAGGAACGAGCGCAACGCACCCGCCAACGCGAGCGCGATGGCAATGCCTAATCCGACCCCGGTCGCGATCAGGCGCAGTCCTTCGCCCAGAACCAAGTTTCTGAGGTCGCCCGGCTGCGCCCCGACAGCCGTCCGAATCGCCAATTCCCTTTTTCTCGACGTGACCGATAGCGACAGCACGCCGTAAATTCCAACCAGCGTCAACACACTGCCTACCAGCGAGAATCCGATCAGTAAATCCATTGCGAAGGAGCGCGAGGCGAGCGAATCACTGCGAATCTGTTCAAGTGTTTTTGCATTTTCGATTGCCACCGTCGGGTCCACCTTGCGAAGCTCGCGTTGAATCGCGCCAACCATCGTGCCCGGATCGGCGTTCGTCCGAACAACCAGGTGTTTCGAGAACGCTCCGAACTGCCACAGAGACGTGTAGATTTCGGGCTCCGCCGGTTGCGTCAAGTCGCCGGTGCGGGTGTTGGCGATCACGCCGATAATCTCGTTCGGCGGATTATTCATGCTCCCAAACCACAACTTCTTGCCGATAGCCGCGCCGTTCGGGAAATAGCGGTCGACGAAGGCCTGATTCACAATCGCCACCATGGGCGCTTTCTTGTCGTCCGTCGGGCGGAAATCGCGGCCTTCGATGACGGGTAGCTTGAGTAGGGCGAAATAACCCGGTGTGACGGATCGCAGCGGGAGTTTCAACCGGTCGCTCCCCTTAGTCGCCGGAGGCACGCCCTCAATATCGAGCGAAGACTGCCAATCATTACCCGTCAACGGTACACCCCATGCAAAAGCGGCAGCTTCCACTCCGCCTATGGCCGAAACGCGTTCCAGGGCTTGATGATGGAACGCCAACCAATCGCCCTGCACGGCGGTCACGCTCATCGTCAACACATGGGACGTCGCGAATCCGGACCGCACCAGCGAAATATTGTTCATCGTGCGGATCAGTAGACCGGCGCCGACCAGTAGCGCCAGAGTCAACGCCGTCTGAACCACGGTGACGCTACGAATCAGACGGCGCTCGCCTCGTCCCGCGCTGCTGTTTGGTCCGCCGCCTTTGATGATCGAGACCGGGTCCAATCGCGAAGCGCGGAGCGCCGGGAAAACGCCGGCAATCAATGCGGCGAGAATCGCGGAGCCCATACCCCAAGCAAGCACCGGCCAGCCTGTTTTGACGGCATCCAGGCGAGGGATCGCGTGACCTCCGATCACCGTGAATACTTTCACTAAGCCGAACGCAAGTCCGGCGCCCAATGCCCCGCCGGCAAGTCCAATCAGCAGGCTCTCGGTCGTGACTTGGCGGAACAACGCCAAGCGTCCCACGCCCAATGCGCTCCGCACCGCGTATTCCTGTTGGCGTTGCAATCCACGCACGAGTAACAGCGCCGCCGCGTTCCCGCAGGCGATCAGTAACACCAGTGCCGCCGCGCCCAGCAGCGGCAGCAAGATTCTGCTTCCTTCTCGATTCATCTCGTCAGGCAGAGTCGTCAGCCTCGGCACGAAGCCCTCAAAATCTCGATCCTCGCGCCCCTCCCTCGCGACGGCCCATGATAATTCCTGCTGAGCCCGTTGCGGCGTTGCGCCGTCGCTCAAGCGCGCCACCACGTCCCAGTAGGCGTCTTTAAGGCCCTTCGGATTGGGTGCATCGGGAAGCCAGAAGTCCACCTGTGCGTTGACATTGTAATTTGGCTCCTCCGCCACTGACGGCGAAGGAAGGAACCGCACGCCGGGAGGCATCACGCCGACGATCGTCGGAGGCGTCGTGCGGCGGCTCATCCGCAGTGGCTTACCGAGGATGTTCGGGTCTCCATGGAACGCGCGCTGCCAAAGGTCATAGCCGATGAGCACCACAGGCGCGGTGGGATATGACGTTTCCGCTTCGGCAAACGTTCGCCCCAGGAAGGCCTTCAGCCCGAGCGCCTTGAAATAGTCGCCGGAGACCGCCATCCCTTCCATCGATTCGCTGCCGTCGCCCTTTACCAGGAAATTGAACGTCCAGGAATAGCCGGCCACCGCTTGGAACGACTTCACATGCGTCCGCCACTCCATCCACTGCCGTGCGGGCCAACTTTTCGACGAGCTCTTTTGCCCATCCTGCCTGGCGGCCGAAATCAGTACAAGCTGTCCTGGCTGTTGATAGGGAGGCGGCGTCAGAAGGACACCCTGAATCAGGCTAAAGACCGCTGCCGTCGCGCCGATGCCCAGAGCCAGGGTCAACGTGCAAATCAGAGCGAATGACGGCTGCTTGCGCAGCATGCGAATGCCGAATCGGACGTCTCGAAACACGGATTCTCCTACTCCTATCGATGCCGGCCCGAAGAGCCGCGCGGGTCACCTTTCTTTGACGGCACCCCTTGTTCCTGGTTAGCAGTCCATTAGCGTACCTCAATTGACAACGATTGACGGAATTGCGGATACTGTAACTTGCGCATGTAGGATGCAACGGCAACTCGCCGAAGGGCTATGCCCACCTACGATCTCATCGTGGAGACCTATATGCCCAACCTGGAAAACCTCAAAAAACAAGCGAAGCTGATATTGCGTTGGCATCGCGAACGCCACTATCCCGTCGCCGCTCAAATCCGCGCGCACTTGCCTCGTTTTCTGAATGTGTCAGACGCCGAGATTCTTGCAGCCAGCTTTAAGCTCAGCGATGCGCAAGAAGTCGTTGCAAGACAGCAAGGCTTCGCTAGTTGGCAATCCCTGAAAGCTGGAATCTTAAACACGCCGTCCGAGATGAAACCATCGCCATCCAAAGCGACGATTGTCGGTGCAGAGCCCCAACTCTTCGTTACCGATATCGAGAGATCCTGCGAATTCTTCTGTGAGAAGTTAGGCTTTTCGCTGGTATTCAGTTACGGCAAACCTCCCTACTATGCACAGGTAAGTCGCGATGCGGCGCATCTCAATCTCAGGTGCGTCGAGCAAACAGTAATCGAGCCGGCTGTCCGTAACCGGGAGGAACTGTTGTCGGTATCCATGACTGTCGCTACCGCAGGCGAGCTCAAGCTGCTGTTTCTTGAGTTTCAGTCCGCCGGTGTTGCCTTTCACCAGAAGCTGAAAAAGCAGCCTTGGGGCGCCAAGAATTTCATCGTCAAGGATCCGGACGGGAACCTGCTGCTGTTCGCCGGACCCGCAAAGTAATAGATGAGATGCCGAGCTGTGCTGAGGTAGGGATGATCTCGCAACCCGCGCGATTGAGTTGGCGGCCATTGACTTGCATTCACCGCATTCTAATGGAACGACCTGTCAACAAAATGGGCGCTAAGGGTATAATCGCACTTGGCGGCGGGCTCCATTGTGCGATGGGCACCCGACGAAAAGGATGGTTGCCTATGAACTCCGCTTCGGTGTCGCCCATTCAATCCAGTGACGCGAGGTCGCGCCCTGCAGTATCCGAGGTTTCCCTCCTCCGGCTGTATACCTTACGCGCCTGTTACCTCATATTGGCACTGGGCCTTGGCGCATATATCTGGCCTGTCATCATCAGTCACACAAGTGACGTCGCTATTGCGGCGGGCGTGCGACTCGCCTTGCTAGGCGGTCTTGGAGCGACCGCGGCCTTGGGAATTCGATACCCCGTCCAAATGCTGCCGTTACTGCTATTCGAATTGGTTTGGAAGGCCATATACTTAATCGCGTTTGCGATTCCGCTATGGTCCGCACATAAAATCAACGCTGCGGCATCGGAAGACATCAAGGCCGTCCTGATGGTTGTCATTTTGCTGCCGCTCATTCCTTGGCGCTACGTGTTCGCGAATTACCTCTTCAGGCGCGGTGACCGTTGGAGATAGGCCGTTACGCCCGGGAAACTCAGTCGACCTGTCGGGCCCGTGCATGGTTGGTCCTTGCAATCACAGATTCCGGGATATATTATCGGGTTCATGCTGAAGACCATCGCCCTCGCTGAACTGCTCGTCTGCTGGATTCTGTGGGCTTTGGCGTTTGTGAAACCTGGCAAACAGGCAACCGGCGCCAAGACGGTGGCCCGAGCTCCGGCCTCCAAGTGGGGCATTTTTCTGGTGATGATCGGTTTCTGGCTGGTTTTTACCTACGTACGCCCAACGGGGTTTGCGAAACCCACGTGGTCATTTATCGTTTCAATGGTTCTCGGCCCGCCGTCCGTTGCGGTCGCCTGGTCGGCCACCCGCCATCTTGGCAAGCAATGGCGCTATCAGGCTGCGCTGCGCGAAGACCACGAACTGATACAGACAGGTCCATATAGTTGGGTTCGGCATCCTATCTACACGTCGATGCTGGGCATGCTATTGAGCGCGGGGTTCGCCTGGACGTGGTGGCCCCTGTTTGTTGCAGGTGTTCTCTTTTTCCTGGCCGGCACCGAGATTCGTGTTCGTGCGGAGGACCGGCTGCTCGCGGAACGCTTCCAGGCCTCTTTCGCGGACTACCGCTCTCGCGTCGGCGCCTTCATACCGTTCTTGCACTAACAAGCAGGCTTCTCAGTGAGCGTCCGGCGGCCAAACCACCGCTTTGAGAGAATTTCAGGTCCGTGTCATTTGGATCTTTTACGCAGCGCCGACAGAAGCCCCCGATTTTGGTCTCCTTAATATCTTATAGACTACTGGGAATGACCTCGTGGCTAGGTGGGAAATGAGCAGACAGGTAGCTGGCGTGCTTTACGTGGTGGCGATGGCAGCCGTCATATTCGGTGTAGATTTCATGTTCTTCAGAAACCGATTCTGGGAACGGTTGACCGTGAATATTGGCATTGTCTTGGTGTTCGCAGCTTTCTATTTGAGATTCCTCAGGCGTCCATGAACAAGGCCCGATAGCTTTTATCGGGTTTCAACTGGATCCACCCGAACGCCTCCGGCACTGTGTATCACACAGGGTGGCTTTAGCGACAAAACGCTAGCCCAATAAAATCAAGCCTTCCAAAGTCCTGAAACTCGCTCCATCCCTCCCGGCCGCCTTTCCCCCACTCAATTCGAAAAATTCGAAGCCACCAAGTTCGTCTCGAAAAAAATCGCGCTTATGGCTGCTGGGCACAACAAACAAATCATAAGTGCTCCCGTTCCCCTCAAAGACGGTCCCGACCTCTTTTCCCGTTCACAAGCCGGAAAAATATTTCTCACTCCGCCTGTATCCCACGCCATCAGTCAGTTAACCGTCCATCGCCCATCCGTAGTTCTCGGGACACAATTGTCCCGGCTCGACCGGTCTTTCGTTTTCCTATAAGAACGGGCTGGCCCGGTGAGTTACTTCCCCATCCACGAGCCAAACACTTCGATTGAACCGTAGTAACAAGCCTGCCGAACCTCTTCGGGATCGAGCCCGCGCTCCGCCGAAATCTCCGCCGCGCGTCGGATATCGTCGCTTACCTTACCAAACATCTCTCGCGACGCTCTCGACACTATTTTCGTGTGCCGGGGCTGCAGATGCCCGGCCACATCGCTCCGCCACAGGTCAGCCAGATCGGGCAGCCGCGAGCCGAATGCCTCAAGCGTATCGCGCATATACAGAATATCTTTTGCTCGATCCTGACGCTCGCGCCTCCGGTGAATTAGAATCTTCTGGGCCAAGAAGGCTGTTGGGTTTGCAATTCGAATCCGAGCTGACAGTTCGGCGTGTTCGACATGGATCGACCACGGACTGTTTAGGAGAAGCTCAATGTGGCGTAGTTGCTGGGTCGAGGCGCCTGCGACTTCCGTGATCGCTTTGCGCTTGTGTTTGCGGTCGTATTCGCTGCCCACGAGAGGCGTTAGGAATTCAGCGTAGAATCCGGACGTCTCGCCGCCCAGATGATAGTGAGTAGCTGGGGGACGGGCCTCACCAAAAAACTCTTCCTTAAAACCAAACGCCAGGAGGCGAGCATGCAAGCCGTGTTCTCCGGTCATCAATGTCGGCGACAAAGCAATATCCGCATCCAACGTGGTCAAAGGCGGATAATCCAACGTCTGGGCATACGGGTGATGCCGATAGAGCCGATGTGCCCAGCCCCCGACAACTACAATTTGCTCGAGCCATGGTTCGAGGGCGGCTAACAGGCGTCCGAATGGATCCGAAATTTGCCCGCCGTTCATGGTTGCCTGCCGAAGAATTGCTTAAGGACCCGCTGCCGAATCTCCCGCGCCTGTTCTTTGCCTCGTGCGGGATGTGTGGAGGCGTCCAACCACACCTGAAGAATGTCGGAAATGGGGATTTCGTCGCGTGTTACCTGCGCCCGAAATACTGCTTCCCGGTTGGCCGGATTTCTGACATAGACGTCAGGCGATCGACCGGAATGATCGACCGCGAGACCGAGACGGCTAAGGGCGTCGTGCGTGAGGCGCTCCAGGTAGATGTGTGCTGGCACGCCGTGAACGAATCCGTATCCCAATGCATCCGCGGCAGCGAACAGCGCGAGACAGCATCGAGGTACTTTCTTGCTAACACCCCTGAGTGGACGGGGCGCAGCATAATCGCGAAGAGCTAATTTCAACTGATCGGGTCCCTTTTTCATAATCCAACGAACAGGGATCTCATCCGCCGCATCGCGATTGGCGGAGATCCACAAATCGAGTAATTCTTCGGCGCGGGCGATTTGAAGGAAGTCATCACGTCTGTCCAGGAATCCCCGCTCCGACAACTGGTTAACAAATCGCGACGCGCTCATGATGGAGACGTCGGCTAAATTGGCGAGCTGAGATGCGTTCCGGATAGGACCCCTCGGCACCGCTATGAGCGTCTCCGGAAGACGCTGCCCGATAAGGACTTTCAGCATCCACTGGTTGAGGTCGGAAAACAAATCGGGCCGGTGACGTGCGCGAGCGACTGCCGAGTCTTGGCGGCGGGACGGTTTTGCGTCAAGCGCTTCAAGACCAAAGCCAATAAACGACCGTAGCCCCTCGGCATCGATTACACCCACGCCGACCCCGGGCGCGTAACGTTTGGCAAAATCCTGAATCTGGCTGGCAACCGATGCAGGAATGTGCCGAGCCGCCACGACAGCGATGGGATTGTCGCCACCCCTTTGTTGCGCGTAGGCCTGCGCTTGCAGAATCGCCTGGGAAAGAAGTGGAATCAGCCGATCGCTTCGTCCTTCCGAGGAAGCCTTGAGTTCTAAAAGATATTTTGTGCCGTCCTTTTCAAATATAAGGAGGTCCGCATCATCGTCCAGTACCGGAGCGGGCCGTTGGATTCGCAGGCCAGCTTTCCGGAGAGCCGCAGTGAGAATCCGTTCGAACTCTTCCGATCTCCTATTGCGCCCTTTAACTTGCATTTCCGCCCGCTTCCCACGGCCAAGATAATTATCATGGCCATGATAGCAGGGTTATTGATCTGCCGTCAAAGACGCGGCGGACGCCCCTTGCAGTAAGCTTTCGCACCAGCGGCAACCGCCATGAACCCGTTAGCACGCCAAGGCAAGACGAAACTAATTAGGGGTGGTCTTTTGTGCCGTCCCTTTCAAAACGCGGCTACCTGGGCAAAGATGCCGTCGCGGTGAATTCCAGTGAAGAGAATTCGGGTGTCTCGCAAAGGTTTAGTTTCGGGACGCCTCGTTCAACTGTGTAGTGAACCCCGAAGCTGAGACAAGGAGAAAAGGGACACAATAGAGGTGAACGGTCCCCCCGAGTCTCAGCTTCGGGGTTCACTACAGTCCCTTCCGTTGTGTCTCGAAAAACGACCTTCCACTTGGCCCGTCGGTAATGAATGGCGAATTGCCAGTGGTCTACCAACCTCTTCGGCACCCCCCTACTCGACCCACGTTAGACAGCCAAAACAAAATGGTTCGCCGGCCATCCCATCTTTCTTTCAGGCGACATCCCAATGGTCCAATTTTCATAGGCGGTTAGAGTATCAGGTTCTCTGTGTGCTGTCATTCGCGCGTGGTCGTCGTCGGGTGCAGAGACGGTTGATCGTGCTTCGTGCTGGACGCGCATTGAAGGGCAGTCGGGCCCGCGCGGCTTTGCGAAACCAAGAAAGCGCAGTCCCAAAACACTTTTGGGACACAAAGTTTGTTCGTGTGGACTGAGCACTTCAACGTGAGAGGGTGAGTTTTGCAGCGCTCACCCCAAAATAACTTCCCAAGTCCACCTCCAGTCCTCCAAAAACACGACGCTATAACATGCCGACGACGACAACTAGAATCCACGACCATCAAGGTCGCGCCGCGGATGACCATCCGCTAATAGGCGTGGCACTCATGATGCCCAAGGGGATTGCCCGCGCACCGCCTATGCTACGATCCAAGTACTTGATCGGACGCATCGATACCTCAATGAGGAAGCGTTATGGTTGGTTAAGGTAAGTTTGGCTTGCGGGCGATGCATTCCCAGGTTGTTTTGTGTTTGAAGGTCTCCGATCTTCAGTCCCTCGTCGGCGTCGTTCACAGGGAATATTCAATCCGTTCAGCGCCTCGCAGGCCGCGTCCGCTACAGTCAGGTCGCCGGATTTAGCAAGAGTTTGCAGTCTTGTTTCCGCATATCCTCGAGGGCAGTCAGAAAGCAGCAGAATCCCTAAAGCAAAGGCGCTCGTAGACGCATTCTCTCCTTTCCTCAGAATGAGGTCCGCCAACATCTCTTTTACCGGCTCCCCAGGTCGCGCTTGGTAAAGGCGATGAGCACCGCTACGTATTCTCCGTTGGCAATAGCCGTAGCCGTCACTGGCAAGCCGGAGAACACCGTGGTCTCTGTTAATAAGGAAAAGATAACGCCCCTGCGGGGGCCACATTCCAAGGATATCGTTCCCTGACACTGGCAGGGGGTCAAGCGAGAAGTAAAATACATCGAGAGCGCCTAACTTCACATCGCCCCGAAGCACGTTCTCAACGTTGACCGTGACGATCGCCGGACTATAGTGTACGCCGCGCTTCCAATGTGATGGCCGAGGGTTTCCAACGATCTTACTTGAAACTACAGTTGCAACAATGATTATAGGGGAATCCCACAGCCTTTCCGC
>Ga0302319_10020836_pt1 | contig 11833 bp, 10 predicted proteins | sample Bog_T0_2_FD_203319 | JGI IMG/M metagenome (GOLD analysis project Ga0302319, IMG submission 203319) | Peat permafrost microbial communities from Stordalen Mire near Abisko, Sweden - Bog_T0_2 | ecosystem: Environmental > Terrestrial > Soil > Wetlands > Peat | place: Sweden: Abisko, Stordalen Mire...
CCGATGTGCAGCAGATCCGTTACTCTTCGAGTTCCGTTTACATCAATGCCAACGGGGTTCCCGGCTATACGTTCGGGCCGTGGTTCGGCTTTACCAGCAACGGCGGAGTGTTTGCGAATTTCCCCAAATCGCAGAACCTCGTCTATCAACTGCCTGCTTCCCCTTCGCCCGCAACCGCCCCGACGGCCACCCCCATGGGAATCGCCGGACTTTGGGTCAATGGCGTCCAGGTGTTTAACTTCCTCGATGGCGCCAGCTATTCGAACAGCTCCGGCGCTGACGTGGGCGGAGGCGGTGTTGCGGCGGGCGTGCTTCATGTTTCGGCGGCGTCTTTCGAAGGCGGTCCATCGGCGCCGAATTCGATTGTGGCCGGATTCCCCGTCTTCAATGCGGCGATCGCTTCTTCCACTGCGAGCGCGAGTTCGCCCGCGTGGCCGACCACGCTCGGCGGCGTTACGGTCACGGTGAAGGATTCGTCATCCGTTGCGCGCACCGCGCAGATCTCGTATGCGTCGCCTTCGCAGGTCAACTTCGTGGTGCCGTCGGGCAGCGCGGCAGGCGCAGCTACCGTCACTTACACGGTGGGCGGAAGTTCCGTAACGGGCGCCATCAATGTGATGCCTACCTATCCGAATCTCTTCAGCGCCGGCTCTCAACCGACCATCAACGGCACGCCCTATCTGATCCTTTACGGCACAGGATTGGGCACCGCGACGTCAGCTACGGCAACCATCGGCGGCGTGAACGCGAGCGTCACATATGCGGGTCCGCAGGGCACCTATCCCGGGCTCGACCAGTACAATATCGCAATACCATCGTCGGTGACCGGCAAAGGGGCGGCGAGCGTCGTGGTGACGGCAGCCGGACTTCCCTCCAACGCCGTGTCCTTAACGTTCTGATGAAGATCCTGGCCGCATTCTTCGGTTGCTCGGCTCTCTGCTTTGCTCAGTGGGAGATGACGACCGCGACGAATCCGGCCGTGCGGGCCATCGCGCCCGACGTGCATTCGGTGAATGCGGACGACCGGTTTGTTTACGTGGAGTCGGCCGGCCTTTCGCTGCACTCGTTCGGGGCTCTGGAGGCGAATCAATACGATCCGCCACTCGGACCCCGAACGCTTACGTTTCGCTTGCCGCGTGTTCCGCGGAAGGCTGAGAAGCCGGTCAGCGCGCCGCCAGGAATCGTGGGCGTGTTCGTAACCGGGGTGCCGATCTACAATCCCATCGGGACGAACTCGTATCAGAACCAGAACCTCTGGCATCAGGACGCGGTGGCGGCATCGCAGGGTCAGAAGCCTGAAGCCGGGTTCCGGTCTTCGGTGATTGGGTTTGCGCTCGATGGTTATCCGATTCGGGCGGTGGCGGGAATGCGGTCAAGCTACCGGCTGCGCCAAATCACAAAGCGAACCCAATTACCGGACGGGACGGTGCTGACGCCTGGGCAGGAGGGACCGGACTTGGGGCCTGGCTTTCCGTTGGGTTACTTTGCCGAGGACTATGAGTACGTTCCGGGGAGCGGCGATCTCGACCAGTTCAACGGCGCTGCGGTGAACGGCGAGTACAGCTATTACATGACTTCTACCTGGCCTTATCTGGTTGGCTCGCGCTACTATGGCGAGGCTCCGCTGGACTACCCGAAGCGGTCTGCTGTGCTGCAGTCCGGGCGGGTGGAACTGGCGACGGACGTTTTACAAATCGAACCCAATCGGCCGGTGCGCCTGACGCTGACCTTCCGCAATTTGCAAAACGAACCCATTCGGTTCCTGGAACAGGTTCATGAGAAGCCGGTGCATCTGATTGTGGTGTCGAAGGATCTGGCCGAGTTCGAACATATTCATCCCGAGCCGGTTCCGGGCGACGCTTTGTCGGTGACGCACACCTTTGCGCGGGCCGGCGAGTATTGGGTTTATGCCGATTACACGGCTCCGGGCGAACCGCCGGCGGTGGCACGGTTCGAGTTGAAGGTGGCGGGAGAGCCGGGCAAGCCGGTTCCGCCTCCGTGCGATCCGGAAGTTAAGGTGGGGTTCGATGCGCCATTACAAATCGAAGCCAATCGGGATGTGCCTTTGAGTTTCACGCTGAATCAGACCGATCTGGAGCCGTGGCTGGGGGCGTGGGCGCACATCATGATCGTGAGCGCGGATGGCAAGGAGTTCATTCACGCTCATCCGCTGGAAGGCGCGGCGGCGTTCGATCCGCTGGCCCCGCACACGCACGCGGCGGCGACGCCTGGCCCAAGCCCTTCTACAATTCGAACCCAAATCGGATTCAAGGCGCCGGGGAGCTATAAACTATGGTTCCAGTTCAAGCGGAACGGAGCGGTCACCACCGTACCGTGGGTGCTTAATGTTCGGGAGTCGAGTCAGGCGGTCCCGGTGGCCGATGCGCCGAGCGATGCGATTAAGGTGACCGTCAGCCACTCGGGTTTTACGCCGGCGCGCATCGAGATTCCGGCGGGAAAACCTGCCCGGCTGGCGTTCACACGGGTGGACGCTCAGAACTGCGGAAGCGAGGTGGTTTTCCCTGCCCTGAAGCTGCGCAAACTGCTGCCCGTCGGGGAGACCGTGATCGTCGAACTGCCGGCCCAGGCGGCGGGGCAGTTGAGCTTCGCCTGCGGGATGGGGATGTATAAGGGCGCGATTGTCATCAGGTAACCCCGTGTTAAGGTCATAGATCGGGCCTGATGAAAGCAATCGTTACCGGAGCCGCTGGCTTCATTGGCAGTAATCTGACCGATCGCCTGGTTCGCGACGGTCATCATGTAATTGGCGTCGATAACCTGTCGACCGGGCGGCTGGATTTCCTTGAAAAGGCGATGGCTTCGCCCTGTTTCGAGTTACGGAAAACCGACCTGCTGAACCTCGCCCAACTGAAAGAGATTTTCGAGGGCGCGGAGGTAGTTTTTCACCTTGCCGCCAATGCGGATGTGCGCTTCGGGCCGGATCATCCGGGCAGAGATCTGGAGCAGAATACGGTCTGCACCTGGAACGTGCTGGAAGCGATGCGGGCGTGCGGCGTGAAGCGGATCGCGTTCTCTTCGACCGGTTCGGTTTATGGCGAGGCGAAAGTGATTCCGACTCCCGAAGACGCTCCGTTTCCGATTCAGACTTCGCTCTATGCAGCGTCGAAACTGGCCGCGGAGGGATTGATAACGGCTTACTGCGAAGCGTTCGGGATGAGCGGGTATATCTTCCGGTTCGTTTCGATTCTGGGGCAGCGCTACACACACGGGCATGTGTTCGACTTCTATAAACAGCTGCTGGCGCATCCGGGGCATTTGCGGGTTTTAGGCGACGGCAGGCAGCGCAAGTCTTATCTCGAAGTGCGGGATTGCGTGGATGCGATTCTGGCGACGCTGGAGCGGAGTTCGGAGCAGGTGCAGATTTTCAATCTGGGCACGAACGAGTACTGCACGGTGAGGGATTCGATCGGCTGGATCTGCAGCCATTTAGGTTTGCAGCCGGAGCTGGAATTCACCGGCGGCAATAAAGGATGGATTGGCGACAATCCTTTTATCTTTCTCGATACCGTGCGGATCCGCGGGCTGGGCTGGGAGCCACGGTTCACGATTGAGCAGGGAGTGAGGAATACGATTGCCTATCTGGAAGCGAATCGGCACGTGCTGGCGGAGCAAGAGTGGACGCATTGAGCGGTAAGCGGGTCCTGATTACCGGCGCGAGCCAGGGGCTGGGGCTGGTGATGGCGAAGGCGTTCCTGAATGAGGGCGCCTCGGTGATGATTTGCGCTCGCGGGGCGGCGGATCTGGAGAAGGCTCGCGGAGAGCTGGAAGCGATTGCTCCGGGGCGCGTTCATGCGATGGCGGCGGATATTGGGCGCGAGGCCGATATCGATGCTTTGGCCGACGCCACGCGATCGCAGATGGGCGGGCTCGATGTACTGATCTGCAATGCGGGCATTCATGGACCCAAGGGGCAGATTGAGGACGTGGACTGGCAGGAGTGGGTGGATGCGATTCGCATCAACCTCACTGGCACGGTTTATTGCTGCCGTGCGTTTCTGCCTTTGCTGCGAGGGTCGGCGCGAGGCAAGATCCTGATTCTTTCCGGCGGCGGGGCTACCAAGCCGTTTCCCTTGATCAGCGCTTATGCGGCGTCGAAAGCGGGGATTGTGCGTTATGGCGAAACGCTGGCGCAGGAACTGCTGCCTGCTGGGATCGATGTGAATATGATTGCTCCGGGCGCTTTGAATACAAGGCTGCTTTATCAGGTGCTGGAGGCGGGTCCGGAGAAGGTGGGCGAGGCGATGTATCAGGCGTCGCTCAAACAAAAGGCCAGCGGGGGGAATTCACCCGAGCAGGCCGCTGCGCTCTGTGTCTATATGGCTTCGGATGCGGCTAACGGAATTACCGGGAGGCTGATCAGCGCTCAGTGGGATCCGTGGCAGAGGTTTGAAGAACTGAGGGATGAGTTAGCGCCTACCGATATCTATACGCTTAGGCGCATCATACCGGGAGAGCGCGGCAAGGACTGGGATAAACAATGAAGGCCGCGATTATCGGATGCGGTCTGATTGGCGGCAAACGGGCTAAGGCTTTCACAGGCTCGATTGAGCTTTGCTGCGATCTGAATGAAGGACGCGCGGCTTCTTTGGCTAAGACTTATCAGGCTCGCTCAACGACCGATTGGCAGGCAGCGGTATCGGACCCCGCCGTCGATGTTGTGTTCGTTGCAACCACGCATGACGTGCTTCCCGTGATCGCGGAAGCGGCGGCCGGGCAGGGAAAGCATGTGCTGATCGAGAAGCCCGGCGCGCGGCGGGCCATTGAACTGGATGCAGTGAAGGCTGCGTCGGCTCGCACCGGGGCTCGAGTTCACGTTGGCTTCAATCATCGCTATCATCGGGCGTTTCGCAAGGCTCGGGAGATTTTCGAGAGCGGAGCCCTGGGCGAAATGATGTTTATCCGGGCGCGCTATGGGCATGGCGGGCGTGTCGGCTACGAGAAGGAGTGGCGTGCGAGCCCTTCGTTATCGGGCGGCGGAGAAGGCATCGACCAGGGGATGCATCTGGTGGATCTGGCGCGCTGGTTTCTGGGCGATTTCACCGATATCGCGGGTCATGCCGCTACTTACTTCTGGAAGATGCCGGTTGACGACAATTCGTTTTACCTGCTGCGCACGGCGACGAACCAAACCGCGTTCCTGCATGCCAGCTGCACGGAATGGAAGAATCTGTTCAGCTTTGAGATCTACGGTAAGCATGGCAAGCTTGATATCTCAGGGCTGGGCGGCAGCTATGGCGTTGAGCGCCTGACATATTACAAAATGCTGCCGGAAATGGGTCCGCCCGAGACGACCGCTTTCGAATATCCCATGGGCGACGATTCGTGGGAACAGGAGTGGGTGGAATTCGAAACGGATATTCGCGAAGGCCGCGATCCGAAGCCGGGCATTGAAGATGCGCAGGCGGCACTGCGCGCGATCGAGCAGGTCTATCGCAACAGCGGGATGGACAAGCTGTGATTATTACTCGCAGTCCTTTACGAATTTCGATGGGCGGCGGCGGAACGGACCTGCCTTCGTACTATCGGGAGTTCGGCGGGTTTGTCATTTCAGCGGCGATTGACCGGCATGTCTACATCACGCTGCATGAGACGTTCCTCGATCATTTGATTATTAAGTATTCAGAGATGGAGAAGGTCGACACGGTGGCCGAGATCCGGCATCCGCTGATTCGGGAGTCTTTGAAGCTGACGGGAATTTCGACGGGTGGCATTGAAATCGCTTCAATGTCGGATATTCCCGCAGGCACGGGCTTGGGATCTTCGGGCAGCTTTACGACTTCGCTGCTCTACGCTCTGCATCTTTGGAATCGCAAGGGCATTTCGAAGCGAGATCTGGCGGAAATGGCCTGCCATGTGGAGATCGATATTCTGGGCGAGCCGATCGGGAAGCAGGATCAGTACATTGCGTCTTATGGCGGCATCACCTGCTTTACATTTGGGACGGATGGCAGCGTTATCGTGGAGCCCCTTAAGCTAAGCAGGGAAACATTCGCCAATCTGGAAGACAATCTGGTGCTGTTCTTTACCGGTTTCTCCCGTTCGGCTTCGAAGATTCTGCGCGATCAGGACAGCAGGAGCAAGCAGCGCGATCGTTCGATGATCGATAATCTGCATTTCGTGAAGCAACTGGGCTATGACAGCAAGAAGGCTTTGGAAGCGGGCGATTTGCGCGGGTTTGCCGAACTGATGCATGTTCATTGGGAGCATAAGAAGAAGCGCAGCGCGGGGATGAGCAATAACAGTATCGATGAGTTCTATGAGCTGGCTCGGGCCAACGGGGCTTTGGGCGGTAAGCTGATCGGGGCCGGCGGTGGCGGGTTCCTGATGTTCTATACGGAGGATAAGACTCGTTTGCGGCATGCGATGGGCGCTTCAGGGTTGAAGGAAGTTCGGTTCCGCTTCGATTATGAAGGCTCCAAAGTGATGACGCAGTCCTAGACGTATGCTGCCTGCGGCAATCCTTTCCGGGGGCCTGGCGACTCGTTTGCGTCCGGTTACGGAGACCATTCCTAAGTCTTTGATTGAGGTTGCCGGCGAGCCTTTTGTAGCGCATCAGTTGCGCTTGCTGCGGGCTCGCGGGATTGAGCGAGTTGTTCTTTGCGTTGGGTTTCTGGGTGAGATGATTCGCGATTTCGTGGGCGATGGCTCGCGATTCGGGATGCGGGTCGAATATTCGTTCGATGGGCCGGTTTTGTTGGGCACGGGCGGGGCGCTTCGGCAGGCTTTGCCATTGCTGGGCGAACGGTTCTTTGTGGTCTACGGCGATTCGTACCTGCCTTGCGACTATCGTTCGATTGAAGAGCATTTTGTGGCGTCGGGCAAGCGCGGTTTGATGACCGTCTTCGCCAATGACGGGCTGTACGATTCGAGCAATGTGGAATTCTCGGACGGCGTGCCGGTCGCCTACGATAAGAAGAATCGTACGCCGCGCATGCGCCATATCGATTACGGGCTGGGATTATTTCATCGTTCCGTGTTCGACGAATTGCCGCAGGGGCCATGCGACCTGGCAAGTATTTATCAGGATCTGCTGGCGCACGGAGATCTGGCCGCGGTGGAAGTGCCGGAGCGGTTTTACGAAACAGGATCTTTCGCAGGGATTAAGGAGCTATCGATGTTACTGGGCGACTTTACGAAACAGTTTCTCTCCGAAGTGAAACAAATCACCGAACAACTCGACGCGGTCGCTATCGATAAGGTGGTTTCGATTCTGGCCGACACGCGGGCGGGCGGCGGGCGTCTGTTCATCCTGGGCGTGGGCGGCAGCGCGGCCAATGCTTCACATGCGGTCAACGACTTCCGTAAGATCGGCGGCTTTGAGGCTTATGCGCCTACCGATAATGTGTCCGAACTGACCGCGCGCACCAACGACGAAGGCTGGAGCACCGTGTTCGAGAGTTGGCTGCGAGGGAGCCGTCTGAAGCCTGAAGACTGTATCCTGGTGTTCTCGGTAGGCGGCGGGAGTCTTGAGAAGGGCGTGAGCGCGAACCTGGTGACGGCTTTGCAATACGCAAAAACGGTGGGCGCGAAGACGGCGGGGATCGTGGGGCGCGACGGTGGGTATGCGGGCCAGGTTTGCGATGCCTGCGTGATTATTCCGACGGTGAATCCGGTCCATGTGACGCCGCACAGTGAGGCGTTTCAGGCGGTGGTGTGGCATTTGCTGGTGTCGCATCCGGCGCTTAAAGTATCGGAAACCAAGTGGGAATCGGTGAAGTGAACGCGGCGTTCGCCGTTTTTCTCGATCGCGACGGGGTGCTGAACCGGCCCGTGGTGAGAGAGGGAAAGCCGTATCCGCCGCAGTCGGTTGCCGATTTCGAGGTTTATCCCGAGGCTGCGGCGGCGGTGCGGAAGCTGCGGGGCATGGGCTTTGTGGTGTGCGTGGTGACGAACCAGCCGGATGTGGCTCGCGGCGCTCAGACGCTGGCGGAGATCGAGGCGATGCACCGGCGGCTGCGCGATGAGGCCGGCATCGAACATTTCTATATCTGCCTGCATGACGACGCGGACCGGTGCGATTGCCGGAAGCCTAAGCCGGGGCTGTTGACGCGGGCGGCGGCGGATTTAGGAATCTCGCTTGCGGGAAGTTACATGATTGGCGACCGGTGGCGCGATGTGGATTGCGGGCGCGCGGCCGGATGCCGCACGATATTCATCGATCGCGGCTATTCGGAATCGCTGCGCGCGCAGCCTGATTTTCGTGCGGGCGACCTCGGCGAAGCGGTCGATATCATTTATCAGGAACGACATTCCGGATGAGCATCGAAGCGCTTAAGGTGAAACTGTTTGCCGACGGAGCCGACAAGGCCGGCATGCTGGAGATGTACGCGAAGCCGTATATCAAGGGGTTTACGACTAACCCAACGCTGATGCGCAAGGCGGGGATTCAGGATTACGAGGCGTTTGCGCGGGATATTGTGGCGGCGATTCCGGACCGGCCGATTTCGCTTGAGGTGTTCGCGGATGATTTCAGCGAGATGGAGCGGCAGGCGCGGCTCATTGCCAGGTGGGGCGAGAATGTGTACGTCAAGATTCCCATTACGAATACCCGGAGCGAGGCTTCCGAAGGACTGGTGCAGCGGCTGAGCCATGAAGGGGTAAAGCTGAATGTTACGGCTTTGATGACTCTGACGCAGGTTCGTTCGACAGCGGCGGCGATTCATGGGGGCGCTCCGGCCTGCGTGTCGGTATTTGCGGGGCGGGTCGCGGATACGGGGATCGATCCGATGCCGATGATGAAGGAGGCGGTCGGGATTCTGTCGGAAAACCCGGTTGCGGAATTGATCTGGGCCAGTCCGCGAGAGCTATTGAATGTGTTTCAGGCGGATGCAGTAGGCTGCCATATTATTACCGCTACTAACGATATTCTGAAGAAGCTGGTTTTAGTGGATAAGGGTTTGACCGAGTATTCGCTGGAGACGGTGAAGATGTTTCATGGGGATGCTTTGGCTTCGGGATTCAGGTTGTAAGTCCCAGGAAGTGTCGGGCGGCTTTGAGGTCCTGTTCTTTGTTTTCGCGGCGAAGGGGCGGGGCTTTGGTTTGTTTGCTGAGCTTGATCCCGTTGGCGTCGGTCACCACGGGGATATGGCGGTAGATCGGGTGGGGCAGGCCCAGATGGGTTTGAAGCCAGACCTGGCGCGGGGTTGAATCGAGGAGGTCGGCGCCTCTTACGACGTGGGTGACGCCCTGGGAAGCATCGTCAACGACCACGGCCAGTTGATAGGCGAAAGGGCCATCGGAACGGCGGAGGGTGAAGTCGCCTTCCGGGCATCGCGCTCGCCAGGCAATGTGGCCCAGGGAGTTGGGTTCGGGGTAAGCTATGCCGTTGCGCTTGAGTTCTTCGAGTGCTTCCGCGTACGCCTCGATCCTTGCGCTCTGGTACAAAACCGGGCCATCCCAGTCAAAACCGTAGAACTCAAGGGTATCGAGAATGTCTTTGTCGGCTCCGGGTACGCAGCGGGGGCCGTCGAGGTCCTCGATTCGGACCAGCCAGCGGCCGTTGTTTCTGCGGGTGTCTTCGTAGCTGGCCAATGCTGCTACAAGTGAACCGAAGTGCAGGGGACCGGTGGGCGACGGGGCAAAGCGGCCGATGTAACTACTTCTTTCCAATCGCGACGATTTCCTTCAGGCTTCGATGGTAGAGTACACCGTTGCTGAAGCTCGGCGTGTTGAGGCTCCAGGTTTCGCCGGAAGGACCGAGATCGTTGATCGCAAGAAGCGCCTTCTCGTCCAGAACCTTTGCTTTGCCATCGATGACGTAAGTTATTCCTAACATTGTGGTGAAGTAAATTTTCCCGCCCAGAGCTACCGGACTGCCCCAGAACGCAGGAATTTCCCAGCCATCCGTTCTTGACCGGTCTTCGTTAGCGACGTCATTGCCGTTAATATCTTCGGTCTTTGTGCGAACGGCGATACCGTACACCTTTTTATTGTCCGCGATGGTGACCGGCACCTCCAGATACTCCACTTTTCCGGTCTCGACATTCACTCGTCCGACGCAGTGAGAAGGCCCGGCACGTCCGGCGGGCGGTTTATTGTTTCTCCGATGGCCTACGGTGGTCAGGAAGTAGTGATAGCCATCCACCACGATGTTGCAGTGCCAGGCAGGCATCACTCTGATCACCTCTCCGGGCTTGAGCTGGTTGCGCGGGGACAGCTCTTTCATGTCGCGCAGGTTGACGTTTTTGTGAACGATGTACTGAGCAGCGGCAGGGTCCCACTGGCGGTAATCGACATTCGCGATGAGGGATTGCTCGCGCAGCAGCTTCCCGGTCTGGCTATCGATGACCAGATGCGATTCTTCAGGGTTCATCCTGAACCAGTAGGCATATTTGGCATCCCAGTGAAGCACATAGAGAGCCTGCCATGTGGGAGCGGCTTCATTGCCGTCGCCTGCCACGAAGCGCCAAAGAGTTTTCCCTGCGCTGCCTGGGCGAAGGTCGATCAGGCTGAGGCCTACGGGACGTTCGGGGACGTCGTGCCAGCCGCCTCGACCGGTCAGGACCGCGGGGATTCCGTCTTTCGTCATGCCGAAAACAGAAGTGGCGTAGGTAGTGGTTCCGTCATCAGCTACCCACTGAGTCTTACCTGTGCTCTTATCGATTCCGTAAATATAATTCCAGCCGGGCTTAGCGGCAGGTTCTACGTTGAGGATCGTGTTGCCGTAGAGAATCGGCTCGTGCTGTTTGTTGAACGGGTAGGGCTCGCCCCAGGGCTTCCACGTTCTGGTCCAGATCTCTTTTCCGGCGAAGTCGTAGCAGCCCATGATGCCACTGGCGTTGGTGAACCAGACGTATTTGCCATCGGTAACGGGAGTGGGCGAGGTGGAGTCGCTGTAGGCGTACATCATCGGACTCGGGACAGAGCCTTCGAGTCTGACGGACCAAAGGATTTTGCCGTTCTTCGTGTCGATGGCATGGCCGAGAATGGTGGCGGAAGTTTTGGGCGCGCCGGGTTTGTAGGGTTCGAAGGTGGTGAGGAAGAGGCGGTCGCCCCAAACGGCGATGCCGCTTTGGCCCCCGTTGGGAAGAGGCGCGCGCCAGAGGATGTTCTTATTGGCGGCGACGCTCCATTCGACGGGCGGCTTAGCGTCGGGAAGGCTCCATGTGCCGTTGGGTCCGGCGGCCTGCGGCCAGTTGGCGAACATCAGAAGGGCGGTGGCGAGGAGTGTGAGCATAGGTTTCCGGCACCATTCAGGATATTGCAACCGCCGCGACGGAGCAGATTGGCGCGCTAATTGCTGGAACGCCGTGTAGCCGAATGCACGACATCGTTGAGGGACTGGCTCATTTCTTCTTCGCGCTGGGCGGCGCGGGGCTGGTACTGCTGGGCATTCTCGATTCCTCCTTCCTGATGCTGCCGCTGGGCAACGATCTGCTGGTGGTCGCGCTTACAGCGAGCCGTCCGGAGCACATGTATTACTACGCCATCATGGCGACGTTTGGGTCGACTCTGGGCGTTATCTTCTGCAACTACGTGTGCAGCAGGATGGGCGAGAAGGCGATCGGACGGAAGACGCGAACGATCGCTTATGTGGAGCGCAAGGTGGAGAAGTATGGCGGTCTGGCGATCGGGGTGGCTGCCCTGGCGCCGCCGGGGTTTCCTTTCACACCGTTTATTGTGGTGCCTTCGGTGCTGCATTATCCGATTAAGAAGATGGCGGCGATTATATTTTGTTGCCGGCTGGTGCGGTTCCTCGGCGAGGGATTTTTGGCCCATATTTACGGACGTGAATTGATCGAGATGGCGAAGTCACCGACCGTTGCGAAGTTTCTGATCGGGCTGATCGCGGTTTCGTCGATCGGGAGCGCGG
>Ga0302319_10020838_pt1 | contig 11833 bp, 8 predicted proteins | sample Bog_T0_2_FD_203319 | JGI IMG/M metagenome (GOLD analysis project Ga0302319, IMG submission 203319) | Peat permafrost microbial communities from Stordalen Mire near Abisko, Sweden - Bog_T0_2 | ecosystem: Environmental > Terrestrial > Soil > Wetlands > Peat | place: Sweden: Abisko, Stordalen Mire...
TCATGATCGTGGCCGGATTCGAATTGACGAGCACGACGCGGTAGCCTTCCTCCTTGAGGGCTTTGCAGGCTTGGGTACCGGAATAATCGAATTCACAGGCCTGCCCGATGATGATCGGGCCGGCGCCGATGATGAGGACGCTATGGATGTCGGTGCGCTTGGGCATAAATCGAAACGGCAAGATGAAACACGGATTATGGCCGCGACGAAAGCAAAATTCTGCCGAACCCGGCGGCGGTCACGGCCGGCCCTTAGAAAATTGTTGCGCTTTTAGGGGGATATTCTAAAATAGCAGCAGATTAAGGATTCACTAAATTACCTGAAATTATCCGATCTGCTCCCGCAAACGGGGCCTAAAAATTATGAAAAAAATATAAATTATGTTTCATCGGCATTAGGTTGCCTCTTGTTAATCACCGGTTGCGCGCAACAGCAGCAACAAGGCAAATACACTGCGTTGCCAGCGCAGGTTTCGGCGCCGGCCCCGGCTCCTTCGGGCAGCGTCGCTTATTTCCCGAGCGGCTCGATTGAGGGCAGCGGATTGTCCATTACGAAGACGTCTCCGTCCCAAGTGCTGGTGGGCCAGCCGTACGCGTACACTTACGCGGTGAGCAACCTCACCGATGAGACCCTCGAAAACGTGACGGTGGTGGACCGCGTGACCAGCGATTTCACCCCCACGGATTCCGACCCGGCCGCCAACAGCACCGGAGATGGCAAGGCGACATGGAACTTGGGCACTTTGGCGCCAAAGGATAGCAAAACCATCACCGTCAAGGGCAGTAGCGCCGATGAAGGTGTCGTTACCACCTGTGGCTGGGCGAGCTACAATCCCGTGGTGTGCCAGGACATCCGGGTCGTGAAAGCCAACATCGCGCTGACGAAGACGGAACCGTCGGACGCGCTGATTTGTGATCCGATTCCGACGACGCTGTCGGTGAAGAACACGGGTACCAGTCCCCTGACCGGTGTGCAAATCACGGACACCCTGCCGACCGGCGAGACGGCGGACGGCAAGAGCAGCCTGACCTTTGACGCGGGCAATCTGGCGCCCGGCGACAGCACGAACTTCCAATATAATGGAACGGCCACCGCCACGGGCCCGCTGGTCAACAATGCTAAAGTCACCTCGACGGAAGGTGTCACGGCGGATGCTTCGGCGACCGTGACGGTTCATCAACCGGTTTTGGCCATCACCTGCAAGGCGACCGAGCAGCAATACATCGGCCGGAAATTTGACGTGAGTTACACGGTTTCGGACACGGGTGACGCACCGGCGGCCGGTTCGAAACTTGAAGTCACGGTTCCGGCAGGCTTGGAGGTTGCTTCCGCCGGCACCGGCACGGCGGCCAATGGCAAGATTGATTATGATCTCGGCACGGTGGACACGAACAGCCCGCAAACCGTGACGGCCTCTTTCACCAGCGCGGCGGCAGGCACCTTTGATTTCGCAGGTTCCGTCAGCGGTACCTGCGCGGCGGCAGCCACGACCACTTGCGAATCCAAGGTCGTCGGCATCCCGGCCATCTTGTTGGAAAAGTCGGATAATCCGGATCCGGTGGCGGTGGGCGACACGACCGTGTACACGGTGAAAGTGACCAACCAGGGTTCAGCGGACGATTCGAACGTGGCCATCAGCATTTTGGTGGATTCGGAACTGGTGCCGGTGAGCAGTGACCAGCCGAATGCAACGATCAATGGCCAGACGGTCACCTTCCCGGTCATCCCGACGCTGGGCACCAAGCAGGCGGTGACCTACACGATTGTGGCCAAGGGCGTCACGGCGGGCGACGCGCACACCAAGTTCATCCTCTCCTCGGATAACGTGACGACGCCGATTACGGCTGAGGAAAGCACCACGGTTTACTGATCTCATAGTCAACGAAGGCCGCCAAAGCAATTTGGCGGCCTTTTTTGTGCCCGAAAAATCCGGTTGAAAAATCCGCCGCACAGCCAAATCCTTGAGGAAAGGTTATTGTCATCATGAAAATAAATCCATATCTGATGCCGGTACTGCTGGCCTTCGGGCTGGTGGTTTTTGCGCAGACCGCGACCGCGGAGAGCCATCGTGCCACGCGCCTGGGTAACCCGGCCACTGTCTTCGCGCCGACGGTTTATTCGCCGACGGATTTGCGAGCGCGTTTTGCCAGCGCGGAACTGCAGCCGGACTTCGCGGAGATCCTGCGGCAATGGGGCTGGCCCGGGAATGTCGATGACCTGTTTGCGGCGGCGGCGACGAACGAGATTGTGGAGTGGCAGATCGCGGTGGGCGACACCATGCCATTCATGTCCTCGCGCGAACACGGCCGGCCGGTGTGTTTGCGGAACGTGACGTGGGCGGGGCAGGATCCGATTCATGCTTATGCCTTCACGTTCCATTCCAACGGCCGCATCTGGCGGTGCGTGACACCGAAACCCTGCAGCAATTTTTTTGTGGAGGATCTTGGCCCGGAGCCGGTATCCGGGCTGGCGCTGGATTGCAGCGTGCCGGACAAAGTAACGATGGGCCAGACCGTGAAGGTCTGCCTGACCGTGCACGACACGGGGAACGTCCCGGGGACAAATGTGAGCGTGGCGCTGCCGATACCCGCCACAACCTACGCGCTGGATACCTCCGACGGGGGGACGGTAACCCATGAAACCATAAACTGGGTCCTGACTGATTTGCCGGTGGACGGAACTAAACAGCTTTGCGCCGACTTGAAAACACGGAGAGCGGGAACGCTGAATTTCAGTGCGACCGCCAGCAGCGAGGCCGTCACGCCGGTCAATAGCGCGTGCGCGACGGAGGTCACGGGTTTGCCAGCCATTCTGTTGGAAAAGTCGGATAACCCGGATCCTGTGGCGGTGGGCGACACCACCACCTATACGGTCAAGGTGACCAATCAAGGATCGGCGGATGATGCCAATGTGGCCATCAGCATTGTGGTGGATTCGGAGCTGATGCCGGTAAGCAGCGAACAGCCCGGGGCAATGATCACCGGCCAGACAGTGACATTTCCCGTGGTCCCAGCGCTGGGAGCCAAACAGGCCGTCACCTACACGGTTCTCGCCAAAGGAGTGACGGCCGGCAACGCGCACACCAAATTTATTGTCGGCTCGCAGATGCTCACCTCCCCGCTCACCGCGGTGGAAAGCACCACGGTTTACTGATCCACAAGCCGCCGCGAGGATGATGTTCCGGATGTTTCCTTTCCTGCTATTGGCCGGTTTTCTGGTCACGGGCTGTACCACCGTGCGGGTGTCGAAAGCGGAGCAGGACGCCGAAGTGGCGGCTTTGGCGGTTCAATTGCGGTCACTCTCACCGGCGGTGGACGACAGCGAGGCTCAACGGGCGGCGGACGCTGCGGTCCGTTATCCGCTGAAGCTGGCCCGCGAATGGCATGCCACTCCCCCGGCCGTGGTCAACAATGTGCTGATAAACGCCGGGATCCATCCGCAGGGACTTTGCTTTCAATGGGCGGATGCACTGACAGAGAAGCTTCTGACGTTAAACCTGCGCACGCTGGAGCTGCATCGCGGCGTGGCCCATCTGGGGACGCCCCGGGAGCATAGTTGCGTGGTGCTGACCGCGCCCGGGCAGGACTTCACCAATGGAGTGGCGCTCGACGCCTGGCGAAATTGCGGGTGCCTGCATTGGAGCTTCGTCCCCCGCGACGATTATCCCTGGAAAGAAGTAGCCTTGATTCCCAGCTATCGGGCGGAGTTGGAGGCGGCGGCCCGACAACTGGAAAAGGATCAAAGCAAACGAGACTGATGCGTCGAGGCGGGGGTCAGGCCCAGCTTTTTGTAGCTTAGCTCGGTGGCGACCCGGCCCTGGGCGGTGCGGCTCATGAATCCCTCCATGATGAGATACGGTTCGTACACTTCCTCGATGGTGTCGGGTTCCTCTCCGACCGCCACCGCCAGCGAATTCACGCCCACCGGACCGCCGCCGAATTTGATGATGATTGCCTCCAGAATGCGTTTATCCATTTCGTCGAGGCCGTTCTGGTCAATCTCCAGCATGGCGAGGGCGCGGTCAGCCACATCCGAGGTAATGCGTCCGTCGCCCCTGACCTGGGCGTAATCCCGGACCCGGCGGAGGAGATTGTTCACAATGCGCGGGGTGCCGCGGCTGCGGCGCGCGATTTCGTGGGCGCCGCCCGGCTCAATTTCCACGTTTAGCAAATGGGCGGAACGCAGGACGATCTTTTGGAGATCGCTGGCGACGTAATAATCCAGCCGTTCGCGAATTCCAAAGCGGGTCAGGAGCGGCGCGCTCAACAGGCCGCTCCGGGTGGTCGCTCCGATCAGGGTAAACCGCGGCAGATTCAGGCGGACGCTGCGGGCGTTGGGTCCCTGGTCGATGATGATGTCGAGTTTGAAATCCTCCATCGCCGGGTAAAGATATTCCTCGATGGTTTTCTGGAGACGATGAATCTCGTCAATGAACAAAACATCGCCCTCCTCCAGGTTGGTGAGCAGGCCAGCGAGGTCGCTGGCCTTTTCGATGGTGGGACCGCTGGTGGCCTTGAGACTGGCGCCCATGGACTTGGCGAGAATATTGGCGATCGTGGTCTTGCCGAGGCCGGGCGGTCCGTTCAGGAGGATATGGTCCAGGGCCTCACCTCGTTGACGGGCGGCGGCGACCGCGATCTCAAGCCGTTCCTTGACCTTGGGCTGGCCGGTGAAATCAGAAAAGAGGGAGGGCCGTAGCGTTATTTCGAGCGCTACATCAGGTTTGTTCAAGGTGGCAACCGGTCGTTCAGACATCTCGCAAAAGCTTGGGGCAGGGCGCGGGCAGCGGCAAGCGCGATTCACGCATCATCGTGAAAAAAGGGCATATTTCGGCAAAAAATGCTGGAATTAAAAAAAACGCTGGCACATCCTCCCTCACTCTTATGGCAGGAAATAAATTATTCATTCGCGCGCTTTTTTTGATTTTCATCCTCGTGGCTGCCCCCGGCGCCTTCGCGAATGAATCAGACATCCAACTGCCGTCCCTGACGGCACCGGTTTTTTGGGGCGGCAGCCTGACGGGGCCGACCATTTTGTTTTTTGGGCTCGCGGTGTGTGCGGGCGGCATGGTGCTCAGCTATTTCGGATATCTCCGGATGCGCGGGTTGCCGGTGCACCGCAGCATGGCGGAGGTCTCCAGCATCATTTGGGAGACATGCAAGACGTATCTCCTGCAGCAGGGGAAATTTCTGGCGGCGCTGTGGCTGCTGATTGCCGTGTGCATGATTTATTACTTTAAGTGCCTGCAAGGCGAGGGCTGGGGACCCGTGGCAACGATCCTGGGCAGTTCCATTCTGGGGATTTTAGGAAGTTACAGCGTGGCCTGGTACGGCATCCGGATCAACACCACGGCGAACAGCCGGGCGGCTTTCGCCTCATTGCGAGGTGACTCCCTGAAGACGCTGTTTATCCCGCTGCAAGCGGGCATGAGCATCGGATTGCTGCTCGTGTGCGTGGAGTTGTTCTGCATGATTTCCATTTTGCTGTTCATCCCGCGCGAGCTCGCGGGTGCGTGTTTCATCGGTTTCGCCATTGGGGAGTCGCTGGGCGCATCGGCGCTGCGGATCGGCGGCGGCATTTTCACCAAGATTGCGGACATCGGGTCAGATCTGATGAAGATCGTCTTCAACCTGCCGGAGGATGACCCGAAGAATCCGGGAGTAATTGCCGATTGCACCGGTGACAACGCCGGCGATTCGGTCGGTCCCACGGCCGATGGTTTTGAGACGTACGGGGTGACCAGTGTGGCCTTGATCGCGTTCCTCGCCCTGGCGCTCGCGGCATCGCCGCTGCTCTGCGGCAAGCTGATCCTCTGGATGTTTGCCATTCAAACCCTGATGGTGCTTGCATCCCTGGGCTCCTACCACTTGAACCAGGTGATCGCGAAGCTGCGCTACGGCGGGAAAAAAAATTTCAACTGGGAATCCCCCCTCACGGATCTGGTCTGGACCACCAGCATTGTCTCCATGGCGGTGTGTTTTGCGGCGAGTAAACTATTGCTGGGCGACGTCACGGTGCCGCAAATGGTCAACGGCGTGCTGACGGATATGCCCCTGAAAAACCTGTGGTGGGTGCTGTCGGCGATCATTGCGTGTGGCACCCTGGCGGGGGCGTTGATCATGGAATTCACCAAGATTTTTGTGAGTACCCATTCCCGCCATGTGCGCGAGGTAACGCGCTCCTCCGAGCAGGGGGGCGCGTCCCTGAACATCCTGTCCGGATTGGTGGCGGGGAATTTTTCGGCGTTCTGGATGGGACTCGTGATTCTGGCGTTGATGTTTGCCGCCTACCTGTTTTCGCAGAATGCCGATCTGATGGGACTCATGCCACCGCAATTTGCCTTCGCGGCGCCCATTTTTGCCTTCGGGTTGGTGGCCTTTGGTTTTCTGGCCATGGCCCCGGTCACCATCGCCGTGGACAGTTTTGGCCCGGTCACCGACAACGCCCAGTCGGTTTACGAATTAAGCCGGATTGAATCACTGCCGGGAATCGGCGCGGAATTGGAGCGGGATTTTGGTTTCCAGCCGAATTTTCGTGAGGCCAAGCTGGAGTTGGAAAAGGGCGACGGTGCGGGCAACACCTTCAAGGCCACGGCCAAGCCGGTTTTGATTGGTACCGCGGTGGTGGGCGCGACGACGATGATTTTCGGGATCATCATGCTCCTGCAAAATTCTTCCGGCCACGCGATCGAGAATTTAAGCCTGGTCCAGCCGCAGATGATTTTCGGGCTGCTGATGGGCGGCGCGGTGATTTATTGGTTTACCGGCGCCAGTATGCAGGCCGTGGTCACGGGCGCCTACAGCGCGGTGGTCTTCATCAAGAAAAACCTTAATTTCGATGCGGAAAAGGCATCGGTGGCGGACAGCAAACGGGTGGTGGAAATCTGCACCGTGTACGCCCAGCGCGGTCTGATCAATATTTTCGTGGTGGTGTTCGCGTTCGCCCTCGGCCTGCCGTTCTTCAATCCCTATTTCTTCATCGGCTACCTAATCGGGATTGCCTTCTTCGGCCTGTTTCAGGCGATTTTCATGGCCAATGCCGGGGGCGCCTGGGATAACGCCAAGAAGATTGTAGAAGTGGATTTAAAAATGAAGGGTACGCCGCTGCATGCCGCCACGGTGGTGGGCGACACGGTGGGCGATCCGTTCAAGGACACCTCGTCGGTGGCGATGAATCCGATCATCAAATTTACCACCCTGTTTGGTCTGCTGTCGGTGGAAATCGCGGTCAAGCTGCGTCAGCAACATCCCGACTCCTGCCTGTCCTATGTGATTGGCGGCGTGTGTTTCCTGGTGGCCCTGGTATTTGTGTATCGCTCGTTCTATCACATGCGAATTCCGGTGGATACCGGGGAGAAGTCCTGAGCCGCAACAATCCAGTTAAACCACAGATGGGCACCGATAAAGACAAGGCGGTAGGGCCCACTCCGTCCGCGCCGGGCGTGGGTTGCAACCGGGGGGCTGAGCTTGATCGCATGGCTTGGTCCGCTGGTCGACAGTCCCAAGACAGATGATCTACGCTGCATCGAGCCGATACGGATTGACCGGGAGGTATTAGTTCAAAACAAATCCAGCGATTCCCAATTCATTTGGTGACAATTCCATCGTTTATTGACAGTGCCGAGCTTTTGCTTTCTTTGCGCCTCGATGCCTTGGTGGCCATTCCGCCGCCACACGTGCCGGAAATAAAACTCGAAATTAGGCCGCCAACATTCCAGATTGGGTTTTGTGGCTGTCATTGAACACTCCCTGCAGGCGGGCTGGCGTCTGCGCGTCCATTTCACCGAGGATATTTTCTCCCCGGCCAACCCCGGCCTGGGCGACGTCCTGGCCGACCCAAGTTTGCGCAAGGTTCTGATCTTGCTCGACCAGGCAGTGGCGTCGGCTCAACCCGGCCTGCCAGCAAGGATGGAAGCCTATTTTGCCGCGCGGGCCGAAAAATTGAGGCTGGTGTGTCCACCGGTGATCCTGCCAGGGGGCGAACGCGCGAAGAATTCGCCGGCGCTCATCAATGAAATCCACGCGCAGATCGACCGCCACCATATTGACCGCCATTCCTTTGTGATCGCCGTGGGCGGTGGCGCGCTCCTGGACGTGGTGGGATTTGCCGCGGCGACCGCCCATCGCGGCGTGCGCCATGTCCGGATTCCAACCACAACCCTGGCCCAGGCGGATTCCGGGGTTGGGGTAAAAAACGGGATCAATGCGTTCGGTAAAAAAAATTTCATTGGAACCTTCGCGCCGCCGTACGCGGTGATCAATGACTTCACCCTGCTCGCAACCCTGCCCCCAAAGGAAATGCGTGCCGGTTATGTGGAGGCGGTCAAAGTGGCCTGCATCCGCGACCGCAAATTCTTTGAGGAAATGGAGGCCGCCGCGGTCGCACTGGCGGCTTTCGATCCGTCCGCCATGCGCCGGCTTATCTACCATTGTGCGGAATTGCATTTGAACCATATTGTGGCGGGCGGCGATCCCTTCGAAACCGGTTCAGCCCGGCCGCTGGATTTTGGGCATTGGGCCGCCCACAAGCTGGAGCAGACTTCTGATTTTCAAATCCATCACGGCGAGGCGGTGGCCATCGGCCTGGCGTTGGATGTGGTTTATTCGCATCAAATCGGACTGCTGGAGGCCGCTGCCGCGGGGCGAATCCTGGCTTTGTTGAGACGGCTGGGATTTACGCTCTTTACCAGCAGGCTTTTGGCCAAGGACTCCCGGGGAGAGCTTCAGATTTTGGGCGGACTGGAGGAGTTTCGGGAACATCTCGGCGGCGAGCTCACGATCACACTTTTGAAGGAAATCGGTTGTGGTGTGGAAGTGCACGAAATGAAGTCGGAAATAGTCGTTGCTTCAATCCAGGAGCTCCAGCACTTCGCCTGACCGGCCCGGCCAAAGGCCATAAGTATTTCATCCCAACTTTTTGCTTTGCTTGCAAACGCGAATTTTGCGGGAATCATGACGCCATGCAACGGATTGCGGTTATTAACGTAGTCGGCCTGACCGAATCGCTCATGGGCGAACACACCCCGCGAATCGCGGCCTTTCGCCAGCGGGGCGCGCTCACGCAAATCACCCCCGCTTTTCCCGCCGTCACTTGTACCGCGCAATCAAATTATCTCACCGGCACCCTGCCCGCGCAGCACGGGATCGTCGGCAATGGCTGGTACAATCGGGAGCTGTCCGAGGTGCATTTTTGGAAACAGTCGAATCATGTCGTGCAGGCGCCAAAAATCTGGGAAGCGTTGCGTGGCCACGCCGGACTCGGGGGCGCAAAATTCACCGTCGCGAATTGTTTCTGGTGGTTCAACATGTATTCAACGGTGGATTACGCGATCACGCCGCGCCCGATGTATCCTGCCGATGGCCGGAAGTTTTTTGACATCTATTCATGGCCGTATTTCATTCGCAGCGAGATCAAACAGGAACTCGGGGAATTTCCGTTCTTTGGCTTTTGGGGACCTGCGGCCGGCGTGGATTCACCGCAAGGGAAGAGCGACGTCGTATCGCGCTGGATTGCCCATGCGGCCCGCTGGCTGGAAAACAAGTATTCACCCACGCTGAACCTGATTTACCTGCCACATCTGGATTATAATTTGCAGCGGCACGGACCTTTTGTGCCGGAGACCGGCGCATTGAACCCGCGAATTGTTCCGGACCTGCAAGCCATTGATTCGATGGTGGGTGATTTGATTGATTTTTTTGGGCAGCGTGGTGTGACAGTGGTTGTATTGTCTGAATATGGCATCACGAATGTGGATACCGCGGTGTCTCTGAACCGGATTTTCCGTGCCCAGGGCTGGCTGACCGTGAAAGAGGAGTTGGGGCTGGAACTATTGGACGCGGGCGCAAGCGAAGTGTTTGCCGTGGCGGATCATCAGCTCGCGCACGTTTACTTGCAGGATCGTTCGCGCGAAAAATCCGTGCGCGACATCTTGGCCGGGACTCCGGGAGTGGAGCGGGTTTTGGGGGAACGCGAAAAGACCGCCGCCGGTCTGGTGCATCCACGGGCGGGTGATTTGATCGCGGTGGCGAAACATAACGCGTGGTTCAACTATTATTACTGGCTCGATGACGCGCGCGCGCCGGACTTTGCGCGGACCGTCGATATTCATCGCAAGCCGGGCTACGACCCGGTGGAATTGTTTCTCGATCCCGCGCTTACGTTTCCAAAACTGAAGATTGCCGGGCGGCTGCTGCAAAAAAAGCTCGGTTTCCGGATGCTGATGGATGTGATTCCGCTGGACGCTACGCTGGTGAAGGGTTCACACGGTCGTCGGCCGGAAAACAAAAGGGATTGGCCGGTTTTAATCACGGAACGGCCGGAGATGTTAGGCGGAAAGGAACTGGAATCAACTGACGTTTTTGAGATCCTGCGGCGGCAGATTTTAAGGCCGTCTGATTAATTATGATCTGCCGGCAGCACGTTGGAGGCCCAAGTCGTCGAGCAATGCCTACAACTTTGCTTGAAATGCCATAGCGCTAACGTCGGCGTCCGCCCGGGGCAAAGTGATAACCCCCATGGATGCGGCCGCCGCGGACTTTGCCGGGGAAGCCGCCCGCCGGGGCGCCGGGCTTACCCTCCTCAAAGAGGGCGGTGTACCGGTAATCAAAATTTTCCAGCTTTACGCGGGGAATTTTCTGGCTGATGAAGCGTTCAATGGCGAAGACATGGGGGGCATCCTCCGCGACCATGATCGTAAATGCGTCGCCGCTGGCCTCAGCGCGGCCGGTGCGGCCAATACGGTGGATGTAATCCTCGGGATGCTGGGGCACGTCGTAATTGACGACGTGGCTGACGTCCGCAATGTCGAGACCGCGCGCGGCGATATCGGTGGCGACGAGGACCTCAAACTTTCCCTCGCGAAAACCTTGCAAGGCTTGCTCGCGCTCGCGCTGGGTGCGGTTGGAATGCAGCACCGCCACGGCGTGATTCGCGCGCTTCAGCGTGGTGGCAACGCGGTCGGCCCCGTGCTTCGTGCGGCAAAAGACGATGACCGAATCATAATTCACCGAGTCCAGCAGCTTGAGGAGCAGGTCGGTTTTCTGGGAATCGGAAACAGGATAGATAACGTGCTTGACGGTCTCCGCTGGAGTACGGCGCGCCCCAATCTCGATGGTTTCAGGCTGGTGCATGGCCCATTGAATGAGCGTTTCGATCTGGGGCGGAATGGTGGCTGAAAAAAGGGCGGAATGGCGTTTGCGCGGGCATTTCTCCACCAGTCGGCGGACGTCAGGCAGGAAGCCCATATCCAGCATCCGGTCAGCCTCGTCGAGCACCAGGAATTCCACGCGGTCAAGCTTGACGGTGCCTTGTTCCAAATGATCGAGCAGGCGACCGGGGGTGGCGACCACGACATCGGCGCCAGCCTTCAATTCATCATTCTGCCGGCCGTAGCCGACGCCGCCAAACACAACGGTGACCTTCAGATCGGTGAAGCGGGCGTAATCACGTATGGCGGTTTCCACCTGGGCCGCCAGTTCGCGGGTGGGTTCGAGAATCAGCACGCGCGGTCCCTGACCCGGCTGGTGATGGCCGATTTTGGAAAGGATGGGCAGGGCGAACGCGGCGGTCTTGCCAGTGCCGGTTTGGGCACTGCCGATGACATCGCGGCCAGCCAGCACGAGGGGGATGGCGCGAAGCTGAATCGGCGTGGGATCGATATACCCCATCGCCTTGACACCCTCGAGGATTTTCTCGGATAGTCCGAGTGCGGAAAAACTCATAGTGCTAGTCTATCATGAAACCGGCGGCTCGGAAGCAATTTGATGCACCGGCTCGGGAACCGGGGCGGCTTCGGCGGCTGGAGCCGGCTCGGCTGGTGCCGGAGTCGGGGTAG
>Ga0302319_10020841_pt1 | contig 11832 bp, 8 predicted proteins | sample Bog_T0_2_FD_203319 | JGI IMG/M metagenome (GOLD analysis project Ga0302319, IMG submission 203319) | Peat permafrost microbial communities from Stordalen Mire near Abisko, Sweden - Bog_T0_2 | ecosystem: Environmental > Terrestrial > Soil > Wetlands > Peat | place: Sweden: Abisko, Stordalen Mire...
GAAATGGACCGGGCCCGCCGGTTATCGCGGTGCGCCTTATCTGGTGAAGGATCAGGACAACAACACGAAATGCGTTTCCTGTCAGCTCTGTGAATTTGTCTGTCCGCCCAAGGCCATCCGCATTACCCCGCCCGGCGACAGCGGCTTGAAGGCTGACCGCCCGAATGCCGAAAAAATGCCGCTGGAATTCGAGATCAACATGTTGCGTTGCATTTACTGTGGTCTTTGCCAGGAAGTTTGTCCCGAAGAGGCGATTTTTTTGCAGAATGACTGGTCCCACTTGGGCGCCAGCCGGGAGGAATTGATTTACAACAAGGAAAAACTGCTCGCGCTCGGCGGGGTCAGCCCCGGCATTCAGAAATGGAAGCACAAACAGGAAGAGGCGAAGGAGCAGGAAAATTTCCCAGTGAAAATCTGATTCATGGACGACATCAACCAATTGCTCGGCGGAAGCAACGTGCCGGACGTTTTATTTTACGTCTTCGCCACGCTGACGCTTTTGTGCGGCCTGCTGGTCATCGTCAATCCGTTCAGCCGCAATCCCGTCACGAGCGCGATGTTTCTGGTGCTGACCATCATCTCCATGAGCGGGCTCTTTCTCCTGCTCCATGCCTTCTTTCTGGCGGCGGTGCAAATCATCGTCTATGCGGGCGCGGTGCTGGTGCTGTTTGTCTTTGTCATCATGTTGCTCGATTTGAAGGAGGAAGAGCGCCGCAAGATCAATTTTTTCGGCCTCATTGGCGGCTTGATCGCCGTGGGCGGAATCGCTTCTGCGATGGTAAAGTCGCTGGCCTCGGTCAAGGCCACGGCGGATGAGCAGAACTTGCTGAATCAGGGCGACACCATTTCGCTCGGCCATTTACTGTTTACCAGCTACGCGCTGCCATTTGAGATTATCTCCGTGCTGCTGCTGGTGGCGATGATCGGGGTGATCCTGTTGAGCAAGAAAAAATTGGAATAACATGCACGCCGGACTCCATCATTATTTGTTTGTCAGTTTCATGCTGTTCAGCCTGGGGCTGCTCGGCGTGATATTGCGGCGCAACCTGCTGGTGATTTATATGTCGCTCGAGCTCATGCTTAACGCGGCCAACCTTGCGCTCGTTTCTTTTTCGCGGTTCAATGACCAGCTGGACGGCCAGATACTGGTGTTTTTTATCATCACCGTCGCGGCGGCAGAAGTTGCCGTGGGCCTCGCGCTGATCGTGGCGCTTTTTCGCAAACGCCGGTCCGCGCATGTCGAAGATTTGACCAGCCTGAAGCTTTGAAACCATGAAAGAGCATTCAACCACCAACCTTCAACCTTCCAAGTCGGCAGTTCGGTGCGCGGCCAATTGGCATGTTGGGGGTCCAATATTGAATGGCGAATGTTTACATTTTCTCTGATGAAATACGAGTTTTTACCCTGGCTGATTTTGTTTATGCCGCTGCTCTCCGCAGCGGTGATCACGGTCTTTACCCTGCGCCACAAGCCCATCAGCAGCTTCATCTCCATTGCCGCCATCCTTTTCGGCTTCGCTTTCGCCGCTTTTTTTGTTTACGCCAACGGCATTCATCCGGACGGCGAAACCAAGGTTAGCTGGCTCACGATCGGCAATTTGAACGTCGATTTCGGTCTCAAGCTCGACACATTGAGCCTGATGATGATCCTGATCGTGACCGGTGTGGGCGGCCTGATTCATATCTATTCGTACGCTTATATGGACGAAGATCGCAGCAAGGCGCGATTTTTTGCCTGCTTGAGCCTGTTCACTTTTTCGATGCTGGGCATCGTGATGGCGAATAATTTCCTGATGATGTTCATCTTCTGGGAACTGGTCGGGGTGTCCAGCTACCTGCTCATCGGCTTCTGGTTTGAAAAACCCAGCGCTGGCGACGCCGCGAAAAAAGCCTTCATCACCAACCGTCTTGGTGATTTCGGTTTCCTCGCCGGTATTTTGATGGTTTGGGGGTTGCTCCATTCCCTCAATTTTGCAGAACTGCAATCCGCCATGGTGGCGAATTCCGGCGCGCTGGGAGCCAGTGCCACCATTGCCGGGCTGCTGATTTTCTGCGGTGCCGTGGGAAAGTCCGCACAGTTCCCTCTCCACGTATGGTTGCCGGACGCCATGGAAGGCCCAACGCCCGTTTCCGCCTTGATCCACGCGGCCACGATGGTGGCCGCCGGTGTGTATATGCTTTGCCGCACGTTTTTCCTGTTTGAGCATAGTCCCGATGGCTTGCGGGTAATCGCCTACATCGGTGGCTTTACCGCGCTCCTCGCAGCGCTCATTGCCGTCCAGCAAAACGACATCAAGCGCATCATTGCATATTCGACCTTGTCGCAACTCGGCTACATGGTGATGGCGGTTGGCCTGGCGAGCCCGACTGCTGCGATGTTTCATTTGACCACGCATGCCTTTTTCAAGGCCTTACTCTTCTTGAGCGCCGGTTCGGTCATCATCGGAATGCATCATGAACAGGACATATGGCAGATGGGCAACCTGCGAAAGAAAATGCCAACGACTTTCTTTACCTTTGTCATTGGTGCACTCGCACTCTCCGGCTGCTGGCCATTGAGCGGTTTTTTCAGCAAGGACAGCATTCTGGCGCAAGCTCAGGAACAGCATAATTACGGGCTGTTTACGATCGGCGTGTTGATTGCCGGGCTGACGACTTTTTATACCTCCCGCTTGTTCTTCGTGGTTTTCTATGGCAAGGAGAAATCTGCAGCCGCCGCCCACGCTCATGAATCGTCTTGGGTGATAACCGTGCCGCTGATTGTTTTGGCCATTTTCAGCGCGATCGGCGGTCTCATTGGCATCAAAGGTATTTACCGCTATAGTTTCTCCGGCGAAGCCGAAAAATCCGGCTTTGTCGCCGCGTTATTTGAGCCATTCACCCAATCGCCGCTGGCGGCTGGGCTCGGACTTCTGGCTTTTCTCGTCGGCTTGTGGGCTGCGGGGTCGCTGTATTACAAGGCCGCCACGGATCCGCTGCCGTCCAAGCTTGGCCTGCTGGCAGACTGGATGAAAAACCGTTTCTACTTCGATGAGCTTTACGAAAAAACGGTCATCCGGCTGCATGATTTCATCGCTATTGTGATTGATTGGATTGACCGCTGGATTGTGCAAGGAGCCTGCATCGGCATGATCTGTGGCGGCACGGATTTAACCGGCCGCGCCTTGCGCCTCCTGCAAACGGGCAACCTTCAAACGTACGCCTTCCTGTTCGTGTTTGGCGTGGCACTGCTGTTGTATTTTGTTTTAGTGAAATAAATGACGACTTCCATTTTAACCTATATCTGGGGAATCCCGCTGCTGGCGGCGTTGGCGCTGGTTGTCGTGCCGCGTAATTTTTGCGTTCCCATTCGCGCCATCGCGGTCCTCGCCACGTTCATTTCCGCGGTGCTCGCGGTGAGAATGTTTTGGGACTTTGGTTCGGCCAGCGTGGATGAGTATGGCTACCGTTTTGTCCAGCAGTTCCCCTGGGTCGATTCCCTCGGCATCAGCTATCACGTGGGCGTGGATGGCGTGAACGTGGGCTTGATTTTGATGGGGGCCATCGTGGCGTTTGCCGCAGCGCTTTGTTCCTTTGAAATCAAGTCTCGTGAAAAGGAATTTTACCTCCTGCTGCTGGTGATGACTGGCGGTATTCTCGGCGCCTTCGCGTCGCTCGATCTTTTCTTCTTTTATTTCCTGCACGAACTGGCGCTGATTCCCACCTTCATCATGATCGGCGTCTGGGGCCGCGGTGAAAAAAAGAACTATGCGACCTTCCAAATTACGCTCTACCTGAGCGTCGGTGCCTTGATCGCCTTGATCGGGCTTATCGCGCTGTACCTGCAATCCGGCGCAGCCACTTTCGATATCCCGAAAATCATCGAGCACGCCAAAGCCAGTCCGCTCTCTCTCGGCGCGCAGAATTTCATCTTCCCGCTCTTGCTGTTTGGCTTCGGCATCCTGGTGTCGCTCTGGCCATTCCATTCCTGGGCCCCGCTCGGATACGGTGTCGCCCCGTCACCCACCGCGATGTTGCACGCGGGGGTGCTCAAAAAATTCGGCCTCTACGGTTTGATTCGCATAGCGCTGCCGCTCTTGCCTGGTGCGTTTCATGCCCCAATTTTATCTCCGAATGTCTTCGCACATTTTCCGTTTAGCCTGCTGCCGGCTCAAAGTTGGCTCTTATCATTGGGCTGGATTGACATCCTGGCAATACTTTGCGTCGGCAACATCCTGTACATCGGCTGGGTTGCCATGCGCCAGCGCGATTTGAACCTGCTGATCGGCAATTCCAGCGTTGCGCATATGGGTTTCATTTTCCTCGGCATCGCCAGCCTCAGCCTTGTCGGGGTGAGCGGCGCGGTACTCATCATGGTGGCCCACGGCTTCCTAGCCGCCCTGACTTTTGCCTTGAGCGGCTATATTTATCAGCAAACCGGTACGCTCCAGATGAGCGACCTCGGCGGGCTCTGCCGCAAGCTGCCCTTTATCGGCACTGCGCTGTTGATGGCCGCCATGGCCGGATGCGGGCTCCCAGGCTTCGCCAATTTTGTAGGCGAAGCCACCGTGTTCTTTGGCGCATGGAATTCTTTCCCGGCGATTACCATCATGGCTTTGTGGGGCGCGTTGGTAATCGGTGGCGTTTACATGACGCGTGCCATCCGCAGCATCTTGCACGGACCTCTCCCAGAAAAATGGAATTACCTGACCGACGCCTACATTTGGCGTAAACTTCCCTATGCGCTTTTGCTGGTGTGCCTCCTCATTTTTGGCTTCTGGCCGCGTCTCCTGACGGATAAAATTACACCCGCCGCCGCCAAACTTCTCACCGGTTATATGGTTCAAGCGGTAAATTCCCCGTCGCCGTCCGCCGGTCAACTGCGGGTCGCCGCCGCCGGCAGCCAGCCCCCGGTAATCGAAAATCAATGAACGCCTCCCTGATTAGCCTTGAAATGGTCGTGATCGGTTTCGGACTCGTGCTGATGCTGGCGGATGTGTTTGTGCCAGCGGAACGACGTCCGTTGATTGGTTACGCCGCCATTGCCATGCTCGGTTTTCTGCTATTCAACTGCCTGGGAGACGCCGGCACCGCCGGCACCGCCTTCCACGGCGAATTTGTTAACGACAACCTGGCACTTTTCTTCAAGCGCTTTTTTATCGTCGCCGCCATCCTGGTCTTGTTCATCGCCGCGGAGTTCTCCGACCGCATCGTCGCCGCCGCGGAATATTATTCACTTGTACTGTTTGCACTGGCGGGCATGCTCTTTGCCGCCTCCGCCAACGATTTCTTGATGCTCTTCGTTTCCATCGAGCTGATCACCATCACGTTTTATATCTTAGTCAGTTTTCAGCGCAACCGGTTGGCTTCCCTGGAGGCGGGGGTCAAATATCTGATCCTCGGCGCACTGTCCACGGCGTTCATGGTTTTCGGGATAGCGCTGATCTGGGGCACCACCGGCAAGCTGGGTTTCAACGAACTTGCCGCAATGGCCCCGCAATTCGCCGACAGCAAAATCTTCCTCCTAGGTGTGCTGCTGGTGCTCGTTGGCCTTGGCTTCAAGATCGCCGCGTTTCCGTTTCAGATTTGGGCGCCGGACGTGTACCAAGGCGCGCCAACCCCGACGACCGCGTTTCTAGCCGTCGGTTCCAAAGCCGCCGGCTTCGTCCTGCTCCTCCGCGTTTTGTTCACCGCCGTCCCAGCCGTAACCGCGCATTGGGCTAACCTGCTGATCGTCATTTCTGGCATCACAATTCTTTATGGCAACCTTTGCGCATTGCCGCAGCGCAATCTCAAACGGTTATTCGGATATTCCAGCATTTCGCACGCCGGCTATTTGTTGTTGGGCATAGCGGCGCTGAACGTCAGCGGCCAGGCTGCGGTCTTGTATTATCTGGTGGGCTACCTGTTCACGGTGCTCGCCGGATTCCTGGTCATTGCCTTGGTCCTGCGACATCTCGAAACCGAGGACGTCGCCGGCCTTGCCGGTCTGCATCAGCGTTCACCGTTGCTGGCCGCCACGATGACCATCTCCATGGCCTCGCTTGCGGGCATTCCGCCCATGGCCGGCTTTTTCGGAAAATTCCTGCTCCTGACTGCGGCGGTTAAAGCCGCGCAAACGAGCGGAAACCACGGCTATTATTGCCTAATCTTCACCGCGCTGGCCGGTGTCGTCATTTCGCTCTACTATTATTTCGGAGTCGTCCGCGTGATGTACTGGAGCAAGGAAGCCGAGGACCTCTCGCCCATCGAACTCTCCGCGCCGGCCATGACCACAGCTTGGATTTGCATCGCTGGTATTTTCTGGATCGGCCTTTTTCCCAACACCCTTCTCAACTTCGCCAATACCGCCGCCGCCGCGTTAAAAATCTGAGTCTGCCCGGTGGAAATCGGAGTTGATTCTTGGTCACCCGTGGTTGGATCCTAGCCAGTGAAAATTCGTTTATTCATCAAACCTTACTGCCCTTGGTGCCATAAAGCACAGCACTGGCTCGACGAACGCGGCGTCAAATACCAGACGCACGACGTCATTTCCGACAACAATGCCATGACTGAAATGGTCAAACTCTCCCACCAAACTTTTGCACCCGTGATCGACGTGGATGGGAAAATCCTCGCCGATTTTGGCCCGGAAGAACTGGCAGCGTTTTGGGCAACGATTGCCCCTGCAGATAGGTAAACAAGTATTTCCCCCCTTGTCCAGCAGCGGAGATCGTGTTAGGGGCGCCCATTCACAATTTATAACTTAGCATGGCGAAAATGCCGTTGGCGGTGAAATTATTTAGGTTGCCGCTGCTCGGTTCCGAGTATTGCGAGAAGGTGTAATGCAACGCGCCGGACAGCCGGCTGCTGAACTGGTGGGTCAGCCCGACCAGCAGGGTGTGCCGGCTAAAATCAATGCCCAGTGGCACCCCGGCCGTGTTGCTTTGCCCGTAGGTCGATTCCGAAAAATTGTAGGCTATTTGCAATCGTGTTTCCGGGCTCAGCGAGTATGTGGCGCTCGTGATCACACTATAAACGCCCCCAGTATAAGGAACAATCGACGGATCGCCGTTGTTGGCTGTGGTCAGGCTTGACTGACTGTAATCAAAGGCGCCGGAAAGATACAGCCCCCGCACCGGCGTGACGGTCGCATCGAATCCGAACGTCTGGGCGTTATTCTTGCCCGCCAGAATCGTCCCTCCCGGCGAAACCGGGCTTAGCGTGCCCGCGTCCACGGCTGGATCAGTAGTGGTGGAATATTCCGTGTTAGCCAATTGATAGGTGAATGTGGTCTTAAGCCAGAGGACCGGCCGCAGGGTGAGTTTCGTCTCAAAAGTGTGATTGTGAATGGCGCGACCAAGAATGAAGTCTGGATAGCCATTGGTCGGGCTGTTCAAGCCGAGTCCCCAGACGTCCAGTAAATGGTTGTAGTCGGTGTCGCTCGACTGCCAGCGATATTCCGCGTTCAACGCCATCCAACGCCAGGGCGAGGCATTAAAGCCGCTGTGCAGATCATATCGATAATTCGCATAGTCGGTCTGGTTGGCCAGCGTCCCATCCGGAGCCTGCTGTTGAAATTCACCGATGGTGTCTTCGTCAAACCGGGTGTCGGCAAACAGCACTGTGAAGGGAATCTTCGTGAACCGCAGGCTGGCATCCTGGCTGGCTTTGAATTCATCAAGGCTGGTATTTTCGTATTCACTGGGGTAGAAAAACTCCAAGTCCGGCGCGTTGCCGAAGCCTTCTTCGTGGGTCCATTCATTCTGCGTACCCGCCGAAATGCTGAGATATTCCAGGGGCGTGAACAGGCTGGCCACGCTGAATATTTCAGATTCCCGCCGCAGCGTGATTTTCTGGCTGGCCAAGGAAAAAGCGAAAGGGCCATTGTTGGTTTGATTAAAAAAATCGCTGCCCTCGAGTTTGGAATAATAAGCGCCACCCGTTAGGAACCACCAGTCTTGCAGCTGCTTTTGCAAGGTCAAGGTGTTCATGCCCTGGATCTGGTTGTACTGGTCCTTGGTTTCCGTGCTGCCAAGCGCCCCAATGGTATTGGTCTCATCGCTACGATTGTTTTCCGAATAAAACTCGACCCGGGCATTGTCCTCCAGGTGCCAGTCATCGAAATCGTGCGTGACTTCGAGTTTGATGATATGGGTGTTTTCGTCGATGGCCTTCGTGGACGGGGCGATGTTGAGGTTCACCCCGTTTGCCTGTCCCCAATCCAGCATGGATTTGGTGCCTTGCTTGAACTGGTATTCGTAGCCGAGCACGATCGCCGGCCATTGCGGCAGGTTCAGCCCAAAATCCACCCAGGCACGGCCATTGTCCAGGTACAAATCGCGATCCGAGGTGAACTGCGGGGGAATTACCGAAGGAGCGTAGCCGCCAACGTTGTCGTAATATTTCCGCCATTCCTCGAAGCCTGCATGGACGAAGCCCCGGTCGGTTTCGTCCAAGGCCAGTTTTACCCGGAAATCCTGATCGGGAACCACCGCATGCGCCTCAACCAGAAATTTCTCGTTCGGACCCATCTGCTGGCTGATCAGTAAGTCATCCAGGCCGCCGCCCCAGCCTTCCTTCATGCCCTCCAATTCTCGGAATTTGGCGTTGTCGCCTTGGACGCCAACCCAGCGCGACATCGTCGCAGCGTTAAACACCAGCGGAGCTTGATTGGTGGTGTTCCAGATTGCACCCTGATCAATCCAGGCCCGCAACAATCCGATTTGATCCACTGTGAGTGGCGCACCCTTGTCCACGGGCGGCATGGCCAGGTCCGGCACCTCGCGGGCCACGTAATGAATCAACCAACTATCGCGGCTGTCACCCGGGACGATGTCGTTAGTATTGTTGTCGCCGCCGCTGAGGGCCGACTCGCGGTTGTCCAGACGGAAATGGCTCTTCGACTTTTCCGGCCCGTGACAGCGCAGGCAGGATGTTTCCAGGATCGGCTGGATGTCGCGACCGAAATCGACGGTGATGGCCGCCGGCGGCGGCAGCTGGTTGGTTTGCACTTCGCCGGCGAAGAGCGAACTGCAAACGGCCAACAGGGCGATGTATGCCCCGTGCAGCCTGAGCCTGGAACTCTTGAATCCGCCGCGCCACATTTTTCGGATTTCAGATCCTGGTAATCCGGATTTTAGATTTAATTTCAGGTCCATGGGCCGTGATACACCGAGCCCGGGGCGGGTGGCTCCCCCCCATTCGGTGATTTGATTATGTCGCGCTTGGCAAGGTTCATGCCGGGTTCAATAACGGAGCCGGGGATCCACGTTGGAGCCGTGAATGGCCGTGTGGCAACCGGCCGTCCAGCAGGTTCCCATCTGGAGAAACTGGCTGTGATCCGTGTTCCCAATATAAATGCTTCCGGCTGCCACGCCGGGTCCTTGAACCTGCGCGTGGCAACGCAGGCAGAGATTGGGGTCGCTGGCGACGAGCATTTTTTGGTTGATCGAGCCGTGCGGATTGTGACAAGTCGTGCACCCTTCCCGCAGCGCTTGATGCTCGAAGACAAATGGCCGCGTTTGCTCGCGGTGACATTGCGCGCAGCTTTCATCCTGTCGCGCCATGGCCAGGCCGCGCGCCGGATTGAAAATGTCACCGCCGTGCGGATTGTGACACTGCACGCAACTCATGTGCCCTTCCACGACCGCATGATGTTGCGGCAGATTGAATTCGGCCTGGATATCCAGATGACATTGAAAACACGAGGCGGGGTCGTTTCGGGGATTAATGATGAATTTTGCCCCGCCGGTTTCCACATGCTTGCTGCCGGGACCATGGCAGGATTCGCAGCCGGTCTGCCCAGCCAGGGCCGCGTTTTCAAAATGCACGCGGGCATGCGGGCTGGCGGGAAATTTCCGGACAATGTCCGCATGACAATCCAGGCATGCGTGGTTGCCCACGAAATGGGCGCCGGGTATTTCCAGCGGCATGCTCACGCTACTCGGGGTGGTCGAACACGAAATCAAAAACAACGCCAGGCCGCCGCCAGCCATCAAAACCAGGGTTGGGGCCAAACTTCGCAACATTTTCAAGGGTTTTGCCTCCCAAGTTCCGATGAGTTCGTCACGGCGGCGGCCTTGACGAGTTCCGCCACGATCTGATCGGAAAGATCCCCGCTGGTTGGAAAAACCATTTGCAAATGACCGGCGGCGTCGATGATAAGGGTGCGAAGATCATGGTTAAAGACACCGCCTTCCAGTTGGTAATCGAGGCCCGCCTGGTGGGCAAGTTCACCAATTTTGTCCGCCGGGCCGGTCAGAAAACTCCAGTGTTTTGGGTCCGCGTGATAGCTGCCGGCGTACGCCAATAGCATTTGCGGCGTGTCAAATTCCGTGTCAAAGGAAACAGAAAGCAGATGCCAGTTGGAGGGGCATTTGGTGAGGGCCGCCATTTTTTCCTGCGTCGCCTGGAAATTTTTCGACAGGCGCTGGCAATAGTCCGGCAGCGGGCAACGCGTGTAAAAAAAAGTGATGGCGAGGGCCTGTCCGTGAAAATCGCTCAGTCGAACCGCCCGCCCCAGTTCATTGGTGAACGGATAGTTCAACAGCGGATGCACCGACGGCACAGACGGTGTGGTGGCGGGCACTGAAACGGGTGGCAGCGAAACTGTGCCGATCCTGGCTAGATGTTCCACCCAGCTCTCGGATTCGGCAACTTGAAGCTGGAAGGTAATTTGATCCCCCCGGTGCAGGCCGGCGAGCTCCGCCGGAGTCCTGACCTTGAAGGGCATGGTCATGGCCGCCATGTAATTGGAAATCGCTTCATGCTGGATGACCACCGTACGGCCATCCGGTTTGATCTCCAACACCATGCCTTTGGCCACGAAGGTTTGGATTGCGTTGGTGTCCCCGGCGGCCCCGACAGGTTTCGCCGGGCACAACGTCAGCAACAACACAGCAAACGACAATCCGTGGATGAATCGGGGCCGCAGCCTCATATTCAATGATTAATCGGGTTTTGTTCTGGGACTCCGCCCAATTAAACATTTTGCCAAACAATATCAATCACGGATTTGAGAGACGCTCGACCCGGTAATATCGGCCAGCCAGCGTGGCATCCAAGTCTGTGTAGTCAATCGCACCATCGACCGCCTGGTTTGTGTATAGATTAATCCAGTTCGGTAAAACCAGATTGGTGGTGCTTTGAAAAACGTAACTCAAACCAGTGTTTGCGGTGAATCCGAACTTGAATTGATGGGGAGCCAGTTGCGTCGGCAAACCAGGAGACGACACGATGGGCGTGACGACGCCGACGGGGACTTGGTTGGTCGCGGTTAAACCATTGCTATCAGTCGCAACCGCAAAAAGAATATAATTTCCAGCCGGCAAATTATTCGTCACGGCGGTGAAGGGGGGGACGGTGATGTTGGCCACCACGTTGGTACCCACCAGAAACAGCACGCTGGTGACCGTGCCGCTGCCATCCGAGGTCGACGCCTGGATGGTCACACTGGCCGGTGCCGCAAAAACCTCGCCGGCAACCGGATTCGTAATGGAAACGGTTGGCGGCTGGGGGACAGCCGCGACCACGACCTCGCCGACCATCCCGAAACTTTTATGGGGTCCACAGTAATACCCATAAGTGCCGGGCGTATTGAATGTATTGGTGAACGAAGTGCCGGCGCTTTGAACTGCCGTGCTTGACCATGCATTATTCGAACTGGTAACTGTGTGATTACCGGTGGCCCATTGCCAAATGACTTGGTCACCACTGTGTATATTGGTGATTTGTGGCGTAAATATTAGACCACCGCTGCCCACGGTTACGTTGGCAATCGCGGCAAAGGCCGGCGTGGAAACGACCAGTACTGCCAGGCAAGCGCCCAAGAGGGTTATTTTGCACAATCCCAATTTCAATTTCATGTTTTTC
>Ga0302319_10020843_pt1 | contig 11831 bp, 11 predicted proteins | sample Bog_T0_2_FD_203319 | JGI IMG/M metagenome (GOLD analysis project Ga0302319, IMG submission 203319) | Peat permafrost microbial communities from Stordalen Mire near Abisko, Sweden - Bog_T0_2 | ecosystem: Environmental > Terrestrial > Soil > Wetlands > Peat | place: Sweden: Abisko, Stordalen Mire...
GGCCGGCCTCGGAGAGGCCGAGCCTTCGCGTACAAAGAAGCGAGACGAAACTGCTCCTCGGACAGGCGCGGATACAGTTCTTTTAGCTCATCCATTGGAGTCTTCTCGTCTACGAGACTGGCAACATCGTAAACCGGAATTCTGGTGCCCTGGATGACTGGCGTTCCCGAAAGTATTTCGGGATCCTCAATCACCATCTGCTGTGCGTTCTGTAATTCCTTGAGGCGAGCGTTGACCTCATCCCAAATGTCTTGAATACCGACTTTGATCGTTCGCGATTCCTGCAGCTTGCAAGTTCGTAGGTCAGCCCAAGAAGGGCATCGGTTCGATCCTTCCGAAATCATTCGTTGCCGAGCATCAGGAGTGAGCCATTCCGAGGTTTCAAACCAAAACGCAATCCAGAGACAAGCATCCCGCTTGAGTGTCCGGACGGTCGCGGTCCAATAAAGATTCTCGGGCAGGATTTTACGATCGATCGCCCGATTCACATCGTCGACAGAAACTCCGGCGACGACGGCCGCCTCAGTGGTTGTGAGAGTCTCAAAATTCAGCTCCATGGCACCGCACCTCGTAAATTATTATAATCCTTCCCATGTCTGGGAATAATTTATATTCAAGTCAAAAAAATCAATAGAGCTTGACCAGCGTTCCGTTGCAGATTTGTGCCTAGAATTGTGTGAGCTGGCCCGCCACGACCCAGCCCACGGCCCGAAAAGTTTGTGTCGAAGTTTGTGTCAAAGGCCGCCCAGAAGGCCGGTTTTTCCGGTTTATAACCGCTTTACCGTCAACAACTTATGTTTTCTGTATTTCTACGGCATGGAAGAGGTCATTGGTTCGATCCTGAAATGGCCGTGCGGTGAACAACTCGCTTGCAGGTCCTCGGATACCCGCAGAATGATGGAGGGATCGAGCACGATTCTTGCGCTGTGCTCGCGAAGGAGCGCCCTCGTCCGTGCGAACGAGGCGGCCGCGATGGTGCACTCGAAGCCTCGGGTCTGGACGTCGTGGACTATCGCGCGCCGCTGCTGCAGTGCGCCAAGATCGCGGTTCCGTTTTCTTGTTAGCTTCATCTTCGAAGCAGTACCTAGCATTCCCGCCGGCGAGTTGCATCTTAACAATTCAGATGAAAACCATTTGCACCGACCTATTAGAGATCGCGTATTTCGATGGCGGACCGCAAGACGGCGAACCACTGCTGCTCCTTCACGGGTGGCCGGAGTCGCCAGTTGGATTTGACCCGCTATCCTCTCGGCTTCATGAGGCCGGTTTCCGCACGATCGCGCCCTTTCTTCGTGGCTTCGGAAGTACACGCTTTCTATCTCCGGAGACGCGTCGGGTTGGCGTGGCAGCGGCTCTTGCGCAGGATGCTCTCGATCTGATGGGCGGCCTTGGTATCCACCGATTCTCAATCATTGGCCACGATTGGGGAGCGCGTACCGGCTACGCCCTTGCTGCGCTTGTGCCCGAGCGGCTGCGCAGCTTGTGCGCTCTTTCGCTTGCCTTTCAACCCGGCTTCGAGTTCCTCCCGCCGTCATACGAGCAGTCGCGCCGTTTCTGGTATCAGTTTTTTATGTGCAGCGACAAGGGGGTGACTCGGGTGATCGATGATCCGATCGGCTTTTCGCGCTTCCAATGGGACACGTGGAGCCCGCCGGGATGGTTTAGGGAAGAAGATTTCAGAGCGGCCGCTCATGCATGGGCAAATCCCGACTATCCCGCGATCACTCTCAACAGCTACCGTTCGCGCTGGCTGCAGCATGAACCGCGCGACGCGCGTTACAACAAAATTCAATCAAAGTTGAGCAAGGCGGAGCGTATCGATGTGCCAACCCTTATGATCCAGGGCGGATCGGACTTCTGCGCTGCGCCTAGCGAATCTGAAGGATTGGAGCAATGTTTCACAGCAGACTACGAACGGATTGTCATCTCGGGTGCTGGTCATTTTCCGCACCGCGAGGCAACAGATACAGTTGCCGATGCGATCCTGAGTTGGTTGATCAGACATAAAGAGAGACTCCTGTGATCAACGATGAAGGTGGCCGGCCAGAATCTTCCAAAGGATTCGGCGATCATTGTGGAGATGCGTTCAATCAGCATTCGAAAAAACTGCACGCAGGCTTAAAACCAGCGGCACGATGACCAGCGCCGTGCACGCTGCTGAAAGAATGCCGATCATCTGGCTGGAATGGTCGGCGATTGTCCCGTAGGCAATGGGCGCGAGAGCGCCGGAGCCAATGACACCTGTATAGAACCACGCGAACGCCCGGCCCGTATCCCCTTGCGGCGCGAGTTCTGGAACGGTGCCATACAGAATGGATGAGGTGCCATTGAGCACCATGCCGAGAAGCGGGAGGCAAACCAGCATCGCGGTGATTGTCGTGAAACATGTCACTCCAATCAGCGCGGCTGTCGCGATTTCTGTTGCCACGACACTCCAGACCACGCCGACGCGCTGACCAAGCCAACCGCAACTCGCCTTACCGAACGCTCCGCCAACAAACAGCAACGCCAATCCGAGACCGACCGTCGCCGAGGATCCTCCTCGCGCATGGATGAGAAATGGGAGAAACAGAAGGTAGCCCATGCGCGTTGCTGTATCGAGAACGCCGATCGAGAGCAACACGCCGAAACCGCGGCGCCCTTCGCGGTTGTGCTCGATCTTTTTGGGAATTGGAATGAGGCCAGACTCATTTGGTATGACCGCAAGGAGAGTGGCTGCGACGACAATCCCGAGTAGCCCCATGAGGCCAACGACAGTTCGCCAGGCCAACACCGGCAGCAAAACAGCAACGATTGCAGGAAGGGAAGCTTTGCCTAAATCCCCTGCGAAATTGTAGATCCCCAGTGCCCCGCGCGATTCTGAACCATAGCTGCGGTTCACCAGCTCCGAGGCGCGTGGATGTTGGACGCTCGACCCGATTCCGGCCAGAACGAGCCCCACGCACAGTCCCGCAAAGCCGGTTGGAAGCGCCATCGCGACAAACCCGGCAGCGGCAAGGAAAGTCGATAGCGCGAGGACCGAGCGCGGCTTAAACCGGCTGGTAATGCGATCGGCTGGAACCTGAAGTCCACCCATCGTACCGTAGTAAAGCGCGCGAACAATGGCGAGTCCCATGTAGGACAAGCCGAACTGTCCTTGCCAGGCCGGCAGCAGCGCATAAAGCTGATCTGTATAGCCGTCGTGCAGGATGTGCGCAAGACAAGCACCGAAGAGGTTTCGGCTCTTGCTGCTAGAGGCATGCTTGGAAAGGAAGATCGAAAGATTCACCATCAATGGCTCCCAGGACGCACAAAGTCTGTTTCGACTTTGCCCTCTGGGATTTTGCCCCTGGGGTGCGGACCACCCGGTCCTCTGTGGCGCTCGGACCAATCCCCCCAAAACAATTTGGGACCAGAACCCTAGCCACCTCATTCCATCGACTGCATCCATTTTAGAAGAGGATCGCAACCGGCGCAATTTTCCGACACAGACGGTAGTGGGTCAGTTTGAATCTGACGGAGTTTTGAAAGCGGGCCAAGCCGCAAAAAATGCCGTCGCACTGATCGCGCCGAAAAGAAAGCCATATATGGCATCTACATGCGGAACCGCGACGGGATGAAAGTGGATTAGGCGGTACACGGCGAAGACCACCGCGAAATTTAAAACTCCGACAAATGCCGAAATTCCCAGCCGCTTCTTCATACTGCCATCTTCTCAGGAGCTTAGGAGAGAAACAATAGAAAAGGGGTGGCTCGCAGCCGCAATACCGCTCAGCAGTGTGCCCAGCTTCTCCTTGGCTCTCTCCTCGTCCTTGCGAATCGGAAGAATGCGGAGCAGCGACGCATGAGGCGCCCTACCAGGAACCAGATCCCAGGATGAATTCAGCACCGCGAATTTAGGCATCCCAGCGATGCGTTCCCCGTAGTAATACGCAGCCTCGCTTTGAACGATGTCACCCTGAAGGACGGAGAATTAGTCGGCAGGGGTGTTGAATCCGAGAGTCGAAATCCGAAGGTCGTCTTTGGCAAAATTTCTTACTAGGTGCGAATTGCCCGCTGAGTTCAGGGGCGAAGCCGCTCAGTTCGGAGCAGGCGGGCGGAGTTTTGCCGGCTTAAACGCCGCGAAGTCCGTGCTGAGGCCTAGTGGCCCGTCTTGCGGAGACGGAAATCAAGGTTGCACAGCTGAAGGGGCGGGCGGTCTGTTTCGCTCAGCCTAACACCCGCTCCGTGGAGAATACTCGGGTTCATAGATGGAGAGAGTGCGCTAAGTCCGAGCAATGCTTCAATCGGCGTCTTTGAAGCTGTTCATTCAATTCATCTCGGAGTTCTTAACGCGATTCTCGTCACCTCAGCAAATGGTCACATCGGCAAAGAAGTGGTGCTCGGCTTCCTCGGACATCGGTGATTGACGCCTTCACCTCCGACGCCTTCGAGCGCATGTTCGTGTACCACAACCGGCACGGCCTAACTGGCAACCCGAACGTACTCGGTTGGCTACTTGGAAGAAGGCCGACAAACTTTCCCGAATACCTTCGGCGAGCAATTGCCGAAAAGCAGTGACGAGTGCGGAAGCGACTTTTCTTGATAAACAAGGAGGATACACAATGAAGATTCTGGTAATAGGCGGCACCGGCCATGTTGGCTCGGAAGTGGTGAAGGAACTTCAGAAGCACAAAGCGGATATTCGACTTCTCGTAAGAAAAGAAGACACACCCATACCAGCAGGTGTTGAAAAGGCCGTAGGCGACTTGCTCGACCCTGTGGCAGTCGAGGAAGCGATGAAGGGCGTGGACAAGCTGTTCCTGCTGAATGCCGTAACTGCGGATGAACTAACGCAAGCGTTGATCGCCTTTGGTCTCGCCCGGAAGTTGAAGCTCAAACATTTGATCTACCTTTCCGTTTTCAAGGTAGAACAGTTTCGCGACGTGCCGCACTTTGCGTCCAAGCTGGCTGTCGAAAGCGCCCTGCGTGAATTCGGTGTACCTCACACCATCCTTCGTCCTGGCTATTACATTCAAAACGACGCGACACTCAAGGATGCCCTGACCGGACCTGGCATTTATCCAATCCCGCTCGGAACCGCGGGGATTGCTGCGGTGGACATACGCGATATCGCGGAGGCTGCTGCGATCTCACTCACCGAAGACGGACACGATGGTCAGACGTATGACCTTGTCGGACCGACACTGATCAATGGTCCGGACAATGCCGAGTTGTGGAGCACGTTGTTGGGCAAGAAGATCAAATACGCCGGTCACGACTTTGACCAATGGGAACAAACCATGCGCAGCAAAATGCCAACCTGGATGGCGTTCGATCTCCGAATGATGTTCCAGGGATACTTCGATCGCGGGTTCGCTTCCACCGAGACGGAGGTCGCGCGAATTACAAAGCTGTTCGGCCGTGCACCTCGCAGCTACGAGAATTTCGCCGCAGAGACCGCAGAACTCTGGGCGCCTGAGAAGGTCCGCGGGGAGTTGGTATCGACACGGTGACTGCTGGACAACAAATAGCGGGTTTCCGCAGTGAGTCGGCCTGCGTGAACGGCGTACGCCTTCATTACTGGATTGGCGGCGATGCAAACGGTCCGCCTGTCTTGCTCTGGCATGGGTTTCTTGGAACTGCGTATTCTTGGCACCGTCTCATGCCTCTGCTGGCCGACGCGGGCTATCGGATTCTCGCGCCGGACATGCGCGGCTACGGAGACTCCGATAAACCCGCGGGGGATGTAGGTTACGACGGCGCGGCTCTCGCGGAAGAATTCCGATCGCTTGTAGAGCAGATAGGATTCACGGCTGGGCGCCCGCTAACGCTGATTGCGCATGACATGGGAGCACCGCCGGCGCTTCTGTGGGCTGCAAATCATCCCTCTGAAATCTCTGCACTTGTCTACGTTGAAGCGCCGGTGATGCTGCAGTCGATCCTTGAAAAGATCATCACCTTCACGCCTGAGGCGATGGCGAAGGGCAGTATGTGGTGGTGGGTGCTTCCTCTTGCGCCTGGTGTTCCCGAGGCGCTCATCGTCGGCAAAGAAAGGGAGTTTCTCAACTGGTTCTATCGGGGCGATGCCGTCGTAAGACATGAAACGATTCCGCCTGAAATAGTCGACGAATATCTCCGTACGTTCGCTGGTGTGGAAGGCGTGCTGGGATCGCTCGGCGTCTACCGAACAGCCTTCGCGACTATAGCCCAGACGTTGCCGCTCACACACAATAAAGTCCAACTGCCCGTCGTGGCCATCGGCGGCGAAAAAGGACTGGGAGCGCGCGTTGGCCAGTTTGTGTCGATGGTAGCGGCCAATGTAGAGAGCATTGTTCTGCCAGACTGCGGCCACTTTGTTCCAGAAGAGTGTCCCGAAGCTATCCTGGAGCAGTTTGACCGGCTCAGCTTGATCGGTTCAACCACGCAAAGGGAGTCGTGACATGAATACAAAGATCAATCGCCGCGAGATGACGACGTTCGCAATCGCCGCCGGCGTCTTGTCCACGTCACAATTCGGCCGGGCATCCGCGCTTTTCATCTTTGGTCCGCAGGATCATACCGACGAAACCTCCAGGAGAACGAACATGCCAGAGACAAAAACACAGTACCCTCCCATTCCGCCAGACGATCTCAATCGCACCCTGACCTTCGCGAATCCCTATCATGAAGGAAAGCTGCCCCACATCGGTCTCGTCGGAGATACCTACACCATCACTGTCAATGGAGACGACACAGAGGGCCGCTTCTGCGTGATCGATATGCACATCCCTCCCAGTGGTGGCCCTGGACCACATCGCCATGACTTTGAAGAAACTTTCATCGTGCTGGATGGAGAGATCCAGGCAACATTTCGCGGAAAGAAATCCGTCGTCCACGCAGGCGAGACAATCAACATTCCCGCCAATGCTCCGCATCAGTTTCACAACGCATCGACAGAGCCGGCCCGTCTGATTTGCATCTGTTCGCCCGCTGGCCAGGAGAAATTCTTCCTGGAAGTTGGCGTCCCCGTGGCGACTCGCACAACAGCTCCGCCCAAACTCGATGACAAAGAGATGGGCGCGTTTTTAGAAAAGGCGAAGGCTCTTGCGCCTAAGTACCACACCGAACTTCTGAAAGAAGCTTAGGGCCTTTCGGTCGCAGAAATGCCACGGCCATATTTGCAGAGGCTGCCTTGAGGCTAAAGAGATGCTTTGTTCTTGAGAGCAGTGTGGGGTTGCGTATGCCTTGGAGGAATCATGAATAGATTCAAAGACAAAGTTGTCATTGTGACGGGGGCCGGCTCGGGCATTGGAGCAGGCACGGCGCGCCGCTTTCTCAAAGAAGGCGCATTTGTCGTCCTCAATGGACGGCGTGAAGAAAAGTTGCAAGAAACCATCGCGGGCTTGGGTGCGGCACAGTCACTAATCCATCCTGGAGACATCTCGGATGAAGGGTATGTGAAGCGACTCGTGGAAGATACGGTCGCTAAATTTGGCAAACTGGACGTGTTGGTCAACAACGCCGGGATGGCCACCTTCGGTCCCTTCGCGAAGACCACCACAGAGCAATGGCGAAAGGTGATGGGCACCGACCTGGATGCCGTCTATTTCGCGACTCGTGAAGCATTGCCTCACCTCTTGAAAACCAAGGGTTCCATCGTCAATCTTTCCTCCGTATCGGGTTTAGGCGGCGATTGGGGGCTGAGTGCCTACAACGCGGCAAAGGGCGCCATCACGAACTTTACCCGCGCCCTGGCCCTGGAGTACGGCTCGCGTGGCGTACGGATCAATGCCGTGGCGCCTAGTCTCACCTCCAGTGAGGCCACCGCCGACCTTGAGAAAAGCGAAGCAGTCATGGCAGCGTTTGTCGATCGCCTTCCTATCGGTAGAGCCGCTACACCGGATGAGATCGCAGGCGTAATTGCGTTTCTCGCAAGTGAAGACGCCGTCTTTGTCAATGGAGTGGTTCTGCCGGTCGACGGTGGAATCAGCGCGTCCAATGGACAACCGAACTTCCTCTCCCTCCTGGGTCAACGTTGAGATCGATCTTTTCTTGAAGGGTAATAAGAATGTATGACCACGTTATTTGGCCGCACCGATTTGACCCGAGGACCTCGGCGATCTACGCGCTCAACGATATCGACGTGAACGCGCCGCCTGAAGTGGTGTGGAAGCTGCTTGTCGATGCCGAGAATTGGTCGAGCTACTTTCCTGCCGAAGATCATGTCAAGATCCTGACCGATGGGCCGAAACTGGCGCTCGGAACCAGTTACAGCCGAGTGACTGTTGGCTTTCCGATGCATCTCATCGTGACGGAGTGCGTGCCCGGACGCAGGCTCTCGTGGTCGACACTGGTAGACGGCGACGAGACCGGTTCGAGCGCCTTCCACGGCTGGGTCATCACGCCCATGGGCAATGGTTGTCACGTGCTCTCCGAGGAGACGCAGCAAGCCCCTTCTTCCTCGAGGAACTCGGGCGCAAGAATCCCGGCGCACTCTACCGCTCTCACCAGGAATGGGTCGAAAGCCTCGCGCGCGCGGCTGAGGCTGAAGTCGCTTAACTTTACAACGGGTTAACCAAGCTGTGCCTCGATGAAAACGAGGCATGCGGAGGAACATCATGAGAACACTTCTTGAGAATCACGTTGCGGCCACTTGGACTGTGCTCCATCCATTCAGCGCGGAAGATCAGGCTACGATGGTTGCCATGCGCGCTATCGTCGAACCCAACAAAGGAAGGCTTCAGGGAACAGCGGCTCGGGCTCCGTTTGATGCCATCATGGAGCACGTCACGGCACCTGCCGGGGTTGTGTACGAAGCTGACCATGTCGGCGGCATTCCAGGCTGGTGGTGCCGACCCGAAGATGCGCGGCCCAACCACGCCGTGATGCATATTCATGGTGGGTGGTTCAACTGGGGCTCGGCACAGGCATTTCGTCCTCTGGCAGGCCACATCGCCGCTCAGACTCGGGCGGCGGCGTTCGTGCCCGACTACCAACTTGCGCCGGAACATCCATTTCCTGCCGCTGCTGAGGATATCCGGGCTTGCTACGTTGGTTTGACCGAGCGAGGCTTCTCAAAAATTGCCATCACGGGCGATTCAGCTGGCGGCACCCTGGCGCTTGGGTTACTCGCGCATCTCGCGGCGAAAAGCGACGCCGCCAGCAAAGCTCTCGTAGGCGGAGTGGCACTTTCACCCGTGACGGATCTGTCCCTTTCTGGAGAAAGCTGGGCAACGCGCGCTGTTGTTGACCCCTACTTCACCAAGCCGCAAGCTACCGAGTTGGTGCGCTCCTACCTCCACGGTCATGACCCGGCAGACCCGCTCGTTTCGCCGCTCAATGCCGAACTGGAGGGATTAGCGCCGATCCGTGTCCATGTCGGCGACGACGAGGTGTTGCTCGATGATTCCGTACGCTTTGTTGAGCACGCGATCGCGGCAGGAGTCGATGCTCGCCTCGATGTGTGGGAAGGTATGGTCCATGGATTCCTGGCGGGTGTGGGACAGCTCACAGCTTCCAACGAGGTTCTTCATCTCATCGGTGAGTTTCTGAGCAACCGATTCGCCGAGTAAACAACGCAACGGTAAAGAGCTCTACCTCGGCGGGGCCAGCATGGAGGAGTCCCGCCACGGCGCTATCAGTAAGCCCCACGTAGGAGATTCGCAAATGGAAAAGGGCGACGTCGAGAAAGTCTTGACAATATTTCAAGGCATCAGCGCCGGGGATGCGGACCTTGCGACGCAATACATCGACCACAAGCGATTTGTGCAACACAATCCGTATGCGGCCGACGGTGTGGAAGGGCTGACGCAATTCAACAACCAGTCGCCGCGTGACCAACTGCAACTGACCGTGGTACGGGCATTCCAGGATGGCCCCTACGTCGTTACCCAGGCTAAGGGGCAGCGATCCGGACGAAACGTCTTCTTCGACATTTTCAGGTTTGAGGACGGCCTGGTCGTCGAGCACTGGGCTTTCTCCGCCATGGACGCTCCTCCCAATCCGAGCGGGCACACGCAGACCGACGGCCCAACTGAGGCAAAGCTCTCAGAGGACACTGAGAAGAACAAGTTGATCGTCCGGGAATACTACGAGACCATTCATGTCTCTGTGGATCACAGTAAAATCCCGCACTACTTTCACGGAGATCATTGCATCCGCCACGAACCCAGTGTTGTGGATGGAGTCACGGCATTCAAACGTGACCTCGAAGAACTCACGAAACACAGAAGCATAGACGAGATCAAGTTTGTTTTGGGACAGGGAGACTTCGTTTTTATCGCTGCCAAAGGCACGCATGAGAGCAACCCTTGCGCATACATCGACCTGTACAGGGTTGAAAACGGGAAGATTGCTGAGCGCTGGGGATTCCCCGAAGAACCTCCGCTTCAAGAAGATATGAAAAACAACAACGCCATGCTCTAGGTTCGGAATTTCGGATGTGCTACCGTCGAGCCGGTGAGCCGGATCGATGGCAAGTGAAGTGTAAGGGAATCACCTTCGCTTCAGTAACGGTAGCGGACTATTGCACAATGGCTCCCACAATTCGGTCCACGCCGGTTGCGGACAACTGACGTGAAGCCGGCCTCCCAGTACTAACTGCTTGCGATATCAGATCCATCCTGCGAAAGCCTTGAATCCCTGTATCGGTGCTTAGGGACGCAGGCTGCGGAAGAATGAGTGAAGGTCAGACGCTAAGAGTTCCGGCTCTTCGGACGCAGCGAAGTGGCCCCCCTTTGGCATGGTCGTCCAGCGTGAGACGTTATAGCCGCGTTCGACCCAACTCCGCGGCGGCGTCATGATTTCTTTCGGAAAGCAAGCGATAGCGCACGGAGACCGAACATAGTCGGTTGGGGAAAACTGAAGTGGACACCGTCTTCCCTCCTGGTACATGCGGAACGAGGAACTGATTGTCTGCGTCATCCAGTAAAGGGTGACGTTTGTCAGAAGGGCGTCCCTTGAAAAGCTGCGATAGAGATCACCTCCGCAGCCGGACCACTCCCGAAATTTCTCAAGGATCCAAGCCGCTAGACCTGCAGGAGAATCATTCAACGCATAGGCCGGCGTCTGAGGCCTCGTCCCCTGCAGGTGTGCATAGGCACCGTTCTGGTCATACCAACGGGCAGCGTCGGCCAGGAACTGGCGTTCGGCATTCGTGATCTCGACTCCCGGCGCCAGGTACGGACGAAAGGATCCCGGAATGTAGTTGAGGTGAACTCCGATGAGATGCTCGCTATGGCGAAGGCCTAAAGCGGTACTGACGCCAGCGCCAATATCCCCGCCTTGCGCGGCGAATCGGTCATAGCCAAGCGCATGCATCAGCTCGACCCATATTTCTGCAACGCGGAATGCGTTCACACCCGCGATTTGAGGGCGATCGGAAAAGCCGAAGCCAGGTAACGAGGGAACAATTACATCAAATGAATCTTGGGCACAGGAGCCGTGCGCCGCTGGATCAGTGAGGAGAGGAATGATCTCCAGCATTTCGAGGAACGAACCGGGCCAGCCGTGCGTCATGACGAGCGGTATTGCAGCAGGCCCCTTCCCCTTGATGTGCAGGAAGTGAACCTTTCCTTCATCCGCTTGAAAGCGGTAATGAGGGAAGACCGAAAGTCGGTCGACCTGCGCTTGCCAATCAAACTCCTCGCTCCAGTAACCGCAGAGATCCTTCAGAAAATCAAGATCAAATCCCTGCTCCCAACTCGAGGTCGGTAGCTCATCAGGCCAACGTGTTTGTCTTAGACGAACACGCAAGTCTTCCCAGGCAGACTGACCTTGCCCTCAGAATGCGTATCTCTTAACCGGCCGGGTTTTGAGGATATTTAATTCATCCTCGTCATCGTCGTGGCGGTGGGAATGTGGGAATCGGCTTCATCGATTTCCAAGGTTTG
>Ga0302319_10020844_pt1 | contig 11831 bp, 9 predicted proteins | sample Bog_T0_2_FD_203319 | JGI IMG/M metagenome (GOLD analysis project Ga0302319, IMG submission 203319) | Peat permafrost microbial communities from Stordalen Mire near Abisko, Sweden - Bog_T0_2 | ecosystem: Environmental > Terrestrial > Soil > Wetlands > Peat | place: Sweden: Abisko, Stordalen Mire...
CGTCGCTAGGGGACCCCGGTATCCGTCACTCCTTACTCCTTGAACTCGTAAAAATTGGCTCCCAGCGCCGCCCGCTCCAGTAGTGTTAACAGGCCCTAGTTCAGTGGTATTCCCGGTTGCTCAGTCCCTGACTTGCAGACGGTCGAGAAACGGAAACAGCACCATGGCGATCAGCGAGTTGCCGATAGCGCGAAAGGCTTCGCCCATCCACTCCCATTGCAAGTCCAAACCCAGCAAAAACCTGTAAATAAAGACGACCAGCGCGCTCGACAACAGCGAAAGCAGGAAGTTGAGCACCAGCCGGACGGTGTGGTTTTCGACCGCAACTCGAACGCCCACCGATGCGGCGAGAAAACCGACCGCTGTCTTGGCAATGCCGTTGATCCCGATGGGATAGTGCGTGAGCGCGTCCTCGAAGATGCCCATGATCGCGCCCATGATGGTTCCCTGGATGGGGCTGCGGCGGCCCAACGCGAAATAAACCGTGACCACCAGTGGAAAATCGAACCACGCATAGCGGCCCACCACGTGCGGCAGCCAGGCCTGCAGAACCAGAGCAGCCAGCGGCACCAGCGCGTACACCAGCGCCGGATAGCGGCGAATCTCCAATTCGTGATGAGAGGCGACTCCCAGTACGGCCATGGCTAAGGGTTCCTCCGCGGATTTGCCGGCGTCGCACCGGCAGGCTTGCCGCTGCCGGTTCCGCTGTTTTCCTTCGGTTTTGCTGTTGCACTCGGTGTGGCATGTCCAACATTGTCCTGATCCCCGTTCCGGATGGCGTCCGATCCGCTCTCCGGCGTAAAGCGATCGGGATGCAAGGCCTGCGGAGGATGCGCAACGGGATTGGGATTCGAGTTGTCGTGCAGCGGCTGCTGGTCGGGCGGCAGGTTGGGGTCGATGAGGCCGGGCAGATGCTCGGCCATAATCTCCGACGCCTTCAACTGGTCTTTGATGGTCTGGGCTTCATCGCCCATCACGGCCTGGCTGGTCGCTATGTCTTGCTGGTCCTGCTGGGAGAAGCGTGGCTGGGTATCGGTGATCACCAGCACCTCATCCAGGCGGTCCAGATGAGCATCCGGCTTGACCATGACTTCGATAAACCCGTCGCGGACCGGATCGCGAACCACCTTCTCGACCGTCCCCACCGGCAACCCACGCGGAAAGATCAGGTCTCCGCCGGCGGTCAACACCCGTTCGCCGGGCTGGATCCGCTCATCGGCGAGAATGCCGACGATCTCAAGCTGGCCTGAGGCGTTGCCGGTAAGAATTCCGCGAATGCGCGTGGTGGCAAGAATCACGCCCGCTCCGCTGGTCTGGTCGTTGACCATGAGCACCTGCGCGGTGGCCGGAAACGCGTCGCGGATTTTGCCCACGATGCCCTCTGCGGTGATGACCGCCATGTCTGGCTTGAGCCCCGCGTTCGAGCCCTTGTTGATATAAAAGAGCCGCGATTGCAGGCTTCCGCTCGACCCGATGGCCTGGGCGGGAAGCGTGGTGTAGATATATTTCTCCTGAAAGCCGAGCATTGCCTGCAGCCGCTCGCCCTGCTCCGCGTCTTCGAGCATGGCGGCTTGCTCCAGGCGCAGCCGTGCAACAGTCTCCTGCAATTCTCGATTCTGTTCGCGGGTGTGGCGCAGGTCGGTGTAGTCATTCCAAAGCCAGAGAACGCCCTGCCCGGCGGAGTGGAATAGCTGTTCAGGGGGAGTGACCAGGGAGTCGGCCCACAACCTGACGAGCCTTACACCGGCCGAATCTCTTTCGCCGATGCTGCTGCGGCCCTCTGGCGTGCGCCTTACCTGCACAGCTAGCCCCACGATCTGCACCATCAGGATGGCCAGCAGTACGATGAGATTCCGGTAGCGGGTAAAGAACGATTCCATAACAACCAGGGGTCAGGACAGGGTGTAGGGAACAGGGACCAGGGGTCGGAATCCCGCAATCGCTTCAAACAGGCAATCGGCGTTTCGATCGACGACGTTCGATCCTGACCCCTGACCTCTGAAACCCGATCCCTGTTTTTTAGTCGATCTTGATTTTGCGCAGCAGCCGGAAGTCGGACAGCATTTTTCCCGTGCCAAGCACAACCGAAGCAAGCGGATCGTCGGCCACCGAGACCGGCAGCCCGGTTTCTTCACGGATGCGCTTGTCGAGATTCTTGATGAGCGCGCCACCGCCGGTGAGCACAATGCCCCGATCGGAGATGTCGGCCGATAGCTCAGGCGGCGTGCGTTCAAGCGCCACGCGGATTGCGTTCATGATGACGGCAATGCACTCGCCCAGTGCCTCGCGGATCTCGCTGTCGTCGATGGTGATCGTCTTCGGAACGCCCTCAATCAGGTTGCGCCCCTTGATCTCCATCGAGAGCGGCTTGTCGAGCGGGAATGCCGAGCCGATCTCGATCTTGATGTGCTCGGCCGTGCGTTCGCCGATCAGCAAATTGTATTTGCGCTTGAGGTAGTTGGTGATGGCCTCATCCATCTGGTTGCCGGCCATGCGCACCGAGCGCGAGTAGACGATGCCCGACAGCGAGATGACGGCGATGTCGGTGGTGCCGCCGCCGATGTCGACGACCATGTTGCCGGAGGGCTCGGTAATGGGCAGACCGGCGCCGATGGCGGCCACCATGGCTTGCTCCACCAGGTAAACCTCGCTGGCCTTGGCGCGATAGGCGGAGTCCTCGACCGCGCGCTTTTCAACCTGCGTAATCTCAGACGGCACGCCGATAACGATGCGCGGATGCACCAGCATCTTGCGGTTGTGCGCTTTCTGGATAAAGTAATTCAACATCTTTTCGGTGACTTTGAAGTCGGCGATGACGCCGTCTTTCATCGGCTTGATGGCCACAATATTGCCAGGCGTGCGGCCCAGCATGTCTTTGGCTTCTTTGCCGACGGCCTCAACTTCACCGGTGTTCTTGTTGATGGCCACAATAGACGGTTCGTTCACCACGATGCCTTTGCCGGCCGCGTAGACAAGCGTGTTGGCCGTTCCAAGATCGATGGCCAAATCGCTGGAGAACATGCTGAAAAGCGAGCGCAGACCGTGCGATCGCGAAGTGCGCGAAGGATAACCGTTCAATGCCATTGGAAGACCGAATCTACCTCAAAGACTATTGTACGGCCAAGGGGACACCTCGCAGGTGTGGGTCGCAAGCAAACTGTGAGAAATCTCTTACCAGAGCGGGAATGAGATTTCATCCGCTCCGATTGGGGAACTGGGATAGTATGTCTCCCGGGCCCGCGAATCACGGTTTACCCTGCCTGCGGCTTACCAGCGCAGTGGACGCATGAGGAGTTTATGGCGTATCCCACCTATTGCAATCTTATCGGCGGCCAATGGCTGCCGGCTGCCAGCGGCAAGACGATTCTCAACCTGAACCCGGCCAATCACGCCGACGTGATTGGAGCGTTTCCTTCTTCGCACGCCGAGGATGTGAACCTGGCCGTTGCTGCCGCGAAGAAGGCCTTCGCCGAGTGGCGTCTGGTTCCCGCGCCCAAACGGGCTGAGATTCTGTTCCGCGCCGGCAATTTGCTGATGCAGAACAAGGAGAAGTTTGCGCGCGACATGACCCGCGAGATGGGTAAGGTTCTTGCCGAGACACGGGGCGACGTGCAGGAAGCTATCGACGAGGCCTTTTATGTGGCCGGCGAGGGCCGAAGGCTGCTTGGCCAGACCACTCCGAGCGAGCTTGTGAACAAATTTGCCATGAGCATCCGCGTGCCGGTCGGTGTAGTAGGACTCATTACGCCGTGGAACTTTCCCATGGCCATTCCCAGCTGGAAGCTGTTTCCGGCGCTGGTTGCGGGCAATACCTGCGTCATCAAGCCGGCAACGGATACGCCGCTCTCTACCTACAACCTTGTCCAGACGCTCATGGATGCAGGCTTGCCCGCTGGCGTGGTGAATATCGTTGCCGGTTCCGGCAACGCGGTGGGCGAACCACTGGTGGGGCACCCCGATGTGAGGGCCATCAGCTTTACCGGTTCCAGCGCCGTGGGTTCACAGGTTGCGCAGCGCGCTGCCGCCGGATTCAAGCAGGTCTCGCTCGAAATGGGCGGCAAAAACGCGCAGATTGTGATGGACGATGCCAACCTGGATCTAGCGCTCGATGGCGCGCTCTGGGGTGCGTTCGGCACCACCGGCCAGCGCTGTACGGCGACCAGCCGCATCCTGCTGCAGAAGGGAATTGCTGCGGAGTTCACTGAGAAGTTTGTGGCTCGCGCCAAAGCTTTGAAGGTTGGCGACGGTCTCGACGAATCGGTCGAAGTGGGTCCGCAGGTGAATCCCAGCCAGATTGAGACTTCGGCAAAATACGTGAGCATCGCACTGGGCGAAGGAGCAAAGCTGCTGGCCGGCGGACACCAGCTTACAGGAGGACTCCACGCGCACGGTAATTACTTTGAGCCGACGGTGATCGGCAGCGTTACGCCCACCATGCGCATTGCCCGCGAAGAGGTCTTTGGCCCGGTTGTCAGCTTGATTGAGTTCGATAGCTTTGCCGAAGCGATCGAGATTGCGAACTCGATTGACTACGGACTGTCGGTAAGTCTCTACACCAGGGATGTGAACCGCGCCTTCACTGCCATCCGCGACCTGGAGGCGGGCATCGCCTACATCAATGCGCCAACCATCGGTGCTGAGGTGCATCTGCCTTTCGGCGGCGTCAAGCACACGGGCAACGGCCATCGCGAAGGCAACGGCGCAATCGATTTCTTTACCGCGTGGAAGGCCGTGTACGTGGATTACTCAGACAAGCTGCAAAGGGCCCAGATCGACAATGCGGAGTGAGCCGCGCTCAGCGGTTCACTTTACCATCCAGGCATGCTGCGCATCGGAGCCGGCGCCGGCCAGCGTGCAGGTTCCGAACTGATCGCACCGGTAGTGGATCCGTACAGGAAGATCCATCCCCTTGAGTGCGCTCATGGTTGGGTCTTTTCTCTCTACGCGAAAGGTCTTTCCGGCAAGTGTTTCGATGGTGCCTGCGGCCGAACGATAGCCGACGATCTCGTCATCCTCTTCAATGGAGAAATTCGAAACCTGAGGAGCGGATTTGTGCCTCCGGGCCAGGGAGCGCTGCTCGTCCGCTGCCGCGGTGCGGGCTTGCGCTTCGTCTGCAGTGGTCCGATCTGACTCCTGTGCTGGCGCGTCCGCACCAGCGGCGCCAAGCGCCGGGAAGTTGGATATAAACGCCCAGCTTGCCGTGCCGTCATACTGCTTTTTTGTGCAGGGCAGGGTTCCCTGCACCGCGATTGAAGTCAATTGCCCATCCGGGCCGTTTACATTCTCAAATACATCTTTCCCGTGCTCCCGGGCGATCTCCTGGCTCTCAAGCCGCGCGTTCTTCAGAGCCCGCGCCACGTCTTCCCGACTCACGCCGGATACGTCGGTCTCCCCTGAGGCGGGTGTGGCGTCGGCCGTGGAGTTGTTCTGGAGCGGATCGAACTTGACGAGGATGGTGTTTCCGCAGAGCACGGTGCCGGTTGGGTCCTTCAGTTGCAGGCCCACCCAAACCGGCTTGGGCGAGTGATAAACAGCATTTGCAAAGGCGGCGGATTGCCCTGGATCAGCCGGTTCGAGTGTCAGCTTGTAGTTCAACCGGTCGCCCCAAGTCGCCGTGAGATGCCCCTTCATCCCAATGCCGCTTGCGTTCACCGTTCCCATGTCGCCGGAGGTATCGGTCTTGCCGTGCAGCAGAAATGTGGCCAGAAACGCCACGAACGCCAGCACTCCCACCGCGATGACGAGGGTAATATTGATCTTCGACGGCTCAGCCGGGGTGTCTTGCTCTTCATCCTCCGGCGCCAGCAGGGGCGCTGCGTAGCGCGCCTGTGCCTCGGCGGTCGCATGGGCTTCCTCCGGGGAGGCGTCTATCGCTGCAGCAATGAACCGGTCATCAGGAGCCGCGGGCTTGGGTTCAATAAGCTCGTAACCGGCTACCGGTCCCGTGTATTCAACGACTTCGCCTTTGGCGCCGACAGGAGCCGATTTGATAGGCATGGATTTCCTTCATGGCAGCGAGAGCGGCGTGGCCAAACTGCAGTATCCCCCAAAAAGGGGGAAAATGTGAATAACGCAAACGAGTTATATGACGGCAAAACCCGCCTGAGTGTCCTGTTTTGAGACAGTCCGAATTCGAGACCAGAAACACTCATGAATCGCTCGCAAAGCCCTGACGGTGCGCGCTAAGAATTCGACCCTTCCCGCACGTCACGCAGGGCAAAGCTGGTTTCAAGCCTCGTCACCCCCGGCAGCCTGGAAAGCACGCTCCGGTGCAGTTGGCCGTAGTCATCGATGCCGGCCACCCGCGCCACCAGCATGTAGTCGTACTGTCCGGCCATCAAATGGCAGCTCACAATGTCGTCGCAGTGCCGCACCGCCTTCTCGAAGGCTGCCAGCACGTCCGCAGACTGCCGTTCCAGAGTCACCCGAATGTAGACCAGCCTCCGCTTGCCGAGCAGGCGGTCGTCGATCAGCGCCCTGTAACCGCGGATGGCCCCTGAATTCTCCAGCGCCTGGATTCTCCGGGACGCCGCAGAGGCTGAAAGGCCAACTGCCTCGCCCACCTCAAAGTTCGTGGCCCGGCCGTTGCGCTCCAGATAGCGAAGAATCGAGGAGTCGAAGTTGTCGAGACTGGCGCTGCCGGCGCTCTCTTCCTGGTTTTCACGATTGTCTTCGGGTTCACCGGTTGATTTGTGCAAATTATCAGTTTTATTGTCGCGTTTTATGCTCATTGCGCATATATACAGCAACGTTTGCACACTTTGGAAGCTCGATCCGCCGTACTATGGGTCACACACACGAATGCGCATCCGGCGCCGCGTGCGATTCCATCGGCCTTCAAAAGCCGGATCGGAATGAGAAGGCAGCCCTCCGACTGCCGGCGGCGCCGGACGCGTGCAAAGCCAAATCAGTTCCTCGGGCATCGAATCCAATGAGTCACAGGAGCGGAATATGATCATCGGCGTTCCCAAAGAGATAAAGGACAATGAAGCCCGGGTTGGCGTAACGCCTGCTGGCGTCAAGGCGCTTACTGAAGCCGGACACAAGGTGCTGGTGGAGACCATGGCGGGGACGCAATCGGGATTCCCCGACAGCGAGTACCAGAATGCCGGCGCGGAGATTGTAGGCGAGGCCGGCTACGTCTGGGGCAAGTCGGAGATGGTGGTCAAGGTCAAAGAGCCCATCGAGCCGGAGTACGTCTTCTTCCGCGAAGGGCTGGTGCTGTTTACGTATCTGCACCTCGCTCCGCTGCCTGGGCTGACCGGCAAGCTGCTCGAGTCAAAAGTGATTGGCATTGCGTATGAAACCGTGCGCGACCGCCAGGGGACCTTGCCGCTGCTCACGCCCATGAGCGAAGTGGCGGGGCGAATGAGCGTACAGGTGGGCGCCACGTATCTTGAGAAGGAGCGTGGCGGCCGCGGCATTCTGCTGGGCGGCGTGCCTGGCGTTCCGCCGGCGCATGTCTGCATTGTGGGCGGCGGCGTGGTCGGCTCCAACGCGGCCCGCATCGCGCTGGGCTTCGGCGCAAAAGTCACATTAGTCGACATCAATCTGAATCGGCTCCGTGAGCTGGACGATATCTTCAACGGCCGGATCTACACGCTGGCCTCAAACAGCTACAACCTTGCGCAGGCCACCGCTGAGGCCGACCTGGTGATCGGCGGCGTACTGATTCCGGGCTCGACTGCGCCCAAGATCGTGACTCGAGCCATGGTCGCCAATATGAAGAAGGGCGCGGTGATTGTCGATGTGGCCATCGACCAGGGCGGATGCGTTGAAACGGCGCGGCCCACCTCGCACTCCAACCCCAGCTTCACGGTGGACGGCGTGGTTCACTACTGTGTGACGAACATGCCGGGTGCGGTTCCGAACACCTCCACACTGGCGCTCACCAATGCCACCTTCCCATACCTGCTGCGCATTGCCATCAAGGGCGCGCGCCAGGCTCTGAAGCAAGACCCAGGTTTTGCCGAGGGCTTGAACACGTGGCTCGGAATACTCACGCATCGCGGCGTTGCAGAGAGCCAGGGGCGCGCATGGACGTCTCCGGCGGAAGTGCTCGGGTGAGCCCGCCGCCGAAACCGAAAGCAGTCGGCTCCCAGCCAATAAGCGCCATCCCCTCGTTTGCCGCACTATAATCGCCGCATGTCCTTCCTGAGCGATCCGCGGCGTCGTTCCGTCGTCCTGTTTGGGGCCGGAGTCGTTCTGCTGATTGCCATGCTTGGCGCTCTGCAGGCGTTCAATATCCGCGTGCTCAATCCCATCACTCCCGGCGAAACATTTGTTTTTACCGCGGTTACGGTGGTGGTGTTCCTGCTGCTGATGGTCATGCTCATGCTGCTGCTCAGGAACATCTTCAAGCTATACGCGGACCAGAGCAGTAGCGCGCTCGGCGCGCGGCTGCGTACGCGCATGGCTTTGGGCGCGTCAATTATCGCTCTCACACCCGCGGTGTTCATGTTTCTGTTCAGTTTCCTGCTCATGAACCGTTCCATCGACCGCTGGTTTTCGCAGCCCACCACGGAACTGCGTGAGGACTCGACGCGCGTGGCGCTGGAATTGGTGCAGTACGTTGCCAGCAACGCTCGCGGCGAGGCGATGTCAATTGCTGCGAGCGGCGCGCTAGACAGCGACCCGAAAGCGCTGCAAGACACACTCGCATCGCACCGGGTTACGCTCGATGGTGGTTTTGTGGTGATCTTTGACCGCAGCCGCCACCAGATTGCAAACTTTGAGGCTCCCGCCGCTTCCACTCCGGCAAGGCTGAATCCCTGGCAGGACGAAGGCGTCCGCAACGGAGAGGAAACCAGCGGACCTCTCGATGAGATCCTGCTGTCGGCGGCGCAGCGCAGCGACGTGACGGTGTTGAAAGTCGCTGGCCAGGAGTATGCGGTCGGCATGTCGGCTACGGCATCGGGAAAAACCGTGGTTGCCGCACTGCCCATGCCGCAAGGCCTAAGCCAGACCACGCTGCGCATCCGCGCCGGGGCCGCGGCATATTGGCAGCTGTTTCACGCGCGCAATGCAATACGCACAATCTTCTTTCTCATGCAGCTGCTCATCACGGTCTTTGTCTTCTTCTCAAGCCTGTGGATGGCGCTTTACCTGTCAAAGCAGATCACGCGCCCGGTTGAGGCGTTGGGCGTGGCCATGGACGAGATTGCCGCCGGCAAGTACGACTATCGCGTAGCCGCCATTGCCACCGGAGAAATGGGTGACCTGGTTCGCGCTTTCAACCACATGGCCGCCGATCTTGATACCAGCCGCCAATTGGCCGAGAGCTCCTCGGCGCAACTGACTGCCGCGAACCAATCGATCGAAGAACGGCGCCGCGAACTGGAGACGATTCTGGAGACGATTCCCAGCGGCGTGGTCACGCTCGACGGCGCGGGCACGGTGCTGCAGTCGAATCGGGCCTTCGCCGCACTGGTGGGTCTGAGAGACGACATTTCTCTTGCCGGTGAACAGATTGAGTCGCTGCTGCCTGCGGATCTGGCTGAAGACGTTGCCGGATTAATCCGCCGCGGTCATCGCATGGGAGCCGCGTCGACTGAGCTGGAATTCCGCCGCGGCGGCCGCAACATTCATCTTGCCGTGACCAGCGCGCGCCTGGAGTTTATGCGTGGGCAAACGGGCAACGTTCTGGTGGTTGAGGATACAAGCGAGTTGCTTCGTGCGCAGCGCCAGGTGGCGTGGAAAGAAGTGGCGCAGCGCGTAGCGCACGAGATCAAGAATCCGCTCACGCCGATTGCGCTCTCCGCCGAACGCATTGGCCGGCATCTCGATCGCGGCCAGCCCGACTCGATGGTCGTGATCCGCAAATGCAGCGAGGTGATTCTGGCCTGTGTTGCCACGTTACGCTCGCTCGTCGACCAGTTTTCCGCGCTGGCCCAGTTTCCTACACCGCAACCGCGCGCGTGCGACATCGATCAGATTGTGGAAGAGGCGCTGATGCTCTTCGCCGGGCGGCTCGACGGAGTTACAGTGCAAAGGGACCTGGTGGCGGGATTGCCGTCTGTGCTTGCCGACCCCGATGCGCTGCGCCGCGCGTTGGCCAATCTCATCGACAATGCTGCTGAAGCCATGCAGGGCAGCCTGCTGAAGGTGTTGAGTGTCCACACCGCGCTGGGCGAAGATGGCGGAGCGGTCGAAATTACGGTCGCCGACACAGGCCATGGCCTTACAGACGAGATTCGTGAACGACTGTTCCTGCCTTTCTACTCCACCAAGCAGCGCGGCACCGGACTCGGACTTTCGATTGCGGCCAAGATTGTGCAGGAACACGGCGGTTCCATCCGCGCCGAAGCCAACAGCCCCAAGGGCGCGCGGTTTCTGGTGCGCTTGCCATTGATGGAGCCGGCCGCGATTGAAGGCGGCGTTGAACCGGCAGTGAAGGAACTTCCCCAATGAACCATGTTCTCGTGGTCGATGACGAGGCGGAAATCCGCACGTCTCTTGAAGAGATTCTGCGCGAAGAGGGCTATGGCGTTGCCGGTGCGGGCACCGCCGCCGAGGCTCTGACGCTGGTCAACGACGCTCCATACGATGTGGTGCTGCTCGACATCTGGCTTCCCGATCGCGACGGACTTGAAGTGCTTGCCGATGTGCGAAAACTGGCCGCCGAAACCAGGCCGGAGGTGGTCATTATCAGCGGCCACGGCACAATCGAGACTGCGGTGAAAGCCACCAAGCTGGGCGCATACGACTTTCTTGAGAAGCCGCTCTCCATAGATCGCACGTTGATCGTGATAAAGAACGCGGTCGAGGCGCGGCGGCTGCGCACTGAGAACCAGGAGTTCAAGCGCCAGTTCAGCGCCGGCTCGATATTGACTGGTGAATCCATATCGGTAAAGGCGCTGCGCCAGCAGATCAGGCTGATGGCGCCCACCAATGGCCGCGTGCTCATCTATGGTGAATCGGGCACCGGCAAGGAGTTGATTGCGCGCGCAATTCACGCCGAGAGTCTGCGCCGCGACCGCGTGTACGTGGAACTGAACTGCGCCGCGATTCCCGAAGCGCACATTGAGGCGGAGCTGTTTGGCTATCGGCACGGTGCGCAGCCCGGGGGGCCCCCGGAGCAGCGCGGCACGCTGGAGCGCGCCGACGGGGGCACGCTATATCTGGACGAAGTGGGCGACATGAGCCTGAAGACACAGGCCAAGGTGTTGAGCGCGCTTGACGATCAGTTGTTTACCCCGGTGGGTGGTACGCAGCCTTTGCGCGTGGATGTGCGGCTGATTGCCTCAACCAACAAGGACCTCGAAGAGGAGATAGGCAAGGGCAACTTCCGCGAAGATTTGTTCTATCGGCTCAACGTTGTTCCGTTTTTTGTGCCGCCGCTGCGTACGCGCAAAGAGGACATACCGCTGCTGGCCCGCGAGTTTCTGGCCGACTTTGGCAGGCAGTACGGGCGACCGCGCATCGAGATCGGCGAAGAAGCGCTGGCCGCACTCGCGCAGCACAACTGGCCGGGCAATGTGCGTGAGTTGAAGAACGTGATCGAGCGCGTGCTCATTCTCAATCCGCGCGCGCTGCGCATCGAGCGCAAACATCTGCCGCCGCTGACGCACAAGACCGGCGCGCGCGCATCGGATGAGTTTTCAACTCTGCAGCAGGCGCGCGATGCGTATGAGCGCGAGTACATTCTGAAGAAGATTGAAGAGGCGCGGAATAACGTAAGCCACGCCGCCGAACTGCTGGGCCTCGAACGAAGCCATCTCTATCGCAAGATGAAGGCGCTCGGCATCGCCGTGCGCGAATAGCCCGCACACCGAACCAGACTCTGGGATCGCAATCGGCTCCATGCTACGCTATGGCTCATGCAAACAGCG
>Ga0302319_10020845_pt1 | contig 11831 bp, 10 predicted proteins | sample Bog_T0_2_FD_203319 | JGI IMG/M metagenome (GOLD analysis project Ga0302319, IMG submission 203319) | Peat permafrost microbial communities from Stordalen Mire near Abisko, Sweden - Bog_T0_2 | ecosystem: Environmental > Terrestrial > Soil > Wetlands > Peat | place: Sweden: Abisko, Stordalen Mire...
TTCTGGGTGCCGGAGCTTGGGGAAGCGCCTTGGCCAATATGCTGGTCGGAACCGACACCCACGTGTCCTTGTGGGGCCATAACCCCGCTACCTTGGATGCAATCGCCCGCAGCCATTCCAACGAACGGTACTTGCCGGGTATTCAGTTGTCCGCTGCGTTACAATTCGAACCCGATTTGGCCGCTGCCGTCGATGGAGCCCATTTTGTTATTGTTTCCGTGCCGTCGCGTGCCTTTCGCCAGGTTTCCCAATCCTTGAAAGATTTTGAAGGCGTGGCCGTCAGCGTCACCAAGGGGCTCGAATACAAAACCGGTTTGACCATGTCCGGAATATTGCGCGAAACCGCCCCCAAGGCCAAAGTGGCGGCCCTTTCCGGGCCGACCCTCGCGCCGGAAGTTGCCCGCGGAATCCCTGCCGCCATCGTCGCCGCCAGCGCGTGTGCGGAAACCGCCCTCCAGGTCCAACGGCTGCTGCACCGGCCGCAATTCCGCGTTTACACCAGCAGCGATGTCCGCGGTGTGGAATTGGGCGGCGCCCTGAAAAATGTGATCGCCATCAGCGCCGGCATCTGTGATGGCCTTGGCTTCGGCGACAACTCCAAAGCCGCCCTCGTGACCCGCTCCCTCGCCGAGATCCGGCGCTTGGGCGTGGCTTGTGGCGCGCAGCCGGAAACTTTTTCCGGCCTGAGTGGTCTCGGTGATTTGATGGTGACCTGCTTTTCGCGCCTTAGCCGCAATCGCAGCTTCGGCGAACGCCTGGGCCGTGGCGAAAAACTGGAGACGGTCGTGGCGACCGCTCCCTCCGTCGCCGAAGGGTATCCTACCGCCCGTTCCGCCCATGATGTGGCCCGCCGCCTCAATATCAGCACCCCGGTGATCGACGAAGTCTACTCCGTCCTCTACGAAGGCAAAAACCCCGCCCAAGCCCTCCGGGATTTGACCGCCCGCGACCTCAAAGCCGAGGATTAAATCTTCATTAAACCTAAAAAATCTTTGCCAATTAATGTAGCCGGGACAATTCGTGACAGAACCAGCCGAACCACCCTCGGCAAACCGAAAGCCGTACATACGCCGCCTTCTCCTCGGGGGGAGAAGGTTAGGATGAGGGCGGGCAATCCCTCGCCAACGGCGCCATAATTTGGCTCTCAATCACGATCATCCCGTCAATCCTGGCAATAATTTGATAAAATCTCCGTCACTCTTTCCCCCGTTTCCGCGCCTCCGCGTCTCCGCGTCTCCGCGTGAACCGCTGCTTCGGTTCTCATGCACTCTTGCGTACTTCTAGGCCAAAGCCGACTTTATCAATTCCAGCAATTCAGCATGGCTTTCCACGGCCTTGAATTGCGGAAATTCCGCCTTCACCTTTTCCGGCGCGAAAATCAAAAAGCCCGTATCCGCCTCGGCTAGCATGGCGGTGTCATTGTACGAATCCCCCGCGGAAATAACCCGATAGTTTAACGACTTCAGTGCCGCGACTGATTTTTGCTTCTGGCTCGGCTGCCGCAGTTGATAGCCGGTGATCCGATCGTTCTCCACAATCAAACGGTGGCAAAAGAGCGTCGGCCAGTTCAACTGCCGCATCAGCGGCTGGGCAAACTGTTCAAAGGTGTCGGACAGGATGATCACTTGGACCAAGGTCCGGAGTTCATCCAAAAATTCTTTGCCGCCGGGCAGGGGATGCAGCGTGCCGATGACGCCTTGGATTTCGGAAAGCTTGATCCCCTGACGATCCAGAATATCAATCCGGTAGCGCATCAGCTTGTCGTAATCCGGTTCGTCCCGGGTCGTGCGGCGCAATTCGGGGATGCCGGTCTTTTCAGCGACGGCAATCCAGATTTCTGGCGTTAAAACGCCTTCCATATCCAGGGTGACAATGGTTTGTTTCACGGGCGCGAAGTCTTCCAAAAAGCCCTCCCGCTGTCCAGTCCAGCATTTTCCCCCATTCTCATCGTAGCCCCGGGTCGCGATAGGGTTGCTGGCCGCTGACGGCCTTTTCGATCAGGGGCAATCTGTTCAATACATTCGTTTGCTGATGCGCGGTGGCCAGCATGCGTGCCTGCTCCAGCCAGTGGGCAGCTCGGGAGAAATCACCCGCTTCGGCGTAGGCCGCACCTAGCGTTTGCAGGTAAAGGGCGTTGCCATTCCGCGTGGCCGCGCAGACCTCTTCCGCCAGTTGGACCGAACGGGCGCCGTTGCGATTCTGGACGTTGGCCGAGGTCGCATAAATCCAAGCTAGTTGGTTCAGGGTCCGGACTGAATGCGGCTCCAGCTTCAGCGCCGTTTCCAGATGAACGATGCCTTCTTTGGTTTCTCCGTGGGTCGCCAAAACGGCTCCCCAGTTTTGCTGTATCGCGGCATCATTCGGGGACAATGCGGCGGCCATCTGCAGGTGCGCCAGCGATTCCGCCGGTCGGCCGGTTGCTAAAAGCTCCTGGGCCAGGTCGGCCTGGGCGGGAGCATAGTGCGGCTCTTCCGCCACCGATTGCTCAAACAAATCCAGCGCTGGTTCGGTTTGTCCGGTGTCCCGCAACGTTTCGCCCAGCCAGTCTTCCGCCAGATAATTATTCCGGGTGACCGCCAGCGCGTGTTGAAAGAGAACCTGGCTGTTGCGCCAATATTCTATCTGGGCGCTGGTCAACAGGCAGGCCACGCCCAGGCAAGCCGCCCCCGCGACCGTCCCGATGAAGCTCCGGTTGGGCTGGTTTTTTAACAGGTCAGCCACCGCCCACACCATCAGCACAAACAGGCCGATGCCCGGAATGTAAGTGTACCGGTCCGCCATCGACTGGGTCCCCACTTGAATGATCCCGATCACCGGCACCAATGTCCCCAGAAAATAAAGCCAGCCAAAAACAAAATAAGGATTCGATTTCGCCGCGATCAACGCCCACCCGCTCACCAGCACCAAAAGGAGCGCCGCCAGACCCGACCACCATAGGATCGGATGCGGGGGATGCGAATACGGAGAGGCTAGATGAATGGGAGCCACCAATTTGGAGATATACTGTATATAGCTAACCGCTACGCTCTCCGCCCTGGCCAGCCAGGGTGTCGGCGCCACCGCCCCGCCGCCTTTTTGGGCCAGAAAAGTGACGACGCACCCGCCCAGTGTCAGTAGAAAAAATGGCAGCTTTTCCAGCAGTAACCGGCCAATGGTTTTCTCGTTGATCCGATTTAACGGCCACCAATCAAGTAAAAGCAGGACAAATGGCAGCGTCACCACCATGGGCTTGCTCAGGAGTCCCGCGGCGAAAAAGAGGAGTGAAAAAAGGTGGCACGCCACGCTTTTTCCCCGAGAATATTCAACATACGCCAGCAGGCTCAGCAACCAGAAGAACGTGCTCAAAACGTCCTTGCGTTCGGCCGCCCAGGCGACGGATTCCACATGCATCGGGTGCCAGGCAAAAAGCGCTGCCACCATCACACTCCGCCAGAATGCCCCGGTCGCCTCTTTCAAAAATAGCAATAATAGCAGCGAGTTGGCGATATGGAAAAACACGCTGACCATGTGGTGGGCGCCGGGCATGAGGCCGAAAAGCTCGCAGTCTGCCATGTGGGAAATCCACGTGAGCGGATGCCAGTTGGCCTGCTCGGTGGTCGTCAGCGCCCATTTGACATTGGCCACCGTCAGTCCCGTGTTCACGTGCGGGTTCTGCGTGATATAACCCGTGTCATCGGCATTGATGAAATCATTGTCCCATACCGGCCAATAAAGCATGAGGGTGATCAATCCCAACGCCAGGCAAACCAGCGCCAACCGCCGGTTTTCGGATGATTTATAGGGTGGGGTCTGAATAAGCCTGTTGGGAGCTGATGGCTTTTTGGTATTTATCGAAAGTGATCATGAAATCCAATTGCTTGTGGGAAATGGCAATGATCCGGGCTTTCTCCAGCCAACGGGCTGCCTTCGAATAATCCCCGGTTTCCGCGTAGGCCAACGCCAGCGTCCGTAGGAAATCGGGATTGCCGTACCGCGTTGCCACACACGCTTCCTGTGCCAGTTGAATCGCCCGTTGGCCGTTTCGATACTTTAAATTGGAGCAGCTGGCATAAATCAAGGCGAGCTGGTTTTTGTCGGAAATCGACCCCGGTTCCAGTCGGATCGCCTCCTCAAAATGCGCGATGCCTTCGGCCGTTGCTCCGTGGGTCACACAATAGACTCCCATGTTCTGCTGCGCGCCCGGGTCGCGCGGGTCCAGCGAAACCGCCACTTTTAAGTGAACCAAGGCTTCCGCATCTTGCCCCGCATCGAGGAGTTCCACTCCCAAATCCTTTTGGGTGGAAACATAGCGGGGCGTAATGCGAGCCGATTCCGAAAACAGGTAGAGCGCCTGCCCATGTCGGCCCGCATCCCGGCAGGCCTCTCCCATCCAATCGTCGGCCAGATAGTTGTCCTCGGTGACCGAAAGGGTATGCCAAAACAGGGTCAAGGAGTTCCTCCAATAGCTGATTTGGGTCGCGCATAACGTGAAACAAAGCGTCAGCGAGGCCACGCCGCCCAGCAGGAAGATCATCCGCCGGTTCGGCTGGGATTTGAGCAGATCATAGACTCCCCAAACAATCACCATGAACAATCCAATGCTCGGGATGTAACTGTAGCGATCTGCCATCGTTTGGCCTCCGACTTTAATGATGCCAATGGTCGGTACCAGCGTGCCCAGAAAATAGAACCAGCCCACGATAAAATACGGCTTCTCCTTCCCCTTCAGGATGGCCAGCCCGCTCCAAACCACCAGCAGTAGCGCCGACACGATTGCCCACAGAACGGGATCATGTCCATTCTGCGAATAAGGAAAGGCGAGCTTGACCGGGTAAACCAGCTTGGAAACATAGTTGATATAGGCGACGGCGGCACTGCCGATTTTCTCCAGCCAGCCGGGGTTCGATATGGCCCCGCCGCTTTTTTGCGCGAAATACGTGACCGTACAGCCGGCCAGCATCAGGGCGAAAAATGGAATTTTTTCCAATAATAACCGCCGCCAGTCTTTCCCTGTCACCCGGTTGAGCGGCCACCAGTCCAGCAAAAGCAGGACCAAGGGCAGCGTGACTACCATGGGTTTGCTCATCAAACCCGCCGCAAAAAAGACCAGGGACAAAATATAGGGAATCCACTTTCGGGTGCGCGCATAACGGACGTATCCCAGCAGGCTCAACATCCAGAAAAAGGTGCTCAGCACGTCCTTTCTCTCCGCGGCCCACGCCACCGATTCCACGTGCATCGGATGCCAGGCAAACAACGCCGCCACGATGACGCTTCGCCAAAATGCCCCGGTTAAATCTTTCAATACCAGCAGCAGCAGCAAGCTGTTCGCGATATGGAATAAAACGCTGACCATGTGGTGCGCCCCCGCTTGCAAACCGAATAACTGGCAATCCACCATGTGCGAAATCCATGTCAACGGATGCCAGTTTGCCTGTTCGGTGGTCGTCAGTGCCCAGCGGGCGTTGGCCATCGTCAAGCCGCTCGTGACGCGGAGATTCTCCGTCACATACGCCTTGTCATCCGTGTTGATAAAGTCATCCCCCCAGACCGGCCAATACAGGTAAAGGGTGATGACGCCCAAAGCCAGGGCTGCCAGCGCAAAAAGCTGGTTTTCGGATAATTTGATCCGGCTCATACTCAGTCGGCGAGCACGATGCTTTCGCGCCGGCGCCCCTGAAATTTCCAGGCGTTCCGGTAGCCGGTTGCGCGTGCCAGCTGAACCGCTTCCGCAAAATTCAGTCCGACTTCTTTCGGATCATGCGCATCCGAGCCAAACGTGATCGCAACCCCTTTTTCAAAAGCGATCTTCAATAGCCCCTGGCTTGGGTAAATCTCCTGGCAATCTTTTCTCAGCCCCGCCGTGTTCAATTCAATCGCGATCCCGGCTTTTTTGACGGCGCTTAAAAACGTGTCGTACAACGGCGTGCAATCCTGCGCGGGCCGGTGTCCAAACTTTTTGGGCAGATCGCAGTGGCCGATGATTTCAAATAAACCCGATTCCGCCGCCATGGTCAACCGCTCAAAATAGACGCGCCACACCTCGTAAGCATCCCGGTTTTTCCATTCCGACAATTTGTAAGGGTTATCAATATCCCAGGTATCCGAGACATAATGCACGGAACCAATGAAGTAGTCCCACGCGTGCCGTCCCGCCAGATCGCGTATCCACTCTTCCTGCCCCGGCAGATAATCCACCTCCAGCGCCAGCCGGATCGTTAGTTCCGGAACGGCCCGCCGCGCCTCTTCCACCCGGGCCACATAATCGTCCAGCTGGTCATTCCGCATCCGCCAATTATCGAAATCGTCCTGCTTCATTGGCGAATGATCGGAAAAACCGATTTCCGAAAACCCCAAATTCCAAGCCTGGCGCGCATATTCCACGGGGTCGCCCACCGCATGGCGGCACAACGGCGTGTGCATGTGATAATCGGGCGGTAGCAGCATCGAAAGGAGTTTTACGGTTTAGCCCGCCGGATTCAAGCGCCGAATGCCGCCATTGGAAATACATTGGGATTTATTAACGCGGCCCTCCTCTCAACGAGGTGGGGCGGGGGTGAGGAGTGAGGCCTTATGTTTGACATTGCTGGGGAGGCTTGCCATGAGGGGGGGGCGTTTACCTCTCCATGTTTCCTCCTCTCCGCGTCTCCGCGTGAACTTTTTCCCCGCAATTCCTGCTCCCTTCGTTCCACGCAACCCAAACGTTCCGAATTCAATCCGGACCGCCCGTCAAAATGTTTCAGGTTTCTGATTTTGAAACTTGCCAGCGGCACATCTAAATCGTCAACTTTAGGCAGAAATGAACCTTCCGAATAAACTCACTGTTTCGCGCTTTGTCCTGACGGTGATTTTTCTGTGGCTGATGTTCTGGCCCTGGCCCGTTCCGCTCCGCAATACGCTGGCGTTATTCTTCTTCAGCTTTGCCGGGATCACCGACTTTCTGGATGGCCGGATTGCCCGCGCCCGCAACCTGATCACCAACTTCGGCATCTTGATGGACCCGCTGGCCGACAAGATCATGACCTGCTCGGCCTTCATCGCTTTCGTGGAAAGCACCCACCTGAATCCTAATTCCCCCGTAAAGGTCGGAGCTTGGATGGTGGTCATCATTGTGGCCCGCGAACTGGCCATCACCGGCCTCCGCCTCCTCGCCGCTTCCAAGAATATTGTCCTGGCCGCCGAACGTTTCGGAAAACATAAGACCATCTCCCAAATTATCGCCATCAATGCTCTCCTCGTGACCGATTCCTGTAAAGAATGGCCGCAATGGCTGTCCAACCTGTTTACCCCCTGGATCGCGGTTTTTTCCCAAGTGATGCTTTGGGTCACCATTACGCTCACCGTCGCCTCCGGCGTGATTTATCTCTGGCGCAATCGCAAACTGTTCCTGGAAGATATCTGATGCTGGATCCGCTCAGCGTTTCGGCAACGCCAGCGTGTCTCCGCCCGAACCGGCTTGGTAAATAACCGGCGAGACGTCCTTCAAGGGGTCGTTCGCTTTGTGGCTCCGCCACGTCATCCAGCCTATGCCAATGCCCCCTGCCACCACCACTGCCGCCACCACCAAAAACCCCGCGCGCCAGTTCACTTTGGCCAGAGCTAGCGTAAAAGTATCCATCAGGTTTTTTTTCTGTTCCACCAGCGGCGGCGGTTCGCTGAACTTCTGGGTTCCCTTCAGTTCGGCGTTCAGGACGGCCAGAATCTCCTTCACATCAATCTTCAGCAGCGTCGCATAGCTCCGAACCGAACCGCGAATGTAAATCGGCGCCGAAAATGCCGCAAAATCCCCTTCTTCGAGAGCCCGGACATAATCCGTGCGAATCTTCGTCAGGTCGGCCACTTGTTCAATCGTGAGGTTCTTCGCCTCGCGGGCAGTTCGCAATTGTTCGGCAACGGATGACATTTCACTGTTATTTAGCGTTTTTATGGCGCCCATGGCAACCCTGTAAATCAGTGCCCCCCCAGTTTTATTGCCGGCCTGCCCGGAAAATTTGCCTCCATCCGCTCGGGTGGAACGGGCGACCCGCCCGTTGGGTGGGCAACCTGCCCGCCAATTCTCAGCCCACCGTAGCTGACGGATAATGAGTCGCCTCGCCTGCCAATTGTTCTTTCGTGATGCCTAAACGCGTGTCTTGGTGGGCGGCTTGGCCTTGCTCTTGGGCCAGAAGGGCTTGGTGAAAGCGTCCGTGAAATCGTAGCCGTTCTGAAAATGCTCCCGGCTGTCCTTTTGATTCTTCGCGAGCAAACCATTTTCAATCATGTTGAAAACCAGCTCCCCGAAATCGTCCGTCTTCTGGATCCCCCACTCATTTAATACCATTTTGGCCATCGGCCCGAACTGTTGCAGGGAAAACTCCCGAATCCCCACCAGCAATTCCTGGCCCGAGACATGCCGCACGTGGCCGCGATTCTCTTTGCTGACCGAATGTTGGGTAAAGTCCAGCGCCTCCCGGATAAAATGATAGGCCTCTCGCTGGTAGCGCGGATCCTTGGCGAGGATTTTTTCCAGAACTTCGTCAAAATTGACTTCTTGCATATTAGGGACTTGCCTTCGAAACTGAATGGGGCGGCGGATGCATGGCCCGGTATTCTTTCACCAGCCAGCCGGTTGCCAACAAGCCCACGACGACACACACGACTTTGACTTCCTGTTTCGTCAGCCACTTCACCCCCGCAATGTACCAGCCCCTTTTTATTTCGGCAAGTCGCCGGGTGCCCATTGTAAGGTCCATGGGCCCGCCACTCACCCCGGCAACCGGTACCGGGCTAATTTGGTCACCCCATTAAGCGATGGCGGTTGACCGAGCGGTTTCTGCCAGCTTGGATAACATTAACCGCTGGCGGCGTGTGCTCCTCTCCTGGGGGAGAGGAAACAGGTGAGGGCGGGCATTTTGTGCGCCAGCGGCGCCATAATTTAGTCTAGTTTGAGGATTTTTATCCTCCTCCCGAAGTTCGGCCAGTTCGGCTTTAGTTCGGCTTTAGTCTTGCGATTTCCCGCCCTTTCTCCTAGCTTACGCTTCTCTATGGCTGCCATTGGACGGTTCCAGAAGGCCGATGAAGTTTTCCACGCCAAGGTGGTGGACGGTCAGTTGTTCAAATTGCATGGTGACGTTTTCGGAGCGCCATCGTTTGACCGCAAACCCACGCCCCGGAAAGGTGTAAAAACATTGGTGCCGGTCGTGCCCAGCAAAATCATTGCTGTTGGGATCAATTATCTCGATCACGCCCGCGAAATGGGACGCGAATTGCCCCAGGAACCCCTCATCTGGTTCAAAGCCACCACCTCCCTCATCCCGGACGGTGGCAAAATTGAAATCCCCTTTCGTGATCACCGCACCGATTTTGAGGCGGAACTCGCCATCGTCATCGGTCGCAAAATCCGCAACGTCACCGCCGCCGCCGCCTCCCGCTACATTTTCGGTTATACCTCCGCCCAGGATATCAGCGACCGTACCATCCAGAAAAGCGAGTCGCAATGGGCCCGCTGCAAGTCTTTCGACACCTTTACTCCGCTCGGCCCCCTCGTGGAAACCAAGATCGATCCCAACGAACTCAGCATTCAGCAGTTCCAGAACGGCCAGCTCCGCCAGAATTCTAACACCAAGCAGCTGATCTTTAAACCGGCTGAACTGGTGGCCTTTATTTCCACCAACATGACCCTGTTGCCGGGTGACATCATTCTCACAGGCACCCCCAGCGGCGTCGGCCCCATCCAATCCGGCGACAAACTCGAAGTTCGTATTCAGGGGCTCGCACCCTTGAATAATACCGTTAAGTAATCCAGGAAGGTAGGGCGCGTCACTCCGTGCGCGCCGTCGTCGCTGGCATTCAATCCTCAATTCACGTCTCTTCGCAACCATCGATGCCGGCGTCAAATTTTTCCCCCTCTATGTCTCCGCGCCTCCGCGTGAACGATTTTTCAGGTTCGACGCCGAAAATAAAACTTCGTTCCTGTCCTGGTTTATTGTTAAATTTCCCGTCACATGAAGTGGACACAGACCTTGATTCCGACCCTGCGTGAAGCCCCGGCTGATGCCGAGATCGTCTCGCATAAATTGCTCTTGCGCGCCGGACTCATCCGCAAACTCGCGGGCGGCGTTTATACCTTCCTCCCGCTCGGCCTCCGGTCCCTGCGCAAGGTGGAGAAAATCATCCGCGAAGAAATGGACCGCGCCGGCGGGATTGAAGTCTTGATGCCCGCCCTCCAACCGCCCGAGATCTGGCAGCAAAGCGGACGCGCTGAGACCGCCAAGAACGTGCTGTTCAAGGTCAAGGACAGCTCGAATCGCGAATGGTTCCTCAGCCCCACCGCCGAGGAAGTCATCACCACCCTCGCCGCCAACGAGATCAATTCGTACCGCCAGTTGCCGAAGAATTTCTATCAGATCAGCCTGAAATTCCGTGACGAAATCCGCCCGCGTTTCGGCTTGATGCGCGCGAAGGAATTCATCATGAAGGACGCCTATTCGTTTGATACGACGGATGAAGGCGCGCTGGCCAGCTACAAAAAAATGTACGACGCCTACACCCGCATTTTCGCGCGGTGCGGCCTGAAAGCGTTCCCGGTGGAAGCGGATACCGGCGTGATCGGTGGCAATTATTCCCACGAATTCATGGTGCCGGCCGAAACCGGTGAGAATGAAGTGGTTTTCTGCGAGGCCTGCGGCTATGCCGCCAATATCGAAAAGGCGACCAGTGGTTTGCCGAAGACGGCCGCGCGTGAATTGGGCGGCGCTATCGAGAAATTTGCGACCCCCGGTGTTGTCACCATCGAAGCCTTGGCCAAGGCGCCATACAATGTTCCGGCCAACCGCCAAATTAAAACGCTCGTCTATGTCGCCGACAGCGACACCGTCCTCATTCTGATCCGTGGTGACGATCAGTTGAACGAGACCAAGTTCCTCGCCAAAACGGGGGCCGTCCAGGTTCGTCCCGCCACGCCCGAAGAATGCGTCGCCACGCTCGGTGCCAAGCCTGGTTCCCTGGGCGCCGTCGTCAACGTTCCGGCCAACGTGAAAATATATGCGGACGAACGGTTGCAGGGTGCCAACGACATGACCACCGGCGCCAACGAAGACGGTGTCCACTTTTCGCATGTCTCGCTGGAGCGCGATATCAAAGTCACCGCCTGGTTCGATCTGCGCACGGTCAAGGTCGGCGAACCCTGCGCCAAGTGCGGCAAGTCGGTCAAAATCCGCCGCGCCATCGAGGTCGGCCATGTCTTTAAACTCGGCACCAAATACAGCGAAAAACTCGGTGCCGGTTTTCTGGATGAGACTGGCGTGCGTAAACCATGCGTCATGGGTTGCTACGGCATCGGCGCCACGCGCACCCTTCAGGCCATCATCGAGCAGGGGAACGACAAGGACGGCGTGATCTGGCCTTTAAGCGTCGCTCCCTATCAGGTGTGCATCACCCCCTTAAACGTCGCCGCCGACAGCGAGACGATGAAATTGGCTGAGAAATTCTATGCGGAGCTGACCGAAAAAGGCGTCGACGTCATCCTGGACGATCGCGACGAACGTCCCGGCGTGAAATTCAAGGACGCCGACCTCGTGGGTTTCCCGCTCCGTCTGAGCATCGGCGAAAAATCGCTGGCCAAAGGCGAAGTCGAAATCAAACCCCGCAACGGCCCGGTCCAATTTGTTACCATCGAGACCGTCGTGGAAAAATTGCTCGCCCTGATAAAACAAGGCTGACGTCCCACGCTGGAATTGTTGCCGCCGCAACCCGGTGGGTTGCCAGACACTAGCCGGTGATCGCCGTCAAGTCGGTTCTCGCCCGCTCCCGCAAAATCCTGACCGCCTAGCCTAACTTCCTCGGGAGTTTTGAAAAAAGCCAGTAAAACCGTT
>Ga0302319_10020846_pt1 | contig 11830 bp, 7 predicted proteins | sample Bog_T0_2_FD_203319 | JGI IMG/M metagenome (GOLD analysis project Ga0302319, IMG submission 203319) | Peat permafrost microbial communities from Stordalen Mire near Abisko, Sweden - Bog_T0_2 | ecosystem: Environmental > Terrestrial > Soil > Wetlands > Peat | place: Sweden: Abisko, Stordalen Mire...
CCGAGAAACATCACGAGCGCAGCGGCAAGTTTTTCTTCGGCATGCTCGCCTCCCAAATGGCAGTGATCATCTCCACGTTCGCTTTAGCCGCCCGGCAGCGGAGTTTCCTGTGGTCGGTGGCGGCGGCAGCGGGCACGGCGGCGGTGGGGTTTTCGGTGTACGTTTATTTGTATGTCTGAGGTGAAATCCGAAATCCGAATGACGAATGACGAATGACGAATGGCACTGATCTATTGAGTCGGTAATGAGAGGCCGCCGGCGGGGATTTGCAACCGGGGGTCTTGGATAGTTGGATTGCTTCGGTTTCAGGCGCGGCGCGCGCGGAGCGACGCGCCCTACCCGCGCTGGTTGCAAGCGACACCAATATACGGGTCATATCGTGCAGGAGGTGGGGGTGAAATCCGAAAGCCGAAATCCGAGGCCCGAAAGAAATCCAAAGCCCGAAGTCCGAATGACGAATGGCACTGATCTATTGAGTCGGTAATGAGGAGGCCGCCGGCGGGGATTTGCAACCGGGGTCTTGGATAGTTGGATCGCTTCGGTTTCAGGCGCGGCGCGCGCGGAGCGACGCGCCCTACCCGCGCTGGTTGCAAGCGACACCAATATACGGGTCATATCGTGCAGGAGGTGGGGGTGAAATCCGAAAGCCGAAGCCGCGAAAGCCGAAAGAAATCCGAATGACGAAATCCGAATAAATTTTCTGCAATTTGGCAAATGAGGGCAAATCTCGCCAACTTGCCATTCGGGTTTCGGGTTTCGGATTTCTTTCGGGCTTCGGATTTCGGATTTTGGATTTATTTCATCGGCAGCGTAATGCGCATGGTCGTGCCGCGCCCGGGCCGGGACAAAATCCGGATCTGGCCGTGGTGCGTCTCGATGGTGCGGCCGACGATGGCCAGCCCGATGCCCGTGCCCTTGGCTTTCGTGGTGGAGAGCACGGTCTTAAATGCGCGCTGCTGCTGCTCCAGGCTCATGCCTTGCCCGGTGTCCTTAAAAGACACGGTCACGTGGGTCGAATCCAGGGCCCGGGTTTTGATGGTGAGGGAACCGCCCTCCGGCATGGCTTCCGCCGCGTTGAGGATCAGGTTCAAAAACGCCTGCTCCAACTGCATGGCGTCCCCGAGGACAAGCGGCAGGTCGGATTGCAGGTCGCGCACCATGCGCACGCCCTGGTTCGCCAGCTTGTGCCGCACGAGCAGGCTCAATTCATCCACGAGACTGTTTAGATTGACCGGGGCGAACTCCGGCTCGGTCGTACGCGCAAAGGCCAGCACCTGTTCGACAATCTTGTTGAGGTGCTCGATCTTGGCCTCGATGATTTGCGCGTCCTTGGCCCGCGGGTCCTTGGCCTCGAATTTCAAGTTCAGCGAGTGGTACAGGAGTTTCATCACGGTGAGCGGATTGCGGATTTCGTGGGCCACCTCCGCCGCGAGCAGGCCGAGGGCGGAGAGTTTTTCGTTTTGCCGCAACAGCTCTTCAACGTCCACGATGCGTTCGTAAAGCCGGGCCTTTTCAATGGCAATGGCCGAAAGTTCCGCGAGCGCGCCGAGGATTTTAATTTCCTCGTTTGAAAAATTATAAAGGCGCGCTGTATAAACGCTCAACGCGCCGATGGCCTGGCCGGAAAAAATCAACGGCACGCTCAACAGCGAGACCAGGCCTTCACGGCGCGCGAGTTCCACATTTTGATAGCGCGAGTCGGTCTGCACATTGGCGGCCTGCAATGGCTTTTTGCGGCGCACGACCACGCCGATGAGGCTTTCCTCGACCGCCAGGCGCGGTTTTTTAATGTAGGCATCACCCGCGCCATAGCTGGCGCGCAGGTCCAGCCAGACTCGTGATTCGTCCAGCAGCATGAGCGAGCACATCCGCGCCCGCATCAAGTCGCAGGCTTCCTTGGTGATGGCGCGCAAGGCTTCGTCGAGGTTGAGGGTGGAATTGATCGTGCGGCTTACGCTGGCCAGCGACTCGAAGAGCATCACCTTCAGGCGCAATTGCTCATAGAGCCAGGTGTTATGAATGACGCGCGAGGCCTGGAGCGCCAGTTCCTGCAGCAACTCCTGGTCATCCGCTGAAAAGGCGTTGACGCGCTCGGAATCCACATTGATGACCCCGCGCACCTCGCCGCGCACTTCGAGCGGCACGGCGAGTTCCGAGCGCACGTCGCGCCGGATGCTGACGTAGCGTTTGTCCTGGGTCACGTCCCCGACCAAGGCGGGCTTGCCGTGCCGCGCGACCCAGCCGGTAATGCCTTCGCCTACGCGCAGCTTTAATTTGCGGGCCGCCGAGGAAAGGTTCTGCGCGGCGTGAATTTCCAGGAATTGGGTCGTGGGATTGATCAATACGAGCGAACCGGAGGTGGCCCGCATCACCCGCACGGCCTCGCTGACAATGAGTTGCAGCGCCTCCTGCGAATCCAACGTGGAATGGATGACGTTGCCGACCTGATACAACAGGCTCAAGCGCGCCGGCGACAACTTAGATGTGGGCAGTTCCTCGCTCACGAATTCAACGTCAACTTCCCTAAATCAATGCCATGGGTTTCCCGCATATCAAACAAAATCTAACGTGCGCGCAGCGCCAGCAGGATGCCAGTGACGGCAAAAACCAGGTTTGGCAGCCAGGCTGCGAGCCAGCCGGGCAACTGGCCGTTCATGCCAAACGCGAGGCTTACCTTCTGCAAAATAATATAGGCAAACCCAATAAAGATGCTGCCGGCCACACCAAAGAACAGATTTCTGCGGCCGGTCTGCGCGCCGAACGGAATGGCCACCAGCACCACCACGAAGCATTCCCATGGGCTCGCCAGCCGGCCAAAAAATTTAGTTTGCAGCGCGTGGGCGTCTCCCGGGCCCAGGCCGGGATTGTTGCGCAGAAACTCCCAAAGGTCGGCCAGCGGAATATCCGCTGTGCCGGACGCGTGCAATGTTTGCGTGTCGCCAAACTTGCGCAACAGCCGGATTCGTTCGGGGGTCTCGTCAAATCCCGGCATCGCGAGGCAGTTGGTGATCCCGGCCGGTTCGAGATCGCTGTGCGGGCCGGAGGTTTTAAACAAGTGCGCGTCATAAAAGGTCCAGACGCCGTTGGTGAGCACTGCGTGCTCCGCCCGGATGGCGCACCACGAACCGTCCGGCACAGTCCACGTAACGGTGGGATTCTGCATCCAGGTGGTTTGCGCGTCATAATCCACAAACTGCCAGAGCCGGTGCGCGCGGGCGTTGGAGAAGCTTTTTGTGCCCTGCGGGGTGTTTTTGGGATTGTTTTCCTTCTGGACGTGGCGCTCCAGGATTTGGTCCGCCCAGCGGTCGCAGGCCGGCACGGCAAATTCGTTCAGGGCAAAATAAATGACTGTGAACAGCAGGCCCACGGCGAAATACGGCACGCACAGGCGCCAGAGGCTGATCCCCGTGGCGCGCAAGGCCGTGATTTCATTGTGCCGCGCATGTTGGGTGAGCGCGTAAAGCAGCGCCAGCAGCAGCAGGATGGGCAGGGTGAGGACCAGCACTCCCGGCAGGCTGGCGGCGCAATAGGCCAGGATATCCGGCACACTCAGTTTTTCCTCCTGGAACAAGCCCACGTGGGTGAACGAAAAAATGGAGACGTAAAAAATCAGGAATCCGCCGAGGCAGAAAAGCAGCGGCGTCATCAATTCGCGCAGGAGATATCGGTCGTGCAACCGCATGGCGCAGGTTAGACGGCCCGGGCGGGCTCGCCAATGAAACTTTGACGTCCGCGAAGGCGAATATTGGAAAAAGAGGTAACGCCAGATCGCACTTTGGCGTGAATGGTTCCAGGTTAATTCACCAAAAAAATTTGGGGCGCAGAGCGGAATCCGTCCCCCGGACCCGTCTCAAGTTTGGTCAGATTCAGCCGATATTATAAATAACGGAGCGACGAAAAACGTTAAAGTCCAATCCAATTCAGCCGATGGCAGAAGAGTTGTTACACAATACAAGCACTGATAACGAAGTACGACGGATGACCCAGGTCAGCCCGTCGCTTTTCGCGCAGCATAATGGTTCACGGTATCGAACACCCGTGGAACTCCAGGTGACGCCGGATGCGGGCATGCGGTTTCTGGTGGTGGGCGCATGCCTGGCCCAGGCATTCCCGGATGTCGCGGCGATGATCAATCCGGCCTTCAAGGGCGATTTCATCCTGATAAACAATTTCGATTCCTTTCCCGAAATCCCGCCGGCGCAGGCGGCGCAATACGATTTTCAGATCATTCACCTGCCGCTGAGGACGATCCTGGGCAGCGCGTATTTTCGGCTGCCGGATGACGTGGCGCGGCATGAGGAGTTTTTGCGGGAAACGCAGGAGTATCTGGCGCGCTATTTGGCCGGCGTCGTCAAACTCAACACGGACAGAAAATTGCAGACATTCGTCCTGGGATTTTTGGTGCCGCAACAGAACCCCCTGGGCCGCTTTCAGCCGCGTTATGATCTGCGGAACGTGATGCATTTTATCGAGCGGTTGAACATGTTTCTGGCAGCGGAAGTGGCGAAGCTCGAAAACGCATTTTTCGTGGATGTTGACCAGGTGTCCGCGAGCATCGGGAAAAAATCCTGCCAGGATGACATGGTTTGGTCGTTCACGCACGGCACGAGCCTGAGCGATGGCGACCACGACCATGACCTCAACCGGATTGAGCCGCCAAAGTCCATGCAACATCATTACACCGCGCGGTGGCTCGAGTTTTTTGAGGCGATCCTGCATGAAATTTTTGTGATGCACCGGACGCTCAAACAGCTCGACACGGTGAAACTGGTGGCGGTGGATCTCGATGACACTTTATGGCGGGGTGTGGCGGCCGAAGGAACCCTGGGAGTGCTGGAAGGCTGGCCGATGGGCTTCATTGAGACGCTGCTGATCCTGAAAAAACGCGGCATATTGCTCGCGATTGTCAGCAAGAACGACGAACAATTTATCCGCACGAACTGGAACCACATCATCCAAGGGCACATGGCCCTGGCGGATTTTGCGGTGCATAAAATTAATTTCCGCAGCAAGGCCGAAAACCTGGCGGAAATTCTTCAGGAAGTAAATCTCCGGCCGCAGAATGCCGTGATGATTGACGATAATCCCGTGGAACGAGCGGCAATCCAAGCGGGGTTGCCGGGCGTGCGTGTGCTGGGCAGCCATCCGTATTACCTGAAACGCATCCTGCTCTGGTCGGCGGAAACCCAGCAGCCCTCCATCACCGCGGAATCGTCCCGTAAAACCGAGATGGTTCAGGCGCAACTCGAGCGCGAATCAGTTCGCAAGAGCCTCTCGCACGAAGAATTTTTGCAAACGCTTCAACTGCGCGTGTCGCTGGCGGTCCTGCATGACACGAAAGATTTGCTTCTGAGCCGGGCGCTGGAACTTTTCAATAAAACGAACCAGTTCAACACCACGGGAGCGCGCTACACGTTGGAACAGTTCCATCAGAACTTCGCCGCGGGCCAGGAACTTTACATTGTTCAGGCCGAGGACCGGTTTACCCAATATGGACTCATCGGCGCGGCCTGGGTGCGTCAAAACCTGGTCAGCCATGTTGTGATGAGTTGTCGGGCCCTGGGTTTGGGCATTGAAGACGCTTTGCTGGCGTGCATTGCACAACGCCTCGGTCCGGAGACTGGCGGGGTCGTTCATGGCCAACTACGAATAACGGAATCAAACAAGGCTTGTCGTCTGTTTTTTCAACGGAATGGTTTCGAAATGTCGCCAACCAACCCAATTCTCTGGTCACGCTCATCGGCCGTTGAACTGGAAGTTCCGCCGCACATTGCCCTCACGATAGCGGGAACAGAGCGAGGCCAGGCACCGGGCGCACCAATCATTGATCTGGGCCTGCATCCAATTGGTGAAACGATCCCGATTGCGGGCGGCGTTGGACTTTAAAATCGGCCCAGTTTTATCGCCTTTTTAAGCGGAGATTTTTTTCAATCAAGGCGCATCGCTGGTCCACACATAACTTCGAGCGCAAGGGGTCGGGCGGCGTGTTCAAGCAATAATCCAGGAGCTGGTCCACCGTGGTCGTAGCCACATGCGTCCGGGTGTCCGATGACCCATAATAAATGAACACGTCGCCGTTTTGGCGCGCGATCCAACCGTTTGCGAAAACCACATTGGAAACATCCCCCACGCGTTCGTCGCCTTCCGGTCCCATAAAGTGGCCGCCGGGCGCGGCGATTTGTTTTGAAGGGTCCGCAAGGTCACAGAGAAAAAGATAAAGGACGTAACGCATGCCCGCCGCCGTGTTACGCACCCCGTGAGCGAGATGCAGCCAGCCTTTTTTGGTTTTGATCGGCGCGGGACCAAGACCATTTTTACCCTCCTTGATGGTGTGATAAAAGCGCGGGTCAATAATGCTCTCGTTTTTCACAACCGCGTTCGTGATATCCTTCGCGAGCCCCCAACCGATGCCGTCACCGGAACCGGTCGCCGCAAAGTCGCTCATCGGGCGGGTGTAAAAAGCATATTGTCCGTTCACAAATTCCGGGTGCAGCACACAATTGCGCTGGTGCAGCGCGGGCGTCTTCAAATCGGGCAGGCGTTCCCATTTTTCCAGGTCTTTCGTGCGGGCAATGCCGCAACGCGCGATGGCTGCCGACAAGTCGCGCGGTTTGGAATCATCGTGCCGCTCGGCGCAGAACAAGCCGTAAATCCAGCCGTCCTCATGGCGCACCAGCCGCATGTCGTAAAGGTTGGTCTCCACCGCTTCGAGTTCCGGCATGCGGACGGGGTAGTTCCAAAAACGGAAGTTGTCCACGCCGTTTCTGCTCTCAGCGACGGCGAAAAAGGATTTGCGGTCCCAACCCTCAACCCGCGCCATCAGAAGATTGTTGCCGTTCCACTCGAGGGCGCCCACGTTGAAGACGCAGTTGACGCCCAGCCGCGTCATCAGATGCGGATTGGCGGCACCGTCAAAATCATAGCGCCATTCCAGCGGCGTATGTTCAGCCGTCAGCACCGGATGCTCGTGCCGGTCAAAAATGCCGTTGCCGTGCCGCTGCGGACGGTTTTTTTGGCGGAGGAGTTTCTCATGCTGCTGCCGAAGCGACTTCAGCTTCGTAGCGAATGCGGTTTTGTTCATCGTTATAAAATCGGGGCGTTCGGGTCGCGAAAATTGTGCGTCATTCTACCGGGAAAACCCAAAATAAAATGTCCTCAAAACACGCGACAGACATCGGTCTGGGCACGCCGGGGATTTGGCTTATCCTTGGCGGCAGTCCCATGAATCGCGCACACCCATGAAGACATTCCACACCTCCCGCCGCCAATTCCTCAGGACCGCCGCGCTCGCGGCGCCTTTCATCGCCTCCGGTTGCGCGCAGTTTTCCGCGCGCAAGACGCCGGGAAGTGAATTTGTCTCCATCCGCAACGCGCGTTTTGAACTGCGTGGCAAACCTTATTTTTACGTTGGCGCCAACATGTGGTTCGGTTGTTATGCGGGGGATGCCGCGCTGCCGGGCGGGCGCGCCCGATTGGTGCGTGAGCTGGACCGCCTGCAAAGCATGGGCGTGACCAACATCCGCCTGCTGGCCGGGTCGGAAACGTCCCCGCTCGTGGGTTCGATTCCGCGCGGCATCACGCGCTCGCCCCATGATTGGGATGAACAGTTGCTCGGCGGCCTGGATTTTTGCCTCGCGGAAATGGCCCGGCGCAAGATGCACGCCATTTTGTTTCTCTCAAATTATTGGCAATGGAGCGGCAGCTTTGCCCAATACGTCCGCTGGGTCACCGGCGAAACGATTCCCGATCCCGACAAGCCAGTCATGGCAAAAGGCGACTGGCACGCTTTTATGCAATGTTCGGCCAAATTTTACCAGACCTCCGCCGCCGTCGAATTGTATCGCGATTACGTCGCGCGTCTCATCCACCGGACCAACTCCATCAATGGCCGCGTTTACCGCGAAGACCCGGCCATCATGACCTGGGAGCTGGCGAACGAACCGCGTCCCTGCGCCGATGACAGCACCATGGAAAAGGATGTGCCCATATTTTGCAACTGGGTGGACGCCACCGCGCGTTTCATCCATGAACAAGCGCCGAACCAACTGGTCTGCAGCGGCAGCGAGGGAATCTGGGGGTGCCTGCAGAAACCGGAAGTATTCATCGCGGCGCACAAAACGGCAGCCATTGACTATGTAACGGTCCACATGTGGCTGAAGAACTGGGGCTGGCTGAAGGAACCGGCACTGGGGGCGGATTTTGAAGTGGCGGCAGCCCGGGCGCACGATCATGTGGAGATGCACAACGCCATCGCCACCGCCACGTTAAAGAAGCCCCTCGTGCTGGAAGAATTCGGCCTGCCACGGGATCATGAAAACTATTCCCCGGATTCACCCGCAACGGCGCGCGATGAATATTATCGGCGGATGTTCGCGCAGGTGGCCGAATCCTGCCGGGCAGGGCGCGCGCTCCAGGCGGCGAATTTCTGGGCCTGGGGCGGCGAAGGCCGGTCGAGCATCACTGACAACTCTGCGGGAAAATTTCTGGGCGATCCGCCGTGCGAACCACAGGGTCTGAATTCGGTTTTTGATACAGACACCAGCACCCGGGCGGTGATTGCGCAGGCGAATGAAAAATTATCGCGCTTTCGAACCTGAATTTACGCGGCGGCAAAATGCGTTTCATTTTTTGGAGCGGATGGATTTTGAGCCGGAAATTCCCCCGACCCGGCGCATGATTTCGAGACAGGCGCGGGAGACGTGATAGGGGCCTTTCCATTCGCTGACCTTGGGCAGCGTTTGGTCGGGTTTCCCATCGGGATTGATTCGCCAGAACCATTCGCCATGAACGCGATCAACCAAATGCCGCTGGATGTAATCCCAAACCCCGAGCGCGGCGGCCAGAAATTTCCCGTCGCGGGAAATTTCAAAGGCGTTGATAAAACCGACCATCGCCTCGGCCTGGGGCCAGCATTCACAGCGGGGGTCGAGGCACTCTCCGCCCTTGCCTTCGTAGCATAACGCGCCATCCGCGGCCAGGCCTTCGTTGAAAGCGGTGTTGCAAATCTTCGCGGCGAGAAGGCGCAGGCTCGACACCAATTTTTTGTCCTGGAGCTGTTCCGCCGCTTCACACAACAGCCAGCCCGCTTCAATATCGTGGCCAAAGGTGTAGGTGTCGGAACGGACGTTCCATTGTTCGTCAAAAAAATGATGCAGATGGTGAGTGCGCGGGTCCAGAATCCGGGTCTGAAACAGTTCAATCAATTCCCGCAGCCGCGCCTCCACGCGCCAGTCCGGCCAGACGCGATGGAGGTTTGTGAAGGCTTCCAGAAGATGGAGATGATTGTTCATGGACTTTTTCTCGCCCATGTCCTTGTCGCTCAAACGCGCGCCCGGTTCGGCGGGCGACCAGTCACGTTTGCAGACTTCCACGTAGCCGCCAAATTGAGCATCGTGCGCGTGGCGTTCGATGATTTCGAACAGTTCCTTGGCACGGTTCAAGGCGGGCTGGCTCCCAAAAGCGCGATGAAATTCAGCGAGCGCGTAAATGTAAAACGCCTGGCCGTAAATTTTTTTGGAATCGTCCAGCCGGTTGCCCGCGTCGTCCAGCCGCCAGAACGCGCCGCCGTGCTGGGGGTCCCAGAATTTGTTCATCACAAAATCAAACGCGCGTTCGGCCATCTTGGCAAAAACTGGATCCGGCCGGGCGAGATGCACGGCGGAAAAAGTCCAGAGAATCCGCGCGTTGACGATGAGCCCTTTTGGCTGCGTGCGGTCGGGTTTCAAATCATTGGAAAGCCAGCCCATCCAGCCGCCGTTTTGGGTGTCCACGGCCGGGCCGCACCAGAAGGGCAGATAAAAATCAAACAGATGGCCGGTCACTTGGGCCGAGAATTTGTCCAGTTCCGAAGTTGAAATCATGGGGGCAATGCCTGGTGTGAGATCTCAATTCGGCTGATCTGCGTGTCGCCGGTGAGTGTGATTTTTAAATATTTTCCGCCGGAAAGGGACTGCGCGTGAAATAAAATGGATTTCCAGTAGCCGTAATCACCCGGTCCGTGAGAATCATCCTCCATTTGGGCGGCGACTTCATGGAAGGCGTTGCCATCGTCAGACAGGGAAAATTTTATCGGGGTGACAGTTTTTTCAAAAAAGGCATAAACCCGGAAGGCTTGGACGGAGGACGGAAGTTTGTAAACCAAGGCGTCTCCCGCGGAACCGGCGGCACGATGGATATCTTCTTTTACCACCCGGCAACGGCGGTGGGCAATCGTCCAGTCGCCGCTGTGGGAACTCAGTTTGGAAAAATTCGCCAGTTCGTCCACGACCGACGCAACGGTCACATTCACCGGGCCGATGACGTGGGAGGGGTTGGAAATGCCGGAATCGTTTTTGGCCCGGACGCGATAAAACCACGTGCCTGCCGGAACATCTTCATCAGCAAATTGCGGACGATATTGCGTAAAGGCCTCGTCAATATTTGAGGAAATGATGGTCCAACCGGCATGCCGGCTGGAGGCGCGCTCGACCTGGTAACTTTTCGCCCCGACCGAGCCTTGCCAGGAAATTTCTGCGGGGTCCGCGATGGGCAGAAGTTTTGGCGCGGAGGGAGCCGGTATTTGCGGCTCGGGCAAGCCACGAATGGCAAAGGCCTGGGCGCGGACCGCCTCGACCAATTTTGTTTCATCGTAGGGATCACCGACGGGCGACGGCGGCCAATGGAACGCCTTGTAAAGATCCGCGCCGTCCGGTTCGCTGTGCCAGTAGAAGCCGCCCTCACGATTGCGAAACCGCAGGCTCCAAAGCAGTCCCCCGGCCGCCGGGCTCTCATTGATGGCTTGCATGGCATCACGCATCTCATCGGTTTTTACGAAGCCAAATTCACCGACGATGTAGGCTTTCTTTTTATTCACCAGTTTTGCGTCGTCGCGGATCTGGTTGGCAATCGTTTTGGAATTGCCTGAACCCGGATAATGATGCGTGGTGACGATATCCACGGCAGGCATTTCGAGAACTTCCGGACGGATGCCGGCATCGTAGCCATCCATCACCAAATGATTGGCATCAATGCTCTTGATAAACGTGGCGACGGTTTTTGTCCACGAGGATGGCCCGCGCAATTCGTTGCCGGTTTCCCAGCACAAGATGGCCTTGTCGTCCAGATAACGGATGCCGGTAAGCGTGTTGGTGCGCGTCAAAACGTGCTGGACCAGGTCCTCGAAATCGGCGATGAGCTGGGGGTCGGTCCAAAAATCATCCGGGGTTTTACCACGCCAGGCCGCGAGATCGCCACGGCCACCCTGCCAGGGCCAGTTGTTGATCAGCGGGATAATGAGCCGGATATGCTGTTCGTTGGCCAGCTCGAGCGCGAGATCGAGGGTGCGGAAACCTTCTTCGTTGTACTGGCCCAAACCGCGGATGTATTTCGGGATGCTGGCGTCTTCATTCGTGCGCTGGATGGGAATGGAATAACTGCGCACGACCGTGCCGCCCAACTGGCGCACACTGGCGAAGGCGTCGGTCAATTCAAATTCGTCCGGCAGCAACCAGTCGTTCGATGCCGACCAGGCCAGATTGTCCTCGATGATGAGCAGATTCGGAATGTTCCAGGAAATGAAACGAAACTCGTTGTTGCCGTCGAATAGCTTTCCGTCGCGGGCGGTGATGAAATTCGAAAAGCCGGAACTGGCCGCGGGCGCGATATTTGCCATGGTCATTACCGCCGCTGTCACCAGAAAAAGCCGCCGGATGGTGTGTTGTATGATCACAAAAGTGGAATTATGAGGCGGTGATTCCTTCCGGCTTCCCAGCCGCAGAGCGCCGGGCCGCGAGTTCGGTTTCAATTGAATTCAAAAAGCTTTCCTTCAAAGGATAGATGAGCATAAACGCCG
>Ga0302319_10020849_pt1 | contig 11829 bp, 12 predicted proteins | sample Bog_T0_2_FD_203319 | JGI IMG/M metagenome (GOLD analysis project Ga0302319, IMG submission 203319) | Peat permafrost microbial communities from Stordalen Mire near Abisko, Sweden - Bog_T0_2 | ecosystem: Environmental > Terrestrial > Soil > Wetlands > Peat | place: Sweden: Abisko, Stordalen Mire...
AGCGTGAATGCGGCGGGTCGGGCGTAGAGGGCACGCAACCTTGCCAAGGTTGGGGTCGAGGGTTCGAATCCCTTCGCCCGCTCCAGTATAACCCATTGAAATTAGCTATGTATTTCGAGGTCTCCCGACTCGGGTCGCCAATCCTTCGGTTGTGTTACCGGGGCATTAGCGGGACCAGTTCGAAATTCATTACCGGGGCCAGTCCCGAAGACGTCGTCCAAAGACAACAACCAATGAGACGGGTTGAGTACGTACACGCTACGCCCGGCGGTGATGTTGGTCGCGAAGCATCGGTCGGTCCTTGGACAGTACCCCACGATCACGTCACACTCGTCGGGATGCAGATGATCGGGGTTATTGCTTTTGCTCATGCGAACTCGTCCACAAGAGCATCGTCAACATTCGAAGGTGGCCCGCCGTGACTAGACCGGGCGGATGCCCGATCCCCGCCACGAACGGCAGAGCCTCGCTTTCGCGGCATCGCAGCCGCCGGTTCCTGCCCCACTGGCAGTACCGCGCCAGCCAGGATCACCCTGGCGGCGGCAACGTCGCGGTCGTGAACCGCGCCGCAGCTATCACAAGCCCAACTCCTGACGGAGAGGGCCAACCTCTCGCCGACGTGGCCGCAGTCGGGACATACGCCCGTGCTGCGAGCGAAACGGCCATGGACATGCCACGACCTCCCCGCCCACTCGGCTTTATAGTGGAGGGTCCGAACAAACTCTCCCAGCCCCGCATCGGCCAGCGATCCCGCCATCCGGGTTCGTATCATGCCGCGAAGGCTCAAATCTTCAACGGCAAAGCCGCTGTAGGTATCGACAAGTTTCCGCGTCGCCTTGTGCATCGCATCCTTCCGCGCGTCGCCAAGGGCGCGGTGCGTGCGGCCAAGGCGAACCACGGTGCGCTTGCGGTTCACGCTGCCCTTGCGCCGCCGATCGCGCTCCCGGTTCAAGCGGCGCAACCGCTTCGTGGCCTTCCTGGCGAGGCGAGGATGCGCGATGCGCGTTCCGTCGCTCAGGGTCGCCAAGTGGTTCAACCCGGCGTCGATCCCGACAGCGGGCAGCGTGGGTTCGGCGTAGACCTTGGCGGGCGCGTCGAACTGGATGGAGACGTGCCAACCGTTCGGCTCTTGCGTCACCGCGACCTGCTTCATGGCCGCGCCGTCGGGCAACGTCATGCCGCGCACGCGAAGCCAGCCGATCTTCGGCAGACGGATGCGGCCCGGTTCAACCCGAACCTCGCGGCCAACGAACGAAAAAGCATCGGACCTGTCGGCGTACTTCTTGAACCGGGGGAAGCCGCGCCGGGCGTTGCCCTTGCTCTTGGCGCAATCGCGCAACGCCCGATCCAACTTCTGCACCGTCATCTGCGCCGCACGGTGCGGCAGCCCGGCGAGGCGCGGGTCTTCCTTAATCAACTTCGGCAGGCGGGCGGACATCTCCGCGTAGAAAACGAACTTGCCTTCCGCCTTGTAGCGTTCGGCGCTTTCGGCAACGAACAGGTTCCACACGGCACGGCACTGTCCGCCGATCCGCGCGACGGTTCCAAGACCGCCGCCGTAGAGCCGTCCCTTCGTTGCCTGCATCACCATCAGGCGAACAACTCGCGCAACCGGAGCCGCCCATGCTGACCAATCAGGCACCGCGCGATGCGGTCGGGCGCGTCATGCGTGCGGCTGTTGTACCGGAACTCGTGTTCGGTCGCGTAACGGTGCAGATGCTTCGCGGAAACCCAATGGTGGATGCCGAGAATGCCGATCTTGAACAGGCCGAAGAACCCTTCGACCGTGTTGGTATGGACGCGAAGCGTGCCTTCCGTGCGCGCATATTCGCGGGCGGAATGCGTGACGCTATGATGGCGCCGCATCTTGCCGCCGAACCACTTGTAGGTCGCCAGTTCATCGGTGCAGAGGATCGAGTCCCGGTCGAACCAACGATACATCAGCGGATCGAGGGCCATGGCACTCGCGGACTTCACGACCGCCGTGCGGGCTTCCCCGCCACGTTCAACCGCCGCGAACACCATCGGCTTATCCGTGCCGCGACCGCGTGTCGGTTCCGGGCAATGCTTCTGCCGGTTGGCGGCCTTTCCGCCGACATAGGTTTCGTCGGCCTCGATGACGCCCGCGAGCGGCAGCTTGTCGCCGCGTTCCAGCATGGCGCGGAGCCGGTGCAGCAGATGCCAGCATGTCCGATACTGAATTTGCATCTGGCGCGACAGGCTCATGGCACTGATCGGCTTGGCCGTGCTCATCATCAGATACATCGCGAGGTACCAGATGTTGAGCGGCAGGTGAGTGCCTTCCATCGCGGTCCCGACCGTGACGGTGAACTGGCTCTTGCAGGCGTTGCAGCGGAACACGCCGGGCCGTCCGCCGACATGCGCCGCGTCGTTGATCGTTCCGCATCTGGGGCATACCGGACCATGCGGCCAGCGGACACTTTGCATGTGCGCGCGGCAGACTTCATCGGTCGCGAAGGTCTTTACGAAAGTGATCAGGTTCATGCCCGGAACATACTACGTCCCGTGTGTAAAAGCAATAATTCCCGCCGATTTTGAACGCGAAAAAGAGCGCCCTGGCAATCGACCGAAAGCCGGGGCCTGAATGCGGGCCAGCGCTGTGATTCCGGCGGCGGCTGGCGCGAGCGCGGCACTTGCGCGGCAAACTCCGGGCGTCGGCTGCTGCGCGGCACTTTGACGTGCCGAATGGGCTGGCGATCGGCCAGGTCGCGGCGCGGAAACGGATTCCCTTGCGATTGTCCAGCGACTTTTGGCAGACAGTGATTACCGCCTCACGAACCCGTGAGGTGGCGGCCCTGGAAATGCCGATGTGTTGCGAACGCTGCCCGTTTGGTCCTGCCTGCCGCGCGGCCGATGTCTCGGCCACGACGATCGAAGCCCGGTTGATGGCGGCGGGGCGCGTTCTGATGGCGCTGCCGTGGGCCGGCTGTTTCCCGACAGGCTTTCGTTCGCTTTGGCCCGACGCGGCCAACGGCGTCCCGCGTTCGGTTCGACAGCCGCCATCCTCGCGGGAGATCAGCGCGATGGACGAGGCTTACCGGTGGATCGCGTTCATCGGCGATCCGGACGAACGCCGGCTGGTGCTGATGCGCTCGCTGGTGCTGCCCGACTCAGCATTCGGGACGCCGCGTCATGTCTGGACGTGGAACCGGCTGCGGCGCGTGACGGGCCTGCATCCCGACACGCTGATGGTGCGGCATGGGCGGGGGATCGACCGCATTGTGCGCGCGTTGAACGGGCGCGCCCGCTGCCCCGCACCGAGCAGCCGAGGGGCGCGACACGGCGATGATGTCAGCGGCGACGGCCGGCTGTTTGGTTCGACGGCGGCGATCCGGATGCTGCCGGTCTGGCTGATGGACCGCGCGGCAAACGGCGATCGGGTGAGTATTCCGGGAGGCGGTTGAGTCTCCGTTCAGTAGCCAGCGAGTGCGGGCGCGCGTTCAGACCCATGAAGCGTCCGGACGGTTTGGCGCCTTCGAGGGGGGGGTAAAAGCCAGGAATCCGGCGGCGCTCGGATTACATCTCCGGACGGCAGGCACTTTGACCGGACATTTTTCCCAAAATTGTGCTATGGAACCGGCATGATCGGGGTCGTGGTTGCCCCGGCGCCTCGGGCCTTGCGCCTGGTTGCCACCTTCATGGTGTTCTCAGCAAAATTCACGGTCTGACGACTGCTCGCCCACCCTCGTGCCGAGGGAGGCAGGGCCGTCCGGCCGGGCATCGAACCTGTCGCCGACGGCTGAGCGCCCGCTGCCCGAAACATCGTCGTCCCGAACATACTGTGTGAGGGACGAATGGGAATGTCCGACCCCTCCTATGCCTCGCAGACCGGTTCTGAGGCCCACGACGGGGCCGGGTTCGATTCCGTCGTTCGTCGCCTATTACCGCGTCAGCACCGATAAGCAGGGCCGCAGCGGGCTTGGTTTGGAGGCGCAGAGGGAAGCGGTCGCCCGCCATGTCGCCTCGGTCAACGGCGCGATCGTTGCGGAGATGCAGGAGGTCGAGTCCGGCAAGCGCGCCGACCGGCCCCAGCTCCAGGCCGCGATCTCGGCCGCCCGTGTCAAACGGGCGGTGCTGGTGATCGCCAAGCTCGACCGGCTGACCCGCAACGTCGCCTTCCTGGCAAATCTGATGGAGGGCGGCGTCGAGTTCGTCGCCTGCGACAACCCGCACGCGACGCGGTTCACAATCCACATCCTGGCCGCGGTGGCGGAGCACGAGCGGGAGATGATCTCAGCGCGGACGAAAGCCGCACTCGCCGCGGCGAAAGCGCGCGGCGTGCGGCTGGGCAATCCGTCGCTGCGGGCCGGCGACGTCGAGACGATGCGCCTTGCCCGTTCGGCAAAGTCGGCGCTGGCGAACGACTATGCGGCTGACGTCCAGCCGTTCATCCAGGCGGCCCGCCGGGCTGGCGCGGACACCTATGGGCAGATCGCCAAGGCGCTGATGGCCCGCGGGGTTCGGACGCCGCGCGGTGGCGAGCGATGGACGCACATTCAAGTTCGCCGCGCGCTGATGCGTGCCGGCGTTTCGTCAGAGTCCCCGATTCCCCGGGCCGGAGCCACCGCATGAGTTTGCTCGCGACGGAACTGTTCGATTCTGTTCAGCGCCGGCCAACCGAACTGGCCTGGATTTGGGCCTGCTCGCCCGAATCGACCCGCCACATGGATCTGTGCGGGGTCGCCGGCGAGAACGTCGCCGGCCAGACGGTTTTGGCCGTCGAACGCTGCTTACTGAGTGGGCGGCTGAAGAAGGTCCAACTGGACGTGCTGATCAAGCACGGCCGCACCGGCCGTCCCGGCCGGAAATGCGCACTGGCGCGGCGGATATGGGACCGCGCAATCGATATTCTTGAAGATGAGATGAAGCAGACTGTCTTTCCGCCTCCCCAGCCGCTCGATCGGCCGGCGCTGCCGTGGTTCTATGGGGTTGGTGGCACTCCGTTCGTAGACGCCGCCAACGCTTGGTGGTGGGCGCTGGATTGCCTTGACGCGCGGGCGGAGGGTGCTCGCGGCACATCCAGTCTGCGCAAGGGTCGGCCATGCGAGCCGGATGACGTGGTAAACGCGTTAAGGCGCCTCGACCTGCCAGCGCCGCACGCGCGCGTGGTGGTGGCGTGGGGCAAGCAGCGGACGGAACCACCTGCAGGAAGCGAGGCCCGCCGGCGGTGGGATGAGGTGATGGCGCGGCTGACGGTGGTGCTCCGGGTCAAGGGGATCGTGCGCCAATCCAAGGAAGTTCGGCGGGCGGCGCGGACGCTGGAACTGATGGATGTTCCGCTGACGGGGCTGCGGCCTCTCGATTGCGTGCCCGCCCGCCCAGATGACAGTGCCGGGCACCCGGGCAAGCGCCGGGCCGATGGGCTCGATGCCGCGCTGGAGAAGTTGGGGGCGGCGGTGGCGGATCGCGTGGCGGTGGGCGCGTGACTGGCGTTTGTGCGCCCGAGGGCAGTGCCGATTTTTGGCCTGGCGAGGCGTGGTTCCGGGTCGAGTGGACCGGAGCCGAAGGCCCGCTGTTCAGCCATGACCTACCTCAGCGCGATGCGCTGGTCATGGCTGAGACACTGCGCCGCGCGGGACGGCGGGATGCGGTGGTGCATGACCTGCGCGAGCTGATGGCCGAAGTGGCGGGGTAAGCCAGGGGGCGCGGTGGTTTGCGGACCAAGCTGGTGAGTTTGCGGGCAGGCCAGCCGGGCTATCGTGGTTCGGCTGGCAGGGGGCGGATGGAGACATGCCGTTTCGTCCGCCCGTGCATCAGCCACCGCATGGTGGCGCCGCCGCCAACCGGCAGGCACATGATCGCTGGCGCGGATCGGCGGCGTCGCGTGGCTACGACGCCGCATGGAGACGGTTCCGGATCGGATTCCTGAAGGCGAACCCGCTCTGTGCGGACTGTCTGCGCGCCGGGATTCTGACGCCGGCGACCGAGGTGCATCACGTCCGCAAGCTGCGCGGTCATCCGGAATTTCGATTGTTCGCCTCGCATGTCGAGGCGCTTTGCAAACGCTGTCATTCAACCCGAACGGCGAACGGCGAGTAGCGGGCAACAGCAAGGCCGCCGAATTACCCGATCGGTGTGACGGGCTACGCCCAGGAAATCTGGACCGTCGCGCCTATTCGTTCGAGTGCGATTCGGGTTCGGCCGATGAGCGCGGCATGGCAGGGAAACAACAGGCCCTCACGGTCGGGGCGGCTGCCGCTGTAGCTCTCGGACGTCCGGTAGCGCACCAGGGCAACCGTGTCGGACGTGCCGTGGCTGGTCCGCACGTCCTCGTAGAGTTCGATCGTCTCGATCACGCTGCGCTCGATCTGGGCGTCGAGGCGGCGGATTTCGTCGGCCACGCCAGCCGGTATTCCGTTCCGGCCCTCTTCCCAGTGCTGGACGGTGCGCAGTGCGACGTTGTGATAGGAGGCGGCGGCCTGCTGGGACAGGCCGCACGCCTCGCGGATGGTCTTGTATTCGGCGGAGGTCACCTGCCGACCCCAAGCGCGTGCAGGATCTCCGGCAGGCGCGCGACCACGGCGGCGATAATGGCACCCAGCACGGTGACGGGCACGATCCACCTTTCGCGGTTGAACTTTCGGCCCTCGGCCAGCAGCTTCTGCGTTTCGGCTATATTCCGGTCGATGCGGACGATTTGCTCGCGGATGTCGAGTTGCGGTGCGGCGTCGCTCATAGGCGTCCTCCGCGAGAAACCGCCTGCTTTAGCTGGTGGAGGGATAGCGCAGGGCGCGAAGCACTCTTGATGGGTGCCTCCTTGAGGCTCGCAGCGGGCCAGTCCCGCCGCTATGTGCGTAATTTACGCACATTTGATGCAATTGTCAACCCCTATTTTGGTTGCGGTCGTATGCGGACTGTCTGCGCGTCGGGATTCTGACGCCGGCGACCGAGGTGCATCACGTCCGCAAGCTGCGCGATCACCCGGAATTTCGATTGTTCGCCTCGCATGTCGAGGCGCTTTGCAAACGCTGTCATTCAACCCGAACGGCGAGTAGCGGGTAAAAGCAAGCCCGTCGCATTACCCGGCCGGCCTTTGAATTGACCGGCCGGAGTCTGACACAAGCATGGGCTTCTGGTCACGGATTGCCGATTTCGCCCGGCGCCGCTCCGGCGAAGGCGACGACCGGATCTGGGGCGAGTGGGGCGACGGCGGCGTGTCGGCCGCCGGGGTTCCGGTCAACTCTGCCACCGCGATGCGCCACGTGGCCGTCATGGCGTGCGTGTCGATCCTGGCCGCGGACGTGGCGAAGATTCCGCTCGGCGTTTACCGGCGCCTGCCGAACGGCGGCAAGGAAGTCGCAAAAGATCACTTCCTGAACCGCCTACTGCGCGACCCGAACGACTGGCAAACGGGTTTCGAGTTCAAGGAGATGCTCCAGGCCTCGCTGGTGCTGCGAGGCAACGGCTACGGGGTGACCGTCCGGAACGGCAGGGGCATGCCGCTGTTCATGGTGCCGGTGCATCCCGACCGGGTCGGGCTGTTCGAGGCGCCGTCGGGCGAGTACTTTTATGCGGTCACGCGCAACGGGTTGCATGAGATGGCGATGCTACGTGAGCAGCCGCTGCTGATCCCGTCGCGCGATATGTTCCACCTGCGCTGGCTGCCGCAGTGGAACTCGCTGCTGGGATCGTCGCGGCTGAGCATGGTGCGGCAGTCGATCGGGATCGGGATCGGGTTGGAGGAGCACCAGGCCCGGTTCATCGGCCAGGGTGCGCGCACCGGCGGCGTGCTCGCCACCGACCAGAAATTCGCCAGCAAGGAAGTCCGCGAACAGCTTCGCGAGGAATGGCAGCGGTTGCAGGGCGGTCCACGCAACAGCGGCGCGACGGCGATCCTGGAGCAGGGGCTGAAATGGCAGCCGCTGGGACTGACGATGGTGGACAGCCAGTTCATCGAATCCCGGAATTTCCAGATTCGCGACGTGGCGCGCGCGTTCGACGTGCCGCCCTACAAGCTGGCCATCGAGGGCGAGAATGAAGGCCCGGCGATGGTGCAGATGGGTCAACAGTACCTCAATGGTCCGATCAGCGGCTACTGCGAGCGGTGGAAGGCCAAGGGGGAGAAGTTTTTCGGCCTCGATGGCGACGATCTCTTTCTCGACTGGGATTACGGGCACTTTCTGAAGGCGGACCTGCTGTCGCGGTTCACGGCGTACCGGCAAGCGGTCGGCGGTCCGTGGATGGAGGTCAACGAAGCGCGCCGGGCTGAAGGGATGTCGGAGGTTCCGCATGGCGACGTCGTGCTTCAGGCCACGAACATGGCGCCGCTCGGATGGGTGCCGTCCGGACTTGGCGGAACTGGTGGTCCGGGCAGCGATCAGACGGGCGTCCCGGGCCAAGGCGGCGATGGTGATCCGAACCGTAACCCGGCGGACGACCCGGCGCCCGGCGTATAGCCGCTCGCCGGGGTGATCAGATTACGAAGGGGTATCCGAATCTGCCTGCGACGATGCTGAAAAGGAGCGCCTATTCGCTTCCATCAAGCCCAGCAGCGCGCGCATTTCGCCGGCTGGTCTGCGTCATCCCAAGGCTGGCGATCCGGGCGCGCAGTTCGCTGTATTGGCCGTCCATTTTTTACCTCGCTCTCCAACCGTTGCAGGGGTATTTCGGAAGGCGAGGGCCTTTCGACCCTCGCCCTCCGGCTGGTTAGAAGCGGATCGCGATTGAACCCTTGATCCGCCTCTTTCCCCACCGGAACGATGACACTCAGTCGCAGTCGGCGTCTTCGTCGTCGGCAGCGAGAATCGTCTGGGCCCAGCGCCGGGCGGCTTCAGCGTCCGGTGGCGGAATTGAAACCAGGCCTTCGGCGATCGCCTCGGCCTGAGCGCTGAACGCCACGGCGGTCACCATCACCACGGCTTCGGTGCCGTCTTCGGCGGTGCCTTGCCACATCCGCACCATCACATCGCCGGCCGCGAAGAAATGTTCGGTTGGTTCGATCGTCAGTTTCAACGGGAGCATCCTTCATTCCATGACGCACCATCGGCTTTACCGCAACGATGTGCGGAGCTTTCGCTGAATGATTAGCGCCTCGAGTCTCTACGTGTTCACCGCGCGGTCGAATCCTGTTGGCTGGAATGTGCCACATGCGCATTGGCGCCGTTTCGCGAAGGCCATGCTCGACGCCGGCGTGCATCTGACTGTGGTCGAGTGCGCCTATGGCGAGGAAGACTTTCGCTGCGCCGATGATGGCGCGCGCCATATCGGCGTGCGGGCCAAGACCAGGGGCTGGATCAAGGAGAACCTGCTGAACCTCGGGATCCAGCGCACGCCGGAGGCGGACTACATCGCCTGGATCGACGCCGACGTGATTTTCCGCCGCGCTGACTGGGCCGAGGCGACGGTGCGGGCCCTGCAGCACTATGACATAGTGCAGCCGTGGAGCGACGCCTACGATCTGGGCCCGAACGGCGAGCACATGGCGGTCCATCGGTCTTTCTGCCGGCAGCTTTTTCACCGCGAGCCGGTGGTGCCAACCGCGCCGGACTTCTGGGCCACCTATACCTATCCGCATTGCCTACCGGGCGACAGTGTCGTGGTTCCTGGCGGTGAGATCATTGCGGCGAGTCGCCGGCCATACGAAGGCGATCTCGTCGTCATCCGCACGGCCAGCGGCGAGGAGTTGTCCTGTTCGCCCAATCACCCGGTATTTTCTGGCGCCGGATGGGTCCGCGCCGATCGCCTCAAGGTGGGCGATAATGTTCTGCGCCATATCCGTGGGAATGGGATGCTGGGCAAGCCAGACGAAAAGCATGTGCCAGCCCGCATTGAGGATATAGTTCGTGCGTGCGGCGAACGTACCGGCGCAAACAGATTTACATGTCTTCTGCCGGACGATCTCGACAATCACCGATCCAACAGCAAAGTCGCCGAGGTATGGGCCGATCGCGGTCTGCCGGCGGAAAGTCACCCCGGCAGCGGTAAATCGCGCGGCGATCTCCGCTTCGGTGGGATTGGACAATTGGCCGCCGGTGGCTTCGACCGTCTTGGCGCGCTTGATCTTTTTGGCGAGACTTTCGGTTTTCCCGCGGCGCCCGATGGGGCCGCCCGCGCGGCCGGAACTGCGGCGGTGTTCAGACGTGGTTTTGCTCATCATGCCAGCACTGATCGCCATGCCGATTTGCTGACGGCGTTCAGCGCCGATGCGCTCCCACGCTTTACGCCGGCGGAGGGCAGCAACCTCTCCGGAAGTTCTGGTTTGGGCGTGGGCCGCGCGGATATCGGCAGCGACGCGGGCAGCGATGACCTGGCGCGCATACCGTTCGTTCATGCCGACAATCCTGGCGCACTCCGGCGCGCTCTTGCCGGACAAATAGAGCCGGATCAGATCGTCTATGTTGGCCGCCGTGAATTTTCGGGTCATCTCTACGACCTGCAAACCGAGAACGGCTATATCATCGCCGATGGGATTCTCACGCACAATAGCGGCTACGCCTGGGCAATCACCCGCGACGCCTACGACCGGATCGGCGGACTGTTCGAACTGGGCGGCATGGGTTCGGGCGACCATCATATGGCGCTGGCGCTGATCGGCCACGCCGACGCATCGATGCCGGGCGGGACCGGGGACGCCTACCGTGCCGAGGTGAAGCGGTGGGAAGCGCGTGCAGTGCGGCACATCAACGGCAACATCGGCTACGTGCCGGGAACGATCGAGCATCTGTTCCACGGCCGCAAGATCGACCGGGCCTATGAAACGCGCTGGCAGATGTTCGTCCAGCATGGCTTCGATCCGCTCGACGATCTCAAGCGCAACAGCCACGGGGTTTTTGAGTTCGCCCAAAACAAGCCGGAGCTGCGGCACGATTTCGATCTGTATCTGCATGCCCGGAACGAGGACATCAACGCCCTGGATTGAGGCGTGCCGGACCTGGCACACGTTCTGGTTGCTGCTGCTGAAACGTTCGCGGTATTGGACGGCGCCGCGGAGAGCGCGGCGCTCAGCGGAGGACAGTCGTCGTGCCACACTCACCGGCGGATATCATCGCGCATATGCATCACGTGGCCGGGCAACCGGACCATGCTGCCAAGAAGGAAGCCCTGTTTGACACGATCCACAACATGATCGTGGAGAGTGTCGTTGAATGTAAGTCGCTTGGCGCGACGGACGCGATGATGGTGCCGTTCACCGAGACCATCGCGCATTTCGAGTCGATGCGCTCACAACTCGTCGCCATCGACCTCACGTAGGCTCGAGCCCTCTGGCGGCGATCGGGAAATCGCCCGGTCGCCGCGCTCCAGGGGAAGGGGGTGTTCGTTCCGGCCTCGAAACCGCGCGGGACCGTGTCGGGGTGAAACGCGATCAGGCGCGGAATTGGGTGGGGGGGTAGCAGCAGCCGGTCAGTCCGCCTTTTGCATTGATTTTGCTCACTATGTTTCCGAGAGACCACGCCAAAAAGGGCCGTTTTGGCCCCGATTCTGACCCGATTTTCGACCTTGAATCAGCACCGTAAACCGACTGCCGGAGCGGCGACGGGCACCGCTGCGGCCGGTCATCCCGCCAAGAAACTCTCCTGGATCGCCGCCGTGCGCAACGCGACCTCGATCCGCCGCAGATCCTTCTGCATCGCACCGAACTGGTCCGCGAGAACTCCCGCCCGGTGTGGACTGACCTTGCGGACGGCGACCACCTGGTTGTCGCGGATGCCGGTCCGCAGCATCAGGGCGATGCGTTCGACCTGTGCCTCGAAGGATGTGGCGAGGCGCTGTTCATCCTCGGTCGGGCCGGGTGGCGTCTCAAGCGCAAAGGCGACCTGAGCTTCGGCCTGGACCAGGGCGTTCGCCGTGGCCCGGAGGTCGTTGTAGCTT
>Ga0302319_10020852_pt1 | contig 11828 bp, 11 predicted proteins | sample Bog_T0_2_FD_203319 | JGI IMG/M metagenome (GOLD analysis project Ga0302319, IMG submission 203319) | Peat permafrost microbial communities from Stordalen Mire near Abisko, Sweden - Bog_T0_2 | ecosystem: Environmental > Terrestrial > Soil > Wetlands > Peat | place: Sweden: Abisko, Stordalen Mire...
CCCATGGCGACAAAAGCCCCCAGCAGGATATCCCCCGCTTTCTGAGCACCGGTACCGGCATCCATCAACAACTCAAATCTGGTAACAGGACGTTTCTCTAAAGACATAGTAACCTCAGTGAATAATAGAGTTATATAAAAAGTATAAGTACACTTACTATAACATTGTGGAAAAGTTTGGCAAGAAAAAAGCGAAAATTACAGCACACTCTTTCCCACCAAAAAACAATATTGTTTGTACAGTGTCATTGCGAGTAACGAAGCGACGAAGCAATCTTTTAAAAGATTGCTTCGCCCTTCGGGCTCGCAATGACACTTAAAGGTTTAATTGCGGGGCGGAGTTCTTTTAAGGATTTAAGCAGTGCTTTTGATCCGTCGCTGACAAGATCAGTTTGGGGAGTTTTTTCTTTTAAAAGTTCATCTAGATCAATTTCAGATTTGATGCTAAAACCTGCATCCTTGATCATTTGTAAAGTGCGGGCATTTGAACTGCCTTTGGCGTTAAGATATCCTTGCAAAAACAGGGAATTGGCCGGGTACAAAGCCATCACTTCTAATGAGCGTAAATGTAGTTCTCTACCAGCGGCCACACGGATTTCGGAAGTAGGATTCAAAAATCTAAACAAACACAAGATTCTTAATATAAAATCTGGGGTAAGTTTTGAGTCTAGCGGAGACAAGACATTGCCCTCTATGGGAACAAGTAAATTAACAGGAATAGATTCAGCTTTCAATGATCGCAAGCGTTTGGCCACGTCGATGATATCCTTATGCTCTTCTCCCATGCCGACAATCATCCCGGAGCAAACTTTAAGACCAGCACTTTTAGCGGCCAAAAGAGTGTTTAGGCGATCAGCGTAGGTATGGGTCGTGCAAATATTAGGATAATAAGATTCAGAAGTATTTAAATTATGATTTAAACGATCCAAACCAGCCTGTTTTAATTCCACTGCCCCATTATTGGAAACAAAACCAGTGGAAACACAAATTTCTTTATCAGGAAATTCAGTCTTAATCTGAGATAAAATGCGTTTTAAACGATCAACCCGCGATTGAGACGCTTGGCGACCAGCAAATACCATGCAATAACAAGACGCTCCTTTATTATAGGCAGTCCTGGCTTCTTGCAGCATTTCATCATCGGACTTCATGCCATATTCTTCGATATCAGCGGTGGATGATTTAGCCTGGGCACAATAATGGCAATCTTCTTGACAATGGCCATTTTGGGCATTATTTAGAATGTGAACCCTCACTTCTTGACCAAAATAGGTTTTACGAACTTGATAGGCTGCATCCAAAAGCGGCAAAATCTCAAGCGAAGTATCAGACAAGATCCTTGAACAGGCGCTCATATCTAATTCTGTCCCATTCAGACTTTGAGATGCTAAATCTATATAAAATTGGCGATTCATAATGCTATAAATATCACAGAAAAATCACTAATTGTCAACAGTTCTGTTAACTTTGGTTGACAATGAAAACCAAATATAAAATTTGCTTTTTTGGGCTGATAGCGTATACTTAAAGCATATGACAAAACCTATTCACACCTTTCACATACCAGTTATGGGCACCGCTTTCTCCATTGACGCCCCCATCAAGGTGGCGCGCTATGGCATTCACTCCGTTATCTCTTTAGTGGATGATACGCTTATTGAACAAATGCGTAAATTTTACTGCGAACAGGAAGGCGCGGCTTATACTCCTATTACTAAATACGAAGATGATTTCCGTGCGCGGCGTATCACTGCTTATCTAGACCTAATGGATGTTATTGTCAAACGCCAATTCGCAGAACTTAAAGCTTCTGCTTTTGAGCCTGGCACTGAAATCTCTAAATATTTTGAAATGCTTCCTGAAGACTCTGTACTCAAGGCCGCCTGGCGTCACATGCTTTCTTGCACAGATCCTAAATTAAAAGCCGATCTACAAAAGAATCTGCGCGAATCCATCAAGCCTGGTGATATCAACGTTAATATCATGACCAAGCTTGATCGCAATAATTATGATAATCAAGGAGCTCTTTTGCCGGCAGAATTTTCAGACGCCCTTTCTGCCCTGCGCGGATATGCCCAAAGCAGCGTGCAATCAGCCATTGTATTCTCCGCTGGTTTTAATCGCCGCTTATACGGTTATGCAGAACAGTTCAAAGATTTTTATGCTGACGCGACAGGAAACATTAAAAAGCGCATCATATTGAAAGTCAGTGATTTTCGTTCTTCCATTGTACAAGGGAAATTCTTTGCTAAAAAAGGATTGTGGATTTCTGAATACCGCGTTGAATCTGGTCTTAATTGCGGCGGACATGCCTTTGCCACCGACGGATTTTTAATGGGACCTATCTTAGAAGAATTTCGTGTTAAGCGCCAAGAATTGACTGAAGAATTGCACAAAATCTACAACGAAGCCTTGAAACTTAAAAACAAAACACCTTTTGCTAAACCTCATGAATTAAGATTAACAGCCCAAGGAGGCATCGGTACTTATTTAGAAGATAAATTCTTACTCACCCATTACGGCCTAAACGCAACAGGCTGGGCCACTCCCTTTTTACTTTGCCCAGAAGTCACCAACGTAGATCCTTTAACGCTCGAAAAATTAGCTATGGCTGGCGAAAAAGATCTGTATTTAAGCGATGTTTCCCCCTTAGGCGTACCCTTTAACAGCTTGAAGGATTCATTAAGCGATATTGAAAAAGCCCAAAAAGTGATGCGCGGCCGACCTGGTTCTGCCTGCCCTAAAGGTCACTTGGTTTCTAATACCGAATTTACAGATACGCCCATTTGCACCGCTAGCCGTCAATATCAAAAACTTAAACTTGAAAAACTAGTTACCCTTAATTTAGATGAAATAACTTATAAAAAAGCATTTGATGCAGTCGTCACCAAGGCCTGTATCTGCCATGATTTAGGCCAACCGGCTTTGACTAAGAATGATATCCAGACGAAGGTTCCTGGATTCACTGCTGTTTGCCCTGGGCCCAACCTTGCTTATTTTTCTAAAATTTCCACTTTAAAAGAAATGACCGACCATATCTATGGCCGTATTAACATACTTAACGATACTCCCCGTCCCAATATGTTCATCAAAGAGTTAGGCATGTATTTGGATTATCTCAAAAAAGATATCAACAAATCACTTGGCATGATGAACGAACAAAAAATCAAATATTTTACAGAATTTAAAAATAATCTTTTAGATGGGATTGAATATTACCGCAAACTTTTTCCTCAAATGACAAAAGAATCAGTTGAATACCGAACCAAGACACTTAACGAACTTGAGTCTTGCCACCAACGTCTGTTGAGCATCATCGAAGAATACTCTTCAGCTTTCGCATCAAATACCATTACTTTAGCTGTATAATAACCCGTAATTATGCAATTAAAAATGAACGCCTCTCATATTAATTGAGAGACGTCCATTTTTATTTACCCTTCTTAATTGTAAAGCTCTCCGCCTTTTTGTTTAAACTCTTCGGCTTTTTCTTCCATCCCTTTTTCTGCGTATTCACGCACATCGTGGGTGATTTTCATGGAACAGAAATTAGGGCCGCACATGGAACAAAAATGAGCGAGCTTCGCACCCTCGGCGGGTAGAGTCTCATCATGGAAACTTTCGGCAGTTTCAGGATCGAGACTTAAATGGAATTGATCTTTCCAGCGGAATTCAAAACGGGCTTTGGACAAGGCATCATCCCAGGCTTTAACACCTGGATGACCTTTGGCTAAATCAGCGGCATGGGCTGCAATTTTATAAGCTATAATCCCGTCTTTAACATCTTTTTTATTAGGCAAACCTAGATGTTCTTTAGGAGTTACATAACAAAGCATGGCCGTACCAAACCAGCCAATCATGGCAGCCCCAATCGCTGAGGTGATATGATCGTATCCAGGAGCTATATCAGTTGTTAAAGGGCCCAAGGTATAAAAGGGAGCTTCATGGCAGATGCTTAGCTGCTTATCCATGTTTTCTTTGATTAAATGCATTGGCACATGGCCAGGCCCTTCAATCATCACCTGCACATCATGTTTCCAGGCAATTTTAGTTAACTCACCTAATGTTTCCAATTCACCAAATTGGGCTGCGTCATTAGCATCCGCAATGCTTCCCGGACGCAGACCATCACCCAGGGAAAAACTAACATCATAGGCTTTCATAATTTCACAAATATCTTCAAAATGAGTATAGAGGAAATTCTCTTTATGATGGGATAAACACCACTTAGCTAAAATGGAACCACCTCGGGAAACAATGCCTGTCATACGTTTAGCTGTTAAAGGAATATAGCGTAATAAAACACCAGCATGGATCGTAAAATAATCAACCCCCTGCTCAGCCTGTTCAATCAAGGTGTCACGATAAATTTCCCAGGTTAAATCCTCAGCTTTACCATTAACCTTTTCCAACGCTTGATAAATAGGAACAGTACCGATAGGCACTGGTGAATTACGTAAAATCCATTCACGGGTCTCATGAATGTTTTTTCCGGTCGAAAGATCCATCACCGTATCTCCACCCCAACGGATGGACCAGGCCATCTTTTCAACTTCTTCAGCAATGGAAGATGACACCGCAGAATTACCGATGTTCGCATTGATCTTAACCAAAAAATTGCGACCTATGATCATGGGCTCAATTTCCGGATGATTGATATTTGAAGGGATAATCGCGCGACCACGGGCCACTTCATCGCGCACAAATTCAGGTTTGCAATTCTCACGCACCGCAATGTATTCCATCTCAGGTGTAATGATACCACGACGAGCATAATGCATCTGGGTCACGTTGCAACCTGCTTTGGAACGCAATGGCTTACGAACACCAGGAAAACGGATAGGCACTAAGTCCAAATCATTATCACGATCTTTACGATAATGCGATGTAGGACCACTTAAATATTCAACATCCCCACGTTCCAGGATCCACTTTAAGCGAAGCGAAGATAGGCCTTGTGTGATATCAACATGTGTCAATGGATCAGTATACGGCCCCGAAGTATCATAAAGCCTGATAGGCTGATTTGGCGTCACCTTCCCCTTATGATCGGTAGTATCAGATAATTCAATCTCTCGAAAGGGAACTTGAATATCCGGACGGGTTAACCCCTGTTGATAGACTTTTTTTGAACCAGATAAAGGTTCGTAAGATAGTTTGTTAGCATCAGGGAGTTCTTGAGATTTTAGAGCGTTTACTGTTTGAGGGGTCATAAAAATCCTTAAAATGGATCCCCGACTAAAACATTCGGGGATGACATACGAATATGTCAGCTAAAAGAAGTGCCGCATCCACAGCTGGATTTGGCTTTTGGGTTTTTGTATTTGAAACCAGATTCACGCAAGGTATCTACGTAATCAATTTCAATACCCTGAACAAACTCAACACTTTCCTGGTTGATAATGATATCCACTCCATTTTGATTAAAAGCAATATCATTTTCATAAGGTGTTTTTTGGAATTTCATTTCATAGGATAAACCAGCACAGCCGCCGGTGACAACGCCAAAGCGCAAAGCATAACCTTGCTTGCCTTCTTTAAGCATCATCCCCTGAACCTTGGCCGCTGCCGAGTCAGTTAAAGTCACAATAGGTTGTTGAGTTTGTTTTTCCATAGCATCTGAATAATAGCACAATAACAGCTTTTAATCAATAAATACGCCGTTAGAAGACTTATACCACCAAAGATCTTAATTGTTTTTGCTGTTCTTCGCTCATAGGTCCGATAATGGCAACATTGAGCCTTTGGGGATTGAGGATCTCTTTGGCAACACGCTTGATATCTGCAGGGGTTATGGCTTTAATCCGTTTGATAATGTCCTCGATGCTTTTGACCTGGTCATTACTGATGACACCACCACCCATCCAAAGCATCTGGTCCATGGTGTCTTCAAGGCCTAACAAAGATTGTCCCATATAATACTCCTGGGCGCGCTTAAACTCATCTGATTTAACTTCTTGAGAAGCTATTTTAGCCAAAACTTTTAAAATTAAAGCCAATGCATCAACGATTTTGACATTATCAACACCAGCCCGAACCATAAAAAATCCCGTGTCATTCAAACTTTTAATACCGCTGGAGACTGAATAGGCCAGTCCACGCTTTTCCCTGACTTCATTAAATAAACGGCTGGACATATTACCGCCTAAGATAATACTCATCAGTGCTAACACATAATAATCTTTATGATTTGTCTCATATGAGAGATACCCCAACGCCAAATGCATCTGTTCCGTCTGCTTTTGATATAAATGAATACCTGGCTTTTCTTGATTTCGCCTGGCAGGAATGTACGAAGGCGCCAATGGTCCCTTCAGATTCCCTAGTTTAGCTGCAACCAAAGCTACAAGTTCTTCATGCTTGATTGCCCCACAAGCAGAAACAACGGTGCTCGAAGGAAGATAATGGGCTTTTTTAAAATCTCGTAAAAATGCAGTGGTCATCCCGCCCACTGTATTTGCTGTTCCCGCTAGGCTTTGACCTAACGGATGATCTGGCCAGAGAAGCTCTTCTAAAAGTTCTCCCACATAATATTGTGGCAGATCATGGTACATTTTGATTTCTTCTAAAATGACCGTACGTTCTTTTTCTAAATCTCTAGGGGTAATATTCGGGAAGAAACTGATGTCGGCTAAGACATCAAAAGTTGTTTTAAAATGATTAGACGGAACCTTGGCATAATAACACGTTTCTTCTTCACCGGTAAACGCATTGAGATTGCCCCCCACACCCTCCACCAATTGCTTAGTTTGTTCACAGGAATATTTAGCACTACCTTTGAAAGCCATGTGTTCCAAGTAATGAGCTACACCTTTATTCGCCGGTGTTTCATAACGGCCGCCAGCAGCAAACCAAACCCCAATAGAAACACTGTCCCGGTCTTTGAATTCTTGGGTGACAACTCGAATCTTATTTGGTAATTGGGTAATGCGACGCATTAGAACTTTCTATATAGTGTCATTGCGAAAAACGCAGTTAAGATTGCCACGTCGCCTTTGGCTCCTCGCAATGACACATATCATGCTAAACTTTTAACTAAAGAATGGACATACTGAGAAACCTTGCCAACTAAATCATTCTGCTCTTTGTGCTCCTGAATACTTTTGACAATAGCAGAACCAACAATAACTCCGTCAGCCGCTCTACCAATTTCTTTTACCTGTTGCGGGGTTGATATTCCGAAACCTACACAGATTGGTTTATTTGTAAATTGCTTGATATGCTTGACTTTTTTTACTACATCCTGAGACAGAGCTTTTTGGGTGCCTGTAGTTCCTGTTAAAGAAACATAATAAACAAACCCATTGGATGATTTAGTATTCGATTTTATACGTTCATCGGTACTCGTTGGCGCAACGAAAAAAATGGTAGCAATATTATGTTCTCTAGCCAAACGACACAAATTTTGAGCTTCTTCCGGAGGTAAATCAGGAACAATTAAACCATCAACCCCCGTCTTAGCACAAGCTTTAATAAATTTCTCTTCACCAAATCGTAAAATGGGATTATATGAGGTCATAAACGCTATCGGAATGGAAGTTTTCAAACGAATGCTTTTAACTGTCTCAAATATCTTCTTGACGTTTGTGCCATTTTTTAATGCACGGAAGAATGAAGCCTGAATGGTCGGGCCATCCGCCAAGGGATCAGAAAAAGGAATACCGATTTCGATAATATCAACACCAGCACCTTCAAAAGCCACCACTAAATTTTCAGTAGTTTTTAAATCAGGATCGCCGGCCGTTATAAAAGCGATGAAAGCTTTACGGTTAGCAATTTTAAGATCTTGGAATTTTTGTTCTATTCTATTCATAAGAGATTGCTTCTTCGCCTTTCGGGCTCCTCGCAATGACACAAACCATAAGACAACCAAGAGATTGCTTCTTCGCCTTTCGGGCTCCTCGCAATGACACAAACCATAAGACAACCAAGAGAGTGCTACTAAAGCCTTTTGACACAGGAGAATTTCTAAATAAATTGAGAAATTTGGTTCATATCTTTGTCGCCACGTCCGGAAAGACTGACGATGACCGTTGATGTTTTTTTGACCCGTTTAGCTAATTTTTCTAGATAGGCAATGGCATGGGAGGTTTCCAAAGCCGGGATAATGCCCTCCAAGCGCGCCAAAAGTTTAAGCCCTGTAATGGCTTCTTTATCAGTAATTGTGACATATTCCGCGCGTCCGCTCGCATGATAGAAAGAATGCTCAGGGCCAACACCTGGATAATCCAAACCTGCTGCAATCGAATGTGCAGTTTGAACCTGCCCATCCGCATCTTGCAGTAACATGCTTTTACTGCCATGCAAAACACCCACAGCCCCCTTATTCAAGGTAGCTGAATGTTCATGGGTATGAACCCCATGGCCTGCTGCTTCAACACCAATCATTTTCACAGATTCATCCGCATAAAACGCATGAAATAAACCCATCGCATTACTGCCTCCACCAACACAAGCCAGCAAATAATCAGGCAATTTATTTTCTTTAGCCAAAAATTGACGCCTTGCTTCGCGACCTATCACCGACTGAAAATCACGAACCATGGCCGGATATGGATGAAAACCTGCTACAGATCCAATAATATAAAAAGTATCTGACACATTGGTCACCCAATCACGCACAGCCTCATTCATCGCATCTTTAAGAGTCTTAGAACCACTCTCAACGGGCCGCACTTCTGCACCCATTAATTTCATGCGATAGACATTCAGGGATTGACGCTTAACATCCTCAGCCCCCATATAGACCACACATTTAAGTCCAAATAAAGCCGCCGCAGTGGCTGTAGCCACCCCATGCTGACCTGCCCCCGTTTCAGCGATGATACGCGTTTTGCCCATACGCCTGGCGACTAAGATCTGACCCAAGGTATTATTGATCTTATGGGCACCCGTATGCAACAGATCTTCTCTTTTTAAATAGACTTTCAAGGTCTTTAAATGCGCACTTAATCTTTTGGCGAAATACAAATTGGTAGGTCTTCCGGCATATTCTTTAAGGTAGAACTCAAATTCTTTTTTAAAAGCTTTGTCTTTTTTAATAGCTTTATATTGAGACTCAAGTTGGGACAAAACAGCCATCAATACTTCTGGAGCAAAACGCCCTCCAAAAGATCCATAGTAACCCTGTTTATCCGGCAATTGAATTTGTTTAAAATCTTTATTCATCGTATCCCGTCATCGTCATCACAGAGTTAATAAAACCTATTGTTCCAGTAATCTGCAATGGCCATTTGTGCTCAGAGCTATCAAACCAAATTTTATACCTAGTCGGCTGACTTTGCATATAGTAACTATCGTAAGTTTTCCCACCCGTTTTAAACTCTTGCCGATTCACGAGCTTGATCTTCAAATCCCTGGTCGGAAGCACCATATTAAGAACATCTCCCATCTTAAATGAACCTTCCTTCCGATATCGGAAAATAAATCCGTATATATTATCAACATTGCCAGCCTTCTTTATAACCTGTTGGCTAACACGATTCCCCTCTGTTTTAGTAACAAGAATCTCTCCCTTGGATGGAAGATATTCTTCTAAGGTCTTACCCTTACCAAAAACATTCAAACTAAAATCACGTTCCACAAATAATGGCTTGTAAGTCGAAGGGTCTACATAAATATCTTCTTCATCAGAAAAATTAACTCCATTGGCTTTAAAAACAATGAGCAGTGTTTTGTGATCTTTATAATCCTTAGGACCAACCATACTCAAAGTCGCTTCACCGTCAAAACCCATTTGACGGATAGAATAATGGATTGTTTCGGCCCGGAGCTGGGGCAGAAGAATGAAAGAAAAGAGAAATAATGTCATTGCGAGGCTCGCAGTTTGCTTGCCGCGGCAATCTTTTTTTGAAAGATTGCTTCGTCGCTGAAAATCGCTCCTCGCAATGACACTTATAATATTATAAAACATCATAGTCCTTGATAAAGGCTTCTAATACTTTAGCCCCATTGTGGAGAGTCTTAATTTCCGCATATTCATCATTGGCATGTATGACCCCATGGCTGCCCCAACCGGTTGAGAATGCGGGTATGCCATAATCTTGAAAGAATGTAATGACTGTGGCTCCTTGACTGCCTTTTAAATTTGCTTTAAATCCCAATTTACGACAGGTATCAACATAGGTTTTCACAAAAGGATGCTTAGGGTCAATCCCATAGGGTTTTTGAGCATCATCAATAATCACTTTAAAATCTTTAGTCTCAAGAGCAATGATCCCCTTGATTTCTTTTAAAATATCTTCTGCCTTCATGCCTGGCATAAATCGGATATCTAAAGCAAACTCGCAAAAATCTGCCACCATATTAACCTTATCACCACCTCGAATGGTTCCGATATTCTTAGTGGGGGGAACCAATAAAGGATGCTTCTTATACTTAAACTGATGCTCCTTCAATCGATTAATCACCCGGGAGGCAATTTCAATAGCATTAACACCCAGCCAATTGTACGCCCCATGGGCTTTTTTACCAAAAATCTGCACCCGTGAATGAAATAATCCCTTTTGAGCAATGATGGCATCAAATTCTTCAGAATCAGTAATTAAGGCTGCTTTAGGCCGTAATATGCCCTTTTCCAACAAAGGAATCACTCCTAATTTGCTGCCAGTCTCTTCATCTGCAGTAGCCGCAAAAACAATATCCCTTTGCAGACGGATCCCATCTTCAACTAAACTATGCAAAGCCTCCATGCCGACAGCACAATTCCCTTTATCATCACTGGCTCCCCTGCCATAAATACGCCCATTTTTTATCTGAGCTCCCAAGGGATCAAATTTCCAACCCTCACCAAAAGGAACCGTATCATAATGAGGTGTAATCAACAGGGCTTCACGAGCGGCCTTGGCCCGCGGCCAAGTACCTTTAAGTGTTGCCACGACATTGGGACGATTTTTAGCAAAAGTATGTATTTTAATATCTAAACCAATGGCTTTTAAATCTCGGGCCACATAATCAGCAACAGCTACTTCATTCCCCGGAGGATTAACAGAATTAATCTTTAATAATTTTGTAAGAATCGTTATCAAACGGTCTTTTTTAATCATCCCAGTATCCCCTTAGCTTTCTCTTCACCTTCAATTCGCTTAAAATCATCATAATCTACAAATATGATGTTTGGATTTTCATGGCTTATTTTAAGCATCTTAGGCATATGATCCCTGATATTTTGAAAAGCGATATATTTGAATTCTGTATTACACTCAGGGCATTGATAAGTGTCTACCTTTAAATCCATATGTTTACAATTAGCACAAGTACCAGATAAAGCCCCGTAGGTCATCAGATGGGTTTTTATTTCATCAAGGTAGAATTTCTTATAAATTCGAAAAAATCGCTCAGGCATAAAATGTATTATAACAATAAACCGATAGAATCATCTTTTATTTTCGCCTTGTTTAGCCCGGCAAATCCTGCGAGCCTGCGCAATAGCGCCACTTTGCGAAATCGAGGCAATTGGGCCTTTAGGATGATGTCTATCGGTTCTAATTCATTTATACCACCTAAATTTAAGTTTAGCAAGGGTGTTTTCCATCAATATTTTGTGATTTTAACTTTAATGAAAATTTAGCAATTAATAAGCTAAGATAGCTTAAAACAATCACCCACATCAATGGTTTAACAGCTAAAAAAGCATAAAACTGATTATCATTTCGAAAAGATAATCTGGTGCCTAGAATCAATAATATAAAACTAGCCATCATCATAAGGCTGATCGTTATTAGATATTTCTTAGATACCTGTGAATAAAACAAATAGTGAAGAATATAAAAACAAGGGACAATTAAAAAAGTAAGCGCGTTTAAATATGCAAGCGGATTAAACAATAAC
>Ga0302319_10020855_pt1 | contig 11827 bp, 7 predicted proteins | sample Bog_T0_2_FD_203319 | JGI IMG/M metagenome (GOLD analysis project Ga0302319, IMG submission 203319) | Peat permafrost microbial communities from Stordalen Mire near Abisko, Sweden - Bog_T0_2 | ecosystem: Environmental > Terrestrial > Soil > Wetlands > Peat | place: Sweden: Abisko, Stordalen Mire...
CACCGCAGGTCAGCATCAATGCGCCCGACGGGCGTCGGCTGGCGTGGATCGAAGCGAACACTCTCGATGCCAACCACCCCTACTGGGCTTACCGCGAACACCACGCCGTCCCCGAATACGGCCACCTCCGCGCCGAGGACGGGCAAGAACTCGAGTACTCCTTGATGAAACCCGCGCTCTTCGACCCTTCGCGGCGCTATCCGGTGTTCCTCACCGTGTACGGCGGTCCGACCGTGCAGAAGGCGCGCCGCGCCTGGCCGGACATGATGGAAGAGTACATGACGCAGCAAGGCTACGTGGTGTTCACGCTCGACAATCGGGGGTCGGCGCGCCGCAGCCGCGCTTTCTCCGACCCCATCTACCGGCGCTTGGGCGAAGTCGAAGTACGCGATCAGTTGGCCGGTGTGCGCTGGCTTTCGGGCCAGCCGTGGATCGACGCGAAGCGCATCGGCGTGTTCGGCTGGAGCTACGGCGGCTTCATGACCTTGATGCTGCTCGCCAAGGGCTCCGATGTGATTGCGGCCGGTGCGGCGGTTGCGCCGGTGACCGACTGGCGGCTGTACGACACGGCGTATACCGAGCGCTATCTCGACACGCCGTCGGGCAATCCCGACGGCTACGCCGAGTCCTCGGTGTTCTCATCGCTTAATGGGCTGAAGTCGCCGCTGTTTTTGGCGCACGGCATGGCCGATGACAATGTGCTGTTTGTGAATTCCACCCGGCTGATGTCGGAGTTGCAGAATCGCGGCATTCAATTCGAACTCATGACCTACCCCGGTGCCAAGCACGGACTCTCGACGCCGCAGATGAAGAAGCATGTATTCACCGCGATACAGCAATTCTTCGACCGGAACGTGAAGAACGCGCCGCAAAAGTGACGATGACGGTGCAACGGCCTCTGTTCTGGCTGGTCATGGCGTGCGCGTCGACCGCAGGCGCGGCAACTCCGGCGGCGCGCGATGGCCAACACGATTTCGACTTCGAAATCGGCGAATGGAAGACGCATTTGACCCGTTTGCTGCATCCATTGACCGGCTCCACGACCTGGGTCACCTACGAGGGCACGACCCGCGTTCGCAAAGTGTGGAACGGCCGCGCCAATCTGGTCGAGCTCGAAGCCGAGGCGGCGCCGCCGCCCGGTCATATCGAAGCGTTATCACTGCGGCTGTACAATCCGGATTCGCACCAATGGAGCCTTAATTTCGCCAATAGTGCCGTGGGTGCGCTCGGTGGCCCGCCCTCCATCGGCGAGTTCAAGAACGGCCGCGGCGAGTTCTACGACCAGGAAACGCTCGGCCCCAAGGCGATTTTTGTACGTTTCGTCATTACGCCAATCGATGCCGACACCTGCCGTTTCGAGCAGGCGTATTCGGACGACGGCGGCAAAACTTGGGAAGTTAACTGGATCGCGACCGATGTTCGAATCAAGGGCGGCGCAGCGCACTGAGCCCGAGGCCCGCGAGCATTAAAAATGCCGCGCCGCTCAACAACACCGGTAAGCCTCGCGCCGGCCAAAGGTCCATCGCAATGCCGCCGACGCTCGGCCCGATGACCCCGCCGAAACAGTACACCATGACGAACAGTGTATTGGCACTCGGCAGGTTTTCCACCGGGAATTCCTCGCCGAGCAGCGCCACCCCCTGGCTGTAGAACGCGTACAGCGTGCCTCCCCAGACGAAGAGCAACGGCCACAGCAGCCAGGGATTGCTCAAGCAGCGTTGCAGCAGCAGGGGTCCGATGCAGCTCGTCACTGCGCAGAACCCGAGCAGGGTCTTGCGGCCGTAACGATCCGCGAGCAACCCGATCGGCACCTGCAATACCACATTCCCCGCCATGAACACGGCCACCAGCAGCAACGCGGCCTGTTCGCTCTGTCCCGATTGCACGCCGAACAGCGGCAGCAGCGTCAAATCCGCCGACTCGACCAGACCCGCCACCAGCGCTGCGACCATGACGATGGGGGCAGTCCGCAGCGCGCCCGACAGTCCGCGCAGCGGCGTGAACTCTTGGGCTGCGCCGGTGACTTGCGGCAGCAAGGCCAACGGCAGCAATGTGAATAACAGGCAGGCCGCGCCAACGACAAAGGGCGTCGCCCCTTGGGTGCCGGTAAACTCGAGCAGCAGAGGACCCGCGACGATGCCCGTCGAAAAGATCGTGCCGTAAATCCCCATGACGGTGCCGCGAGATTCGATTCCACTGACGCTGTTCATCCAAATTTCGCTCGCGATCCACACCAACCCGAGCGCGCAGCCGGCGATGAAGCGAAGTGCCATCCACACGGGCACGCTCGGCCGGAGCGGCATCAGCAGCAAGATGAGCGCTGCGAACACGATGCCGCCGATGATCGAGCGCCGTAACCCCAAGCGAATGATTGCGCGCGGGTAGATGGGACCGCATAGCATCACCGCGATCAAGCTTGCCGCCGTGACCGCGCCCACGGCAAAGCTCGAGTACCCGAGGCGGCTCAAGGCGAGTGCGATCAGCGGCGGTTGGAAGCCGAAGATGAGGCCGACCCCCAAGCAACTGGAAAAAACCGCGGCGAGAATCAAGCGGCGCGATGGCGCTTGCACGCTCAATTCCAGAGCGCGAATCGATGTACGCGCCCCGCAAGCGTGCGATCGATCGCAGGCGACAGTTCCGGCATCCGCAAATTCCCGCCGTAAGGCCTTCGGCACAAAGCGTGCATTAAACACCATTGGCGTGCTTCGACTGCAACATAAACGCAACAACAAGCGCGCGTTTCGCGTTCCTGTTGCGCAATAAACTTGCGTGGCAGTAAACGCTATGTTACGAATTGCGAATGGCGATCGACGGGATTGCCGATAAGAGTATGGGGATATAAATCAGTCGGGCGATGATTTGCGTCGCGATTCAGTTCGCGCTCGTTGTATTTGCTAACTGAGGGAGATTCGGCCATGAAGCAGGTGTTGTGTTCTGACGCACGACGGCAAGTACGCGCGTCGACGGTCGCTGCGCTGTTCTGCGCCATGCTGTCGAGCGGTACGGCAATGGCCGATCCGGCCGCCGCCGCGGCAGGCCCGAGCGGCGCCAAAGGCGGCGGCGGCGGCGAATTGGACGAAATCGTCGTCACCGCGGAAAAGCGCGAATCGACGGTGCAAGCCACTCCCATCAGCATCACGGCCTTGAGCGCCGACGAATTAGCCTCGGAGAATGTCTTGTCGGTCGAGGACCTCGCAGGTGCCGTGCCCGGCGTCTCGATGCGCACGGCCGGTCCCGGTCAGACCGAGTATGAAATGCGCGGCCTCACCTCCGCAGGCGGCTCGGCGGCGACCGTCGGATTTTATCTCGACGAAACCCCGCTGTCGGCCTCCGCCGTCGCGCTCAACGGCCGCACCGTGATCGACGCGGACGTGTTCGACTTGAGCCACGTCGAAGTGCTGCGCGGCCCGCAAGGCACGCTGTACGGCGCCGGCTCCATGGGCGGCACCATCAAGCTCGTCACCAACCCGCCCAAGATCGGTGTGTTTGAGGGTGCGACGGACACCAGTTTGTCCCAGACATCCTCCGGCGGCAGCACCAACGGCGCCATCAGTGCCATGGTGAATTTGCCGATGGGTGACACCTTCGCGGTGCGTCTGGTCGGTACCCAGAAGTACATCAGCGGCTGGATTCCGCGCATTGTCGCCGAGCCCGGTACATTTCCCTATCCGGTGGGCTTCGGCACCACCTGCGCCAGCTATTGCACCACCCGCGGCGATGTCGGCGCGGCGCCGGTCGAGAAGACCATCAAGGGCTCCAACCTCGAGAAATTCACGGCGGCCCGCGCTGAAGCGCTGTTCAAACCGAACGCGGATTTCTCGGTCTTGGGCACGCTCATGTACCAGCGCATCGACGCACAGGGCTACAACAATTACCAGTCCTCGCCGCCATCGCCGGCTCCCTATCCCTCGACACCGGGCATCTATCAGCCGCTCGACGTGAAAGAGCCGTATTACGATTCGTTCAAGTTGGGAAGCTTGACCATCAAGTACAACTTCGGCTTCGCGGAACTCACCTCCGCCACCGCCTACTGGAAGCGCTACGTATTTCAGTCGACCGACTCGACCGAAGCATTGCAGAACATCAACGGCATCGCGGGCTCTACCAGCCCCACGGCGTACCCCAATGGGTTTCTGCCCGACATGCTGTACGTCGAAGAAGATCCGACCACGCAGGTCAGCGAGGAGCTGCGTCTGACCTCCACCGGCACCGGGCCCTTCCAATGGGTGGGCGGCGTTTACGGGGCGGACCTGCACTCCGGATACATTACTTACAACCAGAGCCCCTACATCGCGAACGCGTACAACGCGTTTGGAAACATCAACAACGGCGGAGCGGCCGCGAATCCCGACGGCGTCATCTTCAACGATAACAATCCCAACGTGATGAAACAGAGCGCCGCCTTCGGCGAAGTGTCGTACAAGGTCACGGACGATCTGAAAGCAACTTTCGGTGTGCGCTATTTCAAGTTCACGGTCGGCAATCACTCGCATCAGTGCGGCGTCGGCACCGGCACCGGCAACGCGACCTGCCAGATCGACACCGCGTCGGGCAAAGGCGACAACGTCCTGCCGCGGCTCAATATTTCCTACACACCCACGCCGGATCTCACCCTTTACGGCACGGTGGCCAAGGGGTCACGGCCGGGCGGCGTGAATCTGCCCATTCCGCTGCCGACGCTCGCGCAATTGCAGGCCAATAACGGCGCCTACAATTGCGGAGTACCGGGTTCCATCTATGTGACCCAGCAGCCGGCGTACTTCGGCCCCGATTCGATCTGGAGCTACGAGATCGGCGAGAAATCGCGGTTCGACGATCGGCGCTTCACGCTCGACGCCGATATCTACTACGTCAAGTGGAAGAGCATTCAACAGGTGATCGACTTGAGCTGCGGTTATCCGTACAGCGCCAACGCCGGCAACGCCTTGGCGTACGGGCCTGAAGTCGAATTCTCCGCGCTGCTCGTCACCGGCCTGACTCTGGATATCTCGGGCGCTTATACCAAGGCGTACATCAACCAGCCGAACACGAACGAGGCCACGGTCATTGCGTCGGCGACGCCGGGAACGGACCCCAGCCGAATCGTCAACGTGCCAAAGTACACCGGTGTGGTTGCGCTCGAGTATCAGACGGATCTCACCGCGGATTTGCACGGCTTGTTCCGCATCTCCGACTCGATCACCGGACCGATCGAGGACATCTCGTATGTCCGGGAAACGTTGCCCTCGCATGCCTTCCTCGACGCCCGTGCCGGAGTCTCGCGCGGTCCGTGGGGCGCCTACCTGTTCGGCACGAACCTGACCAACAAGCTCGCTCCACTGACCATCGACAACACCACGTTCGCCTGGCAGCAGCCGACGATCATCCGGGTGTCCACCAATCAGCCGCGCACCATCGGAGTGGATTTCCAGTACAAGTTCTAAAGCGCGGGCAACGCGAGAACCGGGTCGATTTGGGGGGCTTTGGCCCCCCAATTTTCATGAGATGATGCAGAATCTGTGCGCGCCAAGGGAGACAGTGGGTGACCGACAATTCAGTGGCCGTAGATCAAGACGCCGAGCAATTGAAAGCCTTGGGCTACGTCTCGCATTTCGATCGAACCATGTCGAAATGGGAGAATTTCTCGCTCGGGTTCACCTATCTGTCGCCGGTGGTCGGTGTCTACACCATATTCGCGAGCGCCTTCCTGGCCGGCGGCCCGCCGATGTGGTGGACTTACATTCTGGTGGGCCTCGGGCAACTGCTGGTGTGCCTGGTGTTCGGTGAAATCGTCTCGCAATTTCCGATCTCGGGCGGACTTTATCCTTGGGCACGCCGACTGATGGGCAAGCGTTGGGCCTGGATGGCGGGCTGGGTGTATGCCTGGGCCTTGTGCTGCACCATGGCGGGCGTCGCCACCGGCGTAGCGCCGTTTCTCGCGCAGTTGTTCGGCGTCGACAGCACCCCGGTGGCCACCACCATCATTGCATTGGTGCTCATCGTCATCACCACGGTGCTGAATTTGAGCGGCACGCGCCTGTTGGCGCGGGTTGCGATGTTCGGTTTCATCTGCGAACTCGTGGGCGCCATCTTGGTGGGCGGCTATCTATTGTTGTTCGCGCGCCATCAGCCGCTCAAAATCTTGCTCGACACCACCGTGGTACACACCAACGGCAGCTATTGGCCGGCGTTTCTCGCCTCCGCCCTCGCCGCCATGTTCTGCTATTACGGCTTCGAGGCCTGCGGCGATGTCGCCGAAGAGACGCCCGATGCGAGCCGCATGATCCCGAAAGCGATGCGCATGACGATTTACATCGGCGGTGCGGCGGCGACCTGGGTGTGCCTCGCCTTCGTGCTGGCGATTCCCAATATCCCCGCGGTGATGTCGGGCGCCGACAAGGATCCGATCGTGACGCTGCTGCGCGCGGCCATGGGCGAAACCGGATTTCGCGCCGTCATCGTCGTGGTGCTGGTGTCTTTCATTTCCTGTCTACTGAGCTTGCAGGCCGCCGCCAGCCGCTTGATTTTCGCCTATGCACGCGATCAGATGATTTTCGGCAGCAAGTATTTGAGCCGCATGTCGCCGGGGCGCCACGTGCCGGCCACGGCGCTCATCGTCATGGGCGCAATACCCGCGCTGATTGCACTCTCGGCGCTGTGGCTGCAGGACGCGATCACCATCATCATCAGTTTCGCGGCGGTGGGAATTTATATCTCTTTCCAGATGATCGTGCTCGCGGCGCTGTTGGCGCGGGGCAAAGGCTGGCGGCCGTTGGGGCCGTTCACGCTCGGTACCTGGGGATGGTGCGTCAACGTTTTGGCCTTGGTCTACGGCGTCGGCGCCATCATCAATATTCTCTGGCCGCGCTCGCCCAATGATCCCTGGTACAGCAACTACTCGATGCTGGTGACCACCGTCGGTATCGTGGTGTTGGGCGGACTCTACATGGTGCTGGCGAAGCCCTATGAGCATGGCAACGCGCCCGCCGGGGACGCGCATCTGCTGCGATCGCCGGCGAAATCCTAAGGGTAGGGACCCGCCGTGGCGTCGTTGCCGCCGTCCACGCTCAAATTCGTGCCCGTCACGTAGCTCGCGAGATCGGATGCCAAAAAATGCACACAACGCGCGACTTCGACGGGCTGCGCCAGGCGGCGCAGCGGAATGCCGGCGGCGAGTTGCTTGAGATTCGCATCCGGGTCGCCGCCGCGCTTGGCAAGGATGTCATCGACCATGCGGGTATGGATCTCTCCCGGGCACACCGAATTGACGCGGATGTTGTCGCGCGCATGATCGAGCGCCATGCAGCGCGTGATCTGGATGACGGCGCCTTTGCTGGCGCAGTACGCCACATGATCGGCTTCGCCGTTGAGCCCCCACTCCGAGGCGATGTTCACGATCGCACCCTTGCCGGCCGCCTTCATGTGCTTGACCGCGGCACGGCTCAAATAAAACACGGCGTTGAGGTTCACCGCCATGGTATCGAGCCATTGGGCATCGCTGGTGTCGAGCGCATTGGCGGTGTACAGAATGCCGGCGTTGTTGATCAACACGTCGAGGCCGCCGAGTCGGCCGATGGTCTCGCCGACCAACCGCTCGCACGCTTGCGGCTCGCGCAAATCCGCCGCGGTGAATTCCGCGCTGCCGCCCGCCGCGCGGATCGCCGCCAGCACGCTGCGGCCCCGCTCTTCATGGCGGCCCGACAGCATCACCGTGGCGCCGGATTCGGCGAACACCTGCGCGCAGGCCTCGCCGATGCCGGTGGTCGACCCCGTGACCAGAACGATTTTTCCCGCAAAGTTCATGAATGCCTATTCGCGACGGCTTGACCGGCGGACATTATAAACAGGTGAGCACATGCCCCGAGATTCCAAGCATGACATTCTGTTCGAGCCCATCCACATCGGCCCGAAGACGCTGCGCAATCGATTTTGGCAAACTTCGCATTGCGCCGGCCCCGGCGCCGAGAGGCCCGGCGCGCAGGCGCACTTACGCGGCATGAAGGCCGAGGGCGGCTGGGGCGCGGTGTTCACCGAGTTTTGCTCCATCCATCCCGAATCCGATGAGTACCCTTACATCTCGGCACGCATTTGGGACGAGGGAGATGTGGTCAATTTAGGCTACATGTGCGAGGTGGCGCATCGGCACGGCAGCCTCGCCGGCATTCAGCTCTGGTACAGCGGCGGCAACGCCCCGTCGCTCGAGTCGCGCGAGTTCGGCCGCGCGCCGAGTCAATGGCTGTCGCCGATATTCGCCACGCGCTCGGTGTACGGCTGCGAGATGGACGAGCTCGACATCCGTACCGTGATCAACATGTATGTGGCGGCAGCGCAGCGCGCCGAGCGCGCAGGCTTCGATCTGCTCGAGGTCTCGGCGGGCGATGACACCTTGCCGATGCAATTTCTCGAACCCCGCTTCAATCGGCGCACCGACGGCTACGGCGGCAGCTTCGCCAATCGCTCGCGGTTTTTCCTCGAGCTCCTGCACGCGCTGAAACGCGCCGTCGGCGATCGCTGCGCCATCACCACCCGCTTCGAGATCGACACCTTGCATGGACCGGAAGGCGTCGAGGCCGGCGCGGATGGCGTGCGCATGCTCGAAGCTCTGCGCCGCGAAGGCGTGGTCGACGCCGTTGCCTTGAAAATCGGCGACTACGCCGAATGGGGCGAGGACGCCGCCGCATCGCGCTTCCGCAAGTCCGGTTGGATGACGCCTTTCATCAAGCAGGGCAAGAGCATCTTAGGATCGGGCATTCCCGTGGTCGGCAACGGCCGCCTCACCAGCCCGGACGACATGGTGAGCCTGATCCGCGCCGGCGTGCTCGACATCATCGGCGCCGCGCGGCCCTCCATCGCCGATCCGTTCCTGCCCACCAAGATTTCCGAGGGCCGCATCGAGGACATCCGCGAGTGCATCGGCTGCAACATCTGCGTCTCGAAATTTCAGCAGAACGGCCAGATCATGTGCACCCAGAATGTCACCATCGGCGAGGAATATCGGCGCGGCTGGCACCCGGAGAAGTTCACCAAGACCACGCAGCCTTGCTCCGTGCTGATAGTCGGCGGCGGTCCGGCGGGCATGGAATGCGCGCGCATTCTCGGCGAGCGTGGCTACGTCGTGCATCTTCGCGAAGCCGAAAAGGAGCTCGGCGGCCACTGGAAGTCGGTGGCAACCCTGCCGCGCTTGAGCGAGTGGGGCCGGGTGATCACGTATCGGCAGACGCAACTCGCCAAGTTGAAGAAAGCCGTGCAAGTGCACCTCGGGGTCGGCCGGATGACGGCGGACGACGTGCTCAACTACGGCGCCGACCGGGTGGTCATCGCCACCGGCGCGACGTGGTGCGGCGACGGGCGTGGGGCCAATTTCGGACCCATTCCCGGTGCCGACGACACCCTGGCGCATGTACTGACACCCTTTCAAGTCACCGCCGGCAAGCCGGTACCGGGCAAGCGCGTGCTGATCTTGGATGGCGACGGCCATTTCATGGGCGTCACCCTGGCCGAGCAGATGGCGAATCAAGGCAAGGAAGTGACCTATGTGTGCGATGCCCCCGACGTCGCCGAGTACGGCGTCTTCACCATGGAGTCCTTCAATAACAAACGCATGCTGTTCGAAAAGGGCGTCAAGCTGCTGTGCAGCCATTGGGTCGATTCGATCGAGCCCGGCAAGGTCCGCTTGAGCTATCTCTATAAATACGGGCCCGACTTGAACAAGCCAAATGTTGGAGAAATTCCCCGTAAAAACAACGGCGGCGAGTTCGATTTGCAGATCGACGCCGTCATCCTCGTGACCTCGCGCCAATCCGATGACGAGCTGTGGCGCGCGCTCAAGGCGCGCAAGGCCGACTGGGCGGCGAACGAGATCGCGGACGTGTTCCGCACCGGCGACTGCAAGGCGCCGGCGCAGCTCAATCAAGCCCTATGGGATGCTCATCGGCTGGCCCGGGAATTCGACAGCCCGCACCCCGCCTACCCGCTGCCTTGGATCCGTGAGCGGCAGCTCTGGGGCGGCGACACCATTCCGAAGCTCGGTGACCCGCGGCCGTCGGTTGAAGCAGGTTAATATGGCGGCAAGTCCACCCAGAGATGACCGATGACCCCATTGAGCGCGCCGGCGGAGTCTTCCCCTCACGAATTGAGCCGGTCTCTGAAGGGCCGGCACCTCACCATGATTTCCATCGGCGGAATCATCGGCGCGGGCCTGTTCGTGAGCAGCAGCACCTCCATCATCGCCGGCGGTCCGGCGAGTTTCATCAGCTATGCCATCACCGGGATGCTCATTCTGCTGGTGATGCGGATGCTCGGAGAAATGACCACGGCCCTGCCGCACGTGCGCTCGTTCACCGAATTCGCGCGCGCGGGTTTGGGTGATGGCGCGGGATTCGTCATCGGCTGGCTGTATTGGTACTTCTGGGTGCTGGTCGTGCCGGTGGAAGCGATTGCGGGCGCTAAAATTTTGCAGCACTGGCTGCCGTTTTTTTCGCCGCTGCAGATCGGCGTGGGACTCATGACCATCATGACCGGCGTCAATCTCATGTCGGCACGCTCCTATGCCGAGTTCGAATTCTGGTTTGCGTCCATCAAGGTCGCGGCCATCCTGGTATTCATCGTAATCGCCGCCTCGTATGCGTTCGGCTGGTGGTCGCCGAGCGGCTCGACTTTCGGCAATCTCGTGAACTACGGCGGCTTCACCCCCAATGGTTGGGTTGCGGTATTGGCTGCGGTGCCGACGGTGTTCTTCGCCATGACCGGCGCGGAAATCACCACCATTGCGGCCGCAGAGTCGGCGCAGCCGGGCCGCGCGGTCGCGCGCATGAGCACCACGGTGATCTGGCGCATCCTGATCTTCTACGTCATTTCGCTGTTTTTGATCGTCTCGGTGACGCCCTGGACGTTGGTGCGCTCCGGCGAGTCGCCGTTCACTTTGGCGCTCAATACCATGCACGTGCCCTTCGCGCCGGTCATGATGAGCGCCATCATTCTCACCGCGGTACTGTCGTGCTTGAACTCCGCGTTCTATGTGAGCTCGCGCGTGCTGTTCATCCTCGCCGATCGCGGCGATGCGCCTAAATCGCTGGTCACATTGAACGCCCGCCGCGTACCGGTGGTGTCGGTGCTGATCGGCGCGCTCGCCGGATTTCTCGGAATCATCGCCGCCACCAAGGCGCCGCAAGTGGTGTTTGATTTTTTGGTGAGTTCATCCGGCGCTCTCATCGTCTTCGTCTACATGACGATTTGCATCGCGCAGATCGCGCTGCGCCGGCGGCGCGAACGCGCCGGCCTCGCGCCGCCCCCGGTCAGCATGTGGCTATTCCCCTATTTGAGTTATGCCGCGATCGCCGGCATGGCCGCCGTGTTGATCGCGATGGCCGTGACGCCGCGGCTGCAGAAGGATTTCTATTTCAGCTGCATCACCTTGGTGGTCGCGGTCCTCGCCTATCTGGTGGTGCATCGTGTGCGACAGCCGCGGGTTGCAACCTCTGCCGCGTAATTCGCAACTCTGAGTTTATGTGATTTGTCAAGCGAAAATAACTTGACTATCGGATAAAAAGCGTACGCCCTTCACACTTTGAATGCTGGCACGATATCTCCTGTCTCGAAGAGTTCGCTCACGAGGCCCAGTTTGGAGTACTCGCCCCGGCAAGCCAGCCAACTCCCCCGTCGGTGCGATATCCCGGCGGCGTCGGCACCTCATAAGGCCGACGCCGTTTTTTATTCCCGTCAACCGCGATCGTTACAGGGCGGAATGGTGCCATCGCGGCACAATGCCGGCCCTTGATCGCGTTGGGTCGCAGCGGGGCTGTCCTCGTGGGCGACGTTGCCGCCGGCCACGCAGCCGGTCGCCAAGTAC
>Ga0302319_10020857_pt1 | contig 11826 bp, 5 predicted proteins | sample Bog_T0_2_FD_203319 | JGI IMG/M metagenome (GOLD analysis project Ga0302319, IMG submission 203319) | Peat permafrost microbial communities from Stordalen Mire near Abisko, Sweden - Bog_T0_2 | ecosystem: Environmental > Terrestrial > Soil > Wetlands > Peat | place: Sweden: Abisko, Stordalen Mire...
TACGAGTCATGGCGCGCGGCATGCCGAAACCTAAACCGCAACATGTTCGGGGCGTTGCGTGCCCTCCCGACCGGCGCCGACCTGAACAAATGGCATGCACGTTCGGTGGATCGGCTATCTCTGTCGGATTTCCGTCGCTGGGCAAGTCCACTCGCCATTCAGCGGGACGAGCTTGCCTCGGCCGTAGCACCAAATAACGCCGATGGGGGGCAACAAGCGCGGGAGTTCTCCAAGATTCAATCTTTCTTGAGCCTTGGAAAATTCAAGCGGAACGCACTGAACGGCGCGGTTTTCGCCCTGGTCATCGTGGGAGCGGGCGTGCTCTACACACTATTTATCGACCGGCTCGAGCGAAAACTCAGCGACCGCCAAATCATGCTGCCGCTCATCGACAAGGCCATCGCGGAAAGCGCGAACCCGAGGGAGGATATCGATCCCCTTCCGGTCGAGCACCGGGTCGAACACTTGAGACACCTCCAGGAGTCGTCGTATTTCGCCCAAGCGATGTGGATCGAGCCGAGTGCGTGGCTCTCGCGCGAGAAAAAGGATGCATTTCTGGTCGCGCGGAGCCTGAGTCAGAAGGCGGCGTACGAAAATCTCTTCGTCGCGTTGACGGGGCATATCTGGATAACCCACGGTTCGGCGTTCGCCGACCCGGAAATTCCGTCGACGAAGTGCCCGAGCCAAAAAACAAGCCCAAGCGCCGAACTGAAGTTGTACACGTCGACCGATGACTCGCGCAAATTGATCATCGACTCCGACAATGCAGTGTACGGGGTGTATTCCGCGAATGCCGGTCCGTGCGCGGATGCGAGGATCTACCAGCAATTCCCAAAATCATTTGTCATCAGGATGGACAAAGGCCTCCACGCCATGGTTGTTTATGTTCCCGGAGGCGATGGCGCGCAAGCGTCTGCATTGCCGCAATCCGCCGACCGCAAATCGGAGTGGCTCGTCTACCTGCTCGACAGACCGGATCAGCACACGTCAGGGGCGCCATTGATTGGACTGCAAAATGCGCCGATCTTGGAATGGACTTCCAACCCGGAGCTCGATCCCTCGACACCCTTTCAGGTGCGTTATACCCTCGCAGACAACGAGGAGACGATCAGCATTTCGGACGGTAACAAGGTGCGCTCGTTTCGGCGAGTAGTCACAACCTTCAATACGGTACCCACCGAGCAGGCGGTCTGGGAGACGGCTTCGCCGCTGAACGACGCGAGCGCCTCGTATTACAACAAGGATCACAATTGGAAAGTGTTCAGCCGAATTCAATCGGATCAGCCTACCTGCGGGCTGCCACTCGCGCAGGACGGCGGCCCGGTCCAGGATGCCGGCGAGTACTGCTTCAAGATCGAGAGGAATCCCACGCTCGCCCGCAATCAGATGGATCCCCGGGGAAGCCCCGAGTATCAATTGGAGTTCATCGTTCGGGGAAGCGAAGCATTACCGGACACCGTGCGAGACGTCCTGATCATGCCTCCGATGCCGTTCGCCGCCATTCCGAAAATGATCGCATTTGACTACAGAGCGTCCTCGCTCGGGCAGTTTCGGGCGCTCATGGCCGATGGGACGGAGTACCAGGGAATTTGGAATACCGGTCCGCTCGAGAAACTTAGTCGGACATTCATTGGCAATAGCGGGCAGGCTACCTGCGACGAGGCCAATGAAGCCGGGACGCCCAGGGACGACTTACACGTAGACCCGGCCTTCCAACTGTTTTCGGCAATCGCAGACAGCAAATTCCCCGGTTGGAGAAACGCCAAATCCGGTTTGAGCGAAAGGTGTGATTCCGTTGCCCGTTTGGACGCCGCGACCCTGCCTCCCCCTGCGCAACGGTAATTTGGCCTTGTCGGTGACCAGGAAGTCCTCGGCGCGGCATCATCGTGGGGTCTTGAGTCCGCCGAAAAAAGTGTTGCGCGAACCCCAGGGTCAGGAGTATCCGTATCTTTCGCGTCAGCGGGCGTTTGGATTCGCAACGGTTGGAGCAACGTCAGGGGTTCTTTGCGCGAAGCAGCAAATCGGCTCACTTCCTCGTGGCAGAGCGAAGCTTGGCGCTGGGATCGAAACCGGTGATTGGCGCGCCGAGGTATTGGCGGATTACGTCTTCGATAATTCTTGGTAATCAATCGGTAATCGCAATTGCAGAGGCTTCCGGATATCGTTGGGCTTGATAAAGGGAAAAACCATCCAGCCTGCGACCGATACGCGGCGCACTTGAATCACTCGAATCGAGTTCAGCAGCTTTCCGTCGAAACGCACCACTTTCTCAAGGGAATACGTAAGGAGAAATCAAGATGAACGCTAAGGATTCACGCAGAGTTCTTCCACCCGCGCTCGCAATGCTCGCGCTGTGCGCAGGTGCAGCGGCAGTCTCGGCGCCGAAGGCCCCGCCGACGCGAACGCAGCCCATGTCCTACGGCGCCGGTACGCTGTCGCTCGCCAACGGCAACTACCAGTTCGCTCCGCAAGGATGTACGCACAATGGGAATCGGGCCGTGTGCAATTTCTATGTAACCTACTCGGGGGCGGCGGCGGGAAACGTCAATGCCTGGGCAAATTATTGGAATCAGTGGACCATGAATGTCCAACTGATCGATAATCTTCATGTGCCGCACGGGCCGGACACGGCCTATTTCATCGACGGCTCCGGAGCCCACCAACCGGTGCTGTTCCTCCAGCAGGGTACGCAGGTGTGGGTCGCCGTGGAATTTCCGAACGTGGACTCATCCGTGAGCACGGGCGAATTCCACATGAACAACCAAGTCGTCGGCGGCGTGCAGATCTCCCAACCGAACGCGCAGGGGACGGCTGCGGGCAATACCCAACTAGCCAACAATTCCCCACAGGCGCAAGCGGTCTCCCAGGCGCCGGCTGCGGCCGCACCGACGACGAACTGCGTTGCCGGCACTCCTGGCTACAGTGGCGCGACGCTTTGCAACCTCCAGGATAAGATAGCCGTCGCGAACAGCTGGAAGTCGATGCTGTCGAGTTTCGTACCGGCCAAGGCCAATACGGCTCCACAAACGCAAATGCAGGCGCCGCAAACGCAGATGCAGCCACCCCAGATGCAGCCGCCCCAGATGCAGCCGCCACAGCCGCAGATGCAACCGCCGCAGATGCAACCGCCGCAGATGCAGCCGCCGCAGCCGCCGACCCATCAGTAACGATTCAATAACGGCGGCGGTAGGCCCGATTCGGGGTTGCCGCCGCGGGTTCGGGCGCACCGTCGAAATTCGCCGCCACCGCGCCGGGTCACGGTCCGCCATAGCCGGATCCTCCGGTGTCACGCGCGCCTCCATCGACGTTCGCGGACAAGGCGAGCAGAAAGACCGGCGATCGTGTCGAGATCGGTCCGGACGTGACCTGATCGTCCCCCGCCGGTGGGTCGGCGTCGATGTGTTCGCTGTGACCGTAGCTCCGCTTGTCGTCGAACAGAGGTTCATCCGAATGCGGGGTACCAACGCCCGTGACTTCTGCGACGAATATCGCCAGATGGTTGTCGGACGCCGAAAGACCGTTCTCGAGCAGACTGAAGGTCACCGTTTCACCCGGACCCGAGTCGCTGCAACTTGGATCGCACTGCGGCGTGAACGGGCTGGGATAATCATGATCGGGCGAACTCACGAACCCAGATCGCGCTACCGGGCAAAGTCTGCCTCGAAAACTGCACCGCAAAAGACGACGCGAACTGCGACAACCCCAGTACGTTGCCGGCAACCTGCCGCCCGACTGGAATCAGGGAATTACCCCCCTTCGCCGTCGGCGCGGCGCGCTCCGCCGCATCAGTCTCGAGGATCCGCGAGGAACATCGTCGTGCACTCCGTGTTGACCTCGCTGTTTGCGTTTGTCGCGGCGGCATCATTGCTCACCATCACCCCGGGCCTCGACACCGCCTTGGTGCTCAAGTCAGCAATCGGTGGATCACCCCGGCGGGCGGCCTTGGCGGGACTCGGCATCGTTACAGGCTGTCTCGTCTGGGCACTCTTGGTGGCATTGGGCCTCGGGGCGCTGCTGGCCGCCTCGCGGGTGGCCTACGTGATCTTGAGATGGATCGGAGCCGCTTACTTGCTGTGGGCGGGATTAAAGATGCTGCGCTACCCACGACGGACGTATGGTGCCGCGGCGGACGGCGGCGCGGCGCAAGGACCGGCATTCGCGACCGGCGCATTGACCAATCTGCTGAATCCCAAGATTGGAATATTCTATGTTTCGTTCTTGCCGCAGTTCGTACCGCCGAACGTTTCGGTCGGTCCCTATGTCCTGCTGCTGGGGGCGATTCACGCCGTGCTTGGGCTCGTCTGGTTTGCGTGCCTCATTGCCGCGACGCGGCCAATCGCCGGATTTCTCGGCCGATCAGCGGTCGTGCAGGCCTGTGATCGCTTGACGGGAGCCATGTTCGTCGCCTTTGGTGTCGCGTTGGCATTCGAAACTCGCCGTTCCTGACCGGCCGTGGCTGACCGAATTCGCGGCGGCCTCGCTGACTCGCTAACTCACGTATTCGCGGCGCGCCGGGTGCCGAACGGCGGCCGCCTTATGTAATACCCGGGTGTAGTCCAAATCTCTCACTTAGACGAGACGTGGGGGGCTCTGCGCGCGCGAGCGACGGACATCGTCGTACGGGCGGCCGAGGCGTGGGCCGACGGGGATCAGGGCGGGGGGTGAACGCAGCGTCCGATTAGCGCCGTGCGCCGGCCGGCATTCCGGCAGGCTTCAACCCAATGGCCAGGATCCAGGAGCCACCGCGCCTTTTCAATGAGCTCGCGCTGATCACGGAGGACGTTCGGCCGGGCGCCTTGATACAGGTCCCGTTATATGGGGGCCCGCAAATCCGTGGCACCGCTCGGCCCCGCCAAGCTCGGCAGCGGCGCCATCAGCGCCTCCAGGTCTTGCGGCGAAAATTTCACGAGGTTCGCGGCGTCGTCGCTCAGGATCGAATCCGCCAGCGCCGACTTTCGGGCTTGCATCGCGACGATCTTCTCCTCGATGCTGCCGGTGACCACGAGCTTGTAGACAAACACGGCTTTGGTCTGCCCCAAGCGGTGCGCCCGGTCGGTGGCCTGATGTTCCACCGCGGGATTCCACCAGGGGTCGTAGTGGATCACGGTGTCCGCCGCCGTCAGATTCAAGCCGACGCCGCCCGCCTTGAGGCTGATCAGGAACACCGGCGCGTCGCCGCGCATGAATGCCTTGATCGGTGTCGCTCGGTCGGTGGTCTCGCCGGTGAGCGTGACAAAGCCGATGGCCGCTTCATCGAGGGCCGCTGCGATCAGCGCGAGCATCCCCGTGAACTGCGAGAACAGCAGGATGCGCCGGCCATCCTCGATGAGCGCGGGCAGCATCTCCATGAGCAGCCCGAGCTTGGCGGATTCCCGGATGCGCTTGGCCTCCCCGAGCTGTACGAGGCGGGGATCGCAGCAGACTTGGCGCAGTTTCAGGAGTGCATCGAGCATGACGATGTGGCTGCGCGCGAAGCCCTGTGCGCTGATGGCCTCGCGCACGCGCGCTTGCATGGCGCTGCGCACCGTTTCGTAGAGGTCGCGTTGCGCCCCGCCCAATTCGACGCTGCGCACGATCGTGGTCTTCGGCGGCAATTCCTTGGCGACCTCGTCCTTGCGCCGGCGCAGCATGAATGGGCGGATGCGCCGCGCCAGCAGGTCGCGCCGCACGCTGTCCCCCTGTTTCTCGATCGGCGTGCGCCAGCGCTGCGAGAAATCCTTGTGCGAACCCAGGAAACCCGGCAGCAGGAAATCGAACTGCGCCCACAACTCGCCGAGGTGGTTTTCCAGCGGTGTTCCGGTGAGGCAGAGGCGATGCCGCGCGCGCAAGCTGCGAATGGCGGTCGAGGTCTTGGTGCCGGCGGTCTTCACGAACTGCGATTCGTCGAGCACCAGCAAATGGTAGTCGTGCCGGGCGAGCACGGCCTGATCGCGCCAGACGAGCGGATAGGTCGTGAGCACGAGGTCTTGCCTGGCGATCTCCTCGAAGCGCTCGCCGCGTTCGGCTCCATACAGATCGACGACGCGCAGGCTGGGCGCGAAGCGCTCGATCTCCGCGCGCCAGTTGTGGATCAGCGAGGTCGGCATCACGATCAGCGCCGGACGATCGAGGCGCCCCGCCTCCTTTTCGACGAGCACGTGCGCGAGCACCTGGATGGTCTTGCCGAGCCCCATGTCGTCGGCGAGCACGCCCGCGAGATCGTGCTCGCGCAGGAACTGCAGCCAGGCGAGTCCCTGGCGCTGGTAGTCGCGCAAGTCGGCCACGAGCCGGCGCGGCGTCGGCACCTCGCGGAGGCCCTCCCCCGCGCGCAGGCGCAGAGCGAGATCGCGGATCGATTCAGCACCGCAGAATTGCCAGCGGCCGACATCGTCGAGCGCGCCCAAGCGCGCGGCGTCCCAGCGACGGATTCGCAAGCCGCCCTCGCCGTCGAACAGATCGATGAGAATGCGCAGCATCGGTTTGAGCCGTGCAGCGCGCAGGCGCACGCGCTCGCCATCCGCGGTCTTCAGTTCGATCGGCTCCTCGTCACGAATGCTCTCGAGGCCGCCCGCGAGCCAGCGTGGATCGCGCCGGAACAAGTCGCCGAGCAGGGGCTGCAGGCTCACCCGGCGATCCCCGACATGGATGCCCATATCGAGATCGAACCAGCCATCGCCCGTGTCCGTCACCGATCCCTCGATGTGCTCGATTTCCACCACGTTGAACCGGAAGGCCGGGTTCATGACGCAGCGCCAGCCGGAAGCGCGCAGTCGGGGCAGTGTCGCCTGCATGAAAAGCGCCCAAGCCGAATCGTCCTCGAGTCCGAGCGTCATCGCCGGCAGCGGTTCCGCGCGGAATGCCGGCTGGACCAGCTGCTTGTGGAGGCCCGCCTCGCGCAACTCCTGCAGTCGCCGCGTCTCGAACTCGCCCCGACGCTCGATGCGCACCACTTCGCCGTCCGCCAGGCGCCGCAGCGACGCCGGACTCAGCGCGGCAACCGGCAGACCCGCATAGTCGAAGCTCGGCACGGCCAGGTCGCACAGGGGATTGGCAAGCGACACGGGCTCAAAGCCGTAGGTGGGGATCGAGTCGAACGTCAACACGGGTACGGGTTCGACGTCGATGACCCGCATGCCGCCATCGTCGTGGGCCGGCGGCAAAGGCAGCTGGGGCGCGATCTCGCGCAGCACGCCGCCGACCAGCGTCGCTTCGTCGAGCGAGATCGGCGGCATGGACAGCAAGTCGGCAATCGGCCCGATCGGGCCCTGATACTCGACGATACCCGCCTCGCCGGACGCTTCGTCCACGTACCAGAAGGGATCCGTCGGAAAAATGAGCGTCGCCGCGGGCTCGGTCGCGAGCACACAGCGGAGCTGCTCGGGCGGCTGCGCCTGCCATTCGACGACAGCGCGCCGCGTGCTGCCGCGGCGTAATACCCGCAGACTGCGCGTGAGGCCGTTGTCGGAACCGGCGAGCGCGCGTCCCGTCGCGAGGATTTTCTCGAGGATCGCGGCGCCCGTCGCTCCGCGCAGGGCGAAGCTCACGAACTCCGTCGCCGTGCGCGCAAACCACAATTCGCGCAGGATCGCCACGTCCTCCGCCGGTACGTATTTCAAGGGTCGAACGAGCGCGGTCTCGATATGACTCCACGGCTCCTCGATGGCCTGCAGGCTGCCATCCGCCGCGAGGCGAATCTTGCGCAGGGAAACCGTGGGTTGGTTGCGCTGCACCGGACTGATCACGTAGGCGATCGAGTGGGTCGTCTTGGGTTTGCTCGCCTTGCGAGGCGCTTCGCGATGACGCACCCGAAATCCTTCCAACCACGCGAGGATCTCGGGACGCACCGCGGGCGCCAGAGCGTCGCCGTCGGATGGGTTCGGCACGAGTCGCGAGCCCGCGAGCAGCACGGCGGCCACGTGTTTGCAGTTGTACCCAACCGGACACGAGCACTCGCCCTCGACCCAGAGATCGCCCTCTTCGAAGCCTACGTCCACGGCGACGGCATAGGGACTACGTTCGCTGCCCTGGACCCTGCCCGACAGCGTGCCCTGCGGCAGCCAGGCGAGTTTGGACACGGCACGCACATAGGCCTCGCCCTTCGCAACCGTGTGAGCGTCGAGACAGGCGATGAGTTCGGAGCGATCGTAAGCGGCGGCGGCCATCGTCCGATTATCCGGGCGTTACGGCGAGGTGCAAGTGCGCAAGACCCGACGCGCGAACCGGGCCCGTTCCAGCGTCTTACGGGTAATTACCCAAGCTCCGCGCCGTCAATTTGACTTGAACTCGGCCCCAGGAGTTGGCCCACGCGAAGGAGCGAGCAGCGATGCTGAGCGCGGCGCAGCAGGCGAGCGGTCGAGCCGCCGAGAAACACCCCGCGGGCAAACAGGGGACGGGAAATCACCTGATCGCCTGCCTGCCGGATGCGGTCCGGGCCCTCTGGCAACCGCACCTCGAAGTGGTGGATTTCGTCCCGAACCAGGTCCTCTACGCATCGGAGGGCCTGCTGCCTTACGTGTACTTCCCGGTCAGCACCCTCGTGTCGCTGCAATACGCCTCGGCAAACGGCGGTTCGACCGAGATCGCCGTCATTGGCAACGAGGGCATGGTGGGGTTCGCGTTGATCATGGGCGGCAATACGACGCCGAGTTCCGCCGTCGCGCAGAACGCGGGCGAGGCATTCCGACTGAAAGCGCAGTTCGTCAAGCAGGATTTTCCGCTCGTGGCCCCGGTGACGCACCTCCTGCTGCGCTTCACGCAGGCATTGATCACGCAAATGGCACAGACGGCCGTCTGCAATCGGCATCACTGCCTGGAGCAGCAACTCTGCCGATGCCTCTTGCTGAGCCTCGATCGACTTCCCGGCGGCGAACTGCTGATGACGCACGAAGCCCTCGCGAGCAGGCTCGGCGTTCGGCGGGAGGGAGTCACCGAAAGTGCCGCGAGACTGCAGCGCGCCGGAGTCATCCAGTACGCGCGCGGACACATCCGCGTCCTCGATCGCGGGCGCCTCGAGGCGCGCTCCTGCGAATGCTATGGGGTGGTCCGCAAGGAATACCGGCGGCTACTCCCCGATCGCATCGCGACCTGAGCCCGCGCCCTCGCTCAACGCGATCAGAAACCCGCCGTCGGCGGGGTCGAGGCAGGCATGCGCTCGAACGGAGCGGATCTCCGACTGCATGCCGTGAAGCTCGAGTTCGGCGCAATCCGCGGTCGCGCCGTGCGACACGCGCTTGAGCATCTCACGCAGCGTGCGGCCACTGTCCGCCGTGAGAAACCCATCGAACGGCCGGCCACGGAGCAATTCACTGTCGAATCCGAGCATGGCGGCTCCGCGGCGATTGACTTCCCGCAGCACGCCGTCGCCGTCCACGGTGAAGTAGCCGACCGGCGCATGCTCGTACAGCTGCACCTGGCGGTGCAGGGCGAGTTCGAGTTCCTGGCGCGAACGGCGCAACTCTTCCTCTTGCAGGTCGAGTTCCACTTGATGAACCTGCAGTTCATGCAGCAGCGCCAAGGCGTCCGGGGCGGTCGCCGGCGAGCAGGCGAGTTCGTGGATCACCGCGAGTGCCGCCGACGGGTCACCCGGCGCCGGCAGCGCTTGCGGCGCGGCCGAAGGGACGGTCAGGCGCGCGACCGCGCGGGCGCGCAATCGGTGGGTGTCGTAAGGTTCAGTGCTCATGGTGTTCCTAAAACCTTCAAGCTTGCAGTCTACCCCTTATCCTGACGCAAACGGGACTCGAGCTTCTTCGCCGCGGTGATGTCGACGAAGGTGATGACCGCGCCTTGGACCACGTTGGCGACCGTGCGATAAGGCATGATGCGCACCTTGAACCAATGCGCATCGGTCGTGGCGATCTCCTTCTCGCTGAACACGAGGGTTCGCACCGTCTCCTCGGCGTCGGCGTGCAGCTCGGGATAGTTCAGCGTGGTCGTGAGGTCGCTCAAGGGGCGCCCGATATCGATGTCCCGCAAATTGACGATGCGTTTGATCTGCGGCGTAAACCGCCGCACGTTCAGGTCCTTGTCGAGAAACAGCGTCGCGATGTCGGTGCTGTTGAGCAGGTTTTGCATGTCGCTCTGCGCAAGCGCGAGGTCATTGAGCTTGGATTGCAGTTCCGCGTTGATCGTCTGCAGCTCCTCGTTCATCGACTGGGACTCCTCCTTGGAGGTCGTGAGTTCCTCGTTCGCGGACTGTAGTTCCTCGTTGGTCGATTGCAGCTCCTCGATCGCCGCCTGCCGCTCCTCTTCCGCGGCCCGCATCGCCTGTCGCAGCGTCTGAAGTTCCTCCTGAGAGCGCGCAAGTTCGGCGGCGACATCGGCATCGATCGCGCCGTCGGCCGCGCGGCGTCGCGACTTCCGGGGCGGCGGGGCGGTGACCTCGCGAAAGACGATCATGACCGCACCGGCGAGCGCCTTGGGTTCTCCGATGGCTTCGACGGTGAGGTCGAGCAGCTGCGTTTGTGTATCGTCCAAGCGCAGGCCGCGCACCTCGATCGACGCGCGTTCCTTGACGGCCCGTCGCAGCGCGACGGTCAGAGGGGCCCGGATCGCCGGGCGGGCCATCACGTGCACGTTCCAGTTCGCCTTGCCGGCGGCGGGCTCGAGATACCGCCCGGTGTGCCCGCTCACGTAGAGGATGTCGCCGAGCTCGTTGACGAGGACCGCCGCCGGCGCAAATTCTTGCAGCAACAGACGATCCACGAGCGCCTGCAAGTTGCCGGTGGCGGGAGTCGGTGGGGACATGGACAACTCCTGGGTAGGCAAAGGGGATCGCAGGCGCCGATTGACCGGGAAGCTCACCGCCGCGACGGAGAGCGCATCGATGCCGCGCCGATAAAGGCTGGATTTCGTGCCGAGCGGCTGGAACAGCGTCTGGGCCGACCCCACCGTCTCCGCTGCCCCGAGTATCAGTATGCCGGCCGGTCGCAGGCTATAGTGGAACAGGGGGAGCAGACGTTTTTGCAGTGTCGCGTTGAAATAGATGAACAGATTGCGACAGGACAGCAGATCGAGCCGTGTGAACGGCGGATCCATGATCACGTCGTGCTGCGCGAACAGCACCATTTCGCGTATCGGCGGCGACACGACGTAGCCGTCGCCCTCGGCGCGGAAAAATCGCGCAAGCCGCTGGGGTGAAACTTCGGCGGCGATGCGTGCCGGATACGTGCCGCGGCGGGCGAAGGCAATCGCGTCCGCATTGAGGTCGGTCGCAAACACCTGCAGCCTGCAGCCCGACGCTTGGGGCGTCCGCTCCAAGGCCTCCGTGAACACCATTGCAAGCGTGAACGCCTCCTCGCCGGTCGAGCACCCGGCGACCCAGGCACGGAACCGCCTGCCGGGGTCGCTGCCCGCGATGAGCGCCGGAATGACGACGTTCCCGAGTTCATTCCACACGTCGTCGCGAAAGAAACTCGTCACCCCGATCAGCATCTCTTTGAAGAGCAAGTCGGCTTCCGACGGGTTGGCGCGCAGAAACGTCGCGTAGTCGACGAGCGTGTCGATCCCGTGCAGCGCCATGCGGCGCTCGATCCGGCGCCGCAGCGTGCTCGGCTTATACAGCGACAGATCATGTTTGCTGCGGGCGTGCAGCAATTCGACGATCGCACCGACCGATGCGAGCGCGGCGTCCTCCCACGCCGCCACCGCGCTCTGGTCCGGTTGCGCGGCGATGACCCGCAAGATGCGTTCCGGCAAGTCGGCGGCGAGTCCCACGATGTCGGCCGTGCCGCCGGCGGCCGCGTTCGTGGGCATCGACGGGAACTCCGCCGAACTCGGGTCCTGCACGACGGCCATGCCGCCCTGTGTCTTGATCGCTTGCAGGCCGAGTGTGCCGTCGGATCCCATGCC
>Ga0302319_10020858_pt1 | contig 11826 bp, 7 predicted proteins | sample Bog_T0_2_FD_203319 | JGI IMG/M metagenome (GOLD analysis project Ga0302319, IMG submission 203319) | Peat permafrost microbial communities from Stordalen Mire near Abisko, Sweden - Bog_T0_2 | ecosystem: Environmental > Terrestrial > Soil > Wetlands > Peat | place: Sweden: Abisko, Stordalen Mire...
CGGCTGGAATCTTTCATCTCGTCACGCATGCCTTCTTCAAGGCTCTCCTTTTCCTGGCAGCGGGCTCGGTCATCCACGCCGTCGGCGGCGAGCAAGACCTGCGCAAGATGGGCGGACTATGGAAGAAACTTCCTGTCACATTCGCCGTCTCCACAGTCGGCGTTCTGGCCATCGCGGGAATTCCTCCCTTCGCCGGATTCTTCTCGAAGGATGCGATTCTCTACGCGGCATTTACCCAAGGCACGAATGGAAAGCTTCTCTGGTTTGTTGGCCTGCTCACCGCGCTACTCACGTCCTTCTACATGTTCCGCCTCTGGTATCTGGCCTTTCTGGGCAAGTCCCGCAGCGACCATGAACATCATCACGCCACTCCCTGGTCAATGCTCGTTCCCCTGGTGATTCTTGCCGTGCTCTCGATCTGCGGCGGATGGATCGGCATCGAACGCTTCTCGGCATTTCTCTCTCCTTCGGTAGGCGCGCGGGCCGCCGATGCGAGTCCCGCAAATCTCGAACTGATTTTGACCGCCATTGCCGTTGGCGTAGCACTGCTAGGCTGGCTTCTGGCCCACATGTTTTACGGGAAAGAGACCACGCGCCCCGCAAAACTCGCCGCTGCCCTTCCCTTCGGCTACAAGCTGCTCGCCAACAAATATTACGTGGATGAAATCTACGGTGCCCTGGCGGTTAAGCCACTGCTGTTCTGTTCCCGGTATTTGTTGGGAGCAGTTATAGACACGGGCATTCTCGGCGGCGCGGCGTGGCTTCTTGGAGGCATCGCAAAATTCTCAGGGGCACTCCTCCAGCGCTGGCAATCCGGCAATCTCCGCTCCTACGCGGCGTGGCTCGCGGCCGGTGCCGCGGCGCTGCTGCTCTTCATCGTGGTTCCATGGCCGGCCGTGTTGGCCAGTCTCTCGACAATTCACATCGGCGTGGCGGGGCACTAGAGAATGAACGAAATAAACAACTCGATTCTCACGCTGATCCTGCTCCTTCCGCTGGCCGGAGCGGTCTTGGTGGCGCTCGCCCCCGACCGCTGGAAGTTGCCCAACTGGATCGCCCTGCTCACCGCGCTCGCCACCTTTGGATTGACCCTCCACCTGCCCGCGCACTTTGACCCTCATCAAACCGGCTTCCAATATGCCGTCAACCTGCCGTGGATCGACAATCCCGCGATCAACTACCACGTCGGTGTCGACGGTTTGAGCATGTGGCTCGTGGTCCTTGCCGGCCTCTTAGCACCTGTCGGCGTGATTGCAAGCTGGAATGCCATCAAAGTTCGGCGTAAAGTTTTTTTCACGCTCTTCCTGCTCCAGCAGACGGCCATGTTCGGCGTATTCATCTCGCTCGACTTGATGGTCTATTACGCCTTCTGGGAACTGTCGCTGGTGCCCATGGCCATTCTCATCGCCATGTACGGCCGCAAGGACGGACCCAAGGCCGCCCTCAAGTTTTTCCTCTTCACCTTCATTCCGTCCGCACCGCTGCTGGTTGCCATCCTCTGGCTCTATTCAAAAACCGGGAGCTTTGACTTTACCGTTCTGCAGAACAACGTCATGCTCGGTTTGATTCCCGCAGCGCCGCTCTTTTGGGTTGCTATCGCGTTTCTGCTTGCGTTTGCCGTCAAGGTGCCCGTGTTCCCCCTGCATGGCTGGTTGGCGGACACATTCAGTGAAGCGCCAGTAGCCATGGCCATGGTTGTCGCCGGCAAGCTTGGCCTCTATTCCATGTTGCGCTTCCACATTGGCCTCTTCCCTGTGCAGGCAAGGGCAGCGGCTCCCTACTTGATTGCTCTCGCGGTCATCGGCATTCTCTATGGCGCATGCCTGGCCCTGATCCAGCGAGACTTTTGGCGATTGCTCGCCTTTGCCGCCCTCAGCCACCTGAGCCTCATCACCCTGGGCATCTACGGCTTTACATTCACCGGCTCGACCGGGGCCGTCTACCAGATCCTCAACCACGGCGTCGTTGACGGTGCGTTGTTCCTGCTGCTGGGCTTTCTCTGCGACCGCTATGGCACCAGCCAGATCGGAGCCTTGGGCGGAGTGGCCAGCAAGCTTCCCCGCACCGCTACACTCTTTGTCATCGCCGCGCTTGCGATGATCGGCCTGCCCATGCTCAACAGCTTTGTCGGCGAGTTCCTGATCCTCTCCAGCACATTCTCCGGCGTGAGCCGCGGTTGGGCCATTGCCGCCACATTTGGCGTAATTCTCGGCGCTGCTTACATGCTTTGGCTTGTCCAGCGCATCTTCTACGGACCCGAAAGCGAACTCACCAAAGCAAAGCCCGCAGACGATCTGCATTTCAAAGAGCTGGCCATATTAGTACCCTTGGCGCTGCTGATGCTGGTGATGGGCCTTGCGCCGTCCTTCTGGCTTCCGACGATTGAGACTGGCATCCATCCGCCGCAACAATCGTCTGCAGACCACATCTTGCACATGACGCTGCTTCCGTCCGCATTAACGAATTCTCATGGGGAAGGTCAGCGATGAATCCAACTTCCGATATCTACCGCATCCTTCCCGAGGTCATCCTCACCCTCACCGGCGTGGCTGTGATGTTCATTGACGCTTCGCTTCCCCCTTCGTGGCCGCGGCGTTCGCTCGGCTGGATCGCCGCGATTGGAACCACGCTTGCTCTCTGGGCCAGTCTTTGGCAGCTCTCCCTGCCCCAGGGAACCGGCTTCTACTCGACGGTTGAGACCAGCGCCTTCACTATTTTCTTTCATGTGCTCATTTGCGGCATCGTGCTGGTAGCGCTGCTGCTCTCACTCGACACTCTGCCTGAGGACAGCCACCATCAGGGCGAGTTCTATGCACTCGTGGTCTTCGGCGCGGTGGGCATGTGCCTGCTCACCAGCGCGGTTGAGCTGCTGGTTGTCTTTATCGCTCTAGAAATCTCTTCGATCTCGACCTATATTCTTGCCGGCTACCGCAAAAACACGAGCCGCGGGCCTGAATCCGCCATCAAGTACTTTCTGCTCGGTTCCTTTGCCACCGCGTTCCTTCTCTACGGCGTGGCCTTGATCTTCGGCGCCACCGGCACCACGCAGATTTACCAGATCGCCCAACTTGCGGCGACCGCACAGAATCATTTGTTTGTACTGGCCGGCATGGCCCTGATGCTGGTCGGCATCCTGTTCAAAGTCTCTGCCGCGCCATTTCATGTTTGGACGCCCGACGTCTACGAAGGCGCTCCAACGCCCGTCGTTGCGCTGCTTTCAACCGCACCCAAAGCGGCCGCTTTCGCTCTTCTTTTGCGCGTGGTCTATGAGATGTTCCCCTCGCTGCAAGCCATCTGGTCCCCGTTGTTGTGGGCCGTGGCCGTGCTCTCGATGACCGTGGGCAATCTTGCCGCGCTGCGCCAGGAAAATGTCAAGCGGATGCTCGCCTACTCCTCGATTGCCCACGCCGGCTACCTGCTGGCGGCCTTCGCCGGCTTCGGAACCAGCGGCATTGCCGCCGCAAGTTTCTATATCGCGGCCTACGCGGCCATGAACGTGGGCATCTTCGCCGTGATCACGCTGGTCAGTGGATACGATGAGAAGTTGCCCATGATCGAAGATTTCCGCGGCCTCATTTACCGCTCTCCTCTCCTCGGCTCGCTTCTGATCTTCTTTCTGGCTTCGCTCGTCGGAATCCCCTTCACCGGCGGATTCTTCGGCAAGTTTTATTCCTTTTCCGTGGCGGTGGACGGTGGCGCCGTCGCTTTGGCCATCATCGGGCTGCTCAACTCTGGATTGGCGGCAGCCTACTATCTCCGCCTTGCCCTCGTAGCGGCACAGCGCTCACCCAACACAGGCGAGGATGAGAAGGCGCCTGCGCCGCGTGTCGGCATAGCGGTAGGCGCAGCCCTGCTGCTCGCGGTAGCCGCTACGCTTGTTCTGGGCATCGCTCCGGGCCAGGTGTTGCGCGCCGCTGAGACCGGCGCCCATACGTTGCAGACGCCTTCTCCGCAGCCTGCCGCTCCAGCCGTCAGCGTGGCTCAGTAGCCAAGCCGCCAGGTGCGCCAACAAGGTTCTTCCGATCCGCAGGCGCAAGCAAGCTGGTGTAGAACGAAGTGGTCAGTCCCAGGACTCGATCGTCCGAGTAGTGTTCACTTACCCAGGCCCTCGCCGCCTCACCCATGCGCCTGCGCCGTTCAGGATCGCGAAACAGCTTTAGCACCGCCTCGCTGATGGCCTCGGGGTAGCCGGGCGGAATCAACAAGCCCGTCACCTCGGGCACGACAGAGTCGCGCGAACCGGTCGCCAGCGTGGTGACCACAGGAATACCCGTAGCCGCTGCTTCCAGCACAACATTCGGAAAACCCTCTCGCCGGGTAGGCAGGACCATCACGTCCATGGCGCGATAGTAAGGCGCCGTATCGGCTGCAAACCCGGTGCAGTGTACTCTTGGATGGCTTCCAATCCTGGCGCGCAGTTCGACGCCAAGTGCGTCTTCGGCCGCATCAAACCAACCCACCAGCAGCAGATGTGCTTCCGGCTCGGTCCGCAAAATGGTGTCGAACGCCTCCATCAGCTCCGGCAGACCTTTGTCTTCGGTCAACCGTCCCACGAACCCCACCAAAGGGGCATCTGAAGCAATGCCGAGTTGCTCTCGCACGTTGCTGGAGCCTGGTGAGAATCTCTCAATGTCAACGCCATTGCTGCTGCCATCACCGAGCAGCTTTAACTTTGCGGCGGGCGCAAGGCCAAGCGCCACGGCTTCATCGCACATGCTTCGGCTGTTCGATAGGACCACCCGTGCGCACGCGGATGCAAGTTTCTCCGCCATTAAAAGAACTCTGCGTTTGCATCCGGCCGTGCCTTCGACCTTAAGCCCACGCAGCATGTAGATTCGCTCTGGAACCCCTGCGCACAGCGCGGCCAATGTGCCCAGCAGGCCGGCCTTCGGTGTGCTGAACTCAGTCATATCCGGCCTCAATCGAAGCAGCAGCCACCACAGGCGCACCAAGGAGACGAAATCCGCAACGGGCTGAATCTCCCGCTGCATTGGGATCGCGATTGTCTCGATGCGTTCGCGCGTTCCGATGCGATCCAGTAATTCTCCGGGGCTTGATACCAGTGTTACTTGAAACCCCGCTTCGCGCAGCGCACGGAGGCGTCCGGTCAGGTTGAGACATGTTTGTGGATTGGTGATCCCCACGACGATGCGAGGAGCGCGTTGCGTGGAGGTGACCTGCAGCGCTGAGAAGAGTTGAACCGCCCCCGAAATGGACATCGATAAACCTGCACCCTCTGGGCCACGAAGCCATGTTTTCGCAACATGACCGGAAGCCCGATCGCAACGCAGAGGTGTAGGTCTTCCATGGCAAAGCCATGAACCAAGGTCAAAGTGAAACAGGGGGGCCTCCGCCCCAAAGTGACTTCTCCGGGAACTTTTAGAAATCTTTGTGCCGGTTATTTGTGAATGCAAAAATACTGTACCAGTTCTCCACAGATTGAGAAGTGATGGAGGAAAAACGAAGGTATTAGGTACCGAAAATGCACCGATTGTGTGGCTTATACTGGCTTTTCATTCAAGAAAGCATCCCGCATGTCGACAGCAAAGCGCACTAGAGTCCTGCTGCTCATTCCACATCTTGGTGGAGGGGGAGCAGAGCAAGTGATTGGGCTGTTGGCAAAAGGCCTATCGCCTGCCCGATATGAGGTTCATCTTGGCCTCACGACTCAACCTCATATCAGCCAAGACGCAATGCCATCCACCGTCGATGTTCATGCGCTTGGCGCATCCCGTGTACGGGCCGCAGCTTTCAAATTGATTCGTCTGGTCTGGCGCCTCAAACCTGACGTTATCCTATCGGGAATGTTCCACGTCAATTTTTTAGTGCTGCTTCTGCGCCCGCTGTTCCCGCTGGGGACTTCCGTTCTGGTACGTCAAAATGGAACAGTGTCTGCCGCGCTTGCATGTGGAAACCTGCCAGTTTACACACGAATCCTTTATCGTATGCTCTACCGTCGCGCGGACTGCGTCATTTGTCAGTCCCAGGCGATGGCCAGTGACATTGCAAATCAGTTCGGCATTGCGGACCAGAAGCTCGCCGTTCTGCACAATCCGGTGAACATCGACGCAATCCGTGCGGGGTCCGCCGAGCATCTTGCCGAGTCTGCCCATGAAGGATGGGCCGGCCCGGGCCCGCACCTGCTGGCCGTGGGAAGACTCTCGCCGGAGAAGGGATTCGACCTGCTGTTGAGTGCGCTGGTCATCGTACGCCAACAGTTTTCAACTGCCGATCTTGTCATGGCCGGCGCCGGGCCGGAAGAAGAGTCACTGAAGGCCCAGTGTCATGAGCTCGGTTTGGAATCCGCCGTTCGGTTTGTGGGTCATGTTGACCGGCCATCCGCTTACTTTCGGGGAGCGTCGGCGTTTGTGCTTGCCTCGCGGCACGAAGGCATGCCCAACGCACTGCTCGAAGCTGCCGCCGGCGGACTTCCCATTGTGGCGCTGCCGGCCAGCGGAGGCGTGACCGAACTACTGCGCAATCAGCCGGGCGCATGGCTGGCCTCGGAAGTGTCTTGCGAGGCGCTCGCGACCAGTCTGCTGTCAGCGCTGAAGGTCTTGCCTGCGGGTCTGCGGTTTGAGCACCCGTTCATTGAGGCATTCAGGATGCCCAACGCAATTCAAGCGTATGAGCGCCTGATCGACTCGGTTGCTGAGGACTCAAGATCTACCGCAGATGTGGACCCGACCCTCGCAGAGCGCAGTCATTGAACCATGTGGCAGTAGTCATTCCCGGCCTCGACCGCATCGGCGGCGCGGAGCGCCAGGTCATTCTCCTGGCCAAGGGGCTGCGGCAGCGCGGCTGGAAGGTCACTGTGGTCGCGCTCACTGGTACGGGGGGAGCTTCAGCCGTGGAACTCAGGTCTGCCGAAGTCGGGTTTTTGACGCTGCGGATGCGCAAGGGCCTGGCCGATCCGCGAGGATGGATTGGGTTCAACCGATGGCTCCGTCGTGAGTCTCCGCAAGTGCTTCATGCGCATCTGCCTCACGCCGTCTGGATGGCGCGATGGTCGCGACTGGCTGCGCCCGTCCGTGTTGTGGTCGATACGGTTCACAGTTGTTCGACCGGCAGATTGGGCAGGAAACTGGGATATCGATGGAGCGATTGGCTCCCTGACCGTGTGACGGCCGTGAGTTCGGCCGCTGCTGCCGCGCATGTGTCTTCCTCGATGGTGCATCAAGCGAGGATCGTGGCGCTGCCCAATGGCGTCGATGAGAAGGTCTGGCGCCCCGATGCGCAGGCAAGGAACGCCATACGGATCGAGCTCAGGCTGGATCGGGAGTTTCTCTGGTTCGCCGCGGGCCGATTAGAGCCGGTCAAGGACTACCCGACCCTTCTCGCGGCAATGGCGCAACTGCCGAAGACCGCGCGCCTACTGATCGCCGGCGGCGGACCTCTTCAAGATGACCTCGTGCATCTCTGCGCGCAGCTTGGTCTTGAAAACCGGGTACGATTTCTCGGATTCGATCCGGATATCAAGCGCTGGATGCAGGCCGCGGATGGGTTCGTCTTGTCATCCCGCTGGGAAGGATTGCCGATGGGGCTTCTCGAGGCCGCGGCCTGCGGCTTACCCGCCGTGGCCAGCGATGTTCCGGGCACTCCAGAAGTTCTTATTGACGGACAGACCGGCTGGCTTTGCCCGCCTGCCGATCCCACCGCACTGGCTGAATCGATGACGAGGTTGATGGAGGCCACGGCAGTGGCGCGCCTTGCCATGGGCGAGCAAGCGCGAAAGCATATCGTCGAGCGATTCAGCCTTGAAGCCGTTCTTGACCGGTGGGAGGCGCTCTATGCGGATCTGCTCGAGCGCAACCCGAAACCGAGACGCTGGGGACGATCGCTTAAAGCGGGCATCGAGGCCGGGCGTTAGACGCCCTCTGCAACAGCGTGAGGCAAGAGCTTCCAAGTCCAATACCAAAGAAACAGAAACGTGCTCACTGTCCAAAGCGAAGTGGCAAGCGCTATTCCAGCGACTCCGAACCAGCGCATCAGAATCAGGTTCAGCCCAATATCGAGCACCAGATTGATTGCGCCGCAATAGAAGATGAGGTCGGTGCGCCGCATGGCGACCAGGAATCGATAAAAGACGCGGCTGGCGACGAAGAACGGAATCTGAATCGCGTACATCGCCAACACAGGAGTGACTACCGCTGTGTCGTGCGGCCCGAATGCGCCGTGCTGGAAAGTGATTCGGATCAACAGGTGCGAACCGACAATCAGCGCAATCGCAATGGGCGCCGATACCAACGCCGTGAGGCGAAACCATGTATACAGGGTGTGGCGACAGGCCGCCCATTCGTGGAGAGCAATCATGCGCGAGAAGTGGGGCGTGACCGCCGTTGAAACTGCCCCTGCCAGCAGTGTCAGAATAACGCTGACAAAGCGGTTGGCATACACCAGCGCGGACACGCTGCCCGATGGCAGCATGGCGGCCATCGACTGGTCCACCAGCAGGCCTCCTGACGCCACCAGAGCACTCAACAGAACGGGGCCGTATTGGTATGCGACCTCGCGCGTAGCCTCGGTCATGCCGTGCCAGCGGAGGTGAAATTGGTAACCGTGGGACTGCATCATCCATGCCACAGCGACCGCATGAACCAACGCGCCTGCCAAAGTGGCATAGACGACCGCCCAGATGCCCAAGCGGCCGCTCAGGAACACCGCTCCAAGGATCGTCGCCACCGGGTTGACCACCACAATCAGCGCCGGCCACGCAAAGCGTTCAAACGCATTCAGGACGGCGGTGCAGTTGGTGGCGATGCCGGTGATGAGCACCAGCGGCAACAGAGCGTAGAAGATTCGCACGGAGAGATCCAACTTGGCCGGCGAAAAATGCGAGGCGATCAGAGGGAAGAAACCGCGTGCGGTCAGAGCCATTATGGCTGTGGCCAACGCAAGCAACATGCACATCCATAGCATCGAGCTTGAGAGCAGCTGCTGGGCGCGTTCGTGCCCCTCCCTTTCCCTCACGCGGATCAATGTCGGAACCAGCGCCTGATTCATTGACTCGGAGATCAGGTTGATCAGCAGCGCGGGAATCAGCATGGCTGCAAGAAAAGCATCCATGGCGTCAGAGCGGCCGTATGCGCCGGCAACGGCAATCTCTTTGAATGTTGAGACTACCTTGACGAGGATCCCCGCGATCGTGACCGAAGCGGCGGCACGAAAGATGCGGCGGTTGGTGCTGCCGCCTTTGAACATCCGCGCGATTTGGGAGATGGGAAACATGAGGACGGAAATTGAAGCAATCAATCCGTCAGTCTACCAGTGAGCGCTGCAGGCAACGGAGTGATGGCAAGCTCCGAGCGCGCCCGGGCATCGTGAAAACAGGCGGAAAGGCTGTCTGGTTGCTCAACCGCAAGCCGTCCCGCGAATGCAATCAAAGCCAGCAGCAGCCATGTTGTGCGGCTCTCCTCTACAGTGGCCGTCAGCGATGCAATCACCCAGACCAGCAGAGTGGTTGCTAGAGCCAGGCGCAGGGGGCCTTGAGTTTTACAAATCGAAATGACTGCCAATGCGACGATGGTCAGGGCCAGGAAAAAGGCACATAGTCCCCCGTTGACCAGAATGGAAAGCGCCGTATTGTGGGCCGTATCGATTGGAGCCAACCCAGCAGCGCTCACAAATGAGCCGGCGCCATAACCGATCAGGGGAGATTGGGCGAATGAATGCCATGCCAGGGACCAAATGTTCACCCGGTCGTTCAAATTGCCGCCCTGGGCTTGATCGGATATGGTTGCAAGGCGTTCGAAGGTCACATAGGGCACGATCAGCCAGATTGCCGAGGCAATTGCGGGAAGCACGAAGGCCGCTGTGAGAACTCTGCGAATGTGTCCACGAGCCAGCAGGACGGCACAACCTGTCAGCGCGACTACGGAGCCAAGGAATCCGCCCCGCGAGGCGGTGAGCAGCACGGCGAGCAGTCCCAATGGCAGGTAGCCGAGCGCAAGCAAACGCCCTGTCCACCTGGACTCGCCGTCGAACAGCAACGCTGCCAGGGGAAACCCAAGATCGAGGAACCGGGCTGCGTCATTCGGGTCCTGCCCCTGGGCCACGTAGCGAATCTGTCCCGCGGTCGTGGCATTGATCGCGGCAAAGCTTGCCAATGTCAGAGCAGCAAGAACCCATGAACCGGCAACATATGCGCGGACCAATGAGCGCAGATCGCTGGGGGTTTCAGCGAACTCCCAGATCAACCAGACGATCATCATCTCCTGCAGGTACCCACGCATCCTGTCGACTGTCGCGAGCGGTGCGATCGTCCAGAAATAGGAGCAGCAAAACCAGAGGTAAAAGGCCAGCACCACCCACTGCATGGGGCCGGGCGTGCGTAGCCGCCCCGCTTGCAAAACCGCTGGCACCGCCAACAGAATCAGCGCCAGGCCCACGACGCGGGCAATGTTACCCACCGGCTCACCGAGGTCAAGCGAGTATTCCCATGGAATGGCGAACGCGAAGACCACCAGCAACCACCAGGAAATTCGTCGCATCGCTAAAACCTCTGCGAATAAACCAGCCCCGCGTAAATGGTGACGCCAATGGCCGATTGAATGGCTGCTTCGAGGCTTTTATTCCACAGGTTCTTGGCCATCGAATCGGGCACGAACAAAATGTCCCGATCATGGATCGGTTGATCTGGATCCTTGCCGTGAATCATGCGGCTCAGATTGAGGGTAGTCATGGTTCGGCCACCTTTCTGCTCGCGGATCAACAGGGCGTTTGTCGATGCGTTCTGGCTCTGTCCCCAGGCCAGCGACAGCGCCTGCACCACCGTGAGCCCTTGCGCCGGGTCAACCGGAAATCCTCCTGGCCTGACCACATCGCCAATCACGTAAACCAACCCCGCCCGGCTCACTTGCACCGTGTCGCCCGGGCTTAACTCGGGATTGTGATCCGCCGCAGTGTCGGTTCCACTGGGATCAAGCACCACGGGATGCGGCGTCTTGGGGTCGTCGCGCGCAAAGATATTGACGAGGCGGCCGGCACTGGGAGCTAACCCGGATGCCGCCGAAATGAGATCGAGCAATCGATGGTGGGTTGTGTAGGCATACACCCCAGGGCGCGCCACCTCGCCCAGAACGCTCACATCCTGGCCAACGTAGGCAGTCACCACTACCGACACCTCCGGATGCAGGAGCATGCCCTTGGCCACCAAAGCCTTTTCGATTTCCTTCGCCGCGCCCTGTTCGTCCAGGCCGACAACGTCGACATCTAGAATCAACGGCAAAGTCACGGTGCCGGCCGGGGAAACACGAACTGCCGAGTGGAACTCCGGGGTGTGGTATTCACTGATGTCCAACGTGTCCCCAGGGGCTATCGGCGCCGCCATCGGCAGCATGGCTTGCCCTGGCGCCAGTGGTGCGCCGCCCTGGTTTGCGTCCGCTGGGCTATTCCATACGGTGGGCGCTTCCTTGGGATCGGGCTGGGGATGGCCCTGGTTGGCCGGCGCCATGCGAACCACGCCAGAGGGCAAGCCGGATGTGTTGGGAATGGGCGCCTGCGCTCGTGCCATCGCGCCCGCAAGCAACAACGCCAAGGTGGCAGCGGAAGTTCGGACTGCCGAGCTATCGAGAGATTCAATCAAGAGGACGCCTCCCACTGCCAGCCAGATTCCAACGAAAAATGTAATTGCCAGATAGAGCAGAGGGTCGGGCGTCACGGGCTTTTCCGGTTCCCTGGCAAAATCCACAACCGAAATGCTTGAACTGTGAATGCCCGCAGACAACCCCGCCTCCTGCACCTTTTCAACCACGCGCATGTAGACTTCGTGGCTCGAATGAGCTTCTTCGAGCATGACCGCGTATTCAGCCGCGGCCTCGTTCAAGT
>Ga0302319_10020859_pt1 | contig 11825 bp, 21 predicted proteins | sample Bog_T0_2_FD_203319 | JGI IMG/M metagenome (GOLD analysis project Ga0302319, IMG submission 203319) | Peat permafrost microbial communities from Stordalen Mire near Abisko, Sweden - Bog_T0_2 | ecosystem: Environmental > Terrestrial > Soil > Wetlands > Peat | place: Sweden: Abisko, Stordalen Mire...
TCAGAAGAACTAGCGTTTACTAGCTTCTCTTCACGTGGCTCTGTAGCAATACGGGGTAGTTTGCGGTTCTTTAGAAAGGGTAGATTCATAGATACTTATGTTTTTTTGGCTAAAAACGGCTGGTTTTCGATTGATTTTGAGCTTATTCGCTATACTTCAGCCAAGGTGGTACACCATTAGCGTCAAGTTCCCAGTTCAAACCTTGACCATCCTTTAACTCACGTTCCTTCTGTAGCCGGTTGACGTGGTGGTCATATAGTATCTGGGCCTGTTGATCTTCATACTCCTTGGTTCCAGGCTTTGGCTGGTTCGCTGGAGCTTGATGGGCATAGGCAGGACTGAATTTGAAGGCATAAAGGCAAGCATCCACAGCGTCAGAGTGGCCCTTGACGATGGTTTTGTCTGGCGTGGACCTATTATCATCCCTTTGCAGGATGTTGCAGTCTTGGGCAAACATGGTGGTGTGCTTGGCTTTGAATGTGCCAGTGCGGAGTGCATTGTTTAAAAAGGCGTAGTTGGATAGCTTTCCTTTCTTGTCGGCAGCTTCCAGCGGCAATCCGTGACGCGCTTTCATATCTTCAACGATAGCTAAGCCCTGTCCACCGGCATCTACGACCAATTTGGCCATAGGGTACTTCAGCATCAAAGTCTTGATGTCTTTCGCCAAGTCATCTGTGAGTTGGTTGCTGGCAAATTTTTCTTCAACTAGATACGTGATCGGTGAAGTCTCAGAGAACGCCAGAATGGAAAGGAAATTGTAGTCACGTTGGCCTAAGTCGATGCCAAGAATGTAGGTGTGTTTTCCTGGTGGCAGTGACTGGTAATCGTTGATGGTTCTGTCATAGGTAAGCAGCAAAGCGTTTGGATCGCGCTTCCAAATTCCATAGCACTCACGTTGAATAGATGGGTCATCATGGGTAACGCCCTTACGGGCACAGTCAGCGTCAATTAATTGTTGTGGTGTTCTGCCCGACTTCTTCAACAGCCAGGGATTTTGCAGCATGGTCCAATGGAAATGGGTCCACGTAGGCGACTTGCAGCAGTCAAAGAAATAGCCACCCTCAACAGGGCCAGGAGTACCAATCAAACGGCAGCGGCCATCAGTGTCGTAGAGACGTTTTGCAACGATGTCTTCAACCAGCTCTTTGATATGGCTACGGAACGCTTGGGACTCATCCAGATAAACCAGCGCCACATTGGACAAACCACGTATCTTCTCAATCTCAGACTCTTCATTACCGCCGTAGAGGCGAATCCAAGAGTCATTCGAGAAGTGCATGGTCAAATCAGATTCGTTGATCTTGGCACCAAGGCCAAAATCACGGTTGATCTTTTTCAGTTCTGGCCAAGCAATGGTCTTTGCAGAAGTCCTAGCCAATGTAATGTAAAGCGACGTGGTGCCAGGATGAGTGAGCGCGGTATGGATCAAATCAGCCGCACACGCAGTGGTTTTGCCTGAGCGCACAGAACAACACGCGGATACGTACTTAGCAGGGCTAGTTACAAAATCCAGTTGCTCTTTAAAAAGGAACTTATCAATTTCAAATGGCGGGAATTTGCCACGCGCCTTCTTACGCTTGGCTAATGCCGCCGCCGCCTTCTTGGGCGTTAGGATCGCCATAAACTACTTGGCGTTGGCAAAAATGATGTTGGATAGGGGTACAACGATGTACTTACCCTTGTGCAAACAGATCAGGTAGTTTGGAGCAAGGTACATTTCTACACGCCTAGAGGTTGCCGTAGAATCCACTGAAAAATAGTTCTCAGGAGTGCCGTCACCATTATTTACGGCGGCATGGAACTGTGCCCTGGCGATAGGGATAGCGGCTTGAATTTGGTCTTCTAAGACTCCGAGTGTTTCTGCATTAGTTTTATTCGTTTGTTTTTCCATCTTCCTTTCCTTGGTGTTTAGCCAAAATGGCAGCACCGACTTTCGTTAAATTTTTGACGTTGATGTCTTTGAATTTGTTTTTGGTGAGTAATGTAGCTATGCCCTGGTTGCGGTATGGCGCTTTGACATAGACAAACTGGAGTGTGTCGCCAGCCAGGATTGAGTAGCCAAGAATGGTATCTGGATCATCCTGCATACAGGCGATGCTGACAGTGGCTAGAGCTAGCTGCTCTTTGAGATAGTTGTAAAAGCTACCAAACCATTCATCTTTGGGCGTGGCGATCTTCTCGACTGAGCCATGGTAAACGCCCTTAGGAAATGAACTGTAGATGAAGCCAGAGTCACGGGCAGGATTGAATTGTCTGAGAATAACTTTGCTCATTTGGTTCCTTGGATTGCATTCGTGCGTGTGCTGTTCGCCAAAACTTCCACAGCCGTAGCCACAGAAAGGGCAACGGTGGCTCACTTAATTTCCCTGGCTATTTTGTTGATGATGAACTGGATGTTCGCGTGTTTATAAGTCTTCTTAAACCCACTGATAGCTTCTTCAATTTCACGTCTGGATTTGCCTTCACAGTGCAACTCCCAGATTCGGCGGTGAGTAGGATTTTTGAATGGATACGTAAGCAGCAGGGCTTTGGCGCTATCAATGTAAGTCTCTGTGGCCTCACGCTGAACAATCGGAGTACGTTTGAACCTGAAGTTGTGCCAAGCCTTGAGTGGTCGATCTTCACGGGTTGTATCTTCAATGTCGTCAAAGCCAGAAGCCTTGAGCTTTGCGTCCCATTCCTTTTGTAGGGCCTTAAACTCTTGTGATTGAGTTGGAGCTTTGACTGGCTGACGTGCATACTCAGCATCAGCATCCCTACACTTTTTGGCTTTCATCAGGAGCGGCTAGCTTTGCTAGTGCGGTTTTGGCGGCAAAGGAACCCTGATCGGCGGCAGTCTGAAGTTGGTCACGCGCTTGGGCGTCATTGGGATCAAGCTCTAGGGCAGCGGCCAATTGATTGACCTGATCTTGGTGGCGGATCATATCGCCTTTGAACTTGGCAACGCCGTAGGCAATCGACTTGATTACGCTATGGCCAAAGTGATCCATGGATACGTAGGCGGTGGATTTGTCGAGGTGCTGGATCGCTAGCGATATGACGGCAGCAGCGTGAGTCTTGTCCGGCAGATTGTACTTCTTGCAGACTTTCTCAACCAAAGCGTCAAAGGCTTCTGGTGTAGTGGGCAGCTTTACTTTGTTGAAGGGATACATATAGCTCCTTGAGTGGTGATAAGAAGCTAATGGTAAACAGGCATCATGTAGCTATATGATCGGTTTTCCCTAGGGGTTTGTAGTCGGCCAATGAGTAATGTAGTGAAGATGGGTAAGCGTATATTGCCTATGGACTCAGGTCGCATATGACTGAACTGGTGACTGCTCCCTCTAGGGGTAAACCACTCAATCGGATTGACTGGATAGTGACAACGGCGTGTTATTGAAGGCTATCAAACCAAAGGAATAACATGGCAGACATCAACCCGAACATCCAAGTATTACAGAACGTCGTGAAGAAGCTGATTGAACTTACTGGCAAAGCACCAGAGCTGAACAAGCTAGTGAAGGCTCAGTACGTGCGGCCTAGTGTTGGCGGCAAAGGAACCCAGATTGATCTGGGCATCAAGGAAGCTGTTGAAGCCTTGGGCCTATCGTTGGACTAAGCCGACAACACAGCCTGGTCAATTTCATCCTGGTTGACGGCCAGGTATTTGACTGTGTTCAGGATGGAACTATGTCCCAGCGCTTCTTTGGTGGCGTTTAAGTCGTGTGACAGGGCTTTGTAGACCTTGCCAGCAAAGGTCTTACGCATCGTGTGTGTGGCCAGTGATCCAGACAGCCCAGCGGCAGCGTAGGCTTGTTTCAATACCTTGTGGGCACCGTGGCGACTGATGGGCTCATTGACGCCGTTACGTGACTTAAACAGGAAGGTGGCACCGTCGATAGTGCTGTGTGACTGGACTAGGGATAGGATTGCCTCTTTCGCCAAAGGGTGTACGGCAACTTCACGGGATGCAGTCTTACCTTTCACGTTGCGCTTCTGCACGCGGATTCTTGCCAAGACTTGGCTGGTAGCACTGTCATACACGTCACTGATCTTGAGACTCAGCAACTCACTAATCCGATACCCAGTTTTGAGGCCAAGGATGAATAAAGCCTGGTCCCGTTTGCTGTGTAATTGGTCCATCACCAGCACAGTCTCTAGTTCTGTCAGCGATCTACATCCAGCCATCTGCCACCTCTGGATATAATATAGCGTCTTTGACACACCAAGTCAACAAAAGATATAAAAGGTTAACTTGGGAAAGCTAATACATATGATATGATAGCGACTGTGCTGGTGATGGTGGCTATTGAGCGCTATATAGGAGCCAATAAGGTAGCTATGTCATCTGCAACGTGGTGGATTTGATGTTTTTGGCTAAAAAGTTGGTACGCACAATGCGTTATAACACGGAGGTGGCGACTATTCTTGTGACGCCAGTTCTGCTAGCTGCTCATCTGACATAGCTTCTGACTCTTCCTGCTCCATTTTCTTCAATTGCTTAATCAATTTAAGGTATTGGACCAAACTGTCTGATGCCTGTTTGTCTAGCTTTCCTGCATGGGATAGAGCCAAAATATGACCTGTGTCCCTACTCAGAGCCGTCTGTAATCGTCGTTGTATTCTGTCCAAATTAACCGGATGAGCTACTCTTGCTCGCGTTGTATCTCTGGGCTTCTTTTCTTCTGAGTCCATCTGGTCTCCTTAGTGATATATAAGACCATAATGGTAACGATGTAGCTATTCATCACAACAGCACATGATTGTAGGCCAATGGCGCTACTTGTGTAGGCCAAAATCAGACAAGTGATAGACAGTAGTAATCTTCACTTTGAAGCCAATTGGCCAAATGAACATTAAAAAGTACGGCGTCCTACCTAGCGATGGATAGGTGCCATCGACCCTAACTGACGTTAGGTAGGAGTAAGTCCATATGAAAGATTTAAATAACCACGACAAATATATGCTTAAAGCTACGGAACTACTGGGTTTAAATGCACTCAGAGTGTTCATTATCTGGTATACGGATACGCCAGACTATGCCGTGAGTGTTGCCACTATGCATAAACGTATGCCCTGGATTGATAGACAGAACTTCTCACGCGCCTTCAAAGAAATTGAGAAGGCTGGTTTGATAGCTCGTAGTGGTAAGTATTACAAGAATCGCCGTGGTGAAGATACAGTACACTATGTGCTAAATGAATCAATCTTGATACCGAATCAAATTGAACAAGAAGTAGCTGATACCGAATCAATCTCGACAACGATACCGAATCAAACAGAACAACATACCGAATCAGATCGTACAAACCGTCTATATATAAACCAAGAAAGAACCAAAGAAGAAAACCATTGCTCTTTTTCTTCTTCTTTTTCTTTTTCTAAAAAGCCAAAGGTGAAGAAAGGGAACGCTAAATCCTTGGCAGAAGACGAAGCCAAAATTTTGGTTGAAAGACTTAATCAAGTTTTGGCTAAGCTGCCAAAGAATGACTTTGCTCAAAGCTTTGGTAAGACGTGTTTGAAAGCTGTCAACTCTGGCAAACCGCTATCAGGTGGTGACGATGGTCAGCTTGCCACTTTAACGAAGCTAGAGGCTCAGGCTGAAGCGCAAATGCTTAAGGGTATCGTACAACCCAACGGTGACATACTCTATCCTAGCGGCGTCTATAAGCGGCCAAATGGAACTACCTTTAAACATATGCCACCGATTGATCGTGAAGAAATAAAAAAGTCGGGCATCCAAGTTAACTGCATACTGGTGGAGAACGATCCTTTGGCTTTCCTGAAGACCCAATACCCAAATTTAGTCGGCAAATTTTAAGAGTATATTTTACAACTGCCTGTAATCATTGGCAATAGCTTAAAACTTCAGAGCTAAAGGTAATCTTTTGATTATGTGGTGCTCAGCACCCAAGGAGAAACAAATGTCAGACGATCAATCAAAGCTAAATCTTATCAAGGCTATAAAACACCTTCAGGAGCTATCAGCTAGCAAGCCTGATGAAGACCTATTCTTTGCCATCAGCCACCGAGACCACGGCAATAATCTATTATGCCAACTGGACCGGCTACGTGAAGAAGCAAAGTTAAATTTTGACCAGCAAATAACGCTCATCAAGCTAATCCAACAGATCCAAAAGGACGTAGCTGCCGAATATAAAGAGTCTAAAAATGACTAAGCGAGAAACGAAGGCCTACCTGGAAGCCGTGTTTGAGGCCATTGAGGATGCTCAGGTTGCACGCGAAGTACAAAAGGTACTCAGAGATGCAGCTATTATTGGCGTTGGCGTGGTGCAGGTCACAGACGATTTAAAAGTTAAACACATCCCAACAGGCCACAGTGCCAGGAAGAAAGGTGGAATGTAATAAGTGCTCCAATCAAGCGGTCGAGAATTTTGCGGGTGGTAATCAGTTCTGGTACTGCCGCCATTGCAAGGATGAAGTAGTTGTACATGACTATGCTTATCTAAAAGCTGCCAAGGCAAAAGCTGAAGGCTGTACTCAAAATCAGAAATTCCAGTTTGTAACTCCCAATACGGCCATTGGCATTCTCAAAGAGCTATATGCCGACGACGTAGCTCATCTCTTTCCTACTTACCCATTCAAGGTGAAATAATATGAATACTAAAATTGCTGCTTTAAAAATTGTAAAATCGTCTGGTCGCGCTGGTGAACTAAGGGCCATGGTACTCAAAGTCTTGGCTGAGACTGGTCCACAGACTGGCCGTGCTGTGGCTGAGCTACTGGAGCACTCTGAATTTCTGTCTAGTATTCGCGCTAGGATCAATGAGCTATGCAAAACTGGTGAAGTTGTCCAGTGCGGTTACATGGAATGCCCTGTAAGTGGCCACAAGGTGCAACTGTATGCCCTTGGCGATGCCACTGCTGCCGCAAAGAAGCCTGATGTCACGATTAAAAAGATCCTGAAGCTGTTCAATAAACTCGCCAAGCGCAACGATCCAAATCTTGCCAAGGTTGCCGAATACGTGGGCAAGAAATATGGCAAAGTTTAAAAATTATAAGCGATTGCTTGCTGAGTACCCCTACCTAAAAACTCTGCCTGAGAAAGATCGACTGTACCTAATCCAATTCGCCAAAGAATATGACAGTGCTTATTTTCAGAAAGAAATTGGCCATTTGCACAATAGTAAAGAACTACGCAAAAAAGTGGATGATGCCAGAAATGCCGCCAGACGCGACGTAATGAATAAGCACCTATTGGTTCCATACAAGGAAGAAAGTGAAGAATAAAGTCTACAGCTCCGTGCTGATCGTGAGCGATTTGCATACGCCCTACAACCATGTCGATTCAGTTAAATTCTTGGCCGCTATCAAAAAGAAATATGATCCTTTTGATAAAGTGATTTTATCTGGCGACGAAGTTGATTACCATGCTCTGTCTTTTCACGACCATGATCCCGATCTATCGTCACCGTTAGTCTAGAACTTAAGTCCATACTGCAAAATATTCAAAATAAGTCCTAAGGCCCTGTTAGGCCCTAGGCCCTTGACCTAAGCCCTTGACCTGTCTAGGCCCTTGACCTTGACTCAAGGTCCATTGACTAAGGCCCTATGATTTTAATAGGCACGTCAAAATATATCCCAATTTGAGACGCTAGGTCCTGATTGCTAAGTGTCTCAAAATCGTCACAGGCTAAGTCTAGCAACAACTGTGCCATCTCAGTTTGAGACAGTGCCTTAATTTTTGCTGTCTCAATTTTAGTCAACATAGCCAATGCCTCAGAACGACTCAGTTGTTTCATAACGATACACCCTTTTGGATTGAAATTTGCATGTACATATTTGAGACGCCGCGATAAGTAAAAATCTCATTATGATACCCGCGTAGCTTTCTCGCAATGAGACGTTTGGCAATCGGTATCAATTCAAAACACTTATATCCATTAATGATACGACGCTTCATTTTGAGACTGCGACCTAATTGCTTGACTGTATCAATTTGACCACGCGCTGAACCTTGACATATCAAAATGGGAATATTCAATCGTTTTACCAGTTTATATAGGTCTAGTTCAAATGTACCATATTGACACACACCATCAAACTCAATATAAGAAAACGACTCAGTTTGAGACAGTTGCTTGACTCCAGCCAATAGGCAGCTATGGAAAATTCTCACTTTGAGACCACGTTTGATAATGGCACGTCTCAATCTGAGATAGGTAGCATAGTCGCGCTCGAATATAACAATGTCTCGTTCTGATACGCCTAGGCCTTTCATCCTAGTTATATGCCTAGTCAATCCGTCAACGCAACCGACCAATAGTGCCACAATGAAACGCCCCTGTCTCGTATGTAGAAGTTTCATAATAGGACGAATATACTCGTCGCTCAAGAATTCTGTCTCAATTTTGCCCGTCGATAAAGTAGACTTATCTGCAAAAATCTGGCTCATTTTGATACCCCCTGTTTAGACTGTCCCATTCTGGTAAGTCTTACTGTTTACTGATGCACACGAAATGCCAAGGCAAAACCCCAATGATATCAATGGCCCAATAATGATACTGGTGTTGAACTAATAGACACTAACCCACCCAAAACAGTACTAATTCAAGCAAAATCATATAGTTAGGTCACGCTGTAAAACTTATACGCACTGTCTAAGCTATAACCACTCACTGTAGCAGAATGGGACACTATTTGGCTCAAGAATTGCAAGTCAATGTAGATGTTTCATAACGGTACACCAATCTTACCCTAGACAGACTAATGGTCCTTAGACTAACCGCTAACCTAACCCTAACCGCCTAACCCTAACCGCCTAACCCTAAGGCCCTAACAGGCCTAAGGTCAAGTCTTGACGCCTAACCCGACCTAAGGCCTAACCTTAGGCACCGCGTGGATATATCGTCTCAATTTGAGACAGTTCGGCGTCTATTTCGAGTATACGCGCCGCTAACCCGTGAACCGTCTTATTTTGAGACACTTTCATGGCTCGTCGGGCCTTATCCGCGTATCGACTTGAGCCACCCATTAAAAATTTATATTGTCTCAAACTGAGACAATCACCGATTTGCTTATATAGGTCCCTTAGGTCCCGACCTAACGCTTGACGCCTAAGGTCTAAGGCCCTAAGGTCAAGACTTGACGCTTGACCGCTTGATGGGACTAAGGTCAAGACACCGCGCCTAACACCGTCGCCTAACCCTTGACCTTGAATACACGTTAGAATAACACCTGTCTTAGTTTGATACTGTTTCATATTGATACTCCCCTGGTTTAAAATGTAAAATGTACCAGAATGAGACAGTCAAGCTGAAGTCAGGGAATGTCTCATTCTGGTACACTAGCCAACGCCCCAAAACGAGGCGCTGAAACTGTATCAAATTGATTAAATCGCCTTTTGAGACACAAAGCGGTTCACAATGCGACGTGCCTCATTCCAGGCCAATTCCCATGTATCAAAATCGCCCTCAATCCTAGGACTTCTCAATTTGAGAATCGACGCGCCTAAGACATCCATACAGTGACACTCGTCTCCTAATGAGACATTCACTATATGAAGTCCATAGCCTGTATCATAAGAAGCCACTGCCTCACTTTGGTTCACTGTCGCTAATTGAGCCATTATGTAGGCTATATACTGGGCCTGTGTCTCGTTTTGAGTCGTTTCCATGTTATCCCCTATCAATCCCTTAGTGGTTAAAAACGAGACGCATCATCTTGATGCGCCCCGTCGCGTAAGGGATACAATACCTTAATGCAGTGATCGTGCCACGAAATCCTCAATGAATTCAATAGCCTCAATATGAGAAGATGTCGAACTTTTAGCCAGTCTGCCCAGCAAAACCACCTAACTATGCGAAATCACTTAGTTTAGTCTCATTTGTCGATCTTTTAGGCACTGTCTAAAACGTGTTCAATGTAAGCGTTTCAAAATGGTACACCAATCTTACCTTAGACAGTCTAACCTTGACCTTGACCTAACGTGCCGTCTAACGGTGCCTAAGGCCTAACGTCAAGTCTAAGGACCTAACCCCTTGACCTAACCCGTCAAGACACGTCAAGCGACCTAACCCGACCTAACGAGTTAGGACTGTCAAGCGGCGCGACCTATATAGGTCAAGGCACCGCGAAAAGAGTTTTGTCTCAGATTGAGTCAAGGTAGCTCAGTCACCAGCTAGCGTCTCGAAATGAGACATTATACGCGCCGCACACCGCACCGCGACCTAACCGCCTAACGTCTAACCCGTTGGGCATTTGTGTGTCTAAATGAGACATTGACCTAACTATATGATATGATTGATGATTAAGCTGTGTGACTAAGCTGTGTGACTCGACTTGAGACGGTGGGGCTACGATGTGCCTCAGTGTGAGACGCCTGTGACCTAACTTAGTGACAGGACTAGTGACTAAGCTGTGTCGTCTCATTTTGTGTCGTCTCATTTTGTGTCGTCTCATTTTGTGACAAGGCATGGTTATTGCTATATGCAAGCGCGTCATGCCATACTGTCTAAGCTGTTGACGTATCAGATACGGCACTGTCATGAGTTTAGTCACGCGTAAGTGCGCGATACCCCTAGGGAATTCCGTTATCGGGGTCTTGGCATATGGTTTGCACCTAGGTCTGATGTACTCCGAGGTGGTGTTTGAACAAAAGTGTAAATTTTATATATTTCCAACATGAAATTTCCCAAAACACGTTCAAATTTTTCTGAAAATTTTACACAAATATTGCGTCCTCCAATATAGCGTATTAGACCTCAAATGCACTACCATTAGGCTTCAAATGCAACCCCTAACTGCCCCATATCACTCACCATTATCACCAGATTAGCCGTCAAATAGCCCACGATTAGGGTCCAAATGCGCCTAGGGACTGACGCAAAATAAAATCTTTGATTCAGCCTATGACCGTGTTAATATGGAGCATGTTTTACGTGTATGCTCATTGTAACCCAATTGATAAGAGACCTTTCTACGTCGGAAAGGGCAACGGGATCCGTGCCTCCCGTCGAACTGGTAGAAGCGAGGAATGGATTAAAATAGTCGATGAGTTGATCAAGACAGGATTGACGTTTGAAGTGAAAATTCTTCATATATGTGAAGAATCAGACGAAGCGCTGAGACTAGAAAAGGCTGAGATAAAAGCATTGTTGAGCAAAGGATACAGTCTAATCAATAAGCACATAAATCTCACAGAAGACACTGAGAACGCAGCCGCAGAGGGCAGGGTAAAGACGGAAGCTCGCCGCCTCAAACAGAATATCGCTGAAGCCGTTAGCGATGCTCTGGACAAAAAGCTTGAAACTATATATAAAAAATTCAGAGCAGAGGTTTCCCAGCAATTGCTTGATAACATCCGGCTTATGGGCATAGACTCTTTATTTAAGACGCAAAGCGGCGGAGGTCGTAGGACCGCACAAGAGTCTGAAAGAAGGTTCCTTTTATTTTCTGAAAATGTTACAGGAATACTTAGAAAAAACAACAATGTCCCTATTCGTAGGAAACTGCCTATGGAGCAGGCTGGCGAATACACCTCCTATGCGTATTCAGCACTGAATCAAATGGTAGCTAGGGGCATACTAAAAGAAGATAAAGCCGACCGGCGTCAAATGCTCTATTCTCTTGTACAACGTCCGTAATTAATTATTAAAATTACGATACCCTACCCCAAATAATTTAATTAATTACGTATATTCCTGATTTTCAAATGTATCACCAAATCCCGAACCAATTCAGTCACTTAAGCGTTTATTCGTATAAAATATACATATACGTCCCAAAATAAATTATGCATGTATAATACGTATATTCCTGATTTCCTTAATGATTTCAACGGATAATTATACGCATTATACATACGCGGATTATTCAGTGAATAA
>Ga0302319_10020860_pt1 | contig 11825 bp, 10 predicted proteins | sample Bog_T0_2_FD_203319 | JGI IMG/M metagenome (GOLD analysis project Ga0302319, IMG submission 203319) | Peat permafrost microbial communities from Stordalen Mire near Abisko, Sweden - Bog_T0_2 | ecosystem: Environmental > Terrestrial > Soil > Wetlands > Peat | place: Sweden: Abisko, Stordalen Mire...
TTCAGCCCTGGGCTATCCAGGGTAGCTTACTGAGAGCCCTGAAAGATGTCCCAGCTGTCTCTCACTCGCGTGGGGAGATTGCGGGGGCTGTGAGTTTCCTAGGACTAGGCACAGCGAACATCCGTCGACTGCAGTTTCAGATTAGGAGGTTTGGAGGTGGAGGACAAGGTTGGATGTCACAGGGAGCGGGGGATTTTGTGTGGAAAAGTTTTGGGCTGGATGGGCTAAGAGAGAGGAACTTGACCGCAAAGGACGCAAAGAAAGGCCGCGAAGGGCGCCAAGGAGGGGCAACTTCACCCAACGCGGCGCTGAAGCGCCGCTCTTCCACGGTACGCAGGAGTCTATGAGAAGTCCAAGCGCTGAAGCATCTATGCGGCGGCGTGATCGGCGGATTTCTGGAAGCGGGAGGAGAGCGAGTGCAGGAGGAGTGGGGTGGCGAACAGGACGGCGGTGAAGAGGAGATCGCCTTCGAGGGAGCGGCGGAAGAAGGGGAGGCCGGCGTCGTAGCAGGTCAAGAGTCCCGCGAAATTCTTTGGATACATGTCCCAAGCGGCCCAGACCGCGAAGTTGCTCACCAGGAAGAACGCGATCGAACCGGCGAGAGCGGAGGCCATGATACGGATGGCTCCGGCGTTCTGGCGAAGCGTCGTGCCTAGCAACAACATTCCGGCATACCAGGCCCAGGTGACGAAGTGATCCCAAGAAAAGGTGTAGCGATAGACGAGCGTGGTCAGGATAACGTCGGACGCGGCGAAGAGAGAGAGGGGAATCCACATCTGGCGGCGCGGGGCGCGGGCTCCGAAGAAGAGGAGCGAGGCTCCGACCGGAGTAAAGGCGAGCGGGTGAGGCAGGAATCTTACGGCGACGGCGATGAGGACGAATAGGTATGCCAGCATGGGAACCTCGAAAGAATTCAGTTTTTATTGTGGGCGTTGGAGTGTGGTGGCGTCAAGGGTAAGTTGGGCGGGGGCTGAAGCCCCAATTCATATCGAGCTTTACGCGGCGCTGAAGCGCCGCTCTTCCACGGTGGTGCAGGCGGCTGCGTTGGCCAACCGTTCGGAGGCTCAGGGTAGCCTTCGCAAAAGACGCGAGAAATGGGGCACGCGAGAGGGGGCTGCAGTGGATGAGGAAAGAGGTCGAGCTGCGCTCGACGGACAGCCGAGGGCGGCTGTCCCCACACAAGCTTTTTGGCCAATTGCGCAAGCTTTTTGGCCAATTGCGCAAGCTGTTTGGCAAAGTGCGCGAGCTGTCGGCCAATTGCGCAACATGCTTCTTTCACGGTTCGGGATAGATTTTGCGATGGGGCGGGGAGCCGTAGACGTCGCCTAGGACTTTCAGGTCTCGGTCGAGTTTCACGCTTGCGCCTAGCGTTTTGGATGCATCGTCGCGACGGCCGCGGACGCGGCTGAGAAGGCCAGGCATTTGGGCGTAGCGGAGATCCTGGAAATTTACGAGGTAGCCGGAATCGAGGTTTTCGGTTTGGGTGATGGGGTAGGCGGCCCAGTCGAGATAGACGCGTCCCAGATAGGATCGCTTGGCGGCCAGGGTGATGGGAGTTTGTTCCGGCTTGTAGAGAATTTTTATTCCTTCGTCGTCCGCGGAGCTGGGATTGACTTCGGGCTTGAGGGAATCGACTGGGGCCAGGGCGAAGAAATCTTTGGTCTCGACGACGCCATACCAGCGGAAGGGGCTGGCGAGGGCTGGGTAAGCAGAGGCTTTGAGGGGATCGGCACTGTTGTAGGTGCGGGACTGAAGGGCGTTGATGGCGCGGCGATGTTCGTAGTCACGGACCAGCCAGAGGGAGACGACCGCGATCAGCGCCATGGTGGCGCCGATGCGGCCGCGCGGGGCACGCGGGCGGGCGCCGACTTCCTGATCGATGAGCGAGAACAGCGCGGGGGCGATCAATCCCACAAGCAGGCAGGTAAACATGATGGGCTCGAAGATGAAGACGATGTCCCAGGAATACCAGCGTTCGGAAAAAGGCCAGAAGGGGCGGACGCCATAGGCGTTGGTGAAATCGAGCAGGATGTGGCTGAGGCCGGCGAGACAGGCATAAAGGAAGAGCAGACCCCAGCGGGGAGGAAGGTCGGGATATTTGAGCTTGCGGCCGCGCAGCCGCCACACCAAGTAAACGAAGCCGAGTACGACCGCGGCATCGAGCGGAACGCCCAGAAAAGAATGGGTGAAGCCGCGATGGTGGGCGAAGGCGAAGGCGGGTCCGCGGAAGCGTCCGAGAATGTCGAGGTCGGGGGCTTCGGCGGCGAGGGTAAGGGTAAGCGTGGCCAGCGCGGTCTTGCGGTTGAGTCCGGCTCGTCCCAGACAAGCGCCGGTCAGGAAGTGGGTGACGGGTTCCAAGCGGTAGAGAGCATTGTAGGGGAGGGATGAGGAATTGCCAATGTGGAGAGGTGTTTAGTGGGTAGTGTTTAGTGGGTAGTGGGTAGTGGGTAGTGAGTAGTGGGTAGTGAGTAGTGGGGAGTGAGTAGTGAGTAGTGTTTAGTGGGTAGTGTTTAGTGGGCTGTTTCAAAGAGGCGTCCCACGGCGGGTAAAGCGGCAATGATAAAGATGCGGAACTTACGGTGCGGCTTGAAGCTGTGCCCTTCAAAGCGAATCCGAAATGGATTACTACCGAGAAGGCGTTTGGCGGGGGATCACGCTGCGCTAAAGTTTTTCCAGCGGAATGCCGATGCACAAAGGATGGAGTGGTGCAGGCGAAGACTCCGGAGCGAGCGGCTTGATTACTGAGATGAATCCCAAGGCCAGCGGGCGTGGCGAATCGGACGCGAGGTACCGCGGGCTGTTGGAAGCGGCTGCGGATGCGATGGTGGTGGTGAACCAGGGTGGGGAGATCGTGCTGGTGAACCGGCGGGCCGAGAAACAGTTTGGCTACCGGCGCGATGAACTGGTTGGCCAGAAGGTCAAAAACATTATTCCCGAGGGCTTTGCTGAGCGGCTGATCGCGGATGCGACCCGAAGCGTGGCCGAGGCGCTGGCGCAGCAGATCGGCACGGGGATCGAACTCTGCGGGCGACGCAAGGACGGCAGTGAATTTCCCATTGAGATTATGTTGAGTCCGCTGGAGAGCGCGGAAGGAGTTCTGATTACAGCGGCGATTCGCGACATCAGCGTGCGCAAGGATGCGGAAAAGCACCTGGCGCAGTTGGAGGGCCAGCTGCGGCAGTCGGAAGATGCGCTCCAAGAGTGCGAAGAAAGATATCGGATGCTGCTCGATGGAGTGCAGGACCACGCCATCTACATGATGGATCCGCTGGGTAACATTATCAGTTGGAATGCCGGCGCCCAACGAATCAAAGGCTACACATCCGAACAGATTATCGGCCGCAACTTCTCCTGCTTCTTTCCTCCTGAAGATATCGAGAGGGGCAGACCGGAAGAGTTGCTGAGACTGACCGCTGCCAGCGGCCGGCATGAAGAAAAAGGCATGCGCGTGCGGAAGAACGGATCGAGATTCTTTGCCGACCTCACGGTCACGGCGCTGCACGATCAAGCTGGAAAACTGCTGGGATTTTCCGAGTTCAGCCACGATCTGACGGCGAGCAAGGAGTCGGAGGCGAAGTACCAAGGTCTCCTGGAAGCGGCTCCGGATGCCATGGTGGTGGTGAACCAGGGTGGGGAGATCGTTCTAGTGAATGTTCAGGCGGAGAAGCAGTTTGGCTACAGCCGCGACGAACTGCTAGGAAAGAAGGTGAAGAACATTATTCCCGAGGGCTTTGCGGAGCGGTTGATCGCGGACGCAGCTCGAAGCGCGGCGGACGCGCTGGCGCAGCAGATCGGCACGGGGATCGAACTCTCCGGGCGCCGGAAGGATGGCAGCGAGTTTCCCATTGAGATCATGTTGAGCCCGCTGGAAAGCGCGGAAGGGATTCTGGTGACGGCGGCGATTCGTAATATCAGCGTGCGCAAGGATGCGGAGAAGCATCTGGTGCAGATGGAGAGCCGTTATCGCGGGCTGTTGGAAGCGGCTCCGGATGCCATGGTGGTGGTGAACCGGGGTGGGGAGATCGTGCTGGTGAATGTGCAGGCGGAGAAACAATTTGGATACCGGCGGGACGAACTCTTAGGGCAGAAGGTAAAGAACATCATTCCCGAGGGCTTTGCGGAGCGGCTGATCGCGGATGCGACGCGAAGCGTGGCGGACGCACTAGCGCAGCAGATCGGCACGGGGATCGAACTCTGCGGGCGGCGCAAGGATGGCAGTGAATTTCCCATCGAGATCATGTTGAGCCCGCTGGAAAGCGCGGAAGGGATTCTGGTGACGGCGGCAATCCGCAATATCAGCGCGCGCAAAAAATCCGAGAGGGTCAACACTCAGTTGGAAAACCAGGCGACGGTCCTGCAGAGCGCACATGATGAATTGGAAGTGAGGGTGAGAGAGCGGACGAAGGAACTGGCGTTTGCGAATCAGATCCTGGAACAGAGCAACCTGGAACTGAAGCAATTCGCCTACGTCGCATCGCATGATCTGCAATCGCCGTTGCGCAGTATCAGCGGATTCGTACAGTTGCTGAAGCTGGAGTACGAAGGGAAGCTCGATGAGCAAGCCCAGGACTGGATTCGGCGGACAGTCGGGGCCATCGGGCAAATGCAAAGGTTGATCCGCGATCTGCTCTCCTATTCCCGGGTAGATGCGCGTTCCCTGCCATTCACGCGGATTCCGTTCCTCGATATTGTCCGGGACGCGGTCACTCTGCTGGAGTCATCGCTTCGCGATTCCGGGGGCCGGGTGACCTGGGACGAGTTGCCGGTCGTGATGGGCGACCGTTCGCAGCTGGTTCAGCTGATCCAAAACCTGGTGGGAAACGGACTCACGTACCACGGGGACAAACCACCCCACATCCATCTCTCCGCTGAACGCAGTGGGCAGGAGTGGATCTTCTCCGTCCGCGACAACGGGATTGGCATCGACCCGAAGTACCGCGAGCAGATCTTTGAAATATTCAAGCGCTTGCATGATCAGAAAGAGTATCCCGGAACCGGCATTGGGCTGGCAGTGTGCCGGCGGGTGGTCAATCGTCACGGAGGCCGAATTTGGGTAGAGTCCGAACTCGGCCACGGGAGTACATTTCATTTCACGATTCCTGAAGGGACGGAACAGACAAATGGTCAACGAACTGTCGCATAGCCGGCCGGCGGAAGTACTGCTGGCGGAAGATAACGAGAACGATGTGGAATTGACCCGTCAAGGGTTTAAGCGCGCCAAACTGCTGGTCAACCTGCACTGGGTTCGAGATGGGGAGGAGTGCATGGCGTTCTTGCGCAAGCAAGGCGAATACGCCAGCGCTCCCACACCGGATATGCTACTGCTCGACATCAATATGCCCAGGATGGGCGGGAGGGAGGTCTTGGCTGAGATTGTGAAGGATGACAGTCTAAAGAGCCTGCCGGTGGTGGTTTTATCCACTTCCGAGGAGGGCGAGGAAATATTGAAAATGTATAAGATGCGCTGCAACTCCTACATCGTGAAGCCGGTTGATTTCGACCAGTTCCTGAAAGTGATTCGGTCGATCGGCGAATATTGGTTCACGGTTGTAGTGTTGCCAAAAGTGGTCTCGAAGGCAAAGGCATCCGCTCCGGCAGGGGCGTGAGAATTTGAAAACCAGGTGAACAGGTTGCCGACTAGGGCAATCGAAGTTGGCGAAACCATGTGGCGTCAAGTGTGATTTAGGCGACGTATCGGCGTGAAGGCGGCGCGGAGCGTTTGATTAGTGCCTTCTTTTTTGTTTGCAGTTTTTTGTCTTGAGATTTCCTGGTTTCCCGAGCCGCTTTGCGCGCAGCTTTCTGGCGCGCCTTGCGGCGCAGCTTGGCCATCCATTCGCGGGAGTACATGGTACCGCGGCATTTCGGCGAACCGCAGTGGCAGGGGGCGGGGTCGTCGTCGTCATACAGGTTGTAATCCCAGAGCAATTCTTCGCCGGCGGCAATATCTCGCAGGGCGAGAATCCATACGCGATCTTTTACTTCATCCACTTCGCAGTTGGGATCGCAGGAATGATTGAGATAGGCGCCCATGCCTTCGCCATCGATGATGACCTTGCCGTCTCCCAGGCCGTAAAGGTAGGTGCGGGGTGCGCCATCGTAAAGGTTGTTGGCTTCTTCCGCGGTGAGGCGGGGGCCCACGTATTCAACAACTCGACTGCCTTTACGGATGGGGGTCGTGGTAAAAACGCCGACGGAGTGAATTTTTGAAGGACGAACCACGATTGGCATACCACTAATTTCGCACGGCGGAGGCTGGGAAGGAAGGCGAAAGTTGCGCTCCACTGCGGTTGCGGCTAGGGATCGTACACCGAACTGCCGTAGCCTTCTTTACGAGCCGACTCCTGGGCTTCGTCGAGTTGTCTTTTCTGTTCTTCGAGTTGGGTCTGCATCTGTTCGACTTGCTGTTGCTTTTGTTTTTGACGCTCGTTCCAGGCGACGCAATTCGCAACGCAGTTGGCCGGAGCAAACCGGATCGAGGCATTGATTTCGTCGATCTGACTTTGCAGCGCGGAGATCTGGTCTTTTTGCGAGAGGATTTCCGACTTCCATTGTTCAGCGGATGGCTGGGGATTGTCGGTGGAGTCGGGCGGCGCATCCGGTTCCGTGGTTTTCGCGGCTGGAGAAGGAGTCGTGTCGTGGCGCCGCGAAACTTGCTCGTTCGTGAACGTCTTGGGCGGCTTGGCGTCTTTGGCCTGCGCGGCTTTTTGCTGGCGCTGCTGGCGCGCCAGGTCGCCCAAAGATGGTTCGTCCTGGGCCGCGGCATGGGCTCCAGCCATCAAAATCGCTATGGCAAGAAGCGCGACTGGCTTAAATGTGTTGTTCATAGCGCATCCTATTTGCCGCCCTTGTGGAACTCGTCCTAGGGAATAAGATTTGTTAGAGCTAATGCTATTCGCAAAGCTCCGCCCAACCAGCGTTACGAACGGGAATGTACTTGGGAGAGACTCAGAGCGCAGGCGTTTACAGAGGCGACGGAACGATCATGCCGGAACGATCATGCCAGAACGATCATGCCGGAGCGCCCACGCCGGACAACCGGGTACCCGTAATCGCCGGGACCAACTGAATCTGCACCAGGCGAGGGAGGGAGGGGCTTGATTTTTTCGCCAGCAAGTTGACCGACGGGATTCCGGTGCGGGCAAAAGATTTCTCGCAGTCCGAAGTGGAAGGTCCGCGCATATTGCCTTCCATGAAGGCGAGACCTGGACAACGGGTGCAGGTCGATCCATGGGTGCAGGCTGAGCATCCCGACAAGTCCCGGAGGCGAATAGAGCGAACTTCTTTTAATTGCTCGGAATTGCGCCAGATGTCGATGAAGCGCTGCTGCCGCACATTGCCACAAGACAAGGGGAACTGGACGCAGGGATAAAACTCGCCATAAGGCGAGACATAGCAGGCGGTGTGCCCGGCGCTGCAGGGTAAAGACGCAAGAGTCTCGTCGCTGGGCGAGGAAGACGGAGGCGGCGCGCAAAACTCCTCGGCGTTGCCTACGAACAGTTCGTCACGGAAAAGATTTTGCAGGGCGGATTCGCCGGCGTTTAAATCCAGAATCGCGCGATCTCCATCCATCTTCGGCGTGATGGTCGGATCGAGAGTGTATTCGGCGCCAAGCTCTTCAGCGAGGGCGCGGACGCCGCGATAGTCCTGCATATTTTCCGTCATCAGCACATTGGCCATGATGACTTTCAAGCCCTGCGACTTGAGAAAGCGGATGGCTTGAATCGAGCGACGCAACGAACCTTTCACCTTGGTGATGGCGTCATGGACTTCGGGGCGGTGGGAATAAATGCTGATCTGTACCGACTGCACTCCCAGCTCGCGCAGCCGCGCGGCCTGAGTTTCGCGGATGAGAACGGCATTGGTTTTCAGCTTTATGCAAAACGTGAGGGCGCGCGCACATTCGAGAATCTCGAAGAAATCTTTGCGAAGAAAAATCTCGCCGCCGCTGAGGGTAAGAATGAAGACCCCGGCTTCGGCCATCTCCTTGAGGAGATGTTTGATTTCCACGGTCGTCATCTCGCCGTGATCGTCGTGGTCGAGATAGCAGTGAACACACTGCTCGTTGCAACGGTAAGTGATGTCGAGTTGCACGCTGAAGGGAACGCCCAGCCGCAGCGCGCGTTCGCTCATCTCCTGCAGAAGGGCGCTCATCGGCGGGGTTGCTCCTGGACCGGTGCGTAAGGCTTGGCGGCGGGTTGCGGCGGAATGGGTTTGGCAACGTTGCCTGCATCCACGTTTGCTTGAGGCGGCTTAGTTTCCACGAGAATCGGTTGCTCTGAGAGCGACAGGATGCCATGCTTCGCCAAGTCTTCGGCGAGTTGTTCGGCATCCTGAACTGCTTCGTCGCGATTTACTTCGAAGTGCGGGCAGATGCGGCGTTCCACAATTTCTTCGAGCGGGGTGGCGCCGTCGGCAGCTTGCCACAAAATGGTTGCAGTCGGGTTCAAGGTAAACAAGGTCGAATCGTGGCCGGACATGACCAGCATTTCCTCCCCTAACATGCGGGCGGCGATTCGCGGACTACGTGCGATATATAAATTCTTGCTCATCTTTATCCAATCATCTCCCATACCCGCGCGTCGGGCACAAATGTAAGTCTGCGAACCGGCACGCGACGAACAAAGTCGCAGGCGGCCTGAAAGGCACAATGAACCATTGCCTGATCTTCCGCAAAGAAGAGCATGTTGGAGAGCAACTCGCGGCCAGCGTCGGCGACTGGAACCGGATCGATGCGATTTTCCGGACCTTGCGCCAGCAGATATAACACCTCCACCGGCGCCGATGCGTTTTCACCGAGCTTCGCCAGTTCGCCGGTGAACGGGGTACCGTAGGCAACGTAGCCGCGATCATGTTTGCGGACATAGGAAATCTCATCGGTGAGCAGGGTGGCGTCGGCGGGCGCCAGCCGGGAGATGGTCGTCTTGCCTGCGCCGGAAACTCCGGCAAACAAAAAAGCCTTGCCATGGCGAATAGCGCTGGCGGCGTGCAGAAGAAATCCACCCTGCTTGGCGAGCACCAGGGTGTGAACGATGCGTAGAACGGCGTCGATGGAGTACGGGTTGGAATCCTGGCGAAGCGCGCCGCGCCGCGCGCCAACTTCCCACTCGGCGCGAAAATCGCCGCGCTCCAGCAACCAGCGGCCGGATTGGCAGGTCACGCGGACATCACCTTCCAGGTCGGTGGGCTCCGGCGGACTGAGGTCGACGTCGAACTCGAATTCGACTTTTTCTCGCCGATTCCCTTCCCGATTCTCTTCCTGGCTGATGAAGCCGGCATAGCGACGCTGCAGCAAGTCGAGAAACTCGGCGTCGGTAGTATTGACACGGATCGGGATGGCCCCGATCGTGATAATGACACCAAGATGCTCCACTTGTTCCAAGAGAGATGTGGCGAGCTGCGACATAAGAAAATAAGAATTCCTCAACCTTGCCGCATGCGCTTCAGATAAACCAGGGCGCGTGCTGCGGGAGCCGACCTCCGGACGATTCGGGCAATCAAATTTTGGATTACGCTGAGTTCCGCAGGAACGGTAATCAGTTCTCCTCCGCGGATTAGATAAGCGACTCGCCCCAACAATTCATTGGCAGCTACGGGGCTATCAGGTGCGGGCAATGCATCTCCTTGCGTAATCCACCGCGGATTTTCCGGGTCACGCACGGCACCGACCACACGATGAGCACAAAGGCCATCCTCGCGGCTTATTAATACGACATCCCCAACCCGTACCTGATCCTGCGGGATGCGCTCGACCACCAGCGTTTCTCCCGGCCAGAGCGCAGGCAGCATGCTCCAGCCGGTTGCGGCAAAGCGAAGCGTGCCGAATGACTGCAACACTTCAACCGCAAGCTCGCGCTTCAGTGTGGTTACAGCGGCGGATGATGAATGCTCGATTTCCATTACGAGGCTGAGGGATGTGCGAGTCCCGTGCAGCTTTCCTGGCCCCCGACTTTGCCGCACGACAGCGCCGAGGTAACAAAAACCTGTTCGTGGCGAAAGCTGGGTTTTTCGTAAGGCTTTTTTTCGATGGTAGTTTCTGGTGTTTCGTCGCCGGATGAATGCTTCATGGTCATAGGAAAGTCTTTCGCTTACTTCAACGCGGGCTGCGAAGCCTGCACGGCGCAGCCGCCTGTTCCCGATGTGCCGCAAGTCTGGTTGCTTAAAGTGGAGAAATATACCTGGGAGGCGCCGACCAGGGTCTCCACCGTATTGTCGTAGATAAATCCACTGGTGCCACCAGCGGTAGCCAGCGCTGAAATCGCGCTGGCGCCAACGTTTTTCCAGCGCACGGTTTTATCCGCGGTCACATCGCCTACGACGGTACTCCAGGCAGGCGTGGTTGTGCCCGACGTGCCTGCCGTAGTCACCAGCTCAATATTTCCGTTGCTGTCCTTGATTTCTATGTTCTTGGCGTAGGCGGTGCCCGACTTCCATGAAGCGGGCGTAAATTCCGAGACCACGCCTTGATCCAGCCAATGGACCGTGCCGTCCGTGGTCGAAAGGCCGAGAGTGGTTTGCCAAGTTGGAGTCCTGGTCCCCGAGGTGCCTGTCCTATCCGCGACCTGAACTTGGAAATGCGTATCCACCACTTCCTGTCCGATTGCGTAGGCGGTGGATGCTTGCCACGGAGTTGCAACAAAATTGAAGGCGCATCCGCCTGTGCCGCAAGCGGAGGCGACTCCCTTGGTCTGAGCGCTGGCAAACATCCAGTCCGTGGGCCCGGAAGACGCGTTGGGATTGGGAACCCCGGTTACGGGAGAGCATGGCGTAGTGGCGTTTGAAAGCACCGGACCGGGTGTCACCGTCCCTAAGACTCCATTTGTTACCGCAACCTGATACATGATGGGTGGGCCGCCGGTATTGCCGCACACGTAAATGTTGCCCGTGCCTTTTGTCGAATTTTGATAGGCGCTATCGAAGGCGCCAAGGTACAGCGGATTGGGAGTGGTTCCGGCCGCCGTGCTTGCGCCAACTTCCACTTCGGTGCCTGTGCTTCCGGCCGGGAATTCATTGCTGAATACGTAAAGAGCCGTGCAATTCACGCTGTCGCAATTACCTGAGTTGTCGCTGGAAGAGAACACATACACCAGACCAACTACGGAATCAACGACCGGGCCTTGCGCGATTCCGGTTCCATAATCCAAACGCCCGGACTTGATAACCGAACCCGTGGCGCTGACCCGATAGAGATAACCGCCGAGGTCTCCGACAAACACACTTCCCGACAGAGAATCGTAAACCGCATCGGTGAGAGCGGTGGGCTCGGTTGAATTCACTTGCACCGGCCATCCGCCGGTCCTGATCTCGGTTGGAACTCCTTTGAATAGAGGGGTGAACTTGTGCAGCCAACCGCTGCCGTCGCCTACATACGCAGTGTCGTGAGCGTAGTCGAAGAAGACGGAGGAAGTAGTGTCATCGGTAGCGTTGCCGGTGGAATTCGTCAACTCGATATTCGTCAGGCAGGGCGCAGGACAAAAATTGTAATAAACGTACGTAGAGTTGGGATTGATCGTCATCGGATTGCTTGCGCTCTCCGTTGGCGAAGGCGCCCATTTCAATAAAATCAAGTAGCCCACCCCGGCAGCGCTCTGCGTAAACGCCACTTGGCTTCCGTCGAGCGAATATCCGGGCGAGGTTAATATCTGTCCGCCCGTGTTGTACGCCCAGTAGTTGGAAGGCACAGTGCCGGTGCAACCGGAGTACAAGTTGTCATAGGCCACCAGGCTGGCTTGGGTAGCGGAACCTACGAGACCCGTGCTGTAAATAACAAAATCAGGTTGCGCGGCACTTCCGCAGTTGGCGTTATTGAGGGAAAAGGTGAACTTGGC
>Ga0302319_10020861_pt1 | contig 11825 bp, 10 predicted proteins | sample Bog_T0_2_FD_203319 | JGI IMG/M metagenome (GOLD analysis project Ga0302319, IMG submission 203319) | Peat permafrost microbial communities from Stordalen Mire near Abisko, Sweden - Bog_T0_2 | ecosystem: Environmental > Terrestrial > Soil > Wetlands > Peat | place: Sweden: Abisko, Stordalen Mire...
TGCCGCTTTGGCTCAAATCGAATTCGAGGCACTCTCAAAGACGCCGGGCGGAGAGTTCGCCGAGATCATTGGTGACCTCCTCAAATTGGTCGGAGGAGGCGGCCCGTTCGGAATCGCGGGGGGAGTTTCAAATCTCCTGCTCAAGATTCGGAAGCTCGCTGGCGCAAGCTATGGGGACAACCTAATCTACGTAATTACCGCAGTGCGTAACGATCTGGCCACCCTTTATGACCGTTGTGAGAATCTCCGCGGAAGGATTGATTGTTTACCAAGCGATCCATACTTCGCCGCGGCAATCTCCGCGCTTGCGCCTCAAGCAATGCATACTTCTGTGAAAAATAGGCTCGCGCGGCTTGCGCGCATCGTCGCGAATGGCGTGAAAGAGGACGATCTAGAACCTGATGGTCTCGATGACATGATGCGCGGTGCAGTGGAGCTCAGTGAGTCAGATATCCGCCTGCTCAAAGAGCTAATCGAACACCCGTCGCCGATGAACCTCAGCGAAACTGATAGAACGAGAACTGACTCCGCTGACCGAATGGGTTCAGTTGCGAAACTCCAAGCAGTAGCATTCGTGCAACTGAGAACCCCGGGAGTGGACTTGGGGGCGAGTATCGTAGTTTTATTGCCCAACGGTAGAAAGTTCTACGAACGCCTCCAAGAGATCGCGCCGTAATTACGCGGATTCATAGTTTGTGGGCAAACAGTGTCGGGCCTATACTGAGCACACAGCAGTGAATAGCGGAGATTGCCTTGGATTACTCGCAAATCATCACGATTGATCCCGGGAAGCGCAGCGGCAAGCCCTGCATTCGCGACCTGCGCATCACCGTCTACGACGTGCTCGATTACATGGCGGCGGGCATGACGCAGGAAGAGATCCTCGCTGACTTCCCGGACCTGACGGAGACCGACATTCGCGCCTGCCTGGCTTTTGCGGGGGCTGAAGCCCGACCCTGATTTGAGGGGCGTTATCGGCACGACTGAAGTCGAGCCCTGATACGAAGCCGGAGTTTTGCGCCGCTTTTCAACGACGATGACTGCCTGAGGTCTCGACAAATCCGTTTCATCTGCATTACAATGTAATGCAGGTGGTGCCGAATGCCCGCGAATGCGCTGGTTCAGACCCGTATTAATGCAGAGATCAAAGAAGAGGCCGCTGAGGTTCTCCAGGCGATTGGCTTGACCGTTTCCGATGCGGTTCGCCTCATGCTTACGCGCGTGGCGCGCGAGAAGGCTCTCCCTTTCGAGCCATTGATTCCCAACAAAACGACAATTGCAGCAATGAAAGAGGCTCGGGAGGGAAAACTCGAAACGGTGACCCTGGGTGAACTGCAATCGGCGATCGATGCGAACGATTAAGCAGTCGACTGCCTTCAGGCGCGACTTGAAGCGCGAATCGAAAGGTCAGCATCGGACCTTTCTTTCCGAGAATTTCGTGGCTGTGGTCCAGACTCTTGCGAACGATCAGCCACTGGCAGAGAGATTTCACGATCATGCGTTGTCGAACAACTGGCAAGATTGCCGCGATTGCCACATCCGACCGGATTTGGTGCTTATCTACCGAAAGCCTGATGATCAAACCCTGCAGCTCGTCCGCTTAGGATCGCACTCTGAGCTTGGCCTTTAGCCGAGTGCCCCAGTGCCGCACAGGAAGCAAAGCAGGCATTCATCCGGCTTCGCTTCCCACCCTCTCCCTCTGCTGATCCCGAAACCACTCCCACCACACCCCTCTGAACTTGTCATCCCAGATGAGCGCAGCATGCGGCTTGATATTCGACGCCGAAGTATCGATCGCATAATTCACAGCATTCTTGTCTTTGGCAAAACTCCACGGCATCTTCGCGTCCGAAGCAGCCCACTGCATCCAGTCCCTCGCGGCCGATATGTTGTAAAAGTTCTCTATGTTTTTTCCCGGCACATAGGCCTCGCGCAAAAGCGTCGGCTTATTCAACGTGATCAATACATCAATCGGCCTCGCCAAGCCAAGATGAGAAGACGCCAGAGCCACATTCCCGCCATGACTGTGAGCAATCATGTTCAGCCCTTCGCCCGCTGCAAAATCACGCCCAGCAATCATCTCCCGCAGGTTCTGCGCCGCCGCAATCCGATCGCTGTCCTTGTTTCCACTCGGGCTCCACTCGAAAAGCAGCGTGCAGTCGCCCACACAGCCTCCGCGAAGCGCACCATTCCCATAGCCAAACAGCGCATTCTCCGGCCCCCAGCCGCCATGGCGCTGCCAGTCCGTCCCTGGAATCAAGATCGTCAAGACGCCATCCCCGCTACCACCGCCGCCGCGCCTATTCGACCTTCACCGCTGCATCGGAAGAAGAGCCGGGCCAGAGAATCTTAAAGTGGAAGGTGATGGTCGTCTCCATTTCCTCGACATCTCCATTGAGCTGCGCCGGCTTGAATGTCCATCTCCTAAGCGCATCTGCAGCCGCACCCTGCAACATTAGTGGGCCGCTGACAACGCCCGCCTCGATGACATGACCATCCGTGCCCACCCAGACTTTGCACACCACATCGCCCGAGACCTGAGCCGCCAGCGCAATCGGCGGATATTTCGGACTGGGATGATCGATCAATAGGCCGCGTGCCTCTTTCTCTGAGAGGGTGACCTTCGAAGGGGCAGCCGGCGTGCCCGGCGGAGGATCGATTCCATTGGCATCCTCATCCTTGAGCGGTTCAAGCTGTTCCACCTGCACAGACCAGGTTCGTGTTGGTTGCTTGTCTCCCGGCGTCCCCGTGGAATACTCAACCTGTTTCGCAACGTAAATTCCTTCGAATTGAACCAGATGATTCCGAAACTCACGGCCCCATCCGTTGGGCGAGGAGCCGAAGCGGAGAATTGGATGATCGGCATCAAGGCAATAAATCCAGGGCGAGACATGGACCGTTGCCGGGGTGGCCTTGCCGGCCGCAGTGGCAAGACAGGAGAAACTCATGCTGCCGATCTTCTTTTCAATTTGATTCACGCTCAGTGTTGGAACGGCGTCCTCCGGAAAATCGATTGGCCGAGTCACCGACTTCAGAACTGTTGAATAGATCGGCGGCGCCGCACTCCGGGTGCCTGCCCGTCGAATGCCCGACTCAGTGCCATATTCGGTCTGATTAAAATTCTTGCCCGCGATCGTCCTTTTGTAGTGTGTGTCGCTGATCCACCACTCTTCGATTATTCCGGTGTCAGCATCTTGCAGGTACGCGGAGGCAACATCGAAGGATATCCGGATGTGCCAGGGCTTCAGTCCAGCGCCGGACAAACCATTCGACCGGATCGCCTGCAACAACAAATGATTCCCATCCGCCGGAGCGGCGCCCGCCGCAGGTGCTTGCGGCATGGCTCTGCCCGAAAAAAGCACCACCGCAACAAGCCCCACACCGGCCGCAGCCCAAATGCATCGCTTTTTCATGCCAGCACCATAGCACAGCGGGCAACAGCTCAATCCCGCCACATCGCAGGGCATACCCTTTTGCACCCCCACCGCCCCCTCAAGCATCAAAAACCTGAGCACAATTCACTCACATCTGGCAGAATAGGTGAAATGATTAGTGCCTTCTGCTCAACTTTGAGCCAAAATCGCCCGCGAATTGCTTTCATCAGGCTGATGTTGGCTGGCTCAACGGCGGAAACTCTACAAGGAACTCATGGCGACGACTGCAAATAAGGACTATTACGCAACGCTTGGCGTGAAAAAGACGGCCTCGGCGGAGGAGATTCGCAAGGCCTTTCGCAAGGCTGCGCGCAAATACCACCCTGACGTGAACCCCGGCGACAAAAAGGCTGAGGAGAAGTTCAAAGAGATCTCCGAGGCCAACGATGTGCTGAGCGAGGAAAAAAAGCGCAAGATCTACGACCAGGTCGGCTTCTACTCCGACCAAATCGACCCGGCGACGGCTGAGGCCTATGCGCGGCAGCAGAACGCGGGCGGCGGGCAGCCTCCGGTGGACTTTGGCGGCTTCGATTTCTCCGGATTTCAGGGTGGGCCAGGCGCTGGGGCGACGCAGCAGCCGGGCGGAAATACGGCGGGCTGGGGCAGCTTCAAAGACATCTTCTCTGGCATCTTTTCCGGAGCGCAGCAGCCGCAAAGGCCGCGCGGTCCGCAGCCGGGCACCGATCTCGAATACCAGGCCACGGTCGACTTCTGGACGGCGATTCGCGGCGGCCAGGCGCGCATTCAGGTGAACCGGCAAGAGGCCTGTCCCACCTGCCACGGCCATGCCTCGACAGGCGGAGTCGCTCAGTGCCCGGAATGCAACGGAACGGGCCAGGTGACGCAGATGGGCGGGCGCATGAAGTTCAACATTCCCTGCCCGGGCTGCAACGGGACGGGCCGCGCGTCAAGCGACTGCCCAACCTGCCATGGCGAAGGCGTAATCGCAAAGACCGAGACGGTGGACTTCCGCATCAAGGCGGGCACGCGCGATGGGCAGCGCATTCGGCTGCAGGGTAAGGGCAACGCCGGGCTGAACGGCGGCGCTCCCGGCGACCTGTTCCTGATCGTTCGCACGGGGACGCATCCGGTGTTTACGCGCGCGGGTGACGATATTCATTTGACCGTTCCGGTGACGATTGCCGAGGCCAGCCTGGGCGCGAAGGTAGACGTCCCCACGATTGATGGCCGCGCGCAGTTGAAGATTCCCCCCGGCACCCAGAGCGGCCAGAAGCTGCGCATGCGCGAGCGCGGCGTCGAGAATGCGCAACATCCCGGCCAGCGCGGCGATCAGATCGTGACCGTCGAAGTATTGGTGCCGACCCTCAATGACGAACGCAGCCGCGAGATTATGCGCGAGCTGGGCAAGTTGAACTCGCAGGACCCGCGCACCGGCCTGTTTGAGAAGATCGGATGAGGGCCCGAAGGTTGGAAATAGGGACTAGGGAACAGTGCCTCAACAAGGGAATACAACGGACCTAAGATAAGCTGGTCGCACAAATACTATGACCGCAAAACGCAAATCCAAAGGCGCGTACATGATTTCGGCCGTCGCCGAGATGTACGAGATTCATCCGCAAACGCTTCGCCTCTATGAGCGCGAAGGCTTGCTCAAGCCGTCGCGCTCCGATGGCAACACACGCTACTACACCGAAGAAGATCTCGAGCGGCTGGAGTTCATTCTCAACCTGGCCCGCGACCTCGGCGTCAACATTGCCGGCATCGGCATCATTCTGCAAATGCGCGAGCGCATGGAAGAGATGAACCGCCAGATGCAGAGCTTTGTCGAGTATGTGCGCAGCGAAATGTTGACGCGCTTTCACCAGGCCACTCCTACGGCGTCGGGCGCGATCGTGCCTATCCGCCGGCCCACGGTTGTGGCCAGGGCCACCACGCCCCGTAAACCCTAGCTTTACAGCCTGCCCAGGGCGATCCTTTCTTAAATTGAGGTTATGTCTCCCCGTTCCCCATTGGATGACCTCGATCGGCAGGCGTGTTCTGCGCCTGACAGGCCGCTGCCAAAGGGTATTCTTTAAACTGCATGTTTCACGTACTTCTTGGGCTGGGATTGTTCGGGCTGTTGAGTTCCACGGTGGTTGCGGGAATGGTATTGTTCGCCGTTCCAAGCTATCTGAGGGAGCGACGTCAAGCCATTCTTGAGGCGGCCGCGCGGCCAGGGTTTACCCCTCCCCTGTCGCTGCTGAAGCCTCTGCACGGGGCCGAGCCGGGCCTTGAGGGCTACATCGAGAGTTTCTTCCAGCAGGATTATCCCACATATGAGATTCTGTTCTGCGCGGGGTTGGCGGACGATCCGGGCCTTGCCCTCGCACGGCAGGTTGCGGCGCGGCATCCGGAGATTCCTGCGAAGTTTCTCTCAACCGGCGGCCAGCCGGACTACATCAACGCAAAGGTCGCCTCGATGGAGTTGATGGGGGCTTCGGCCGCCTACGACATCCTCGTCATCAGCGATAGCGATGTGCGCGTGACGCCGGATTATCTGCGCGCCGTGGCGCTGCCGTTTGCCGGCGCGCGCGTAGGTGCTGTCACCTGCCCTTATCGCGGCGTCGCGGTCTCAGACGGCCATTCCTCGCCGGGCTCGTGGGCCAGGCTCGAAGCGGTAGGCATGTCGGTGGAGATGACATCGGGCGTGCTGGCGGCGCGGGCCTTTGAAGGAATGAAGTTTGTGCTCGGGCCCACCATGGCCTTCCGCCGCGCGACGATCCGGCGCATGGGCGGATTCAAAGTGACAGCCGATCACTGTGCAGACGATTTTGTGCTTGGCAATGAGACCTGGAAGAACGGCGAGACTGTGGCGCTGAGCCACCACGCAATCGATCACATGGTGATCAATTCAAGCTTCTGGGCGTCGATGAAGCACCAGGTGCGCTGGATGAAATCGACGCGCTTCTCGCGGCCGGCCGGGCACCTTGGCACAGCGCTCACGTTCAGCATGCCCTATGGGTTGATGGCGCTGGGCGGTGCGGCTGCGCTGGGGCATTGGCGCATCGGGCTCGCGCTGCTGGGCTGGGCGCTGATTACAAGATGGGCACTCGCTATCACTGTTGGGCGCATGGTTGTTGAGTATCGAAGCTGGTTCGGCCTGCTTGTCCTCTACCCAATCCGCGATCTGATGGGGCTTTGCTTCTGGGCGGCGAGTTACTGGGGGCGGCGGATTCTGTGGCGCGGCCGGGTTTTTGAGCTGCTTCCGGGCGGAAGGATGCGCGCGCCGGAGTAGGGATCTACTTTCCAAATCACCGCAGCTGCCGATTGATCATTACCGACGCCTGCATACTCGTCCTGTCTTGTGCGGTCACGTTCACTTGAGCAAGCCGGCTCGCTACGGCAGCGGCCGGTCGGTCCACAGCGCCTTGTCGGCGAGGTTTTGCACAAGATACAGGCGCCCCGCCAGCAGGCTTTCAACCTTCTGCTGGTTCGTGTCCTGGGCAAAGATCCAATGCCGCTCGCCCGTGCCCCACAACTTCGAAAGACGATCCTCGCTGAGAAAGATGTCTGGAGCATCGGGGTAGCACGATCCCCATAGCAGCGACGTTCCCTCGCCGTGCTGGCCGCAGCGCGGATATACAAGCAGGGCCGGCCGCTGGTGGAAGTAGTGATGCGTGTAAAAGGTGACCGAGGAGGCGTCGGAATGGTCGCCGTAGATGATGAAGGTGTCGGCGGGAGTGCCTTTGAGCATGATTGTTTCTGCCATTGGCTCCGAGCTGAGCATCGGGCCAAAGCGCGCAAATGCGATATGCGCGGCAATCAAAAAGACCGCGGAAGTAATCGCAACGCTGACCGTTGCGGCGATGTGTTTCTTCTTGATCCGCAGCCACCAGCCCACCGGCGGCCCAATGAGCAACGCGATCGCGGCCAACGACGCGGGCAGACGCAGCGCGGCAAAAGACGCGCCGGTCAGATCGAAGAGGTGAGACATCGAAAGCGTGTAATCGGCCACATTGCGATGCGCGAGTACGGTGCCGATATCGGGAACGAAGGGCAGGTTGCGCGAGTCCCACAAAGCCCAGCCGAGAACCGCCGCTGAAAGAACGCCGACGACCGCAAAAAGTGCTTGCGCTCCCGTGAGCCATGCGGTTGAGAGCAGCGGCTGGCCGTCAAGGCCGGGCCGTTGTTCTTCAATGGCCACGACGACTGCCGCGATCAGGATGAAGAGCGCGGGCCACACCGGAAACGTGTAGTACTCCTGATTCGACGAGAGGGAAAAGAAGATCATCGTCCACGCGGAATAGAGGCTCAGCAGCCAGACGGACCGCACCTGGAACTTGAGGTGGGCTACGTAGCTGGCCACATCTTCGCGCGCGGCATTGTCGATGTAGAAGTCGACCGTATGGCCTGCTTCGCGGCCCAGGTGTTGCAGCCAGTTGTGGCGCGTCTTCCATGCAACCACGAGCACCGCGGGCACGAACAGACTCCACGGAAAGAGCCACACAAGATGGAGCAGCCAATAGAGCGCAAAGGGCAGCTTGTTGTAGTCGTGCGGATACCGCATGGAAAAAAAGCGGAACAGATGCTCGTTCACAAAGTAGAAGTAGAAGAAGCCGTGAACATTGCCCACTGTCGGATGGTTGCCCACGGCAAGGCCTTGGTCCGGGTTGGCCAGTCCGCAAAGTATGTGCCAGGGCGCGGCGATGGCGAGGAAGAGCAGCGTCCCGGTGACCGGCTTGAGCTCGCGCCAGCGACGCCATTGTCCGGTGAGCAGCAGGTAGGGTACCGCGGCGCCGATAAAAAACACGGGCGCGATGAGCCCTTTGGTCAGAACCGCCAGCGCCACCCCGATGTAGCACCAATAAATGCGGCTCGGCTTGCCCAGTTCGAGCCCGGTGATGAGCCCGTAGAGCCCCCAGAGCAAAAAGAGCCCGAGGTACGCCTCGGGAATGATGAAGCGCGTAAAAAGAAACGGGCCGATGGAAGTGAGCACACCCAGGCCCGCATAGAGCCCCGCGCGGTCGCCCCAGGCGCGGCGCGCCCAGGCCCACGCCAGCCAGCAGAGCCCCAGCATGCCGAGAGCGTTGGGCAGATGAGTCGACGCCGCACTCTCGCCAAAGATCTCGTAGCAGATGGCCACAACCCAGTAGGGCAGCGGCGGCTTCTCAATGTAGCGGAGCCCGTTAATCTTCATCGTGACCCAGTCGCCGCTCTCGACAAAGTGCTGGGAGGTTTGCGCATGGCCTGCATCCACGTCGTCGAGCAGCGGCGGCGTGAAGAGCGAACCTACATAGACGGCAAAGAAGACGGCGAGAAAAAGCAGCCACGTGGCCCACACAGCAGCTGTCTGCGCAGGCCGATGGCGAGTAACTTCAGAGCTGGAATATGAAGGCGAAGCCATTTCCATCAAGAATAACAGCCGGAATGATACGGTATCCCAAAGATCAGAACGTGCGGCTCCAATTCGGCGAGAGCAGTTTCGCTGCCATGGCTTCGAACCGGAACCTATCCAGGTCACGCCGCGTACATTAGGTTCAATGAAATTCCTGCGAAGATTCCTCATTTCTGTGTCGGTCGCGGCAGGCATCTGGCTCGCTGTCTGCGCCGCTGTCGGCATGTTCGCCGCTGAAACGCTTCTCCATCCGCCAAGAAATTTGGAGGGCGCGAAGGCGGACGAGGTCGCAGCGGCCATTGCTGCAAGCCATCAGGCAACGCTGACCGATAATTCGATGACTGCGGGTGATGGGGCAATCCTTCGTGCGTGGACTATCAAGCCTGGCCAATGGAATGGGGATGCGGTGATGCTGCTGCATGGTCACACTGGCAATCGCGCTGGAATGCTTGGCTATGCCGACATCATGCTGCGGCATGGATATGCTGTGCTGCTGCCGGACGCGCGTGCTCATGGATTGAGCGGCGGCGATATGGCAACTTACGGAGTGATGGAAGCGGACGATGTGCGCAGGTGGTACGACTGGATCGCGCAGGCCGAATTGCCGCGATGCATATACGGCTTGGGCGAATCGATGGGCGCGGCGCAGTTGCTCAACTCTCTCGGCCCCAACTCCGACGGAAGGCAGACGGGTTTCTGCGCTGTGGTTGCGGAGTCTTCATTCGCAAGCTTTCGTGAGGCATCCTACGACCGGCTCGGCGAGAAGCTGCACGGCGGGGCTCTTGTGGGGCGAACACTTCTGCGCCCCGCTGTTGATGCGGGCCTTCTCTATGCGCGGTGGAGGTACGGGGTCAACCTTGAGAAGGCATCGCCGGAGGATGCCGTGGCTCAAAGCAGTGTGCCAGTATTGCTGATCCACGGCCTGAAGGATACGAATCTTCCTCCGCGTCACTCGGAGATGATTCTTGCACGAAGCCGGTGGAGCGGGTCGAACGTTGCCCTGTGGGAGCCGGCAAGAGCGGGCCATACGGGAGCGGCTTCAACCGAGCCAGCAGAGTTCGAGCGCCGAGTGATCGGATGGTTTGAGAGCCACGATCGGCACTAGATTTTGGCCCTTATCCTGCGATAGCGCCGCCAAAGCAACAGGCCTGGCACGGCCAGAATGGCCAGCCAGATGAGCGCAGTCGGTAGAGCCTCTTCGAGGAAAAGCAACATGCCAAGCAGCGTGCTTGCTCCATGACGAAGTCCCGCCACAAGTGCATTCCTGATCTGCATCGGCACAGAGGCCGACTGTCCGCCGAGTCGCTCGCGATATTCCTCGGTGAGCTGCAGGTCGATGGTGGCGAAGTCCACGCGGTGCTCGAGTACTTTTTGATCGGCCTCCATCTGCTCGATCTCGCCCCGGACTCTCGATATCTCTTCTTCAACCTGGAGCACATCTTCGATTCTGCCGGTGTGTTGCGACAGCAATTCGCGTAGACGCCGTTCGGCCTCGCGAGAGTTCTGCAGCCGTGCGACCAGGTCGGCGTGCTGCTGCGTCACCTCTTCGCCAGACTGCGTTTCAGTTTCGACTCGGCCCAGCGCGCGCATCTCGGCTATTGCAGCTGCAAGGTCAGCGTCGGGGACACGCAGGGAGCCTTGCAGACTACGCTGCGAGCCTTCGGCGGTGTTCACCGTAAGTTGCGCCGCGTAGCCGCGGTGGCGAGTGAGCAGCGCCTCGAGCGTTGTGCGAGACGCGGTGCGATCGCGAACCTGAACCGTCAACGAGACGGAGTGCGCGATCATGGGGGCAATTGGCTCGGCGATCCTGGGCGGAGGTGCAGTCGATCTCGCCTCCAGGGCTTCGGACTTTTGAGCGCGGCTGCTGGGCGCGGCGAGGTCGGGCATTGCAAGACCCTGCGCGGGCGCAACTTTTTTGTCACTTTGCCCGACGACATCCGCGAAGGACTCTCTAGCTGGCGCAGCGGCAGGAGGCGGCGCGGGCAGCGCGGAGTTTTCCGCACCGGAGTCTTGTTGGACAGAGGCCGCAATCTGATGATGGGTAACCGCGTGATCGTCGTAGTACCTCATCGACACCTCAAAGGCCACGAGAATCAGCACTCCGGCCAGCGCGCCCGAACCACCGATGGCCCACAACTTCCAATTACGAATGCTGAGGCTGGCGTTGTGGGCTGGCCTGCCGGGCTTTCGGCCGTGGGCGTTTTGATCGGCGGCGGAGCGGACAGCTTCTTCGAGCCTCGCGGGTGCTTCTGAAACAGTCCACTTCGCAAATGTCGCGGAGGTTGCAGAGAGTTGCGCGGCAAGGCTGGCGCACTCGGCGCACTCGGCAATGTACGCAGCGACGCTCGAGGCCTCCGCGCCGGAAAGTTCTCCATCGGCAAGCGCCATTACTTCTTCAGGAGAGACGGGATGAGTGGCAGCAATCATGCGCGTACCTCCGTTGCGGGAGCGTTGGACGTTCGTGAGGGAGCTGGCGCCCCGAGCAGATCGTGAAGTGCTGTGCGCGCCCGGAAAAGCCGCGAACGGACTGTGTTCAACGGCAACTTGAGCAGCTCGGCGATTTCGGCGTAGCTGAGCTTTTCAAATTCGCGCAACAGCAGCACTTCGCGATCGATGCGGTCGAGCCTTCCAACCGCATCCCGCATGATCAGCTCGACCACCGGATCGGAATGGTTGGCAGGCTCCAGGTCCACCGGCCGCTCGCCAAGAAATGTGGCGCGAAAGGCCGCTTTGCGCCGGTGTGCATGCAGGATTCTCAAGGCGATGGCATAAAGAAAAGTCCGAAACAATGCGCTGGGCTGATAGCGAGGCGCCGATCGCAAAACGGCAATAAAGGTCTCCTGCGTCAGTTCCTCCGCCTGCGCTGCATCCGCAACCCTGCGCCGGAAGAAGCCGAAGAGCGGATTTTTATAGCGGGTGAAAAGGGTGGTGAACGCGTCGGTTTTGCCGGCTGCAAAGGCCACCATGAGCTCTTCGTCCGACTCGCGCGGTTCGGATTGCCAGGTGGCTTCCGGAGTCGCCTCGTTCACCGGTATCGTATCGCCGGTCGTGATCCT
>Ga0302319_10020862_pt1 | contig 11824 bp, 10 predicted proteins | sample Bog_T0_2_FD_203319 | JGI IMG/M metagenome (GOLD analysis project Ga0302319, IMG submission 203319) | Peat permafrost microbial communities from Stordalen Mire near Abisko, Sweden - Bog_T0_2 | ecosystem: Environmental > Terrestrial > Soil > Wetlands > Peat | place: Sweden: Abisko, Stordalen Mire...
CTTGCTACTCAATATACATATATAACCTGACATTGCAAGATATTAATGAGTTTTTATTAAAATATCACTTGCTACACAAATTCGCTTTTATTGGCTTTTTTAGATTTTTTGAGGAAGTTAGGCTAAAGTCGCCCCAATGGCAAAAGCATGGACCCTCAGGGGTGGCACGGGCCACTGGCCCGTCCTGCCGGGCTACCAGCCCGGCTGAGCGGAGCGGGGCGCACTTTGGGAAACGGTCTCCGCCTGCAAACCGAGCGCCTCACCCGTTCCGTCCGGCGGGTCGCCGGACGGTACGGGCCAGTGGCCCGTGCCACCCTGGTTTGCAACCGCGCCATAATGCCGCACTTTTGAGCGCCCCTGTTCTCCGGGTAACCACATGGCAACGTAAAGCCGGAAAAATCCGCTGCAATAGATTTATAACCACGGATGGACACAGATGAACACGGATAAAAACCTGGTTTACAAGCCGTCCATAAAGCGCACCGTTAAGCCTCCAAATGGAGTTGATCTACGATAATCAAGAACCGCTTTTACGGTGAGTGCCCGCGATGCCCCCGTGACCTGTTTTTTAGTTTCAAAGGTCTGACCCACTCGGACTCCGTCGCGGTGCCGGGAGTGCCGGTAGGGGCAACGGCTCGTCACCCCAAGGGTGACAGCGACGGCCCCGCCGATTCAACCCTTTCAAAGGTGCCACCACTACCCACTACGACTCGACTGCCCATTTTAACATTTCAAGGATCTGCTGCGCTCCGTGGCGCAGGTTTTCAAACCGGCTGCGGCGGCGCCCGTCCCCCACGGCAGAACTGCGGAGGTTGGGCCGGCTTCCAAACCGGCAGACCGGGGGCATTCAAGGACAACAGCCAACCCGGCCAAGCACGCCATTCCTGCCGCCAGTTTCAGTTTCTCAAAGGTCGGACTGACTCGGACTGACTCGGACTCGGACTCCGCCGATGCCCAAACCAGCCCGCCACCCATCCACAATTCAACGCCTTTGCGCCTTGGCGTCTTGGCATTCCCCCCACTCCATTCCCCAATTCCGTCAACGATTGTAACTTGGGAGGTTGGACATAGGCTGTCCAAGGTAAAATAAAATTCAAGCCCGGTGGAATTGGCCATAAACAGGCGCAACGTTCACAAAATGAAAGGCTTGCACGCCGAAGGGCCGTCGAATGACGCGCTGGCGGGCGAGCCAGCGTTTCTGGCTGGGAGGGGGAACGCACGGGCGAGACGCCCGTGCCACTATCAGGCCTTGCGCCGGAAGGCATTCCGGGCGGACCGGTTGTGCCGGTCCAGGTTGTCCTGCAATTGGGTCAGGGCGTCATGAATCATGCCGATGAAATTGCCGCAACTGGCCACCATTCCGCCAAACCCACTCACGGTGTCGCGTTCGGCGAAGTCATCCGTCACGACGAGCACCTCGCCGTAGGGTTGAAACCGGTGGGCCGCGCGCTCAATCAGGTCGTCGGCGGTCTGGCCGGTGCCGGAAAATAACACCTCGACCGCATGCGGGGCATTCTGCTCGGGTCGGCGGCGGCGTGCGCCCTGGCCGTCAAAAAACACCGTCACCGGCGTTCCCTTGGCATCCTGATATTGCTGCATGAGGTCCACCAGGGCATCGCGCGCCCGCTCGGAATGGCGGGCCGCTCCCGGAGCCAGTTCGGGCCAGCGGTGCAGCAAGGAATAACCATCAATGAGAATGCGAACCAGTGCCATGAAGACAGCCTACAATTGCCAAAGGGAGTCACGCAGAGCAGAAACGGAGCCCCCAAAAAAGGGGAGTTCTGATGGTGGCCCAGACGCGGCGTTTATCTGCGTTTTCTTACTGCAAGGTTCCGGCTTTAGCCGCCCACTTCGGCCTTGGCCTCGGCGGCGAGCGGGGTGCTCAAATACCGTTCGCCCGTGGAGCAGGCAATGGTCACAATCAACTTGCCTTTGTTTTCCGGACGTTTGGCCACTTCGATAGCCGCAATCACATTGGCCCCTGTGGAAATGCCGGCCAGAATGCCTTCTTCCTTGGCCAGGCGCCGGGCCATGGCAAAGGCGTCGTCATTAGAGACTTGCACGCACTCGACAATCTGCGGATGACCGGCGCTGTCCTTGAGGTGCAGGTTCTTGGGCACAAAACCCGCGCCCGTACCCTGGATCTTATGGGGACCGGGCTTGAGCGGCTGCCCCGCGAGGGTTTGCGAAATCACGGGCGAATCCTTGGGTTCCACCGCGATGGCTTGGAAGGAAGCCTTCTTGGGCTTGATGTATTCCGTGCAGCCGGTGATGGTGCCGCCGGTGCCCACCGCCGCCACGAGAAGGTCAATTTTCCCCTCGGTGTCCTCCCACAGTTCCACGCCGGTGGTTTTGGCATGGATGGCCGGATTCGCCGGGTTTTCAAATTGCTGGGGAATCCAGGAGTTGGGCGTTTCTTTGGCCAGGGCCTCGGCCCGGGCAATGGCACCTTTCATGCCTTCCGCGCCGGGGGTCAACACGAGCTTGGCCCCGAGCATGGCCAGCAGGGTCCGCCGTTCCAGCGACATGGTCTCAGGCATGGTGAGGATGAGCTTGTAGCCTTTGGCCGCCGCCACAAAGGCCAGGGCAATGCCCGTGTTGCCGCTGGTGGGTTCAATGATGATCGTGTCTTTCTTGAGAATGCCGCGTTCTTCGGCATCCGCGATCATGGCCATGCCAATCCGGTCCTTGACGCTGCCAAGGGGGTTGAAGAACTCGCATTTCAGGGCGATGGTGGCCGGCAGGCCGGCGGTGACCTTGTTTAATTTGACCAGCGGCGTGCGGCCGACGGTTTCGACAATGTTGTTGTAAATGCGTCCCATAATTTTAGTTGATTTTAAAATTCAGCTGCGCGTGCGATGATGGTGGCGAAAAGAACCGGCCGGGCAAGTTTTTATTTTTCGAACCGGCGGGTTGGTAGTAGATTGGAAGCAATGAAATCCACCGGGGTGATTGCCTTATGGCTGTGTTTGGTTTGGGCGGCGGCGGCGCAAACCAACCCGATCTGCTGCCGTTATCCCGTGCGCATCTTTGGCCCCCAGGCGGTGGTCAATCTCACCCCGCTGTTTCAATGGTGGGCGCGCCAGCCAGTGGTGGCCGCGACCAACGACCCGACACCGGCCGTGGATGCAGACCGGCCCATGACTGCCTGGCATCGCATCACCGGCACCAAAGTCGCCATGGTCGGTTCCAGCTGGGTCCTTACCGCAGTGGTTTATTCCAGCCCGTTGGTGCGCACCAACCTCCGGCTGATCCTGGATCATCCGCCGGACGCGGAGGAACAAATGTTTTATGATTTGCAGGCGCAACTCGCGGATGCCAGGCAGCAGATCGCCGAAGCGCGGCACGTTTATGCCACGGATACCAACGCCGAATCGAAAGCCGAGGCGCGCGTGAAAGCGTACCGCCATTCTTCCAGCCGGGTTGGCACCACGGAAATCATCCAAAACTCGCGGGTGGAGGCACGCGAACGCCACGCCGCCGGGACGGAACTGAGTCAAGTGCAGCAGTTGGAGGCGGCGCGCGACCAGATGGCGCAACAGCTTAAATTGATCCCCGCCCGCGACGGCGTGTACCTGGTGGACTGGTTTGCCCTGGATACCGGCCGCAGCCAAAAGGGCGTGCCCATTTATGACCTGGGCATTTTGGGGGGCAACCCATGAGCCGTGTCGATGCCGTAAAAGTTTGTTCAACCACAGATGGACACAGATAGACACAGACGGGCCTGGGCTTGGACTTGCGATTGCGGCTGGCGTCCGGAATAAATCATGTCGCCAGGTTTGACTTATGCCGATCCGGTTGGGCGAGATTTTAGCAAGCTGGCGGGGCGGGCGAAGGCGTCGGTGGGCACGCCGAGGGCGTGTTTGGTGAGGACATCCCGATCCCAGGCAAAGGGTAACCCATGATGCTGCGGGTCGTTGGTGGATCGTGGGTCAGAAACCAAATTAGAAGTTAGGCACCGGGCGGGCTGCGGAGGCCGTCAGCTCACCGGCGGAAAACGTGTGGGAACGTCGTTCCGACATTTTTTCATCTGTGTTTATCTGTGTCCATCTGTGGTTAAATAATTCCTTTACTGCATGGATGCAGCTAAGGCTTGGAGAGAATTTCCTGGGCGATTTTGGCGTCGCCGGAGGGGGCGGCGGGTTCGCTCTTCACGCCTTTTTCGGTCTCGCGCAGGCTGTGGGTCAGGTAGGGGAGGAGTTGCTTCTTGCGGGACACGACGTCGCGCAATTCATAGATGCCGGGCTCCAGGCGGGGATAGTCGATCCGCCGGATGAATTTATCGTCCCCCGCCACCAGCAGCAGGGAGCTCTGGGTGGTGACATCGGTGATGAGCAGCGCGGAGAAAAGATAGGCGCGCTTTTCGCGATAGGCCTCCAGGGCCTGCAGCAGCTCGTCTTTGCGCTTCCAGAATTGTTCGAAGCCGATTTCCTCGATTTGGGCGACGCTGAATTTGAGGCCGAGTTCGGTGTATTCCTTGCAGTCGGTGGCCACCGCTTGCGGGGCCGATTTGAGGGTGAGCAGCGAGCCGCTGGCAAACAGTTTCTCGGTGAACTGCCGCGCATTCACGCCGGAAAGCGTCTCGAGCTGTTTCAAAATCTCCGCGTCCCGCCCGGTGGTCGTGGGGGAGGTGAGGTTCAGGGTGTCGGAGACCAGGCCGGCGAGGAGCAGGCCGGCGATGTGACCGGGCATTTCCACGCCGTGCCGGAAAAAACAGTCCGCCACGATGGTGGAGGTGGAGCCCACCGGTTCGTTGCGGAACAGGATGGGTTGCTGGGTGGCGAGCGAGCCGATGCGGTGGTGGTCAATAATCTCGATGATCTCCACCTCATCCGCGCCCTGCACTGCCTGGGTCAGTTCGTTGTGATCCACCAAAATCAGCCGGCGGGTGACGGTTTTCAGGAAGTCGGTCTTGGACAGGATGCCGACGGTTTCGCCATCGTTGCCCAACACCGGGAAGGCCAGATAGCCGGAGGACAAGGCCTCCTCCCGCACGGCGGTCAGGGGGGCGTTTTCGCGGAAGCAGAGGAATTCCTCGTTCAAGACATGGCGCACCGCCACGGCGGCGCGGCAGAGGGAGGCGGTGGTGGCGGTGTCGTGCCCGCAGGTGATCACGGAGACATTGCGTTTGCGCGCGGCCTCCAGCGTCTTGGGTTCGACGGTGATGCCCCCGGTGACAATGACGACGCGCACGCCTTCGCGGATGGCCACATTTTGAATGTCCCAGCGGTCGCCGACAATGACGCAGGAGCTTTCGGGCGGGAATTTTTCCAGCCGGCTCACAAAGGATTCCAAGCCCATGGCCCCGATCATCAGGATCAATTCCTGCTCCCGTTCGGTGTCGAAACCCACCACCAGTTCGCCATCCAGCGTCTTGGTCAGACTGGAGAGGGAGGCCAGCACTTCGCGGGAATGCTGGTTGGGATCCGGCGGACGGTTCACCGCTGGAAACAGGAATTTGCTCAACTTGAAAAGGGAGAGCAGGCCCCGGCACTTGCGGTCCTCATCCAGCACGGGCAGCAGGCGGAGGTTTTTTTCATCCATCAACCGCAGCGCCTCGGCGGCGGTGGAGTCGGGCCGCACGCTCAATACGCGGCGCTGCATGACATCGGAAATCTTGGGCGACACATCGGCCACGAACTTGGGCGCGGGCACGCCGAACGTCTTGAGCACGAAGTCGATACGATCGTTGGTGTCGCCACAGCGCGCGGCGACCGCTTCGCTCATGCCGGTACGCCGTTTGAATTCCGCGTAACCAATGGCGGAGCAAATGGCGTCTGTATCCGGGTTCCGATGACCGATGACAAGAATTTCACTCATGCAATGCTTTAGTAGACTAGCCAGAATTGGGGATGTCGGCAAGCGGAAGGCGGATTGACTATGCGGAAAGCAGACCGCAACCTTTTTGACATCAAATGAACAAGCTGATTGGAATCGGTATTTTGCTGAATGGTTTGCTGGCCACCCCGGGCGGTGCCGGGCAAACCCTGAATGTCTCCGATTATGGGGCCAAGGGGGATGGCGTGACGAAAGACACCGCCGCGATTCAGCAGGCGCTGGATGCCTGCGGCCAGCATGGCGGCGGCACCGTCACGGTCCCTGAGGGCGTGTTTTTGACCGGCAGTCTGGTGCTCCACGCCAACACCACGTTACAAATGGCCTCGCGCGCCTTTTTACTGGGCAGTCCCGACATCGCCGATTACCCGCTGGAAAATGTGCGGTGGGAGGGGGAATTCCGGGAGGGGCACCGCGCGCTGCTCTCGGCCAGCAACGCGGCCAACATCACCATCACCGGCGGCGGGATCTTTGGTCCGCCCCTGCCGCTGGGCAAGCTGCGCACGCCGCGGGGTCCGGTGCTGATTGAGTTGACGAGCTGCACCAACGCCTTGCTGGACAATTTCACCACCCAATACCAGCAGCTCTGGTCCATCCACGCCTTGTTTTGCTCCAACCTGACCGCGCGCGCCCTGATCATCCGCACCGTGAACGCCAACGGGGATGGGATCGACGTGGATTCCTGCGATGGCGTGCTGATTGATCGTTGCGACATCAACACCGGGGATGACGCGATTTCGCTGAAATCGGGCCGGGGTTTGACCGCCCAGACACTGGCGCGGCCCACCCGGAATGTGCTGATCCGCAATTGCCGCCTGCAAAGCTCGATCTACGCGGCGCTGGGATTCGGCACCGAAATGTCCGGCGGCATCCGGGATGTGAAAGTGCAAAACTGCGTGCTTTCGGGCCGGCAGAACTGCATTTTTATCAAGAGCCGCGATGGGCGTGGGGGGTACATGGAGAACATCTCGGGGGAAAATCTCACGGTGCTCAAGTCGCCCACGTTCATCGGCGTGGATCTCCTCAAGAAGGGCATCCAGGCGACCGACCCGGTGCCCGGCGACGTCGAAAAATGGCCGCGGGTGAGCAACCTCAGCTTCAAAAACGTCACCGTGCAGGACGTGACGACTTTGGTGGAAGCCACTAATGTGCCGTCGGCGCGGCCGGTGGATGGTTTCACGCTGACAGACTTCAGCGGCAACTGCTCGCGGGCGATCAGCATTGCCAACATGACGAACGTGGTGTTCGCCCGGGTTCGCGTCACCGGGTTTGACGGGCCGCTGGTGACGGCGCAGAATGCGCAAGGCACGGGGCTGGACGGTTCCGGGGGAAAGTGAGTCCGGGAAAAATAGCCGATAATTTCACTTTCCATCGGCGCGGCTTTCACTAGATTTCCCCTATGTCCGAGATTGCCAAATTCGTCAATCGTGGTGCCACCAGCATTACGCCCGCCGTCGCGGAAAAGGTGCTGCGCCATCTGCCCCAATGGAAACTGGAGTTCACGCAGATTGCCGCGCCGAAATTCCCCCACCTGGTGGATCAACTGGAATTTCTGGCCGACGCCGCCGAGGACGCCATCGAGGGAGCCTACAAGGATCTGCCCTATGTGGGCGTGGCCCAGGCGGTGTTCGCGCTGATCTACGCCCACAAAAAGATCGGCATGATTCCCGAAAGCATTCTGGAGCTGGGCCGGGCGGACGATTCAAGCGTGGTGCGCGCCGTGCTCATTCAAAATGAAAAGGAATTCGCCATTTACGCCGGCAAACAGGGCGTGGACTGGCGCAAGATCACCAGCCAGCCCTGACCATTCCGGCCATGCAATCGCCCCTGGTAATGACCATCATCGGCCCGGACCGCACCGGTCTGGTGGAATCCGTGGCCCGGGTGGTGGCCGATCATGGGGGCAACTGGCTGGAGAGCCGCATGTGCCGGCTGGGCGGGGACTTTGCGGGTATTTTGCGCGTGGAAATCCCGGCGGAAAACCAAGCCGCCCTGCTGACCACGCTGCAACAGCTTCAGACGCACGGATTGCAAATCGTGGTGCGCGATGACGCACCCACCCATGCCGCCGCCGGCCAGCAGACCCGGCTGGAAATCGTGGGGGGCGACCGGCCGGGCATTGTCCGTGAAATCACCAGCGCCCTGGCCCGCGCCGGGGTGAACGTGGAGGAGTTTTCGAGCGAGGTGGTCAGCGCGCCGATGTCCGGCGAGGTTCTCTTCAAGGCGGTTGCCCGCCTGCGCCTGCCCGATTTTTGCGATCTGGCCTTGTTGAAAAAGGATTTGGAGAAGATTGCCGCTGATTTGCAGGTGGATGCCTCGTTTATGGAAGTGGGGTGATCATGAGCGCATGCGCCTATTATTCCAGCCGCAGGTTTTAAATCGGGCCGCGCTCGCCAGTCTGGTTTCCGCGCTGGCTTGTTATCCCCGTCTGTGCCTCTGGACGCACCGTCCGGAACTGCTGCCCATCTGGTACATGGAGGCGGCTATTTTTGTATGCGGGGTCCTGCTGTGGGGAAGTGTTTTTGCCTGGCATGAGGCGTACACGCACCGTCCGATTTTCATCTGCAAGCAGGAATTCATGCCGGTCATGGCGGTCACGCTGGCGGGAATTCTGACGGGGCTGGCGTTTCGTGCCTGGGTGGATCCGTCGTTGCGGGCGCAGTTTCCTGAGGACTATCCCAAAGACATGCGGCAATGGCTGGCGTCCCTGGCGTTTCTGCTGACCTTCACCCAATTATTCGTGGTCTTTGCCACGTTTGACTGGCTGATCCGCCTGGTCAGAAACCGCTGGCTGGCGGCGGGATTGCTCGGTGCTTTTGGCGCCGCCTGGCTGCTGCAGAAGGTCTGCCAGCTCCATGGGGTGGTTCCGCCGGGGCTGCTGACGGCCCTGTTATTGGGCCGGATGGCCGCCGGGTTCTGGGTGGTGGCGCTGTATTTGCGCGGGGGCGTGTGGCTGGTGAGCTGGTGGTCGCTGCTGGTTTACGCCCGGCATTTGCTCGATTACGTTTAGGATGACGCTGGCTAATCCCAGACGATCTGGCGGGAGTCGTATACGGGGCCTTCGGTGCAGGTGCGCTGGTATTCCCAGCCGTCGCCAGCCTGGACGCGGATGACGCAGGCCAGACAAGTGCCCACGCCGCAGCACATGTGTTCATCCATGGACAGTTCGGCGGGGACGTTGAAATCGGCGGCCAGTTTGCCGACGGCTTTAAGCATGGGGGTGGGGCCGCAGGCGTACACCTTCCGGGGCAGCCCCGGCTGTTTCAACTCGGCGACCAGCGGCTGGGTGACGAGGCCTTTTTCGCCGTGGCTGCCGTCTTCGGTGGTGGCCCGGACTTCCCAGCCGATGGCGGCGAATTCGTTTTCACAGAGGATGTCCACGCGGCGGCGGCCGCCGACGAAGACGATGCCTTTTTGGGGGGAGCGCTGGGCGAGCAAAAACATGGCAGCCATGCCGTAGCCGCCGGCCACCAGCAGCGGCGTCTCGCCGCCCGGCGGCGGAATGGTAAAACCGTGGCCGAGCGGGGCAATGACGCTGAGTTCCTCGCCGGCGCGCATTTTTGCGAGCACGTCCGTGCCTTTGCCCACCGTTTTGTAGAGGATGGAAAAGGTGTCGCCATCCGTTTGAAAGATGCTAAAGGGGCGGCGCAGCAGGGCGTCCTTGAGAGGCAATATGCGGACGTGCGCGAATTGCCCGGGCTGGATGAGCGGCGCGATTTGCGGGGCCTGCAGGACCAGGCGGAAATAAGCATCGGCGGCGCGCTCGTTGGAAAGGATGGAAACGGTTTGCTCTAGCATGGAATTTTTGCACTGGTTCGGCGGGCGCAGATTTGGTTGTAGGTGGCGAGCGCGAGGAGGGGCCAGGCGTTGCGGTACATGTCGTACTTCAAATAAAACACCTTGGGGAAGCCGGTGCCGGTGGTTTCGTGTTCGGTCCAGGAACCGTCGGCATTCTGGGTGCGCGCGAGGTATTCGATGCCGCGTTTAAGGGCGGGATTTTCGGGGTCGTCGAAAGCGCAGAGGCCCATGACGGCCCAGGCGGTTTGGGAGGCGGTGCTGGGACCCTGCCCCTTGAAGACGGGGTCGTCGTAGGTGTTGCAGCGTTCGCCCCAGCCGCCGTCCTCATGCTGGACGCTTTCGAGCCAGGCGCGGCCGCGCTGGAGCCAGGCTTCCTGCATGTTGAGATTCATGGCCCGCATGCCGCGCAAGACCTGCCAGGTGCCGTAGATGTAATTCACGCCCCAGCGACCGTACCAGGAGCCGTCTTCCTCCTGCTCGTCCTTGAGGTAATTGAGGGCGTCGGCGACCTGCTGATGGCTGGTACTCCAGCCTTCGTAGCCGAGGAGTTCCAGAATGCGGGCGGTGATGTCCGCGCATTCGGGGTCCAGCATGGCATTGTGGTCGGCGAAAGGGACTTTCTCCAGAATGTTATTGGTGCAATTCCGGTCGAACGCGGCCCACCCCCCGTCCTTGCACTGAAAAGTCAGCATCCATTTCAAGCCACGCTGGAAGCATTCGTCGCGCTTTTGGGGATTGTCCGTGGCAATTTTGCGGAGCGCGAGGAGCACCATGGCCGTGTCATCCACGTCGGGGTTCCATTGGTTGGCGTATTCAAAGACCCAGCCGCTGGGTTCCACTTTGGAGGGGTTTTTATGGATCCAGTCGCCGGTGAAACGGATTTCCTTCTCCATGAGCCAGGCGGCGGTTTTTTTCAGGGCGGGGTGGGTTTCGGGAATGCCCGATTCGCGCAGGCAGATGGCCACGATTGCCGTGTCCCACACGGGGGAAAAACAGGGTTCGATGCGCACATCATCAATCGTCTCGTGCTGGAGGCGGAAGAATTCGCGCTTCTCGCGTTGCACAATGGGGTGGTCATCCGGATAACCGAGGGCCTTGAGGGCGATGAGGGAATTGAGCATGGCCGGAAAGATCGCGGCCAGGCCGTCGCTGCCCTGGAAACGTTCCAGCATCCATTGCTCGCATTTTTTCAGGGCGGTTTTGCGGAAGGGATGGATGCGGTGTTCGGCGAACCACTCGGCCAGCTTGTGGAGGCGGTCGAGCCAGAGGAAGAAGTTGCGCCAGGAAACGCGCTCGGGATCGGGTGCCAGGGCGAGGTCGCGCTCATGAATCCCTTCGGGGTAGAGCTCGTCGAGCGTGACGGTGACGGGGCGGGTGGGCTTGAAATGGTTGATGATGGCCAGCGGCACGAGCATGCCGCGGGACCAGTTGCTCATGTCCCAGAAGTTCACATGGAACCATTTGCCGATGAGCAGGACCTCGCAGGGGATGGTGGGGACGTATTCCCAGGAATAAAGGCCGAGCAGCGCGAGGTACAGCTTGGAAAAGGTGTTCATGCGCGGCACGCCGCCGAGGTGCAGGGCCATTTCGCGGGCCTTGAGCATGCGGGGGTCCTTGACCGAGACGCCGGCGAGCTTGAGCGCGAGATAGGCCTTGATGGTGGCGTTGACTTCCGAGGGGCCGCCGTAATAAATGTTCCAGCCGCCATCAGGCAACTGCAGGGAAAAGAGGTGGTGGACGGCTTTGCGCTGCCAGGCGGGGTCCACCGAGCCATCCCAATGGTGGTAGGCCACGGTGTCGGAGACGAGGGTGGAATCCACCAATAATTCCCCCACCCAGTAGCCCTCCGGCTTTTGCACGGACAACAAATAGTTCTGCGACCGCTGGAGGGCGGCCTGGACACGGGCGGTGAATTCATCCGGCACGGGCGGAGCCTGAACGGCAGGCTTGACCCGTGGATTACTTTCAGTCAACACAAGGCATACTCTGCGTTTTTGGCAAAATGCTGTAAAGTTTTTAGTGTGCGCCCTGATCCTCGCGTAATTTTTTGAAATCCAAAAAAATTTCACCTCTGGTTGATTTTTTGGCTTGCAATATTATAGACTATATGTCTATATAGTGGGCATGCCTGCACGCCTGCCCACCCAACACAAGTCACCCTTCGTCATTGATGCCCGTCCGCTGGACGAGA
>Ga0302319_10020863_pt1 | contig 11824 bp, 13 predicted proteins | sample Bog_T0_2_FD_203319 | JGI IMG/M metagenome (GOLD analysis project Ga0302319, IMG submission 203319) | Peat permafrost microbial communities from Stordalen Mire near Abisko, Sweden - Bog_T0_2 | ecosystem: Environmental > Terrestrial > Soil > Wetlands > Peat | place: Sweden: Abisko, Stordalen Mire...
ATGAGGTCCGCCTTCTCGCGTTTGCCCAGAGCGAAATACTGGTCGGGCGTCACCGGGTTCGAGCGGAAGAGTTCCGCTTCGAGGTAATGGTAGGTCACCAGTTCGTCGATGCCCCAAAGGCCGACCGGGCCCAGTGACGGCATGAAGAGATGGGTATGCAGATCGATAAAGGGGATCGCGGACAGTTCGCTGTCGACGGCGGCGCGGATGGAGGGGCCTGGAATTGCTGAGTTCACCCTTATAGGACTATCCAATCCCAGGCCGCTTGGCAATTCAAATCTGCTGAACGGTTCGTTCAGCGTCGCGGTTTGGGAAAATCGGAGTCTATGCGGAACAGAGCGGCGTTGGTTCTACTGGGCTGTAGCGTTTGTTTGCAGGCTGCGGACCCGTTCTTCTTCATCCAGGCGAGCGATCCGCAGTTCGGCATGTACTCGGCCGATAAGGAGTTCGGCCAGGAAACGATTAACTGGGAGTTCGCGATTGCCACGGTGAACCGGTTGCATCCGGCTTTCCTCGTGGTCACCGGCGACCTGACGAATAAGCCTGGCGACCCCGCACAGATCGCCGAGTACCGCCGCATCAACGCGAAGCTCCACCGCGGCATTCACCTCTACAGCGTGCCCGGCAATCACGACGTCTCCAATGACCCGACTCCCGAATCGCTGATGTCTTACCGCGCCGCTTACGGTCCCGACTACTATTCCTTCCGGGAAGGACCGATTTACGGCATCGTGCTCGATTCGAGCCTGTTCAAAGCCCCGGCAAAGGTGCCCGACGAAGCCGCGAAGCAGGAGAAGTGGCTGGAGTCAGAGCTGGCAAAGGCCCAGTCGGCGGGCGCGCTCATCGTGGTGTTCCAGCACATTCCCTGGTTTCTGGAAAATGCCGGTGAGGCGGATCAGTATTTCAACATTCCGATTGAAACGCGCCGTCGCGCCCTGGTGCTCCTGCATCGCTATGGGGTCCGCTACATATTCGCCGGCCATTACCATCGCAACGCCAAGGGCCGCGACGGGGACCTGGAGATGGTTACCAGCGGCCCCGCCGGAATGCCTATCGGACCCGACCCCTCCGGTCTCCGTGTGTGCGAACTGAAAGACTCCGCTATAGTCAGCAAGTACTATGGCTACGGTTCTATGCCCTCAGCTGTCCCCGAGAAGGCGATCCAGCCCTAGCCCGAATGGTACAATTTCGGGACATCCACTTGAAAGAATAAAGTAGATGGGAACTCGTCCAAAGGGTTCGTCTGCAAAAGGTGTGAACGTGCTGGACTTTATTCTGGTTCGTCTTATATTCGTACTGATTTTCTCCTTCGCGGCGGGTTATTTTCGTCCCGCGGGCGAACCGTGGTGGAATGCGGCGTTGCTGGGCGCGCTGATTGGCGGCCTGGCGATCGTTCTTGAGATGCGTATCTCAAAGCTCAGCCTTCAAAGGCTGATCGGAGCCGCTTCCGGCGTTACCGTCGGCCTGTTCTGCGCGGCTCTGGTCAGCGTTGTGCTGGGCAGGCTGGGTGCGGACTCTTCGCTGCCGCTTCACTTCGCGCAGGTGGTGTGCCTGCTGCTTTTCGTCTATATCGGCGCGGTGACCGGTTCGTCGAAAGGCGACTTGCTGAATCTGGGGGCGTTCGGCGGCGTCTTCGGAGCCGAGAAAGACGTTCGGCATAACCACAAAATTCTCGACACCAGCGTGATTATCGATGGCCGCATTGCGGATATTGCAGACACCGGATTTCTTGATGGCGTGCTGGTGATCCCGCAGTTTGTACTGCATGAACTGCAAATGGTGGCCGATTCGGCGGATTCGATGAAGCGTAACCGCGGGCGGCGCGGTCTCGATGTCCTGCAGCGAATCCAGAAGATGGCGAACCTCAAGGTTCAGATCGTCCTGGAGGATTTCCCGCAGGTGCGCGAAGTCGATATGAAGCTGATCGAGCTGGCCAAGGTTTACGACTGCAAAATCATCACCAACGACTTCAATCTGAACAAGGTGGCCCACCTGCGCGGGGTGGAAGTGCTCAACATCAACGAACTGGCGAACTCGCTCAAGCCGATTGTTTTGCCCGGCGAGCTGATGCGCGTTTTCATTCTGAAAGAAGGCAAGGAATACAACCAGGGCGTGGCGTATCTGGATGACGGTACCATGGTGGTAGTCGATAACGCGCGCCGTATGATTTCGAGGACGATAGATGTTTCCGTCACCAGCGTTCTGCAGACCACCGCGGGCAAAATGATCTTCGGTAAGTACGACGAACGCGCTCAGTCCGCAGCCCCGCCTCCTCCCGCTTCCCAACGGAGCGAGTCTCCGCGTCAGCAGGCGGTCGGAGAAGGCTGAGCCTGTGAAACTCGCTGTTATTCTTCCCGCCGCGGGACTGGGTACGCGGATGCAGCGCGGGGTGGCGCCGCCGCCTTCGTCGGCCACCGCTGCCGAGGTCACCGGGACGAGCCGCAAGCAATTCATGCTGCTCGAAAACGCCCCCATCCTGGTCCATACGGTTCGCAAGTTTGTGGCGTCGCCGCTGGTGCACGACATTGTGGTTGCCGTTCGCGCCGACGATATCGAGTGGGTCGGCGACATGCTGCATCGCGAAGCGCGCGGGCTGCTGGGCGATCTCAAAGTCGTCGCGGGCGGCAATACTCGTCAGGAGTCGGTCGAAAACGCGCTCGCGGCGCTCGACCCCGATACGGACCTCGTAGCGGTGCACGATGCGGTGCGGCCGTTTATCGATCTCGATACAATTCGGCGCGTGGTGGAAGAAGCCCAGGTGACCGGTGCGGCCATTGTAGGGATCGTTCCCGTCGACACCGTGAAGCAGGTGAGCGGCGCGCAGGCCGGTGGCGCTAAGGTGCGGTCTACGATTTCTCGCGAGCGTCTGATTCTGGCCCAGACTCCGCAGGTTTTCCGTGTGGATATTCTGCGCAGGGCCTTTGAGCTTGCGCGGCAGGATAATTTTACAGGCACCGACGAATCCAGCCTGGTGGAGCGCCTTGAGCAGGTCGACATCGGAGTCGTGCTGGGGAGCGATCGCAATATCAAGATCACCCGGCCCGGCGATATGGATCTGGCGCGGCTTTTCTTCGAACAGGAAACCGCGCGGCGGTGAGTTCGTTCCGCGTCGGGCAGGGTTGGGATTCCCATCGAATCGCCGTCGGGCGTCCGCTCATCCTGGGCGGTGTGATCGTGCCGTGCGAGTTCGGGCTTGAGGGGCATTCCGATGCGGACGTTCTGGCGCACGCGATTACCGATGCCATTCTGGGCGCGATTGCGGCCGGCGACATCGGTATGCATTTCCCGGACACCGATCCGCGCTGGAAGGGCGCCGGAAGCCTGCAGTTCCTGAAGCATGCCTGCGATTTGGCAGCGGCGGCCGGATTTCGGATTGAGAATGTGGATGCGACGGTGATTCTGGAGCGGCCTAAGCTGAAGGATTTTCGAGCCGCGATCCGGGAGTCTTTGGCGAATGCGATGGGGATTGACGCGGGGCGCGTTTCGGTGAAGTTTAAGACGGCGGAGAAGGTCGGCCCAGTGGGCGAAGGGCGATCGGCGGAGGCTCAGGCCGTGGTTCTGCTGCTCGGAAGCGGGGTATGATGTATTCGTGGTAGCGGAAACGACACTGATCTCGGTCGAAGAGTATCTGCGCACCTCCTTCAAGCCAGCTTGCGACTACATTGATGGAGTACTTCGCCAGAAACCCATGCCGACCTACGACCACGCCAATACGGAACTGATTGTCTGCAATCTGATCAATCGGTTTGCCGGTTTCCGTGCTGTGCAGGAGCAAACGGTTCGGATCCGCCAGGGAAAATTCCTCGTCCCCGACATTGCGGTACAGGGATTAAGCGAATTGCAGAGGCCCTATCCCGAAAAGCCCGTATATCTCTGTGTTGAGGTCAAATCCCCTGAAGATCGCTTCAGCGACATCGTCTCCAAATGCGACGAATATCACGCCTGGGGCGTGAAGCACTGCTGGATTATCGATCCCGACATCAAACATTGCTGGCAATATGATTCAGGAGGGCGTCCTAACGAGGTGCTGACGGATGGTCACCTCGAAGCCGGGCCGATTATCCTGAACCATGCGGATATCTTCGAGTCGCTGTAAAATCCTCCCTCTGGCGTTTGCGTTGTGTAGCCCTGCCCTGGCCCAGGATCGCGTTAAAGACCTCGCCGCACAATTCTCCGGCAAGGTCAGCATATACGCAAAAAACCTCAACACCGGGGCGACCTACGATCTGAACGGTTCCAACCGGGTCAACACCGCCAGCACCATCAAGCTGCCCATCCTGATCGCGGTCTTCACCGCCGAACATGCGGGAAAGGTCCACTGGACCGATACCTCCGAACTCAGCAAAGAAAACAAAGTCGCGGGTTCCGGAATCCTGCAGGAAATGTCCGACGGAACTCGCGTGAACCTCCACGATCTGGTCCGCTACATGATGCTGCTCAGCGACAACACCGCAACCAACCTTGTACTCGATCACGTGCCCGCCAACGATGTTAACGCCGTGATAGCAAAGCTCGGACTCGAGAATACTCGCTCGCTGCGCAAGATCCTGAAAGGCTCGAACCCGGAGGGCGTAAGCGACGCAGGGCGCGATCCCGCCAATGCGAAGTTTGGCATCGGAGTCACCACTCCGCGCGAGATGGTCATCCTTCTGGAACAGCTCTATCGCGGAGAACTGGTCAGCAAAGAGGCTTCCGCGGAGATGCTCGGCATCATGAAGAAACAGATCTGGCGCGATGGAATGCCGCGCCGATTCGATGCTCTGGGGATTGAAGTCGCAGACAAGGTGGGCGCGCTCGACCACCTGCGCAGCGACGTAGGAATCGTGTACTCGAAAGCCGGGCCCGTGGCGATTGCCATCACCTGCGACGAGATCCCGAAAGCGAACTGGTCTCCGGATAACCCGGGCTACCTGTTTATAGCCGACGCTTCCAGGATTCTCGTCGAGGAATTGACGAAGTAAGCGCGCTTACAGAGATCGCAGGAAGTTCAGCAAATCCTGCTGAAATTGCTGCGGCAGCGCCTTGTAGTTACTCACCACCGCCGTGGCTTCCGAACCCTGACTGGCATGATCCGTAATCGCCTGAACCAGGTCGGTCGCGCGCCCGTCGTGCAGGAAGAAGAGCCTTTGCCCCAGTCCCCAGAGAGGCGCCGTACGCCAGTCGCCGCCCTGCGCCTGTCCCTGCGTGATTCCGTCGTTCAGACCCTGGCCCATAGTGTGAATCGCAAGGTCCGAATACAGATGCACCTGCTGATTGCTCAGCGCAGGGCTCGCCGCCATCCCCGTACCTAAGGTCGGCGTGTGGCACATCGCGCAGCCGATCTGCGCAAAGACCTGGCTGCCGTTCTGCACCGATTGCCCCTGCGCGCCGGGAGGCGGTGGCGTCGCAGCCGGCGGCGCGAGGAACCGCATGAATTCTTCGAATGCCACGATATCGCTCATGCCGGAAAGCAGAGTCGAAGCCGTCACATCCATCCTGTCCTCAGGCGTCGAATTGAAAACGCAGCCCGGCGTTTCGTCGCGTTCGGTCGGGAAGATTTCGTTGGTTACGCCCTGCTCCACGTTATAAGCCTCGCCCGCGAACAGCAGCAGCGACTTGTTCTGAGCCTTCCAGCCGAATCGCGTAATGGTGCCATCGTTGGCGTTCGTGTTCACCCTGCCGTGAATTCCCAGTTGAGCTTTCTGCGGCCCGTTCAGCCCCAGGTTCGCCAGAATTGTCGAGTCGGAGATCGCTTCGATCAGGCCCGCTCCAAACAGCGGCGTCGGGATCCGGAACGAAGTATTGTTCTGCGCCACTGCCGTCGCGAAATCGGGCTGTGTAATGCTGCACCCGGCCGCATCCACCCGCCCCGACACCGTGAACAGATCGTGGACGCCCCCGTCGGGCGTACCGTTCGGGTTCGTCTTGAACCGGACGACGCGCACCGGGCCGCTCTGCTGGATGAAAGCAGGAATCGAATTCTTAGCGCCATACAGCGTCGCGACGGCAATCTGCGGATTCACCGAAGGACTGCTTCCGCCCACCGAAGGATGCGCATGGCAACCGGCGCAGCTGTTCAGGTTGAAGCGCGGTCCCAGACCCGCATCCGGCGCGCCCGGCTGTCTGCCGCTCACCGAATCCGTAATGCCAAAACGGCTGGCGCCTTCGGTGTAATAATTCAGCTCACTGACTGTGAGGTTGGGATAGGCTCTGCCTGCCGAAGCAGGGCCGGGGCGCGGGCCGGGGTCGGTTTGAGCGAATGCAACCGTACCGGCCACGAGTCCCGCGAAAATATAGAAGGTGGGGCGTATGTAGAAGGCCATGAACCCAGTCAAACAGGCCAACGTAAAGTTGCTGTGCGCAGCGCCGGGAAAACTGTAAAGCGATGGTAAAAGTCCGAATTAAGAGGGGGGAAATCGGTTATTACTGGGATAGCTCCTTCAAATGAATAACGCACTAACCACTAAGCTGCTGCTGGTGGATGACGACATCAAACTCTGCCGGCTGGTCCGCGATTACCTGGAACCGATGGGTTATAGCGTGGCCGTCGCCCACACGGGCCCGGAGGGGCTGGAGAAAGCCGTCGGCGAGGAGTTCGACGCGGTGATCCTCGACGTCATGCTCCCGCAGCTCAATGGCTTCGAAGTGCTGAAAATGCTTCGCGCGAAATCCAATGTGCCCGTGCTGATGCTTACAGGACTGGGAGATGAAGCGGACCGCATCGTTGGTCTCGAAATCGGTGCCGACGACTACCTGCCTAAGACCTTCTCAACCCGCGAACTTCTCGCCCGCCTCCGCGCCGTCATTCGTCGCTCCCGCATCACCGTCTCTCAAAGGAAGGACGACCGCGAACCGCCCGTCATCGTGGGTGGCCTCACGGTCGATCCCGAAGCCCGCGCCGTCTCGCTCAACGAGCGCCCGCTCGACCTCACCACCGTCGAGTTCGATCTGCTGCTTTCGCTCGCGCGCGCTTCAGGCCGCGTCAAAACCCGCGAGCGCCTGCTGCTCGAAGTGGCGGAGCGGGATTTCGAAGCTTTCGACCGCTCAATCGACGTTCATATCTCCTCGATTCGCCGAAAGATGGGCGACGATCCGAAGTCCCCGCAGTTCATTCAAACCATTCGCGGCGTCGGCTACATGATGCTGAAGTCATGAAACTGCCCGTCTCCATTACCTTTCGGGTGTACGCGGTGGCCTTCCTGAACCTGCTGCTGCTGCTCTGCGTTCTGGGGGCGATCGCGCACTACGAATTCCATGTGGAACTCCGGTCGATGCTCTTCGCGCCCGCGCGGGACCGCGTCATCGAGGTTGCGCGCGAGGCCGCTCTCGATCTGGAGCAGACCGCTCCCCCGGACCGGACCGCGCTCATGGCCCGCTATCGTGCGACCTATGGGGCGGACTTTTACCTGTTCGATAACGATGGCCCCCAGGTGGCCGGCAAACCGGTCACGCTGCCTCGCGAAGTGATGGATGAACTGATCCGAAAGGTTCCCGGCCCCGGCGGGCGTCGCGGCCGCGGCCGTCGCGATGGCCCTCCTCCCCGCGATGGCGAACCGCCGCCCGAATTCAGACATGATCCCCCTCCCCCGCGCCCCGAAGACTCCCGAATCGTTCTCTTCCAGGCGCAGGCCGATGGCTTATTCTGGGTCGGCGCCCGAATCCCCATCGCGGGCGACTATACCCACGAGCCCATTCGCGGCTCACTGCTGATCTCCGCGCCTTCGTTCTACGGCACTCCGCTGTTTTTCAACTTCAAACCGTGGCTGATCGCGGGCGGCGCCTCACTGGCCATTTTCGTTCTCTGCTGGCTGCCTTTCATTCGGGGCCTCACCCGCACCGTGGCGCGCATCTCGCAGGCCACCGAACAGATTGCGGAAGGGGAATTCAACCATCACTTGCCGGACGACCGCGGCGACGAACTCGGCCAGTTGTCGGTGAACATCAATCGCATGGCCGACCGGCTGGCGGGCTTCGTCAGCGGCCAGAAGCGCTTCCTCGGCGATATCGCTCACGAACTCTGCGCGCCCATCGCCCGCATGCAGTTCGGTCTGGGAATTCTCGAGCGCCGGGCCGCCGACGATCAGCGCGCCGCCATGGACGATGTGCAGGATGAAATGCGGCAGATGACCAGCCTGGTCAACGAGCTGCTTTCGTTTTCGAAGGCCGGAATGCGCTCCGAAGCCCACCAGCCTGTCCCGGTCGATGTGGCCGAAATCGTGCGCGAGGCCGTCACTCGGGAAGCCGATCCCCAGTTCGCCTCGGTAAATGTCGCGCTTGAGGAGCCCCTTCGCGCTATGGCGGACCGTGAGTATTTGCTCCGCTCGGTTTCAAATCTTCTGCGCAACGCCCACCGTTACGCGGGAAAAGACGGCCCCATCGCGATCTCCGGTCGGCGGGAAAACAACGATGTCGTCATCACCGTAGCTGATTCCGGCGCAGGCATTCCTGAGACCGAAATCGACAAGGTTTTCACGCCGTTTTACCGTCTGGAAGCCTCGCGGAATCGCCAAACCGGCGGCGTCGGGCTGGGTCTGGCGATCGTCCGGAGTTGCGTCGAGGCCTGCAACGGTAAGGTGCTGTGCCGCAACCGCAGGCCTTCCGGGCTCGAAGTCGAAATCCGCCTGGCCGCCGTCTAAGGCCCTGTGTTTCTATCCCATAGGTGTTTCCCGCACCGTTTCCGAACCGCGACCCTAACTAAAGGGAGCGGCAACGGACTGGGTGCGCGCCGTCCCCAAAATTCTTCTAAAGGTATATCCCCACCCGGTCGATAAGACATCCAGCAGCCCAGTAGGCTGCCGAGTCTCCATTATGACCACCCTGACGCCCTTCATGAACGCATCCCGCACTGTCGCCGCCGAGCGTAAAGCGGAAGCCCTCAGCCGTGTCGTGTCGATGCTCCTGCAGGGAATCGCCCTGCACTGCCCCGAAACGGACTCGGTCGACGCCGCGGATTTTCAAACGGCGATTCGCAAGGTGCGGAGCGATTTCGAAAGAGTCGAGGATCAGGATTCCACCCTCCTGCTGGCTGGCGCGGCCATCCGCCTCATGGAGGATTACAACGGCGGCGTCAGTCTGCACGCGCGTGCCAAACAGAACCACCTCGAAGCAGCGGTCGCCCAATTATCGGAAGCGCTGCTGGATGTTGCGCACGCCAGTGAGGCAACTATGGTCGCATTCAAAGAACTCGAGCGCGACCTCGCTTCCGCAACCAGCGTCGAAGCTCTCAGGATCGCGCGGGAGAAGCTGGAAAGCGCCATCGCGGCCATTCAGGAAGAGGCCGCCCACCCGCTGAAAAAGTGCGGCGTCCCGAGCGGCGAAACGGATGTCGCGACCCGCCTGCCCGACTACGGCTTTGCCGCTGCCGCCATCGCCGATATCTGGAGCCGCCGCCACGATTACTTCGCCGTCATCTTCGCCGCCGAACGCCTCGAAACTATCAACATGCGCTTCGGATTCCCCGCCGGTGACCAGGTGCTCCACCTGCTGAGCCAAACAGTGGCGAAGGCGCTGAGCCCTGCCGACCGGTTGTTCCGCTGGCGCGGGCCATGCATAATGGCGCTCGTCAAACGCGATGCCCCCGAGGCTTTCGTAGCGGGTGATATGGCGCGCCTGACAATGACGAAAATGGAGCACGCCATCACCCTGGGCGACCGCGAGGTGATGCTCTCGGTCTCTGCTTCCTGGAACCTCTTCCCGCTTCGCGCGGCATCTGACATCGAAGACCTGCTCGGCCGGATGAATACGTTCGCCGCCGGGCGGCTTCCGGCCCGCAGAGAAGCTGTGGCTTCCCGAGCCCGGGCATAGGAAGCCCGCGACAATGCTACATTTTATGAAGTGACTGAATACGGGGACACTGTTGCCCGGAACTGAAAAACATGCCGTGATGTCAGGCGCGGCCGGCTTTATCGGCTCTCATTTCTGCGACCGTCTTCTCGCCGAAGGTTTTCGGGTCACAGCGCTCGATAACTTCCTCACCGGAGCCGAGCAAAATATCGCTCATCTTCGCGGTAACCCAAACTTTCGCTTTATCCGGCAAGACGTCACCGAGCCTCTTGACGTCGAAGAGCCTGCCGATTACGTCCTGCATCTCGCTTCGCCCGCAAGCCCGAAAGACTATCTCGAATTCCCCATCGAAACCATGGACGTGGGCTCGCTCGGCACCAGGCGGATGCTCGAACTGGCTCTCCGGGATAACGCCAGGTTCCTCCTCACCTCGACTTCGGAATCCTATGGCGACCCCTCGGTGCATCCGCAGGTGGAAACCTATTGGGGTAATGTAAACCCGGTGGGACCGCGATCATGTTATGACGAAAGCAAGCGTTTCGCCGAAGCCCTCACTATGGCATATCACCGGGCGCGCGGAGCCAGGACATCGATTGCTCGTATTTTCAACACCTTCGGACCGCGCATGAAGCTCAACGACGGCCGCGTCGTGCCGGCATTTCTCGACCAGTCGCTCCGCGGCCAGCCGATTACGATTTTCGGCGACGGCTCGCAGACCCGCAGTTTCTGCTACGTCAGCGATTTGGTCGATGGCCTCTACCGGCTCATGCTTTCAAACGAAACTATGCCGGTGAATGTGGGAAACCCCCGGGAGATGACCATCCGCCAATTCGCAGAAGTCATCGCGCTGATGACCGGGAGCACGGCGGGAATTGAGTATCATCCGCTGCCGGAAGACGACCCAAAACAGCGCCGTCCGGATATCTCGAAAGCCACGCGCCTTTTAGGCTGGACGCCAAAGGTCACCCTCGAAGAGGGCCTGAAGCATACTGTCGAGTATTTCCAGCACCTCTCGGAACTGGCTACCGTATGACGGACGCCGGAACAACCCCGGCCGCGTTCTGAAACATTATTTCCAGGCGCTCGCGATTGATCTCGCCGTGCGAGGCCGTTGCCAGTACCTCCCCCCGGCGCAACACGATAAGCTGCGGAGACTCGTGCCGCACCCCGGTCGCCGCCGCAATCTGCTGCGAAAGAGGGCGTTCTTTGATCACCGAAACCATCCGCACGGGGGCCTCCGGGCGATCCTGCAGGAAACGTGACACCTGAGAATGCGCCGCCCAACTGACCGGGCACGAAGTACTGTGCTTGAAAATCATCACCAGTTCCTCGCGCATCAGGTCGTCCGCGCCTGTGCCTCCGGCCACGGTGGGAATCGAGACGGGCGCGCACTTACGCGCCCGTCCCCCCAGAAGGATTCCGAAAAAAGACATAATCCCGGCGGCTACTCGCTGGCGGACTTAATCCTGCTGTGAACAAAGTCCGACGCCGCGTCGATCCCCTGGGTCTTTTTGATTTCCTGGAACTTGTCCAGCGCGTTCCGCGCCGGCTTTGCCTGGATGCCGATTACAGCTCGCTGCTTCCTGCCCGCGGGGACAGCAGTTTCCAGCGGTTTCTTGTCCTGAACGCGCTGATCGATTTCGCGGTTCTTTGCGATGCGAGCCGCGAGTCGCTCGGCGGGAGTCATTTCATGATACGGTTTAGTCATTCTGTACTCTGGCGTTATTACCAGTTTAGCGGGCGCATGTGTGCGGCGGCCAGTTCCCGGCGATAATAACCGGCTATACCCTCAAAAAGTGGGTTATCACCCCAACGCCGGAGCAGTCCCGGTACCGATTTACTATAGGAATTTCGCTGCTCCCGATTCCCTCTCGGCATACGTTTAACAATAACCAAGGTTATCGATTTTCCCCGAAGCCCCCTTCCGTTCCGGTCAACACCTGTCTAAAGGCAGTATTTCAATCGAAATCCATTAACTACAGGCAACAGAAACTGCTGGCGGTACCACCAGGGACCGGGCGAGGAAGATGATACGGCGCCGGTTGAGTGATGCCGCCAGATC
>Ga0302319_10020864_pt1 | contig 11824 bp, 12 predicted proteins | sample Bog_T0_2_FD_203319 | JGI IMG/M metagenome (GOLD analysis project Ga0302319, IMG submission 203319) | Peat permafrost microbial communities from Stordalen Mire near Abisko, Sweden - Bog_T0_2 | ecosystem: Environmental > Terrestrial > Soil > Wetlands > Peat | place: Sweden: Abisko, Stordalen Mire...
TACTGAAAATCCCCCGGTAGCAGGAGTCAGCGTTGAATGGACCGATCTGCCGCGGCGAAAAGTCTTTGAAGCGAGAATTCTCAGCCAGGGTCAAGCCAGGACAGTTCAGAGCCAGGTAACTTCATCAGTGAGGGCTCCGCGTTTGCGGGCTCGTCTTACACGTCTTGGACTGACTTCGATTGGATTGGGAGCGTTGGTAATTTTTGAAGCGGCGAGATTGCTGCGAAAATATCCAGAGTTCAACGCGGTCCACGACCGGGGCCGGATTGGGATTTATGGCGCCGTCAACATCGGATGGGCCATTGACGGCGGACAGGGACTGATGGTCCCGGTTGTTCCTGCGGCAGATGAGAAGACGCCGCAGGAGATTGTCGAAATCATGCAACAGCATATTGACGCCTACGTCGAGGGAAAACTGGCTACTGCAGACTTTCTCGGCGGTACCTTTACGATTTCTGATCTTTCGAGTGATGGAATCAGCCATTTTCATCCCTTGATAAGTCAGGGGCAGGCTGCGATTCTCGGGGTGGGCGGCGAATTGGACGTCAACGGAAACGAGACGCTCTTCTTGACTCTCGCCTTCGATCACCAGCTTGCCGAGGGACGGAAGGCTGCACAATTTGTCCGAGAACTAGCCGGTCGTCTCGAGACGCATTCAGCGCTTGAGGTCGCCGACCCCCCGGAAGCATCAGAAGACGATCCGTACTGCGCGCTGTGTCAACGCGACGCAGCCGCGCTTCGGGCGATTCGGGCGATGCTGGTAAAGTCGGAGATTCCAGCCGGATATGTTTGTTCGGTTTGCCTGGCGGAACTGTCATGAGCGCGAATCCGGAGTTACAGGAACCGTTACGCAATCTGATTGCGACCATGTTGAGAATGTCTCCCGGCGATGTTGTCGATACCACTTCGCTGGCGCCCCTCCTCACTTCGCTCGGGTCGGCAAGAATCCGCCTCGGACTCAAGCGAATAGGACTCGCTCTGCCCGGAGGGGTGACTCCCTCAACCTTTGGCGCATTGTGGGCTGTGCTTTCTGGAGCGACTACACCTGCCGCTGCCCTTAATTTGAGGCCAGATCCAAGGCCTGCCGGCTCCGAAGTCGGAAGCAACGGCATTGCTCCACGATCTCAGGGGTTGCGGGGGATGCACGGGCTGCTGGTCGGTCTCGATGTAGAAGACATCAGCTCATTGCCGGTCGCATCCGACTATTGGGAACACGAATTTTACAGGGCCACTTTCGCGAGGTCCGAGATCGCCTATGCCGTGCTGCATGCTGAGCCTCGCGCTCATTTTGCAGGCTTCTGGTGCGTCAAAGAGGCACTGCGGAAATGCGATCCTTACTTTGCTGGAATCTCAATGGGACGGACTGCGGTGGCTCATGACCCAGATGGGCGGCCGTATATCACTCTTGAAACCGAAGCGGGACTCGAGCGCCTCGCCCATTCCGTGAGTATTTCCCATACCACTGCTGTGGCAACCGCCGTAGTTGTCGCCAGTCCGGAGGGTCAAGGGACTGTTCCCGCGCCTCCGCCACCAAGCGCTGCCCCATCGGCGGCTCCTTTGCCCGAAGCGAAGAAAACCAGCGGCCTGGCGAAGCTGTTCGGCCTTTGACAAAAGTCGACGGAAAACGCCAAAAGCAAAGGGGGTGAGCGATCGCTCATCCCCCTTACCATTCTGCACAGTCGATGATGTTATGCGTTGACTGTTTCGGCCGTATCGACTTTGACCGGCGTGAGCCAACCAAACCGGTCCGGCTTGAGTCCGTTGGCAATGCCAAAGAACTCGTCCGCGATCTGAGTGGTCAGTGGCCCGGGGTTCCCGTCGCCCACTAAAATCCGGTCAACGGATCGAATTGGCGAAACCTCCGCTGCAGTCCCTGTAAAGAAGACCTCATCCGCGATGTAAAGCAATTCGCGGGGAATCGATTGTTCGATTACCGGCAGGCCGAAATGGCGGGCAATGGTCAGCACTGAGTCACGGGTAATGCCCGATAGAGCCGAGTTGGCCAGAGGCGGAGTGTACAACACACCGTTGCGGACCAGGAACACGTTCTCGCCGGAGCCTTCAGAAACAAGTCCGTTTACGTCCAGTGCGATCCCTTCCGCATAGCCGTTGATGTCTGCTTCCATCCGTATGAGCTGCGAGTTCATATAATTTGCTCCGGCTTTGGCCAGGGCGGGCATCGTGTTAGGCGCAAGGCGGTTCCAGCTGCTGATGCAGACGTCGGCGCCACCGTGGCCCCCGGCGACATACTTGCCCCAGGGAAAGTTCGCGATAAAGACGTCAATCGGCGAACCAACAGGGTTCACACCGATTTCGCCATAGCCGCGCAGCGCGATTGGCCGGATGTAGCAAGGAGCGACGCCGTTGTTTTCGACTACATCAACGACCGCAGCGCACAACTCATCAAGCGAGTACGGCAGAGTCATTCTGTAAATTTTTGCGGAATCGATCAGTCGCTGCATGTGTTCCGGAAGCCGGAAGACTGCTGCTCCCGAGGGCTGGCCGTAGCAACGGATTCCTTCGAAAACACTGGAGCCGTAATGGACCACATGGCTCATGACATGGATATTCGCCTGTTCCCAGGGAATGAGCTGACCATTGCGCCAGATTTTTTCCGTAGGCTGGATGGGCATCGTTAGGGTACCTTTCTTGTCTCACTTCAAGAATACCGTCTAGGGTATCGCGAACTGAGGACGGGTGTCACGAATATGCGAGGAATTCCCAATTAGATCCTTTTATGAATAGTGGTGAACTGTTCCTTGTGCAGCATATTCGTTCGCTCAACGCACCGCGCTTCTAGGAATTTGCTTCATCATTCTCGGAGAAAATCGATTCGATGTTTGTGCCGAAGAGCCGTGCAATTCGAAAAGCCAGGGGCAGGCTTGGATCGAATCTGCCGGTTTCAATGGCGTTGATGCTCTGGCGGGACACATCGAGTTTCTGGGCAAGGTCGGCCTGGCTCCATTGCCGCTCGGCGCGAAGCACGCGAAGGCGGTTCTTCATCGATTTCTCGACAACTGAATTCGCAGAGCGATGGCAGAGGTAATAAGGAAGACTTCGAGATTGAATGCAGTAAGAAACGGAACATGGGGTGAATGATAGACCGCGATATAACCGAGGAAAGTATCGATGACCATGACCAGACCGAATCCCCAAAGGATGGATTGCGTGACGATGTGGCGTAGGTACTCGTCTGTCTCCCCTGCCAGATAACGAGCGATGACGATCATTGTGCCGATAATCGGCAGGACAGAAATCGCAGCGATTCCGACGTAAACTCCAACCGTAAAATGACTCGCTTCAATTTTGGGAAAGATGGCAGTGATACCGGCGCAGCTGGCCATCATTGCTCCGATGAGCTGTATCGATCGGCGCTGGAATGAGGTGAGGCCTCGATTGCACTGGGACATGATTGGTTTCCTTTCCTAAAAGTCAAGTAAAGTTTACTTTCCTTCGTTTTTGTTGTCAAGTTTCCTTGTCTAAATCTGCCTGATTAATAGCAGGGCTACGTCGAATCGTGGCTCTAGACACCCGCCCATATCGGCGCGAATGTCTCTCTACTATCGAAGGTTGCGAGTTGGGTCATACAATCTCAGGGGGATCACCATAAAGGGAAATTTGCAAGGAGACTTTGTGTATACCATTCTGGGGATTGGGGAGCTTCTTTGGGACATGCTGCCGGAAGGTCCGCAACTGGGCGGAGCACCGGCCAACTATACCGTCATGGCTGGACGACTCGGGAATCACGCCACAGTTGTCAGCCGCATCGGACACGACGCACTCGGAGAGCGCGCTCTGAAAGTCCTGGAGCCTTTGCCGATTGATTGCGAGCATCTCCAGATGGATTCGGAACACCCGACCGGCCGGGTGACGGTCAAACTGGAAGACGGCCAGCCCAGTTATACGATTCATCAGCCCGTAGCATGGGATTTTTTTGAACTGACGGGAGCCTGGCGGACCCTGGCTCGCAAGGCGGATGCGGTCTGCTTCGGTTCATTGGCCCAACGAAGCGAACAGTCGCGGCGAACAATTCACGCGCTGGTTCGGGACACCCGACCCGAATGCATACGGATCTTCGACGTCAATCTGCGTGCGCCATTCTACACAGCAGAAATAGTGCGTGAATCGCTGCATCTGGCTTCAGTCATGAAAATGAACGATGTCGAGGTTCCGCTGGTGCTCGAACTTCTCGGCCTCCCCGCGGCGGCTTCACTTCGTGAGAGCGCTGATCGATTGCTCGCGAACTTTGCAGGCCTGACACTGGTAGCGATTACGCGTGGGGGCGAAGGCAGCCTTTTGGTCGGGCGCTCGGAGTGGAATGAGCATCCCGGGATTCGGATTAAGGTAGCCGATACGATCGGAGCCGGAGACGCCTTTACCGCAGCGATGACCAACTACCTCTTACGGAGTGCTCCGCTGAGTGTTCTGAACGAAGCGGGAAATCGATGGGGGAGTTTTGTCGCCTCACAATCGGGTGCGATGCCTGAAATCAGCCCGGAAACTCTGAGAAGGATTACGCAGGAAGTCGAGGGTTGAATCCAAGGCATGGGTATCCCTGGCCTTGGAATTTTCGTTGCTCAGTTCTGCCGCCCAGTTTTCTCGATAACTGCTTCCTTTTTCGGAAGGCGGATGGGCATGCGCTATTGGCCGAGTTCGACTTCGGGATTTGGAAACAATCCGGAAGGAATGTATCGACAATGAAATATACATTCGTGTAACGTTTTCTTCGGAACTCTCCGTGACATTCTCGTGCAGAAGTGGCTTGCGAATACGTGTAAGAAAAGGTAGACATTGGCGATTAAGAGGACGTCCCCACCGGTGAAAACAGTCGCTGTAACACCCGATGTAACGCATCCGGATCAGTCCGGATCAGGGGCGCTTCGCAAAATGCCAAAGCACCAGGTTGTTTTCGATTACCTCTACAGTTCCATCCAGTCCGGGGCGTATAAGCCCGGCGACAGGTTGCCGAGCGAAGCGGAATTGGGCACGATGTTCACCGCCTCACGAATCACGGTTGCGAAGGCAGTGCTCGAATTGCAGCGGATGAATCTTGTGACCCGCCGCCCCGGCGCAGGGACGCATGTTCAACCCCGGCAGCAGGTCGATGGTCACTCCTTCGGATTACTCATTCCGGAACTTGGCCTGACGGAGATATTCGAACCGATTTGCCATGGCATGATGCGCTCACCGTATGCAAGGCCGGACGCACTGATCTGGGGTAACGCTTCAGGAGCGGCCAGCCCGGGCTCCCGTGCCGAAGCGGCGGAAGAGGCCGAGCATATGGCACAGCATTTCATTGCCCAGAAAGTGTCAGGCGTTTTTTTTGCGCCCCTGGAGTTGATTCCTGACCGGGATCCGGCGAACCGGCGCGTCATGCGAATGCTGGAGCGGGCGAAAATACCGACAGTGCTACTGGACCGCTGCTATTTACCGTACCCCGAACGTTCCGCACATGACCTCGTCGGAATTGATAACCGCCGTACCGGATACCTGGCAACCGAACACCTTTTGCAACTCGGGGTCAAACGTCTGGCTTTTATCGCCGAAGAATATTCAGCGCCGACTGTGGATGCCCGAATCACCGGCTTCCATGAGGCATTGCGAAAGTATGACATTCGACCGGAATCTGATCCGGCCTGGCGCGGCAGCCCGCTGGATATTGAGTTTGTCAAGAAAATGCTCGAAGAAACGCAACTGGAGGCGGTCGTATGCGCCAATGATGTAACGGCTGCACGCCTGATGCAAACACTGATGACACTGGGGAGAGGAATTCCGGAAGACGTCAGGATTGTCGGTATTGATGATGTCAAGTATGCAAGCCTGCTGCCCGTTCCATTAACCACAATGCACCAGAGTTGCTCGGCAATCGGCGTCATCGCAATGGCGACGATGCTTGAGCGGCTGACTCATCCGGATCTGCCGACGCGTGACATTTTGCTTTCCACACGGTTGGTCGTACGTCGCTCCTGCGGGGCGTACTTGAAGCAGTAACTGGGTCACTCGCGGCCTAAGCGCATTTGGAAGGCAACTTATTTCCCAAAAGAAGGGACCAGCGTTCCGAAAATAAATCGAACAGAATGCGGGTCTCTTCTCTTCAATGCAAGGGAAATGCTAGACGACTGGACGCCGGCCGGTGACGAGGTTATAGATGAGCATGATTACTGCAATCACCAGGATCAGGTGAATCAACGCGCCACCGATGTGAAGCGTAAACCCTAAAAGCCAAAGTACGAGCAGAATTACAAAAATCGTCCAAAGCATAACACTCTCCTAGATTCCCTGAGCGGGTTTGTCGCCTGGGGGAAGGCGCGGAGATGATATTGACAGAATGACGATCTTCTTACTGCGTCGGATTGCTCACAGAAGAAGAAGTCTGCTGCTGAGGAGCGGTTGGAGCCGGTGCCGGACGGTGCTTGGCGCGTAGAAAGGCGACAAGCTCTGCCACTTCATCCTTGGAAAGCGAATCTTCGAAGCTCGGCATCTTCTGGCCGCCATTTTCAATTTGAGAAACAATCTGGGCGGCCTTCAATCTCTTGCGGACAGTGGCGAGTGAGGGTCCTTTTTGTGTCCCTTGAGCTGTCGCCCCGTGACAATAAGCACACCCTTTGTCACGAAAAAGCGTTGCTCCCTGGATTTCTGAGGCTTTCCCTCCAGCGGCATTGGCGTGCATTGAGCATACGGCAAAACACAGGAGAATCGAGAGGGTTGAAGGAAGACGTAGGAATCGAAAATTGAGCGCAATCACTCTTCAATTTTCTCATTCTTTCAAGCGCCAAAGCTCAAACCTCAGAGAGATTTCAAACAACTCTTGCATGCAATCCATTTGTTGAACGCACAAACTCGATGAAGGCTCCATCTTGAGATTTATAAGTGCTTTGTTTGACCGTTGTCACTCGTGACAGCGATCACAATTGTTCCGGTATCAACTCCCTTACGATCATCAAAAGAAATTCTCACTTGCCTTGTGCAATCGCCCGATTGGCGATGAAGAGGAGTTGTGCCGATGCACGGTTTTCCTGCAGTTGATCCCATCCCGTTGCCTGCACCCGTCTGGCTCTTCAAGCTGCTCCATATTGTGACCCTGTCGCTGCATTTTGTAGCAATGGAGATGCTGGTTGGCGCACTTTTGATCGCGGCGCTCCTAAACCTCATGAGCCGCAAAGACTCTCCAAATGTCGCCGCCTTGGCGATCGGTCGCAGGCTCACGGTTGTCATGACCTATGTGATCAATCTGGGAGTACCGCCGTTGCTTTTCGCACAGGTGCTTTATGGCCGGGCCGTTTACACGAGCAGCGTCCTGATTGGCGCGTACTGGATTTCAGTCATACCTGCTCTGGTGCTGGTGTACTGGCTTCTCTATCGTTTTGCAGCTGGTTTGGAACAGGGCCGGAAGGTTTGGTGGATGGGACTGCTGGCCTGGGTCATTACCGGCGGTATCGCAGATATCTATACCAACAATATGACGCTGATGTTGCGGCCGGAAGTCTGGCAGAAGATGTATTCAGACTCTCCCCTCGGAACACACCTGCCGACTGGTGATCCGACAGTATTGCCACGCTTTCTCTTCATGCTCATTGGAGGATTTGTAGCGGCCGGACTTTGGCTGATCTACCTCGCCGGCCGAAAAAGCTTTCTCGATGCCGACCGCCAGTATTTGGCGGCCCTCGGCGGCCGAATCGCAGCAATCGCCGCAGTGGGACAAATCATTGCCGGTCTCGCCGTTTATCATGCCCAACCGCTGGTCGTTCAGAGCGGCTTGAACAGCAACCTCTTATACAGGATTGCCGGGCTCGGGTGGCTTGCGCTTGAAGCGGTGATCGTGCTCTACGCGACATACTCAGCCTTCGCGAAGCCGATCAGCAACATGTCTGGCTGGGCCGCTGTCGTACTGGCTTTCCTGGCGATTGCACTGATGACGCTCTATCGCGACGGTATTCGTGATCTGACACTGCTGAGCAAGGGTTACGACGTGTGGCAGCGCACCGTCGTCACGAACTGGAGCGTAGTCGGGCTCTTCCTGGCCCTCTTCGTAGGAGGTCTCGGAATGGTGGGCTGGTTGATTTCTGTCGTTGCTCGAGCTGAACGAGTTATGGAGAGGGCGATCTGATTATGAGCGATCTTCCGGTAATCGACAAAGGAATGATTGAAGAAGCCGAGAGCACCCCAACGCGAAGGGCCTTCGTCGCCGCAGCCGCAGCCGCAGGCCTCTGCTACGTGGGCGCAATGGCATACCCCATCTATCGCTATCTTGCTTCGCCAGCCGAGATGGCGGCAAACGAGTCGGCGGTCGTCGAAGTTACGCTCAAAGGTGCACAAACACTAGCTACCGCGTCGGCACTCATGTTCAAGTTCGGCAGCTCTCCGGCGATGTTGATTCATGGTGCCGACGACACATGGGTAGCTTTCAGCGCCGTTTGCACGCACCTGGGATGCACTGTGCAATTCGAGCCGCAGATGAACCGTATCCACTGCGCCTGCCACGGCGGAGTCTACGACGCACATACTGGCAAGAACGTGAGCGGTCCTCCGCCAAAGCCGCTGACAGCTTTCAAAGTCAACGTCGGAACCGATGGCGTGGTTGTTTCGCGGGCATAGAGACAAGAGCTAAAGCCAAAGAAGGGTGAGGAGCATGGCTGGTTTCATCTACAACTGGGTTGACGAACGGCTGGGACTGACAGAGGCGATTGCCTTTGCGCGCCACAAGCGCGTGCCGGTGCACGCGCAATCGTTCTGGTACTACTGGGGCGGCATTTCGCTCTTCCTGTTTCTGATTCAGGTGTTCACCGGCATTCTGCTTCTGGTCTATTACCGTCCAGGTGCTGAAGCCTTTGAGAGCGTTCGCCAGATTACATACGTCATGCACTTTGGATGGCTGATCCGCTCCGCGCACTCGTGGTCTGCGAACCTGTTCATCTTCGCAATTCTCGTCCACATGTTCTCGGTCTATTTCATGAAGGCCTATCGCAAGCCCCGCGAAGTCGGCTGGCTCACGGGAATCGCGCTGCTCTTCCTCGGCGCGCTCTTCGGCTTCAGCGGGTATCTGTTGCCGATGGATGAGCTGAGTTACTTCGCGACCAAGGTGGGCCTGCAGATCCCCGCATCGATACCGCTGCTCGGACCTTTCACTGCAACCATCCTGCGCGGAGGTCCCGACGTAAGCGAATTCACCGTGCAACGCTTCTTCGCCCTGCATGTCGTGATCCTGCCATTGCTCTTTCTTCCACTGCTCGGGCTGCATTTATGGATGGTCCAGAAACATGGCAACGCCTCGCCGCCAAGTGAATTGGAGAAGCCAGCCGCCGCTCGCAGAAGCATCCCATTCTTTCCCAATTTTTTCCAGAAAGATCTGGCCATGTGGCTGATCTCCCTCAATGTCCTTGCTCTGTTGGCATCAGTATTCCCTTGGGATCTGGGCAAGCAGGCAGATGCGCTTACACCGGCACCCGCCGGGATCCATCCAGAATGGTATTTTATGGCGCCATTCCACATGCTCAAAATTCTCGGCAACTGGCTGCCCGGCGCCACTGGCGAAGTAGTTGGAATCCTGCTTTTCACCGTAGGACTCGCACTCTGGGTAGTGATCCCGTTTTATGACGGCGAAAACGTAAAAGGCTCGCGCGGCCGGGTCGCGCACTACTTCGGAATCTTCGCAGTGACAGCGTTGATATTGACAACGGCCCTTGGGTATTGGGGCGTTCGCTAGAGATTGGAAAGAAAGAAGAGAGCGTAGACGATGAACTATCCGTTTTGGGAAGTACCTTTTATCGGCAGCGGGTGGGTGATCGGGATGATCGCGATCTTCCATGTCATGATCTCGCAGTTTGCAGTCGGCGGAGGCCTGTGGCTTCCCATGGCCGAACGCAAGGCCCTGCTGGAGAACCGCGCCGACTGGATGGAAGAGCTAAAGAAGCACTCGCGATTCTTCCTGCTCATTACTGCAGTATTCGGAACAGTGAGCGGTGTGGGCATCTGGTTTGCCATCGGCCTGGCGCAGCCTGAGGCGACAAGCACATTGATCCATAACTTCGTCTTTGGCTGGGCAATGGAGTGGGTCTTCTTCCTCGTCGAACTAACTACCATCGCGGTCTACTACTACACCTGGGGACGCATTCCCGCAAAGCTCCATCTGAAGGTTGGCTGGATCTATGCTGGCGCTTCACTCTGCACGCTCATCATCATCAACGGCATCCTGACCTTTATGCTGACTCCCGGCGAAACTTGGCTCTCCGTTGCCGGAACCGGAGCCGAAGCCAGCAAGTTCTGGAATGCTTTCTTCAATCCAACCTACTGGCCCAGCCTCGCAATGCGCACACTGGTCTGCATATCACTCGCCGGAATCTGGGCGCTGATCACGGGCGCGCGCATCGATGGCGAGAAGCAGCCTGAACTGAAAGCTAGTTATCTTCGTTGGACGACGAAATGGCTGGTACCATCATTTGTGCTGATGCCATTCACGCTGATCTGGTACCTGTTCATGGTGCCGGAATCGCAGCGTGCTCTGCTGACACTCGGAATCTCGACGATTGGTTCCGGCACTTTTTCGCAGGTCACCCGTCTCGCGCTGGTGATGATCATCACCTCGGCGACCATTGTGCTTGTCGTCTACTACCTGGCATACAAAAATCCCAGGGACTTTACTGTCGCTCATGCCTGCGCGGTGATGTTGATGGCCCTGATGGCGACTGGTACCGGAGAACAGGCGCGCGAAATGCTGCGCAAGCCCTACGTCATCGGCCGCCACATGTACTCGAATGGGATGCGCGTAAGCGCCGTCGCGGCAGCCGATAAGAGCGGCTATCTTCGCGAGACGCTTTGGCTTAACCAGGACACAAGCGAACACTGGGCGCAGGGCGAGGCGATGTATCGCGGCCAGTGCGGCGCATGCCACACGCTCACCGGGTATCGATCCATGAATAAACTGATGTCCGGACGAGATCGCCAGTCGGTGGGCAATTTCCTCGACATGCTGCATGAATACAAACCTGACCTGTCCTACAGGCGATATATGCCGCCACTGACTGGCACACCAGATGAAATCAAGGCGCTCGGCGATTATCTTTATGCGCAGTCGATCGCACCGGAGCATCCGGCAGATACAACGCTCAAAGCGCAGAAGTAGTTGAGGATTCGGCCGCAATTGAAAAGCCCCACATCGTAAAGCTTCCCGGACTGGAAAGCTCTCGATGTGGGGCTTGTTGCTTCTATGGGAACTGATCCAGCTTACTCGCCCCCACCCGACATATAGGTGTATTCGATCTTGTCCGAGCGCTTGATCGGGTCACCGGTCAGATCATGCGCGTGCCATACAACGCTTTCATTCGCCACTTCAGGATGCTTGCGCAGGAACTCCAGAGCATAGACCGAGGCCGTTGGATCATCCTTCTGATCGGCAAAGCGCGCTGCCTCGTAGCTGGCCTTGTCCTTCTGGCCCAACCTGCGATAGAGGATCGCAAGATTGTAGTGCGAAGCCAAATCATCCGGATCAACGCCCTGCAGCTGCTCATAGATGTCGCGAGCGCGCGGGTAATTATGCTGCTGGTAGTAGCTGAAGCCCAGCTCTCGCAATGCATCCTTTGATCGCGGATACTTCACGAGAACAGATTCAAGATCGGCGATTGCTTCCTTGACCTGCCCGCCATTCCGTTCAACAAGAGCCCGGTAGTACAGCGCGCGCGGATCACCGGGAAGCAACGAAAGCGCCTTGGCGAGATTTGGCCGCGCATCGTCATACTTCTCCCAGAGAATTTCGACTACAGCCATGTTCGTGAAAGCATCGGCATAGTCGGGCCGGAGTGCCGCAACGCGCTCGAAGGCATGAACAGAC
>Ga0302319_10020868_pt1 | contig 11823 bp, 6 predicted proteins | sample Bog_T0_2_FD_203319 | JGI IMG/M metagenome (GOLD analysis project Ga0302319, IMG submission 203319) | Peat permafrost microbial communities from Stordalen Mire near Abisko, Sweden - Bog_T0_2 | ecosystem: Environmental > Terrestrial > Soil > Wetlands > Peat | place: Sweden: Abisko, Stordalen Mire...
ATCCTGTTAACCCTCCCACCGGCAGATTATCTCCTCATTCTTGCCGGAGCAAATGGCGAGACAGGCGTTGCCCTTATGGAGCTTTATGAAATCCCGTGAGGCCGTGCCTGAAAAGCGGTGGGTTTCCGAACACGCGTCAGACCATTCTGCACAGGTACGCTTAGGTGGAACTACATCGTCCCCCCATGAAGCTCCCGACAACGGTTTCGCCCACCCAGATAAAATTGAGACAGAACTTGAGTTCGTGAGATCCTCCGTTCACGTCGTCATAGTTAATTACCCCCCACGCATAAAGTAATTTCCCGAGCCCTACTTTGATGCCGATTATCTCATCATCTGGGACCAGAATCTCAGCACTGATAGGCAACGTAATACTCTGCTTTGGGCCAACGAACCAGGATTCCTCGGCCATTCCATATGGGTCGCGAAAAACAAAGTCTGCTGGAAGCGGGTTTGCAACAATCTCCGCCCTGCTTCTTACTCGGACACTTGTGGCTTGTGTAAGGCCATTGTTAACGAGCAACGGGCGAGCCTGAAACCGAAATTCGGTAGCCGTGATCTGCGCTAGAGCTGTGCCTGCGTCAATTTGGAGGTAGGCCCGCATTTGCTTTGCGAGCATGTCCAACTGCTCACCGATCATCTCCCTCGCCATGTTTGCGTTCTCGCGCACAGCGTCAGCGGCCAATTGAATATTGGAAGCCCCTCTTTCGATGTGCGCGGCAGCATTTTTTGCCTCTGTCACCATGGTCGTGAGCGTCTTTCCCTGCTCCGCACCGGACTTAATGGTTTTCGAAAGTTGGAAACATTGGATTCCGACAATGAGAAGCTGAACGAAAGCTATCACGGCATAGAACACCGTGGCGTTAGCAACCTTAGCAGCATTTGCCCTATCCTCGGCATGCTCTCGTGCGTCTTGAGTGGGCCTATCGGCGCTCGTTACTTTCACAAAAAGCGGCTTTTTCTCGGTACCGCTTTCTTCATATTTGGCGGCGCTTGTAGAAGCCTTGGCTACCTCATCTTTTGGCAATGGCTGATCTCCTAATTGCGGAACGACTATCACTAAAGAATCTTCTGGCGGCGAAGCCGGCGTCGATGGCTGTGCCTGCGCCCACAAACACACGGCACAACAAAACGGTAACAATGCTATGAGGCTACGAACCACGAAGAATGTCTGCGATGTGATAGAGGCGCTCCAACCAGTAGGCCTTTTCTCGTATTTCTGGTACGTAATACGAATTGTAGTCGATGGGCTTGCCCGCGTCACCACCGTGGTACGCCACCCAATCAGGCCAAATCTTTCTGCATATCTCCTTATGATTTCTGTCTAAGTAACCGACATTGGCAGAGAGGTGGTCGATGGAGTCGTTGTGCCATTTTACAAATTCAGGCATTCCAGGCTCGTACTTCTTGTGGGTCCATATTCTAGCCTCCTCCCCGAAGAAATCTGCGATGTCATAGACCGATTTTTGTCTCCGACTCTTCTCATAGACGCGGTAGGTGATGTATCCGCCGATGATCGCACCAATAAGGCCGAACAGGGCAGGCACGACTGCCGTCAGAACATACGATGCATTATCGCACATCAGATTGTTGCGGGGTTACGCGCATTACGGTGCCAAACATGTTCTTGATCGAATCCATGGTGCCATATAAGTGGCCGAAACGGCAGGTCCGGGGACAACCGCTTCTAGAACAAGCTACTCAACAAAGCTACGCCAATCTATCTGGCTTTCGGCGTGCTCTTTGCCTTCCAATCTTCGATCTGCTTGAGGCACCTTGGAAGGTCGTCGCGCAATTCGTACACCCAGAATCTCATTACGCTCCAGCCCAGCTCGATTAGCCGCTGGTTTCTGAGGCGGTCGCGGTAGCAGAGTTCACCGTCCCAATCGGCATGGTAACGCTGGCCATCGACCTCTACGTTTAGCTTTCGGTCCCCGTCGAAGATAGCGAAATCGAGTTCGTAGCGCTCCACCGGATGTTGAACGACGGGCCGGAGCCCGAGTCGGACCAAGTGAGGGAAGAACATCCGCTCCCAGTCTGACACTTTGCTTGCGTCTCGGACGGGCGGATATTCCTCGCCGTCCGAATAGTTGGGCGCCTTTGCCTGGCTAGCCCCGAATCCGTTCGAAGCGTACTTTGCGAACTCGGCCAGGTAGCTAACCGGCGAGCCCAGACAAGCCTTGAGATCGCCTACGACAAAAAGCGCGGCCCGCGCCCTGGTGATCGCCACGTTGAAAAGGTTCCCGTTACTGCCAAGCCAGTTCAAGGTCTTTGCCTCGATCCCGAAACTGACTACGGTCGAGAAGACCATGACATCGCGTTCGTCGCCTTGGAATGCATGTACGGTGCTGGAAAGGAAGCTGGCACCTGCCAGCGCGGTTGACAGTTCGCGGTCCTGACTAATTACCGACTCGATCAGGGCACCTTGCGCCTGAAATGGCGTGACGACGCCAACTGTGCCGGTGTAGCCGCGCTCCAGAACAAGGTCACGGAGCAGCGCAACCACGGCCTTCGCCTCCTCGGCGTTCACCCAAGATCCTGCACCCGGTCTCGTGACTCGGCCCTGGACATCGCGCCATTCAATGGCACGAGTCATATTCTTGGGGCGACGTAGGCTTGTCTCCTTGGTCGCGACTCGAAGGTTCCCACCATAAAAATGTCGGTTGGAGAACTCGATTATGTCCGAATGGCTCCGATGGTGGTCACGGAGCAGAGTAACCTCGTCGGTCTCCACCCGGCTTAGGGCAAGGTCGAATAGCGAACGACCAGAATACATCCAATCTAGGTGGGTATCCAGAAGGTCATTCTTTTCGAGGAGCCGGCGGTCCCGTGCCGGTGGCAAAGTCGCGACATGGCGCAATTGTTGCCCGTCTCCGATAATCACGGCCCTTTTGCCGCGGAAGAGGAGCGGAAGCGCCGAAGCGATGTCGCATTGACTGGCTTCATCGATGACAACGAGGTCGAAGATGCCGGAGGCGAACGGCAGGCGGCCCCTGGCCGAGAGAGAAGTAACAGCCCAGCAAGGGAGCACCTTCCTTACTTTTGGGAAGAGGTCCAACGACTGCTTGATGAGGCGCCCCACGTTCTCGGCACCCGCAAAGAGGTTCTGAAGGAGCGAAGCATAGCGACTAAGCGCTTGGCGCTCATCCAGTGACAGCTTGCTCGGAAGAACACGCTGGCGCGTTTGCCAATAGGTGAGGGAAGCTTCGCTCATTCCAGCCTGGAGCTTGGCAAGGTCGCTGGAGATTTCCTCCAAGCGGCGGCTCTTTCTTAATCCTTTGATCGCGGCGCCATACTCGACGACACGGACGGCAGCCTGAAATCGGCTCTTGGCGTCCGACTGCATTGAGCAAATCGCAGCAATCGTCCCATCGGTTGCTGCTTCGACAGGAACCGCGACGCCCAACTCTGTCAGGAATCGCGAACTCTGCTTAAGCTCGGCGTCCAGCGCGTCCATGCGGGCCTTTCGCAGGAACGGCCAGAAGATCCCCTTAATCAATCCTTGGGCTGAGCGGTTTGCATCCCCTACCGCGGCATCGAGATCGTTGAAGGGATAGCTCTGAAATACAGGGTCGCCCTCCAGGGCTCTTTGGAAGGTCGCAACGGGGAGCAACCGGCGTCCGTCCTCGGCGTTCCGTTCCAGGCGATCCACCGTATTTCGACGTGCGAAGGTTGCAGCCTCCTCCGAAACGAGGTCGGCAAAGGTCCTTTGCTCGCGTTCGAGCGACTCGCGCGCCTCCTTGTGCGCAACCTCAGCCTCCGCCGGCACACTCAGGGACATCATGCCGCTGATGAACTGCGCAACCGTCGTGTTCCTGTCCTTCGAGCCGAGGCGTACCAGCGCTGGCGTGTTTGCGAGCCCGTTTGCCCGTTTCTCGACTACATCGACTGCCTTGTTGTTCTTACTGGCAAATAGGACGGTTTGGCCCCGTTGAGCGGCATTCACCAAGATTGATGTCACTACCTGCGATTTCCCAGTGCCAGGAGGCCCGGTTATTACACTAAGGGGTGCCGTCAACGCACGTTGCACCGCAGCCCTTTGCTCATTGTTCAATGGCAGGACTTCCAAGAGCGGTGTGTTGTCTGCCACAGCCTTGGCTGGGGTGGGCTTCAGGAAACGACCGAGCACCGATGCAGCCACCGCCGAGTCCGGTTCACTAGCCAGGCCGCCGAGTTCGGTTTCCAAGCCTTGGGTGTAATCTGACTGTTCGGAAAGGTAGAGGATGGCGGAGTTGTAGATTCCCGGCTGGAGACCATCATCCAACCGAAGGCTAGTATTCAGCGTGTATGGGTCTAAGGGCTCCGCCCATTCCCAGAGCGGCCGGATTTGGGCGAGCGAAAGGAATAATTCGTCCCATTCCGGAGCTTCTGCGTTCGGGGCTCCAAGCCCAAGTTCATCCATGAGCGCTAGGGCTTCGCTCATCGGCAAATCGGTAACGCCGCCCGGCATCCCTTTAAGGGCTGCAATATTGAAGAAAAAACTCCGCGGGTCCGCCGATGGCACGGCGCCAGTATCCTCCGCTAGTGTCGCAAACGATGAGATCGGCTCCACCTTAAGGCCGGTCCATTTCGGGGTTTGAATCCTTCGCACCCGGATCGGATACCCTATACGAACGCTCATTCGCTTGCGGCCGGACTGCCCGCGCTGGATCAGCCGGCGGCAATCGTCCGTTTGGAGCACAGTAGGTGCGGCGTCGGCCAGGAACGGAAGCGCGCCAAGAATAGCGTATTGCAGGTCACCGAACTTGCTCGTGGCGAAAAGGCTATCCCCCTCAGAGTCGTCCGCTTCGAGGCATTCGAGGTAGTAGCGGCATAGGCGCGCAAGAATTCCTGCCGGCGCAGCTTTGGCTCCCGCTGGTTCGGGTTTCCGGCTGCCAGTCAAATGCCAGCGATACTGGGAATCCTTCTGGACCTTTCCAGCCAATGGGCCGTAAAGCATGCGATTAATGGCGGACGCGTCTGCGCCTAACGCCGTTGCTATGTCCTTGGCCTTTGCTCCTGGCGATTTGGCTAGGTACTGGAGAATGTCATCAGGGCGCGCAGGCATCACGAGTACAAGTATGGGGAAACCAACCCCCTATCTATACAGGTGCGGCCTTAGCGGCGAGGTCTTAGTTTGCCGGAGGCGGAGTAGGCCGGCTGGCAGAGCCGGCGGGAATCGCTTCAAGGCAGTCGGCGGCCGCTTGCTTCGCCTCGGCTATATCCAAGCGGTCCCGAGCATTGGCATAATCGAGCAGGTAATAGTCCTTCTTTGCGTCGTCCTTGAGCATGCCATCGAATCTCTCGAATTCCTTAATCTCCATAAGGCCAGCCAGTGTTTCCGCCGAAACGTCGGATTGGACGACGCCTTCCAGCCATTTTGAAAGGTCCTCGACCGTCGTTTCGAATTCAAGAGATAGCTCATCGAGCTTCACCGACATTTTGGTATGGAGAGCGAAAAGGTGCAGGGTCAGGAGCCCTTTCGTTCCCAGCCAGGGGTACCACCGAATCTTCCCTACGGTAACCAGCAGGGGGCAGCGCCCCAACCCGGCGCGACTATATGCCATTCGGGCGGCCTCAAGAATCAGACGGCTTCCCGGGTCAAGATAGGCCGGGAACTTCGAGTCAGAGAGGATGCGCCGCATTTCGGCAATAATCCGCGTGCTAATGTCCCCCGGATCGCCCGGGAATTTCACCTCCGCCTTCTTGGTGCCGGGTCGAACGATCACGGTTCTGGCATTTTCATCGATGTCCAGAACCTCCCAGCGTCTCCCGGCTAGCAAAAACACTCGGCCCTTTGGCGGCACAAACGTCGGGAGCAGCTCTCCGATCTTCTCGCCCGCGTGGTTAACAGCGAACATCTCGTTTGAGGCAAACGAAGCGTAGAACTGATAATTGGAGACGATGGCCTCGCCCGCCAGTCCGAGCAGCATGTCGCCATTTGGGCTTTGCTCGATTATGTCTTTTCCCCCTAGAGACCTTAGGACCCGCTCGTAGATTTGCGGGGTCACGGCACGGAATGGACCCACAACACAGAGGGTTTGGTACAACTTCGCTGCGGGAATGCTGCCCGACTGCCGTAGCAGGCTCAGCGTCTGGTGGACCAACGTGCTTAAGTGCAGCCGCTGCGCTCCGCGTGGCTCCAGCCATTTGGCGAGCATCAACTCAACAATGGCCATGCTTCGGATGAGTCGCGGAAAAAGCAAATCCGTCAGGGACGACTCCCTGCTTGGCGCATCCTCTCGGACATATTGCCGCATGATGGACGGATCGCCCTCCTTGCGTCCCGACCGACCTAGGCGCTGAACGAATGCTGCGACACTCCATGGTGGGTCGATCTGGCCGATTGCACGGATGTCACCAATATCGATGCCCAGCTCTAGGGTGCTCGTGCAGAGAGCCGTGGTAGGGCGGCCGCTCTTGAGGCGGGACTCCACGTCGGAACGGATGTCCCAGCTGATGGACCCGTGGTGAACGACGAACGGATCGTAGGCCCAGTGCTGCACCTCACCTATCTTGTGAAGCTTGTCGGCCAGCTCTTCGAGAGTCGCCCGGCTGTTCCCAAAGACCAGATTGGTGCCTTCCTGAAAGGCCGAGGCGATGTCGTGGGCGATCTCATCAAGGGTGCTTCCCTTCGTGTCGTCGGCCTCTTCGGGTTCATCTTCTTCGTCGTGGTCAGGCTGAACGGCGTCGGGGGGCCGGACGGAATCAAACGGTGCGTCCGCCAACGGCTTCGGCCTGATCCAGTATTCCCCGACTACACAGTCGAAGAGGTTTAGAATCTCCGAAGGTTTCAGGCGATTATCCGATCCAGAGAGACTGGTCCGAAGACCGACGCGTACTTCTCTGGTGCGGCTCTGGTCCGAAATGAGACGTACTGAGGCAGGGTTGTCGGGACGAAGGTACAAACGTGCCTCGTCTGGGTCGCCTAGAGTTGCCGAAAGAGCGATATAGCGTGGATTCCGGCCAGTGGCGGTCCTCAGTCGAGCGAGGAGACTTGCCAAGTGGAGGCCACGCACGTCGTTAAGGAAGACGTGCAGTTCGTCGATGACGATAAATGCCAGGCCGCCATAGAGGTCCGGAACCGCCCGGCCATAGTTGCAGAAGTTCGATTCGAGCGATTCAGGGGTGATTAGGAGGATGCCGCCGGGATTCTTGCGGAACCGCTGCTTGGCGGCCTGCGAAACGTCCCCGTGCCAACGATGAACGGCCACCCCAATGTCTTCGCAAAGCCGTTCGAGGCGTTCGAACTGGTCATTGATGAGGGCCTTTAACGGCCCCACGTAAATGGCCTGCTTCTTGGGATCTCGCTCCAGCTCGGAGATGATGGGGAGGAATGCCGCCTCAGTCTTTCCGCCGGCGGTACGTGCCGAAATTATCAGGTCATCCGTTGTCGATGACACCGCCTGGATGCTCTCGACCTGGATCGGCCGCAGCTCGTCCCAACCCATGCGAAAAATCGCCTTTTGCACGCCCTCCGAAAGCAGGCTGAACGCGGGCACGCTCACAGCTATAACTTGAATGCCGCCAGTCCGTCGTCGTCGGGGCTTGCGCCTACGGCGGCTACGCTCTCCTCCGCCGAGAGCGCCTCCTTTGGCCGCTGGATGAAGTCGTCCCCGATAAGGGTCTGCCATCTGGCTGTGGGATTCTGCTCGATGATATTCAAGAGGCCCACAAACGACCGCACAATGTCGCGCGGGGTCTTGAAGAACTCGGCTCCCAATGTTGCGTTCGCCTTATCCAACGTCGCAAGAATGGCTTCCTTCGGGACCAACCATTTTTCAGGGTCCCCTCCGGCTTGGACGGTAGCGATATTTGACAGGAGAACTGCGAGGTCCTCAGCGGAAAGGCATTCCAAACGTATGACAGGACCGGTCAGGTCGGTGAATCCGCTCCCGGCAAACTGATTGTCTACCAGACGCGTCCGGAGTGCCTCATAACTGAAGATGCCCCGTCTAGGGTCCTCTAGGAACTCCTTCGTGCCTGCTAGAATGAAGCCGAGCCCACGGGCGCCGCCCTGCATGCAGTCGTTAAACATTGAGAGGATCGCCTCATAATTGCTTTGGCGGGCGCGCGCATTGGGGAGGCGATGGGAAAGGACGACCATTTCGTCCAATGCCACGAGAAGGCCGGTATAGCCTGCCTTCCGCGCAAACACGGCCATCAACTTCAGGCTGTCATAGAAATTCTCGTCTTCGATGATACGTCGGACGCCAAGCGCCTGCCTGGCTTCCGTCTTGGTGGTGTATTCGGCACGCATCCAACGAAGGGCAGCCCCCTGTAGCTCCTCGTTGCCGGAGGTGAACCCCTCAAAGTAGCGCATCAGGACCTCGGCGAACTCGAACCCGCCCACTTGGTCCTGAACATCCCTCAGATCCGCTTGGATGTTTTCCTTGACCTTATTCTCGTCTCCGCCCGCTGAAATGACCGATTGGCGTATGTTTGAGATCCATCCGTCGCAAAGATTGCGCAGGGCACCGCCCTCGGGGCGCGCCTTGATCGCAAGGTTACGCATCAGCTCGGAAAACAATGCCTGTGCCTGGCCAGACCCGGCATAGAGGCGTCGCTCCATAGTGATGTCGGCGGAGACAACAGCTACCTTCTTCTGGAGCGCCAGCGTGCGCACCAGCGATAAAAAGAACGACTTGCCACTTCCAAATGGACCGATGACGAAACGAAAGGAAGCGCCCTCGTCGGTGATCTGGCCGAGATCACGAAGCATGCTATCGAGTTCGCGCTTTCGGCCGACTTGAATGAGGTGAAGCCCGATCTTGGGCACAAGCCCCGCCTGGAGCGATTGAAGGACGGCGGCCCTTTCACGGGGCTTTACGGAAATGGACATGGTGGTTCGAGGCTTTTGCGGAGGCGTCTATCCTAATATCATGCCGGCGCCTTTGTTAACAAATGCTTTTGGACAGTGATGGGCTCATCTCCTACCAGGAGAAAGTCGCCCAAGGCGTCCTCCGCCCATGCATTGATGGCATCTACGGCGGCAGATGGAATGAGATGGTATTCGGTGGCGACGGCTTTCAGTTCCTCTTGGGACCACTGATCCTTGCCAGCTAGCCGAGCGGCTAGGGATACGAATTGGGGATCTAGGCCCGTCGTCCATTCCGGACCGTCCGCCACAGGCACAGCGGCTTTTTGCGGGGTGGGCTCGGAGGGTGCTGGCTCGGTGTCCGACTCGGATTCCTCCATGACGCGGGAAAGCATTGCGATTACCTCGCGGGTTTCGATCTCGATGGCCTCGACCTTCTTATGATCCAGCGAAAGGGGGCGCTTAGCGGGGGCCTTCTTGGATGGCCTCGGGATCGCCTCACCTCTTATTGGGGTATCCGCACCTTCAGCGACCACCTCTCGTGGCTCCCCGACCTCCGCAATCATGCTCCTGCCTAGGGCACGGGACACGTGCAATTGACGGAATAAACCATAGAGGGCCTTCTCTTCCTCCAAGGTAATGACACCGTCCGCGGCAGCGATCCGGGTGAGTGTCCTCGCCATGCTAGCTGCACTTTCGGCTGGAATGTTTTTCACGACCGCCGACAGGCTGCGAGGGGCATTGTCAGTGTCCCTGAGAAGGATATTGGCCAGGGCTCGCAGATGTTCCTGCTCAGCCGGCGGGCAACCGCTGGAATCGACCAAAGCTTTTGTCATTTCTGCGCCACCTGCGTCCACAACGCCGTTACTCGTTGCGATGTGCGCAGCCATTTGGATCAGTGCTGCGATCCCCAGAAATGGGGGGCTATGTTTGCCCGTCTCCCGTCCAGTTAATGGTATCAGGGCGACCTCCTGTTCGGCCCGCCAGCGCGATCCATAGTCGGCCGGTGCTGGTGCGATTTCGTAGCCGAACGACTGGGCCGCGACGCTAATGTCTTCGATTTGCTGGTTCGTGAGCCAATCCTTTAGGCCAATTCCCAGAAAGCCGGCTAACGAGCTGGTCTTAAGGATCACGTGGCCATCCACGGTTCCGATGGTAGAAACGAACTGCTGCCACTGCGGGCGCAGTGCATCTACCTGTTTCGTGCGAAGCTCCTTCGGAAGTGCCGTGAACGCTCGAATGCTGAATCCACTAGGCGTCGCATGCCTCGTTACGCGCTCATAACGCTTCATCTCGCCCACCGCCTGGTTCCAAACCTCCAAGCAGCGGGTCCCTGCCTCCCGGTCTATCAATGTGCGGTTGACTTGGACCGAGAGATTACGTTTTCGGCCAGCCGACATCGAATAGCCCCGTAAAGCGATGTTGCCGGATAGGTACTCTACCTTGCTGGAGGTGCCCGGAATAATGAGGGGTGCGCCGTTTGGCAGGGCCTCGCGGAAGCGCGCGAGAAACAACTCGTGAAACGGTGATCCGTGTTTTCGAAGGGCGACACTTGGTTTCACTACCTCCGGGTTGTTGAGCATCACGTCAAATGCCACCTCGGCAGGAAGCGGTTTCCCCCAAGCGCTAAGGCTGTGCAGCACCAGGCGGATCGCATCCTCGCGCAGGACGCTGTTGGGAAGACCGACTATCCAAGGCCAGAGTTGGGCGTAACGTGCAGCACCCTGCGTGAAGCCCCAGAAATGAAGGTAGGAGGAGAAATAATTCGAGAGTGAATGCGATGCGCCGAATGCCGCGTACTCTTGTAGAATTGTAGCTGCTGCCGTGGCCAACGATTCGCTGTGGTCTTCGTCGATGAACAGCCGTCTCTCAAGCCCGTAGAAAAAAGTGAATAGATACCCGAAATCGCGGGTCGCAGGATTAGCATCCGTTCGGCCGCTCGCCAGCCATTGGAGGTAGCAAGTGCGCTGGGTAGGACTGAACTGAGAATACGACGGATAATAGGGTAACTTTTCGGCACCGTCGCCTGATCTCGCGACCGGCAGCTTGGTGTTAATAGCCGAAGGTTCGTCTGACAACCCGTCGCAAACGTAGACTAGCCCGGAGTTAAAGGAGATAGAGCCAACTTGAACGAGCTTGTCTGTCTCGCACCAATTCAGCGCGGCCCGGCGCGAACTTCTGTTGAGGATCGGTGGAACAGTATAGGGTGTCGAAGCCCTATAGGGCGATGGCGCCTGGTACTGCGGATATGGTGCAGGCCGAGGGGATGGCTTAGATTTGCTCGGCTTAGCTGCACCAATCAGGAATAACGCGATAACGAGTCCGATCCAAAAGCCAGGCACGCCGCCCGAAGCGGCGCCCACGCCTACACAAAACACTAATATGAGAAACTGGATCACGGCTGGACGGCAGGAGTGTTAAATGCCGGAAGACCACCACTGACGCCATCCGAAATCCGATTAATTACGCAATCTTGCTGACAAATCGGAATAAATAATGGCGGCAGACTGCCGTCATCCAGAATACTCCGGCGTCGTCACTGTTGCTTCGGTGACGCCTCCGGTGCTTCGACCAAAGTTTCCCACCTTTCCTCGGGATAGCGGTTTTGGTAGTCGGCTTCGAGGACCGCACGATGGGTGAGCACCATAGATTGGTCCCGTGCAGCAGATGCACCTAGCTCCTGGAACGCATTGATGTGCTCCAAAATCTGTGCAGAGCGATGAGAGTCGCTCTCAATGTCGCCCAGCACCCCCTTCGCGAATGCGGCTACACCGGCAGCGGGGGTGGCAACGATGGCGTCACCGAGGCCGACAATGATATGCTCTAAAAGTCGCGGCTGTTGGCTAACCTGGAGCTGCGAAAGCGCAAATCTGGCAATGGCCTCGTGCTCTTCGAATAGCCGTACTCGGTCACCTAAATACTGCTGGTACTGCTGTACAAGAACCACGGCTTCGGGTTCAACTCCACGAGCGCTCAGAAGGCTAATCCTAGACTGAGTCTGGCTAATGATCGTTCGGCAGGATTGG